>Ga0129312_1000002_pt1 | contig 339661 bp, 326 predicted proteins | sample O827metagenome_FD_94434 | JGI IMG/M metagenome (GOLD analysis project Ga0129312, IMG submission 94434) | Orangutan group fecal microbial communities from Wisconsin, USA - O827 metagenome | ecosystem: Host-associated > Mammals > Digestive system > Large intestine > Fecal | place: USA: Wisconsin... | reverse complement strand
TTTCGCAGATTATTTTAATCTGCGAAAACATTTCCCTTTCTTTAAATCGTATATGGAGGCGGCTGGATGAGTATACATCTTTATCAGCATAACGAAGATGCATATCAGGCGGTTGAGAGCATGCTGGATGAGAAGAAAATGGCAGCAGTCATTCATCCCACCGGCAGCGGCAAGTCGATGATCGCTTTTAAGCTCGCAGAGCAGCATCCCGACAGCCATTTTCTCTGGCTGTCACCAAGTGAATATATTTATCAGACACAGCTGGAGAATACGGGCATCACATTTTCCAATATTGACTATATGTCCTACAGCCGGCTGATGAAGAATGAAGACTGCATTGAAACACTGCATCCAGATTATATCATTCTGGATGAGTTTCATCGCTGCGGAGCTGCTGAATGGGGCCGCAGTGTGAGAAAACTGCTGGATGCCTGTCCGCAGGCCAAAAGATTGGGATTGTCTGCGACAAATATCCGTTATCTGGATAATCAGCGCAACATGGCTGTAGAGATTTTCGAGGGGAATATCGCATCGGAGATGACCCTTGGTGAGGCCATTGTCCGGGGAATTCTGCCGGAACCGAAGTATGTGATCGCCATGTATTCATATAAGAAGGAACTGGATCAGCTGAAGAAACGGATACAGAATCTTTCCAATAAGGGACTGATTGAAGAAAATCAAAAGCTTCTGGAGCAGCTGCGCCGTGCACTGGAGCAGGCGGATGGCCTGGAAGAGGTGTTTGCAAAGCACATGTCCAAGAAAAACGGCAAATACATTCTTTTTTGCTCCGGCAGAGAGCATATGGAGGAGATGAAGCATCAGGCCTGTGACTGGTTTCGCAAGGTCGATCAAAATCCGCATGTATATACTGCTTTTTACAACAACGCGGCAACAAGCAAAGAGTTTGCGGCATTTAAAGCGGATGACAGTGACCATCTGAAACTTTTGTACTGCATTGACATGCTCAATGAAGGCATTCATGTAGATGATGTGGATGGGGTCATTCTTCTTCGGCCAACGGTGTCGCCTATCATTTATATGCAGCAGATCGGACGGGCATTGTCAGCCGGTTCGGGAGAGACACCGGTGATTTTTGATCTGGTGAACAATTTTGACAGCTTATACTGTGTGGACTGTCTGCGAAATGAAATGCAGGAAGCCTGTGTGCTGTTCCCGTCCATCTATGGGAAAAGCGGTCATTTTGGTGATCGTTTCAGAATCATAGATGAGACAAAGGATAGCCGCAAGCTTTTTCTCAGACTGCAGGACAATCTGAATTCTGCATGGGAAGTCTACTATATGGCAGCCAGGCAGTGGTATGAAGCGACAGGCCATTTGAAGGTGCCAAAAGGATATGTGACACCATCAGGGCTGACTTTGGGAAGCTGGATTCAGACTCAGCGCAAAGTCCACGGAGGAAGCAAGGCCGGAAGCTTAAGCCCTGAGAGAATCCGATTGCTGGAAAAGATTGGCATGATCTGGACAGTCAGTGATTACAAGTGGGAGGAGGCTGTCAGAGAATTGCAGAAATACCGTGACCAATATGGCGATCTTGATATCAAAGCACGGTATGTGACGGAAGATGGCTGGGCTCTGGGCAAATGGGTCAGCAATCTGCGCATCAAAGTCAAAAAATATGGCCTGGAACAGACCCTGACTGAGGAACAGCAGTCACAGCTGGAAGAGCTGGGAATGATCTGGGACAAGAACAAAGATAATTGGGATCGGTATTTTGAGGCGGCTCAACAATACTATCAGGAAAAAGGAAACCTGGATGTGCCGGTGAAATATACAACAGAGGATGGTATTCCTCTTGGAAGATGGCTGTCCAATCTCAGACATCAGCTGCTGGAGAAAAACCGGCAGTCAGCGCTAAGCGATGAGCAGCGGAAACGTCTCAGATCAATTGGCCTTCAGGATGAGTCGAAACCTGAGCAGCAGTGGAAGATGAAATATGAGCTGGCCAAAGCTTACTATGAAGCGCATGGCAACTTGAATGTGCCGGTTGCCTATGCGGTTGACGGCATCAAGCTGGGACGGTGGATTGCCAATATCCGAGCCAAACGCAAGCATCCGCAGTCCAGCGGAATGGTACTGAGTGATGACCGGATCAGACAAATGGATCTCATAGGCATGGATTGGAAGTAGGAACCAAAAGGCTGACGAAGACAGAAAAGATCAAAGGAAGAAACAATGAGGGAGCTAAGTATTTATGTATAGAAAAGATTCTAACGAATGGATTAAACATATAGATTTTATCATTTGGGATTTGATCTGTCTGCAAATTGCATTTGTTCTGGCTTATGCCGTCAGCGGCTATGGCTTTAATCCATACAAAATCATGATTTACAGAAACATGGCCGTTTTTATTGGGGGCGCTGACTTGGTTCTGATGATTTTCATGGGAACATTGAAAAATGTCCTGAAAAGAGGCTATTACAAGAATTTTGTTGTGACCCTTCAGCACGGCGTGGTACTGGGAGCAGTTTCAGTCCTTTATCTGTTTATGCTGCAGCAGGGACAGCTGTATTCCAGACTGGCATTCATCTTGACATTTGTCATTTACGTTCTGCTCACGTATGTGGTGCGGGAATTGTGGAAAAAAAGTCTCAGAAAGCAAATGGAAGAGGGCGGTACCCGTTCACTGCTTCTGGTGACAACAGAAGATGTAGCAGCAACTGTAGTAGAGACGATGAAGCAGAACAACTACGCCAGATACAAGATCGCAGGCCTGGTTGTCATCGACAAAGATATGACCGGACAGTGGATCGACGATGTGATCGTGGTAGCCAACATGGAAAAGGCAGCAGAATTCGTCTGTCAGGCATGGATCGACGAAGTACTGATCGTCACCTCTGGTGCCGTGCCTTATCCAAAAGAGCTCATCGAACAATTCACAGAAACAGGCGTCACCGTCCATCTGAAACTGGCCAAAGTCCAGAACGTGCCGGGGCAGAAACAATTCGTAGAAAAAATCGGCCCTTATACCGTCCTGACAACCAGCATCAACTGTGCCTCCTCAAGAGCACTGATGCTTAAGCGTCTCATGGATATCGCCGGCGGTCTGGTGGGCTGCCTGATCACAGGCATCCTGTTTATCTTCGTGGCACCGGCCATTTACATCGCTTCACCGGGACCGATCTTCTTTGCCCAGGAGCGTGTGGGCAAAAACGGCAGGAAATTCAAGATGTACAAATTCCGCAGCATGTATGTGGATGCAGAAGCCCGCAAAGCCGAGTTAATGAAGGACAACAAACTGGGGGACGGCAAAATGTTCAAAATGGACTTCGATCCCCGGGTCATCGGCAACCAGATCCTGCCGGACGGCACCCACAAAACCGGCATCGGCGACTTCATCCGAAGAACAAGCATCGACGAATTTCCGCAGTTCTTCAACGTATTGAAGGGTGATATGTCCATCGTGGGCACCCGCCCGCCGCTCATATCAGAAACCAACCTGTACGAACTCCACCACCGGGCACGACTGGCCATTAAGCCAGGCATCACTGGCATGTGGCAGGTCAGCGGCCGAAGCGACATCACCGACTTCGAAGAAGTGGTGAGACTGGATAAAGAATACATCGAAAACTGGAACATCGGACTGGACATCAAGATACTGTTCAAGACAGTGATGGTGGTGCTGAGGAAAGATGGATCAATGTAAGAAGATACACCGAGAGTTTGCTTAAAAATATGAAAAAATCAGAAACGTGACAACGGAGGAATATAAATGAGCTCAGTTACTTTAGATAATAAAACTATTTTAGTCACGGGTGCAGCCGGTTTTATCGGTGCTAACCTTGTGAAACGAATTTATCAGGAAGCCCCTTCCGCTACGGTCATCGGCATCGACAATATGAATGCCTATTATGATGTGGCGCTGAAAGATTTCCGCCTGAATGAGTTGGACAAGTATCCTACATTTACTTTTGTAAAAGGCAGCATCGCTGACAAGGCACTGATCACCGAGCTGTTCGAGAAGTACAAGCCCTCTGCGGTCGTTAACCTTGCGGCACAGGCTGGTGTGCGTTACTCCATCACCAACCCGGATGCTTATGTAGAATCCAACTTGGTTGGCTTTTTCAATATCCTCGAAGCTTGTCGCCACTCCTACGATAACGGTCAGACCGGCGTGGAGCATCTGGTATATGCTTCCTCCTCCAGCGTCTATGGTTCAAACAAGAAAGTCCCGTATAGTACTGACGACAAGGTGGACAACCCGGTTTCCCTCTACGCTGCAACGAAGAAGTCAAATGAGTTGATGGCGCATGCTTATTCCAAGCTGTACAATATTCCGTCCACAGGTCTGCGTTTCTTCACCGTGTATGGCCCGGCAGGCCGTCCTGATATGGCTTACTTTGGCTTTACCAACAAATTGGTAAAGGGTGAGACTATCAAAATCTTCAATTATGGCAACTGCAAGCGCGACTTTACGTATGTGGATGACATCGTTGAAGGCGTTGTCCGTGTGATGAAGAAAGCACCTGATCGTAAGAACGGCGGGGATGGTCTGCCGATTCCTCCATATGCCGTTTACAACATCGGCAACCAGAATCCGGAGAACCTGCTGGACTTCGTGCAGATTCTTTCCGAGGAGTTGGTTCGTGCAAAGGTGTTGCCGGAAGATTACGACTTCGAGGCACACAAAGAACTGGTTCCGATGCAGCCGGGTGATGTGCCTGTGACCTATGCCGATACCAGTGCGTTGGAGCGTGATTTTGGATATAAGCCTAGTACAGATTTGAGAACGGGTCTGAGAAAATTCGCAGAGTGGTACGCTGAGTTTTATAAATAAGAAAAATAGAGGGTTAGAAAAATGAGAGAGTTTAAGGATTTAAAGATTGCTGTGGCCGGTACGGGATATGTTGGCTTGTCTATTGCCACATTGCTGTCTCAGCATCACAAGGTGACTGCGGTAGATATCGTTCCTGAGAAAGTAGAACTGATCAACAACAAGAAGTCCCCGATTCAGGACGAATATATTGAAAAGTATTTGGCAGAAAAGGAATTGAATCTGACAGCAACTTTGGATGCAAAGGAAGCATACAGTGATGCTGATTTTGTAGTTATCGCTGCACCGACAAACTACGATAGCAAGAAGAACTTTTTTGACACAAGTGCAGTTGAAGCTGTTATCAAGCTGGCTATCGAGTATAATCCGGAAGCCATCATGGTCATTAAGTCCACGATTCCGGTTGGCTATACTGCAAGCGTTCGTGAAAAGTTCCACTGTGACAATATCATCTTTAGCCCGGAATTTTTAAGGGAGAGCAAAGCTCTGTATGACAACCTTTATCCTTCTCGTATTATCGTTGGCACTGATGTGGATAACGCTCGTCTGGTTAAGGCTGCACATACTTTTGCAGAACTCCTGCAGGAGGGTGCTATCAAGGAGAACATCGACACGCTGTTTATGGGCTTCACCGAAGCAGAGGCAGTTAAGCTGTTCGCCAATACTTATCTGGCACTGCGTGTCAGCTACTTCAATGAGCTGGATACCTACGCCGAGATGAAGGGGCTTGATACTCAGCAGATTATCAATGGTGTTTGTCTTGATCCTCGTATTGGTACTCACTACAATAACCCGTCTTTTGGTTACGGCGGATACTGCCTGCCTAAAGACACGAAACAGCTGCTGGCAAATTATGCCGATGTACCGGAAAATCTGATTGAAGCCATTGTCGAGAGTAACAGAACCCGTAAAGACTTTATTGCTGATCGTGTGCTGGAAATTGCGGGTGCTTATGAGGCAAATGACAGCTGGGATGAGAGCAAGGAAAAAGAAGTTGTTGTTGGTGTGTACCGACTGACCATGAAGAGCAACAGCGATAACTTCCGTCAGAGTTCTATTCAGGGTGTTATGAAGCGCATCAAGGCCAAGGGTGCGACGGTGATTATCTATGAGCCGACCCTGAAAGATGGCGAGACTTTCTTTGGCAGCGTGGTCGTCAATGATCTGGCTAAGTTCAAGGAAATGAGCCACGCCATCATCGCAAACCGCTACGACAAGTGCCTGGATGATGTGAAAGAGAAAGTTTACACGAGAGATATTTTCCAGCGTGACTAGCGGAATCAAAGAGGATTAGAGGAGAGAGTCAGATGAAAAATAAAAAAAATATAAAGGTTTGCCTTGTGGGTTCATCTGGCGGTCATTTGACCCACCTTTATATGTTAAAGCCATTTTGGAAAGATAAGGATCATTTTTGGGTTACGTTTGATAAAGAGGATGCAAGAAGTCTGCTCGAAGGCGAGAAAATGTATCCATGTTATTATCCGACGAACCGGAGCTTGAAGGCTCTTATCAAAAATACTAAAATCGCCTGGAATGTGTTGCATAAAGAAAAGCCGGACTTAATTATTTCCTGTGGTGCAGCAGTTGCGGTTCCTTTCTTCTACATTGGAAAGATGATGGGGGCAAAGCTGGTCTATATCGAGGTCTTTGACCGAATTGATAAGCCAACAATGACGGGAAAGATGGTTTATCCTATTGTGGACAAGTTTGTTGTGCAGTGGGAAGAGCAGAAAAAGGTCTATCCGAAAGCGGTCAATTTCGGCAGCATTTTCTAAGTAGGGGTAAAAAGTAATGATTTTTGTGACGGTAGGAACACATGAACAGCCGTTTAATCGACTGATTCAAAAGATAGATGAATTAAAGAAAGACGGAATAATTCAGGATGATGTAATTATCCAGACAGGTTTCAGTACATACGAGCCGAAATACTGCCAGTGGAGTAAATTGATTCCATATCAGCAGATGGTAAAAAATGTGGCGGATGCCCGTATTGTGATTACTCACGGTGGACCGGCAAGTTTTATCATGCCACTTCAAATTGGCAAGACGCCTATTGTTGTACCACGCCAGCATCAGTTTAATGAGCATGTGAATGACCATCAAGTTGAGTTTGCGAGAAACGTGGCGAAGAGAATGGGAACAATCATTCCAGTGGAAGATATCAATACACTGGGAGATATTATTAAAAACTATGATCAGATTGTCGCTGGTATGGGACACGGTATGAGCAGCAATAATGCAAAGTTCAATGAAGAACTTGAGAAACTGGTAAATGAATTGTATTGAGGATGTATGAATGAAAAAAGTTGGAATCATGTCGATGCAGCGTATTGTAAACTATGGATCTTTTTTGCAAGCGTATGCATTAAAGCAGCTGATTGAAGAATTAGGGTGCAAAGTAGAGTTTGTGGACTACCATGTTGGTGCACCGGTAATTGCTGGAAATACCGATAGCAAAAATAAGTATGTCCGAAAAATTGAAAAAGGATTAGAAACTTTTAAATATCAGGCTCCATTTATACACAAATTGTCGTTCATCCGATATAAGCAGTCCTTTTCAAAAAAGTATATGCCGCTTTTAGGAATTAGTGATGAAATGAACTACAACCCGACATTGGATTGCCTTGTGATTGGCAGTGACGAGGTTTTCAACTGTATTCAAAAAAATTCCAATGTGGGTTATTCACCAGAATTGTTTGGAAAAGATAACCATGCAAAGAAACTGCTTACTTATGCAGCATCTTTCGGAAATACAACACTGGAAAAACTGGAAAAGTATCAAAAAGCCGATGAGGTTGGTGCGCTGTTACAGAAATTTGACGCGATTTCTGTACGAGATGCGAATTCGGGAGCCATTGTGGAGCGGCTTACAGGAAAGACACCGGTTTATAACTTAGACCCGGTTTTGACCTATGACTACATGAACTGCTGCGATGACATTCCGCAGCTTCGGGCAGAAGAAAAGTATTTGATTCTGTATGCGTATGCAGGCCGCATTTCCAATGAGGAGGCAGACTGGATTTCTGTTTATGCAAAGAAAAAGAATCTGAAAGTCTATGCTATCGGCGGTATTCAGAAATGTGCAGACCGATTTGTGGATTGCTCGCCGTTTGAGGTTCTGGCCTATTTCAGAAATGCAGAAGAAGTTATTACAGATACCTTCCACGGTAGTATCTTTTCGGTAATCACACATAGGCCATTTACGACATTGATTCGTAAGAGCGTGGGCAACAGCTATGGCAATGAAGAAAAACTGAGCGATTTGCTGGAGCGGCTGGGATTGGCGAACCGGATGACAACGAAAGTTGAAGATGTAAAAAACATCAATGAAAAGACGATTGATTATGCAAAAGTTGATGAGCTGCTGAAAGCACATAGAGAAGTGGCGAAGAAGTATCTGCAAAAAAATTTAGAGGGATAAAATGGAGAACATATCAAGGATTAAAGAAAACTGTGTGGGATGCAAGAGCTGTGAGCAAAGCTGCCCGAAACACTGTATCTCTATGATGGAAAGCAAAGAAGGCTTTTGGTATCCGTCCGTGGATGAAAAAGGCTGTGTTGAGTGTGAGATGTGCTTGAAAAAGTGCCCGGTGGAAAACGCAAGTTTTCACCGGAATGGGCCGAAAAAGGTTTGGGCGTGGCGCAATAAAAATGACGCAGACATTATGCGTTCCGCATCCGGCGGTGCGGCAGACAGTGCGGCAAAGATGGTTTTACAAATGGGCGGTGTGGTTTATGGTGCCGCTTATGGTGAACAGCTGACAGTAAGCCATGTTGAAGTAATAACTGATGCAGAAAGAGAAAAACTCCAATCCTCTAAGTATGTTCAATCCGATCCGAAAGATAGTTATACAAAAGCCAAACAGCGTTTGTCAGAAGGAAAAATGGTACTTTATACTGGAACGCCCTGCCAGATCGCAGGTCTGTATGCTTTTTTGTGTGGGAATCCGGAAAATTTGTATACAGTTGACTTGATCTGTCACGGTGTGCCTTCCCCGAAGTTCTTCAAAAAGTATCTGGAATACCAGAACAAGCAGCCAGCGGGTAAAGTGATTTACTTCAATTTCCGTTCCAAAGACAAACGAGGCTGGGGAACACAATATCTGCTAAAGACAAAGACAAAGACAAAGACAACGACAACGACAAAGACACTCTCCCTTGATCGCTATGGAAAACATTTTATGGATGGTGATTGCTATAGAGAGAGTTGCTATCAGTGTGCCTATGCGAACACAAGTCGTGTGGGAGATTTGACGGTGGGCGATTTCTGGGGAATTGCGAAAAGCCATCCGAGCTTTAATTCGCCAAAAGGGGTGTCCAGTGTGTTTGTCAATACCGAAAAAGGGCAAAAGCTCTTTGAAATGATGCGCCCACTTGCGGAAGTAGAGGAAGCAACGTTGGAAGAGGGCATGGTGAAGCAACACAATCTGGTGCGTCCGAGTAGCAGACCGAAAACGAGAGATACATTTTATGAGAAAATTGATGAGGATAATTTTATGGATAACTTAAAAGTAGGTATCCAACCGAAAGAGCGGTTAAAAGCAGTTCTCCCGGCAGAAGCAGTTAGGTTCCTCAAAAAATGGGAGAAGAGTAACGGAAGACAATTATAAAATACTTATTATTATGTTCAATATTATATAATGAGACTTTTATTATATAAGTGTGTAGGCTATTTTGTTGCAAACATAGTATTTTAAAGAAATATGTATGCATGTAACCTGAAAGTGCATTCAGATTTTACGACATGTGTGCTTATGTTGAAGTAGAAAAGGAATATCTGGAAATGCTTAAAAGTAATAAAATTAAAATACCATTTTAATGTAAACAACCGCTAAAATTTAAATGGATTTGTGGTTGTGGGGTGATGAAAATGACAAATAAGAAGATCAAAGTGGCGATGTTAACAAATCATTTCGGTATTACGGGCATTGGAACAGTAATGATGAATTATTGTAAGGCACTAGACAAAAATAGGTATGATTTAACTATTCTTGCGGGGAAGCCAATTGCAGAAAAATATAAAAAGGAATGTCGTGAAAATGGTATCAATTTAGTAGTACTTCCATCGAGGCATGGAAATCCTCAGAAACATTATCTTATGCTTTGGCGAGCACTAAAAAAAGGACATTACGATATCGTACATGACCACGGCAATAGTTCAATGATGGCAATTGAACTAACAATTGCAAAGCTGACGGGTGTTAAAAATCGAATTGCGCATAGTCATAATACTACCTGCCCTAATATGAAAGTGCATAAACTGCTGAATCCATATTTTAGAACAGTTTATACGAAGGCACTTGCTTGTGGAGAGTTGGCAGGCAAGTGGTTGTTCGGAGAAAATAATTTTGAGGTTTTGCCAAATGGTTTTCATACGGAAGATTTTGCTTTTTCTCCTCAAAATAGACATTCAATAAGAACCGAGTTGGGTATAGAAAATCAACTAGTTATTGGACATATAGGCCGTATCAATGAACAAAAGAATCAGGAATATTTGTTGGATATATTCAAAGAAGTTGCATCAAGGCTAACCGATGCATTTCTTCTTATTGTAGGAACAGGGCCGGACGAAGAAAAAATTAAAACTCGTGTGCAGGAACATCCATATAAAAATCGGATTATTCTATATGGAGAAACTGATACCCCAACTGCTCTTTATTCCGCAATGGATGTGTTTGTTTTTCCATCAAGGTATGAAGGACTTCCGGTAGTATTATTGGAGGCTCAAATTTCGGGTTTGCCATGTATTGTTTCAGATACAGTTACAAAGGAAGTAGACTTGGGGGATTTAAAATGGCGGTCTATTAATGATGATCCAAAACAATGGGCAAATGTAATTTTTTCTTCTGAATATCGATCAGAGAAAGAACGAACTGCCTATAAAGAGCATCATTTTGAAATGATACAGAGTTATGACATTACGCAATCAGTAAAGCAATTGGATAAGATATATACTGACCTGATGAAGGTGGGAAGATAGGAAAGGAAAATATAAAATGCCTACGTATGAGGGATTAAGGTTAAAAGTACTAAAATTTTGGAGGCTTGGCTTAGCAAACTATAGAAAAAAACAACTCAAGTCTACAGATTTTACAATTATTTCTAATAATTGTTGGGGCGGTATGATTTATGAAAGTTATAATGTGCCAAAAGAATCCCCAACGGTTGGAATGTTTTTTATAGCGAAAGATTATATAGAGTTTTTGTCAGATTTGAAAGGGTATGTTAACGGGAAATTGACATTTATTAAACCCAAAGAGTCGCGATGGAGAGACTTATCACAGGTATCAGGAGACAAAAGATTTGGTTCTTATCCTGTTGGTGTCTTATCTAATGGTAAAAATACAATTGAAATTTTCTTTTTGCATTATCATAGTGAGAAAGAAGCAAAGGAAAAGTGGGAGCGCCGTGTCCAGAGGATTAACTGGAACAAACTGCTGATTAAATTTAATGATCAAAATGGATGTACGGATACAGAAGTAAATAATTTTATAAAATTGCCTTATAAAAACAAGCTTTTTTTTACGTGCAAGCATTGGTCAAACGAAGACGAAAATTTTGTTATTATAAGACAATTCCCAAAATATAAACATATAATGGCCTCGTATGAGCCTTTCGGAAAGACGAAGTATATAGATATAACAAGAAAGCTTAATCAATTATAGGTAAAGCAAGGATAAGTATTGATGAAAAAGAATAAAAAAATATGTATTGTAACACGTGCAATGATTAATGGAGGGGCCGAAAGGGTTATTGCTCAATTAGCAAATTACTTCGTAAAAAATGGAGTTGTTTGTTCCATTATTACCATTGATGAGGCAACAGTTGAGTACGAGTTGGATACACGTATTAATGTAGATCCAATAGGCAAAAAGTCAGATAGTAAAATAAAAGACAGATTTTTTAGATATGCAGAATTAAGAAAAAGAATTTTGCAAGTCAAACCAGATGTAGTTTTGAGTATGCCAGAGGACATAGGAATATATGTAATCTTGGCATTAATCGGATCAAAAATCCCTGTTTATGTTTCTGAAAGAAATAATCCGTGGGTTATGCCAGACGTTAGAGTCACAAGGTTATTAAGGTCAGTTGCGTATCCATTTGCTAAGGGAATCATCTTTCAAACTGAAATGGCTAAATCTTTTTTTCCACAGAATATTCAGCGGAAAGGAATTGTGCTTCAAAATCCAGTTGATATTGCAAGAATTCCAAAACCGTATACAGGGAAACGAAGAAAAGTGTTTGTTGCAGTTGGACGACTTGAGAAACAAAAAAATTTCTCGATGCTTATTAGAGCCTTCTCGAAATTTTATGAGAAAGAGAAAAGCTACAAATTAATGATTTATGGCGAGGGACGCGAGCGTAGTAACCTGGAAAGCTTGGTGAAGCAATTTAGCCTTGATGATGTGATATTTCTTCCTGGCAGGAATAGAGATGTTCTTAATGAAATAAATGATGCTTCGGCTTTTATCCTGTCATCAGATTACGAAGGAATGCCTAATGCTCTGATTGAGGCGATGTGTATGGAGATGCCTGTTATTTCGACGGATTGTCCGTCAGGAGGTCCACGTGAATTAATTAAGAATCGGGAAAATGGCATGCTTATACCAGTGGGAGATGAGGAGGCTCTTGTTGATGCGTTAAATTCAATAACAGATTTGGCTTTTGCAGAGAAAATGGCTAAAAAATCAGGAGAATTGCGTTATTCATTAACAAGTGTCAGCATCTTTGAAAATTGGAAAAAATATCTATTCTGCGAATAAAGAGAGGAGTATATTGATTGAATAGAAACTGTGACATACGAATCAATAAAATCTCTATCATATCACTGACACTTTGGCTTTATGCGATTGCAGCCGTTGTAACAGATGAAGGCTCTATGTTGATGAAATTATCAAGAGTCGTTCTTATTGGAGTCTTTTTCATTTATTTGATATTAAAAAAAGAACTTCGGAATAATGGATATATTCTATGTATGGGGGCGTTTTGCATTATTGCCATATGCTCGGCTAATTGGGCCATAAATAAAGCCTATGCTAATGCAATGGGGAAAACACTTTTAATAAATTTGGTTTGCATGTATGCTCTTTTTTACATTATTGATGGAAGGAAGGAGCGGTTAGAAGAAGTATTGAAAGCGCTTGTGGTGGCACCATTGTTTCTTGAATTTCGCGTTATAGTAACGGGAGGTATTTTTGCGTTTAGTTCTTCAAGAAAGACTGGAAATATAAATGGGAATACAGTAGGTGTTTGTGCAGCATTTGCAATTTGTTTTGCAATTTATTTTATTTTAAAGGGAAAGAAAGTGCAATGGTTTCGAATAATGGCAATTGTAAATCTTATGGTTGTTATACTGTCATCGTCGAGAAAAGCGATTTTATGCTTTTTAATACCGGTAGCAATGATTTATGTGTTCGACAATAGGGATAATATAGTAAAAAATGCAAGCAAAATAATAATGGTTTTTTTTATAGGATTGGTCGGATATTATGCATTGTTGCATGTCCCGTTTTTATACTCAATGGCAGGACATAGAATAGAATCAATGGTTGCGGGATTATTTGGAACAAATGCTATAGTAGACTCGAGTACAGCAACAAGATTGAATCTGATACAATGGGGTATTGAATGGTTTCAAGATCGAAAGTGGCTAGGGTATGGAATAGATAACTATAGGTTTGTTTTACATTTCTACCATCCAAATTGGTCGTTGGCATATTATGCACATAATAATTATGTTGAATTGTTAGTTGATGTGGGATTGATAGGAACGATAATATATTATTTTAATTATATTTGGATGTTAATTGCCGGTATAAGAAATGTACGAAAAATTACAAAACCTGAATTGCTATTTATTGGAATTCTTGTGGCACTAATAATCAGCGAGTATGGACTGGTTACATATTATGATAAATATGTGCAAGTCATTCTTATACTTATATGGATGATTATACAACCGTTAAGAGATAGAAAACAAAAGGTGGAAAGATGAAAAGAAATATTATTCAAAGAGGACTAGCTAGGGCATGTTGTAAAGGATATATGAACTGGATGCCAGATAGTTTATATCTTAAGCTGATGTTTTGGGCTCGTTTGGGATTAAATCTAAATTATTCAAATCCTAGAACATTAAATGAAAAAATTCAATTGTTAAAATTGAAAGACAGAGAAGATGAATACATAAGATGGGTAGATAAATATGCTGTACGGCAGTATATTGAAGAACAGATTGGTAAGGATTATTTAATCCCATTGGTAGGAGGTCCGTGGGATAAATTTGAAGATATAGATTTTTCAAAATTACCTAATCAATTCGTACTTAAATGCACGCATGATAGTGGTGGACTTGTTATTTGCACAGATAAAAATACACTTAATTTTAAAGATGCTAAAAATAAGATCACTAAAAGCCTAAATAATAATTATTTTTGGTCTGGAAGAGAATGGCCTTATAAGCAAGTACCGCCTCGGATTATTGCTGAAAAATATATGGTTGATAAATCAGGAACGGAGTTAAAGGATTATAAGATTCTGTGCTTTAATGGTAAACCTGATAATATTATGATTTGTACTGGGCGGAATTCTGCTAGTGGTGTTAAATACTATTTTTTTTCAACAGATTGGCATTTTTTGAGATATAATCATGGCGATGAAAGTTTGCCGGAGAACTTTACGATTTCACCTCCTGATAATTTGAGTGAAATGCTTGATATTGCAAGAAAACTATCTTGTGGTACAAAGTTGGCGCGAATTGATTTATATGAAGCAGATAACCGGGTTTGGTTTGGTGAGATAACTTTGTATCCGGACTCTGGGTTTGATACAGATATTTTACCAAGTACTGATTTATTATTTGGTAAAAAACTGGATGTCTCAGAATTTTTAAATAAATAAGGATGAAAATATAGAATGCGAACGAAAAAAGCTGTCATCAACACAATGACGTCGATAATGGCAGAAGTTGTTTCTATAATCTGCGGTTTAATACTTCCAAGACTTATTTTGGGAGCATTTGGGTCAAGTTATAATGGGATAACGTCATCAATAACACAGTTTTTAAGCTGTATAGTTTTATTGCGTGCTGGTGTGGGAAGCGTTACAAGAGCAGCATTGTACAATCCCTTGGCGCAAAAAAATAAAAGTGAAATTAGCGGAATAGTAAATGCTACTGCGATTTTTATGAAAAAAGTCGCACTTATTTATGTGGGTGCATTAATAGTATTTGCTTGTATATACCCGTTCCTTGTGCGAAATTCTTTTAATTGGGTATTTTCTGCAACACTTGTTTTAATTATAGGAAGTAGCACGTTTGTAGATAATTATTTTGGTATTGCATATCAAATGTTGTTACAAGCAGATCAAAAGAATTACATTAATACAATTCCTCAAATTATCACTACAATTCTTAATACGATTGTTGCGGCGATTTTAATACATTGTGGTGCGGGAATTCATTTAGTAAAATTAGGAAGTGCAGTTGTTTACTTTATCCGCCCATTATTTTTGTCATATTATGTTAAGAAAAAATACGAAATTGATGTTGGTATAAATCCAAATAATTCTGCGATATCTCAACGATGGGATGCATTTGCTCAACAGGCTGCTGCGTTTGTTAATAATAACACGGATGTTATTGTTCTTACGATGTTTTCTGATATTAAAGAAGTATCAGTATACACTGTATATTATATGGTTGCAAATGGACTATATAAAGTTGAACAAACATTTACGGACGGCATAGAAGCAGCGTTTGGTAATATGCTTGTGAAAAAAGAAAATAAAATATTGCAAGAAAATTTCAGAGTTGTTGAATATTTGGTTTTTACATCTGCGGCATTTTTGTTTATATGTGGTGCAGCATTAATAGTACCTTTTGCGGAAGTGTATACATCGGGAATAAGTGATGTATCGTATGAGAGACCGCTTTTTGGTATGCTGATGTGTATTAATCAATTCCTTTTTTGTATCCGCCTTCCGTATCATATGCTTGTAGATGCGGCGGGTCATTTTAAACAAACTCGTAATGGAGCAATTTTTGAAGCTTTTTTGAATGTAATAGTTTCGGTAACACTTGTTATAAAGTTTGGATTGATTGGTGTTACAATAGGTACGTTTTGCGCATTGTTTTTTAGAACATTACAATATTCTATATACGCTTCAAAAAATATTTTACATAGGAAATATAGATTTGTGACAGAACATATTGCATTATCTATAGCTCAAGCAGCAATCGTTGCTTTAGTATTGAATTTTATATATGTACCTGTATTCGATTCATATATAAATTGGATTCTATATGCCATTGAGGTTGCTGTCGTTGTTATGATTGTTTTGATTATTTCGTCAGCAATTTTTTATAAACAAGAAGTAAGAATTTTTTTGCAAAAAGTAAAAGTATTTTTGAAAAGGAGAAAGAAATCGAACTAAAATGAAAGTATGTATAGTGACAGTATATAACAGCGAGAATTGTGGTAGCTATTGGCAAGCATTTGCATTAAGTTCATATTTGAAACAGAGCGGTTGCGAAGTTTCATTTATGAGGCGAAAAATAAAAGGAACTTCACATAGTTTGGTGTTTGTTGGACGGCAGACTTTGAAATGGATACTGAAAGGTAAAATTACAGAAGCAAAATCACAGATACAACAGTATTTAACTTTTGATAAATTAATTAAGAAATTTAAGATTGTTGAAGAAATAGATGATACCTTTGATTTATGTATCATAGGTAGTGATACACTGTGGAATCTGGAAGATCGGTATTTCGAAGATAATAGAGCGATTTTCTTTGGAGAAAAATCTAAGGCACAGAAAACAATAACATATGCAGTTTCTGCTGCTAATACCCCATATGATGTTTTTAGAAAACATTTTGAGTTATTGGGTGACTTGAAGAAAATGGATGCAATTGCTGTTCGAGACAAATATACAGAATCTATTGTTGAGAAAATTCTTGGAAAAGCAACACCTATTGTTGTCGATCCAACGTTACTTATTGAGAAAACAGAATATGAAAAATATTGTGTTGATTTAAAAACTGCAAGTTTTTTGTTTGTCTATTATTTTGGACGGATTCCTGAAGATTTACAAAACAAAATAAAGTGCTACGCTGATCTTAAAAAATTGAAAATTGTTGTAATGGGACATGGAATGGAGGGCGATTACAATTTTGATGCCTTTTTACCGACTGTTTTTGTAAGCTGTTTTAGTAAAGCAGATTATGTGATTACGAATACATTTCACGGTGTGATGTTTACCTTGATTTTTGAAAAGCAGGCTGTGTTTAATAGTTGTGGTAAGGAAAAAGTAAAAGATGTAATGAATGAGTATGGACTGAATGATAGAGATTATTCAGAAAATGTGGCTATCGATTTAATGGATGGAGATATTGACTATGATCGAGTCCGAGTAAAGCTTAATGAAAATAGATTAGTAGCGAAAAAATATATTAACACATTTATTGGAGGATAAGCACAATGAGTGTAAAACAGAAGCTTAAAATGAGGTTGAATACATATAAACAGGTCGATTATGTAAATAAAATTTGTGGGAATAAAAAGTTGACAGGATTTTATGAGGGAGAAATCATTCGAAATGTTCATTCAATCGAAAAAGGATTGTCATTGGAAAAACCGAGGCAGTTTTTTGGAATTCCTAAAATGATTGAGATGCTTGACTTGGTGATGGAATATACTGGAATAGAAGGATATTCTACAGATATTGTTAATATGGCTCTTGATGCTGTGGATGCATATAAAGAGTACCATAGAACTGTATTAGATAATCCAAAGTTGGCAAGGGTAATAAAAAAACATGATGATCTTCGAAAAAAATATCCTAAAATGCAAAAATCTTATGCGGGAATATTAAAAATTGAAAGAAAGGAAAATGAAAATAAATTTGATGAATTAAGTAGCATTATAAACGAAAGACATAGTGTCAGAGATTTTAGTAAAGCCCCTGTACCAATGGAACTGCTACATAACGCTTGTCAATTGGCATTGCGCGCACCGTCTGCTTGTAATCGTCAGGGAACGCGACTCTACATTTTAACAGGAAAGAATAAAAATCTTCTTGCCGATTGGCTTTCAGGAGTTGGCGGGTTCGCTGAAGAGGTTGACAAGTACATTATTATAACAGCAAAAGTCAGTGTATATCGATTTGAAGAAGCTTGTCAGTTTCAATATGTTGTTTCGGCAGCAATTTTAGCAGGCTATTTATCATTGTCACTTCAAAGTCTCGGCATCGGTGCCTGCTTGATTCAAAGGCCTCTTGTTCGGACAGGATCATGGATTGATCTTTCGGAAAAGCTTGGTATAGCAGAAGATGAGCAAATTGTTTTGATGATAGGTGTAGGTATGCTTAAAAAGGAGTATAATGTTCCTATTTCAAATAGATTAGATTATAAAACAATAGTTAAAGAATTGTAAGGTTGAGAATGAGGAAAGTGTATGGAATCGACATTTTGGGCGCTGATACCGCCAATTTTAGCAATTATTATCAGCCTAATTACGAAGGAAGTTAATTTGTCACTTGTTATCGGAATTTTTGTTGGATGTGGGTTGTATTGTAGCTTTAATCCGTTTACAACAGTTACAACAATGTTTGGTATAATGAGTAACAAAGTATATGGAAACATGGGTGTACTGTTTTTCATCATTCTGCTTGGAATGATTGTTCATTTGATGAATATGTCAGGAGCAACCAGCGAATATGCAAAATGGGCGAGCAAAAAATTAAAGACGAGAAAGCAGTCAATGATTGCAACAATGGTACTTGGAATTATTATATTTGTAGATGATTATTTCAACTGTCTCACCGTTGGAACGGTTATGCGTCCGATTACCGATAAAAATAAGGTTTCAAGAGAAAAACTGGCGTATATTATTGATTCAACAGCAGCACCAATTTGTATTATCGCTCCAATATCTTCTTGGGCTGCGGCAGTAAGTTCCTCATTACCGGATGGTTCTTCTATTGATGGTTTTCAACTTTTTATGAAAACTATCTTTTGTAATTATTATTCGTGGCTATCATTAGGAATGATATTGCTTACAGTTCTTTTCTCTGCAGATTTTGGGAAAATGCGTGAGTTTGAAAAGAAAGCTATCGAAGGTGAGCTGAATCTTTCAACCAAAGAAGACAGCGATACAAAGCATAACGGAAAAGTAGTCGATTTAATTTTTCCAGTTGTTGTCTTGATTTTATTCTCAATTATTTCTATGCTTTATACAGGTGGTTTATTTGATGGAAACAATTCAATTGGCGATGCTTTTGCTAATTGTGATGCTATTTTAGGATTGGCAATGGGAGCAGCATATTCTGTTATTTTTGTTGCACTCTTGTATTTGCCTCGCAAAATTGTAACACCAAAAGAGTTTTTAGATGGACTGGTTCAAGGCTTTATTAACATGGTTCCAGCAACTTTGATTTTGACCTTTGCATGGACTTTGAGTGGTATTTGTGGAACAGATTATTTGAATGCAGGAGGATTCGTTGCAACTGTTGTAGAAAAATATAGTATTCCGCTAAATATGATGCCCGCCATTTTCTTTGTGGTTGCACTTCTTCTGGCTTTTTCGACTGGTACTTCTTGGGGAACATTTGCAATTTTGCTTCCGATTACAGTTTCTGTATTCGGAGATCAGATGTTGCCTTTAACAGCCATTACAACAGCAGCAGTTTTGGGCGGATCGGTTTGCGGAGATCATATAAGTCCGATATCCGATACTACGATATTGAGTTCTACCGGTGCTGGATGTAGTCATATTAACCATGTGGCTACTCAAATGCAGTACGGTATTGTCCTAGCAATTATTTCTGTAATAAGCTATATTGTCAGTGGATGGACGGAAATGGTTTCTCTTGGATTTGGTGTAGGAGTTGTTCTGTTGGTGTGCTTCGTATTTGCAGTAAAGAGATATTATAAAATTGAAAAAATAACTACATAAACTTATCGGTCATCAAGACATATAAGGTGCAGGATATCGTAAAGCAGTAATAATAAGAAAAGCTTATACACGTAGCTGATTTATATGCAGACTTGTGATATACTGGAAATCGGATGAAGAAAATACTATTAGTATAGTAGATACACAATTGTACATCGATTGCAGAAAGGGGATCCACGTCAATGGAAGAAGTAGTAAGGTTTTTAAAAGAAGCTGAAACATATTATCTGGCAACGGTTGAAGGTGACCAGCCGAGGGTACGTCCTTTTGGTACGGCACATATTTTTGAAGGAAAGTTGTACATTCAGACTGGCAAGAAGAAGGATGTTTCCAAGCAGCTGCATGCTAACCCGAAGGCTGAGTTGTGTGCATTCATGGATGGAGAATGGATTCGTGTTGCCGGTGAACTGGTAGAGGACGACCGTGTTGAGGCAAGACAGTCCATGCTGGATGCCTATCCGGGCTTGAAGAAAATGTATGCAGCAGATGATGGCAATACTGAAGTATTTTATTTTAAGAATGCTGTGGCGACGATTTCTGCATTTACTCATGAACCGAAAGTAATCAAGTTTTGACATATAAACCGAGTAACCCAACCCTACTGTGACTATTGATATGCTCCCTTTCAGGCAGACAAGTGCAAAAGATATGTATTATGAAATATTAGCTAATCGAGTGCATTATTTCAAAGAAGATGAGAAAGAAGTGGCGGTTATGTGCAAGGCGATGGAAGATATGAGAAATGAAGCAGCAAGAGAGGATTCTTTGGAAACATCTCGTAGCCTGCTTTTGATTGGAAAGCTAACTTACGAAGAAATTGCACAGACTACGAAACTCACAGTTGATGAAGTAAAAGAACTGGACGAGAAAAGAAGTGCATAATTGAAATTGATTGGTCCGCTGGCGAAATATGTAGATTTTACACGGTATGCTGGCGGGCTTTTTCGTCATTATGAGCTTCAGAAAAACTACTATATAGATTACAGCAAGGCACAGCTGGGAGGGAAATTTGTAGGTATTTATGATGATGAAGGTATCAACTTGCTATTTGTCATGCCAGATGGTAAAATCAAAGTACAATAGGCGAGTTGTATTCTCATATTTGAGGAATAGCTCCGGAAAGGAGTGAAGGGATGGCAGATAAGTTGAAACTTCCGGTTGGAATTGAAGATTTTCGAGAGATTCGCAGGAAAGGGTTTTACTATCTTGATAAGACGATACTGATAGAACAGCTTCTTGACAGCTGGGGGAAGGTAAATCTTTTTACAAGGCCTCGCCGTTTTGGTAAGACTTTAAATATGAGCATGCTCCGATATTTTTTTGAAATTGGAACGGATGAGACATTATTTGATGGACTTCACATCTCGCAGAGAAGAGATCTTTGTGATGAATATATGGGGAATTTTCCGGTTGTGTCTCTTAGCCTTAAAGGTGTGGATGGACTGACCTTTGAAAGAGCAAAAAACAAATTATTGAAATATGTTGCGCTAGAAGCAGAGCGATTCAACTTTTTGAAATACAGTGACAAGTTAACTGATAATGAAAAGCAAAGATACGGTGCGCTGATCCGAATGCAAGATGGGAAATACGCAATGGATGAGGATACGCTGGAATCGGCACTTCAGACATTGTCGGAGTTGTTGTACCGCCATTATGGACAGAAGGTGATCATTCTTATTGATGAATATGATGTTCCTCTGGATAAGGCGTATCAAAATGGTTATTATAGAGAAATGGTATCGATGATTCGTTCACTGTTTGGAGATGCTTTGAAAACGAATGAATTTTTGCAGTTTGCGGTTCTGACCGGCTGTCTGCGTGTCTCGAGAGAAAGCATTTTTACAGGTCTGAACAATTTTAAGATTTTTTCTATAACGGACGCACGTTTTGATGAACAGTTTGGTTTTACAGAAGATGAAGTCGAAAAAATTCTGAAGGATTACCAGTTGGAAACGCATCTGGCATCGATGAAGGAATGGTACGATGGATATCATTTCGGAGATGCTGATATTTACTGTCCATGGGATGTGATTAATCGGGTAGATGACCTCTTTTTGGAAAGCTGTTGAGGATGGAAATGCAGAGGCAATAGAACAGTATTTAAATCAAACGCTAAGTAATACAATCAGTGTTTTTGATACAAAAGCACCAGAAAAGGAAAATGCCTATCATACTTTTCTTGCGGGGCTGTTGACGGGGAATACCGATTGGGTGGTTAAGTCGAATGTGGAAGCCGGCGAGGGATTCGCAGATATTATCATTGAACCACAAAATCCGGACGATGGTATTATCTTTGAACTTAAGCATTCAAAGGAAGCATCAGGGTTAGATAAAGCCTGTGAAAGAGCAATCAAACAAATCAGAGATCGAAGGTATTTTCAGTACCTGAAAAATGATGGCCGCCGCAATATGATGTTTTATGGCATCGCTTTTTACAAAAAGAGATGTAAAGTAGTTGTTGAGAAAACGAATGAAGTTTAATGTTGACAGCCTGCCCGCGCACTGTGTGGAACTCTGCATGGTACGTGGGTGGGCTTTGAAGAATGTATCGTAAAGGAAATGGGGATGACTGGTTATCAGTTGGTATATTAAGATTATCATTCAGGATTTCAAGCAGCCGGTAATGTACATGGTTCCGGCTATTTTTTTCAGTGTGTGTGCTGTATGGCTCATTAGCCGATTATATGGTGAGAAGCTTGAAAGAATGGACATATACAATAAAATACCGCTCACGCTTTTTCTTGCGTATATTCTTGTTGTATTGCAGACGGCTTTTTTGTCCAGAGAACCGGGAAGCAGGAAGGGCATGAGTCTGGTTTTGTTTGAAACGTGGGGACGCTCTTTTCATATGCATGCTTTGTTTATTGAGAACATTATTATGTTTGTTCCTTTTGGTATTTTGACGCCGATATTATTTACGCAGCTTCGGAGTGGTTGGCGGTGTGTCCTGATTGGATTTTTATGCTCCTGCTGCATTGAGATTGTTCAGCATATCACCCAGAGAGGCTATATGCAGTTGGATGATGTGGTCACGAATACATTGGGAACATTGATCGGCTGGAGTGTGTATAAGGCCGGAATCCGGCTTAGGATCAAATCAATACATAAATAGCTGCGCCGCGCCGAGGGCATCAACTTGCTATTTGTCTTGTTAGATGGTAAAATCGAAGTACACTAGGGGAGCTGCGTTCTCATATTTTTGAGGAACAGCACCAGAAAGGAGTCTGAAAAGCATGGGAAGATTTGTAAACCCAGATAGCAGTGCGTTTCAGGTTGCGCTTAACTCCAGAATATATGTGGATAAGACTGGTTTGATCGAGTACACAAACAGTGTTCTCGATACGACAAATGCTTATATTTGCAATAGCCGACCGCGCCGATTCGGAAAGTCTTATGCGGCTAACATGCTGGCAGCGTATTATAGTAAGGGCGCTGATTCTGGACGAATGTTCGCCGGACTGAAAATAAGCAAAGACGCTGACTTCAAGAAGCATCTTAATAAGTATGATGTAATCCACATCGATATTCAGTGGTTTTTAGCAAACTGTGATGATGCGGATAAAGTGGTTTCTTTTATAACCAAAAGTGTTCTGGATGAACTTCGTGACATTTATCCAGATGTGTTGCCGCAGGAGATTATGACCCTCCCAGATGCACTTTCACGAATAAAAGACCAGATTGGACAGAAATTTGTTGTTATTATAGATGAATGGGATGTTATTATTCGAGATAGAGCAATAACGGAGGCCATTCAGGATGAATACCTTAATTTTTTAAGAGGAATGTTTAAAGGTGTAGAGCCGACGAAGTACATCCAGCTGGCATACCTTACAGGAATTCTGCCGATTAAGAAAGAAAAGGCACAGTCCGCAGTAAATAATCTTGATGAGTTTACGATGCTGCAGGCCGATGAACTGGCTCCGTATATCGGTTTTACCGAAGATGAAGTAAAAGATCTTTGTGAAAAGTACAATAGAGATTTTGATAAAGTGAAAAAGTGGTATGATGGTTATCTGCTTAATGGATACCAGGTGTACAATCCGAAAGCAGTTGTAAGTGTTATGACCAAAGGAAGATTCAGAAGCTATTGGTCGGAAACAGGCTCATACGAGGTTGTGGTACCACTTATCTGCATGAATTATGACGGACTGAAGACTGCGATCATTCAGATGCTTTCTGGGTCGGAAGTTGAAGTCGATATAGCTACTTTTAAAAATGATCCGGCAAAGATACAGAATCGAGATGATGTGATTACCTACCTTATTCACCTGGGGTATTTGGGGTACAATGAAGATACAGAGACCGCATTTGTTCCAAATGAGGAAATCAGGCAGGAATTGAGCACGGCTGTTAGAAGTAGTAATTGGAATGAATTGATTGCATTCCAGCAGGAGTCAAGAAAACTGCTCATGGCAACGCTGGCGATGAACGAAATGCAAGTTGCATCTGAAATTGACAAGATTCATTCAGAATACACTTCAATTCTTCAATATAATGATGAGAATTCTTTGAGCAGCACGATTACCATTGCTTATATGGGAGCAATACAATATTACTTCAAGCCTGTAAGAGAACTGCCAACAGGTTATGGGTTTGCTGATTTTGTATTTATACCAAAACCGGAATATAAGAATACTTATCCGGCCTTGGTGGTAGAGCTGAAGTGGAATAAGAACACGGAAACAGCTATTCAACAGATAAAAAATAGGAGATACCCTGAATCAGTTTTGAACTATACAGGAGATATTCTTCTGGTTGGAATCAATTATGATACACATAACAAAAAACACCAGTGTTCGATTGAAAAATATAAAAAAAATTGATTTTTACATGCTTATATTTTGAATAAAGAATTTGATATTTAAGAAAAAGGTCGGGAAACTGGCCTTTTTGTGTTCAGTGCTGCTGAAAATAAAATGATCAAAAAAGAATAGGGTGAAAAGAAGCGGGAAATCAGTCTTTACTGATAAAATCTAATGGATTCTCAATGATGGGGGAATAGCAATAGATAATTCACGGAATTTAGGATGTATTTTGAAACTGATGTATTTTATAATTGAATTATAGGAAAGAGAAAACGGATCAGTACCTAGTACTGCCAGCACAAGAGAGGAAATGAAAATGAAGGATATTTTAAAAGGAGTAACTGTAAAAATTATATCGGTGATTGTCATTATTACATTGTTAGCAGGCGGAGGATATTTGGCTTATAAGCATTTCGTGGGCAGTATATTTGGTGGGGTCGGACATGAAACGGTGAGCAATGTCGATGTCGTAAAAGAGAAACTTGAAGCCGCGGCAGAATTGAATACCGGAAGTTATTTGTGTACGGATGTGATCACGAAAGCAGATTCCAAAACATTTAAAGACTGGAAGATCCCATTCACGGAGAAAAGTTTTATCGTACAATATGACGGCATCGTTAAAGCCGGAATCAAGGATTTGACGAAGGCTGATGTATCACAGGATGGGGATACGATCATTATTAAACTACCTGATGTGGAGATTACAGGAATAGAAATTGACAATGATTCATTTGAGAAACTGGATGAATCAAATAACATTTTTAATCCGATTACTGTTGAAGACCTGAACGATGCACAAAAGGATTTGAAAGATAAAATGGAAGCCCAGGCGATTGAAAAAGGCGTTTTGGATATTGCCAGAGAAAATGCAGAAACCGTAATTTCGGGAATGTTTTCGGATTATGATGTGAAAGTTGAGTGGAAGTAAAGACGGAATAATTGGGTAGGTGGAATGTTGATTGGAACCTCTGTATCTATGAAAGTGGGTATGGAGGTTTTTATTTATTAGAGCATGCAAAAGTAATAATTATTATAAAGATTATACATGGATAGTAGTGTATAATGTAATTAGTGATAAAGAACTACAAGAATATGGGAGAAAATAAAATGACAAAACAAAAAATAACCCAAGAAGATATGATCAAAATTTTAGATTCATGTTATGAAGAATCGTGCCTATAAATGGTTTATGACTGGTGATTTTTCGGTTAAAGATGAAAATGAGGATACCTTTGTAGATGTAGATGAGAATGGTTTTAATGGTATAAATAACGAGATTGATATTTAATAACAGGAATATGATAGAAAATTATTCAAAATTTGTTGTTGAAACTATGGATTATATTGATATAGAAATACAGGCATTGGAAGCTGGAAGTGTAGATAAACAGCGGTTGCATTTTTATATGAATCTAGAGCTTGTTAGAAGAGTGAAGGGATTGGTAATATTAGAAAAAGTTGAGCAAGAAAAAGTAGTTAAAGATATTTTTAAGAGTCAATTAAATATGGAAATTCATAAATGTTGGTAATTAGTTGAAAATCATAGCCAGAAATACGATGCGAAAACATTTGTCATGAGTGGGAGACTTATGGTACGTATATATATGCTGTGGCTATATTAAAAGTAAAATAAGCACAATTGTGAGAGTGTTAATTTGCCTTTCGTGCTTATTTTAGTTGCGATATAAGCACGAAAGGATGGTGAGACGATGAATGAGATGGAAAGATTAGCTCAAACGCATGACTATTTTACGCAGGAGCAGGCTCAAGGAAGTCTATGAGCGATATTGTAACCGCTTGTCAATCTTCCAAAAACATACTACAATAAAATGGACACAAAGTGAAAATCAATGAATGAGGAGGATACCAAGGTGAAATTAATTTCCTGGAATGTGAATGGCCTTCGCGCGGTTGTGGGCAAGGGCTTTGTAGATATTTTTAACGAGTTGGATGCGGATATTTTCTGTCTGCAGGAGACGAAGCTGCAGGCAGGACAGATTGAGCTTGATCTGCCGGGGTATGAGCAGTATTGGAATTATGCGGAAAGGAAAGGTTATTCCGGAACGGCGGTATTTACCCGTATTAAGCCGTTGAATGTGACGTATGGTATGGGAATTGAGGCGCATGATACAGAGGGACGTATGATTACGTTAGAATATGATACCTTTTATCTTGTGAATGTGTATACACCGAATTCTAAGGATGGGCTGGCCAGACTTCCGTATCGCATGGAATGGGAAGATGCTGTCAGAGCTTATCTGAAGAAGCTTGAGCAGACCAAACCGGTGGTTCTTTGTGGTGATCTGAATGTGGCACATGAAGAAATCGACCTTAAGAATCCGAAGACCAACCGCAAGAATGCAGGCTTTTCGGATGAGGAACGTGCCAAGATGACGGAACTGCTTTCAGCGGGATTTATTGACACTTTCCGGTATTTTTATCCGGATAAAACCGGGGAGTATTCCTGGTGGTCTTATCGCTTTAATGCGCGTAAGAACAATGCCGGATGGCGTATTGATTATTTTATCGTGTCCGAGGCATTAAAAGATCGGCTTGTATCGGCCTCTATTCATCAGGAGATATTTGGTTCGGACCATTGCCCGGTTGAGTTGGAGCTGGAGTAATTGATTTTCAAACGTACATTTCTGATCATGGTAGTGGGCCTAAGTCAGGTCATGTAATTTTTGAATTAAAATATATCGAACTCCCAATCGCTGGTCTTTTGTCCTTCAAATAGACATACACTGTAAAAACAGCTTCTTCGGAGGATTTTCGTGAAAGATTATATCGAGGAGCGGGCAGTGGAACTTGCCTATTACATAATTGAAACGAAGTCAACGGTACGGCAGACTGCCAGACAGTTCGGCATTTCAAAGTCAACAGTACATAAGGACATCACAGAGCGGCTTGAAGAGATTAATCCGTCTCTGGCGGCAGAAACCAGGGAAGTTTTGGATATCAATAAGGCGGAACGGCACATAAGGGGCGGACTGGCTACAAAGGAAAAATATCTGCATCAGCATATGGTTGGTTCCTGCTGATGCAAAAGAGGAGAAAATAATGAAAAGAACAAGAGTTAATTTATTGATTGTCATTGTTGTTATATTAGCGGCTGCGGCAGCTGTCTGGTTTTTTGTTTTTAACCGGGCGTATTATAGGGGCGGTATTGTTCAGAAACCGGATGCCTATATGTTGGATATTGAGAAGATGAATTGTACGGAATCCCATTCGTTAGAGCTGGAAAAGGGGGATGTGCTGCAGGTACATTTTGAAACAGTTAAAGGTTCTTTGAAGATGCAGATCAGTGATCCGGATGGCGAGATCCTTTATTCAGGTGATGGAAAGGCCGATACGGATTTTTCGGTGACTGTTCAAAAAAGCGGTACACATCAGATTGTTGTGAAGGGCCGCAGGGCAAAGGGCACTATTCATGTACAACTTGAAGAATAAGATGGCATTGGAACACAGATGGTAATGGTATTGGAGCACAGATGGCAATGATGTGTAGATGACGATAAAGAATAGATGATAATGAAGAATAAATGATGACGGATAAATATTACAGGATTGGTGAAGTCAGCCGTATTACGGGGATCAGCAAGGACACGCTGCATTTTTATACCAAGATCGGGCTGTTGGTGCCGGATTATATTGCTCCGGAGAATCAGTACAGATATTATTCTATAGATAATCTGTGGCAGTTGGATATTATTACGGCCTGCAGGAAACTGGGAATACCTCTTGAAAAGGTTAAAGAAATTTTGTCGCTGCGGGATAATGGCAAGATTGTGGATTTGCTGATGGATTACAGAGAAGAGGCTTTGAGGCTGAGTGCTTATTATCAGTAGGTGGCCAACGACATTTTGTGGTACAATCATGAGAATGAGCGGATTGAAGAAGAACGACGGACAAAGGGAGAGACTTTTCGTGTGCAGATCAGATATTTTGAAGAGGAACGGGTGATTGCCGGCAAAGACGGCAGCAGTCCTTATTCCTATCATGCGTTTTTGCAGGAGGCAGTCAGGGACACGATGAAGCATACGGGAACGATCCAGAGACGCTATGGGTATGCGCTGGATCTTTCTCGGGCGGTGGATAACCGCTTTGTGAAGCAGAGGGAATATCTGAAATTATCCAATATTGATTGGAATGCGGTGAAGCCGGAGAATATTCTGACTTTGCCTGCCGGAGAATATGCGGTATTTACATTGCATATTGGTAGGGAAAGGGCCGATTTCGGACCTTTTTGAGATTGGCTTGCGAGACATCACTACAGGACGGACATGATTTTTGCAGAAGAGATCGGGCTGCAGCTCTTTGATTATCTGCCGGATTATTATTGTGAGATTCATGCACTTTTGAATCGGCATTGATCTATGCATTCAGTGCTTAAATTTGGGATGATATAAAAGCAAATATTATATAAAAAACAGCTTGACCGTGTAGTTACTCCATGCTTTAGAATAGGCAGGAAAGGATGTGAGTGATACATGGATCAGGCAATGAGAGATGAGCCAATCGGAAAGCTGCTGCTTCGGATGTCACCGCCAGTGATGCTGGCACTGCTGATTCAGTCTATTTATAATATTGTAGATAGTTACTTTGTGGGAAAATATTATTCTTTGAAGGGACACCTGAATCTGAAGGAATGTCTTCATATATATAAAGCCGGGGCGCCTTCCATGGTGATGCAGTCCCTGTATACATTTTATATTGTAGGATTAAATCTTATATTGAAGCTTTTTACAGAAGATGCTGTGACTGTCCTTGGCATTTATTATAAGCTGCAGACATTTTTCTTTATTCCGCTGATGGGGTTGGAGCAGGTGATTCTGCCAATTGTCAGTTTCAACTATGGGGCAGGTGAGATCAGGCGTGCGAAGCTTGTTCTGAAATATACGACTATCTTTTCCTGTGGAGTGATGCTTGCGGCAACGGCAGTTTTCTGGGCGGTACCGGCAAAGCTGCTTGGTATTTTTTCAGAAAGCGAAAGTATTATTCAGATTGGCTGCTATGCGTTAAGGGTGATTGGTTCAAGCTTTCTGCCTCTTGGTATTACCCTTATTTTTACAGTTTACCTGCAGGGAATGAATCTCGGCAGGGAAAGCATGATGCTTATTATACTCCGGCAGGTGATCCTGTTTGTTCCGTTGGCGTGGATTTTTCATTATCATGGACTGAAGGCGGTCTGGATGACTTTTCCGGTGACGGAAGTGATTGTTGCGGCAGCCTGCATCTGGGTTTATATGAAGGAAGAGAGAAAGAGCAATAAGAGGTGATACGAATGAAACATTATAAAATTGTTCGAATTGATGAAGCGGATTATGGCTGCGAAGGCAGACCGGATGGGGAAGAGGCTATGGACAGTGTCTGGCTGGAAGATGAGAATGGCGAAAGACATATTGTCAGAGCGTCGGATCAGATGCTTTATGATCGCCATCTGGATGAAGGCAGTCTGGTAACTTTTGATGAGAAAGGCTGTCTGACTGCCTGGTATCCAAAATAGCGGCTTCATCTCGTTCCTGCATTTTTTAAATATTTTTACAGTATACTGGAAGCGATCAGCTGATGATAAACTTTCTCACAGCGGAGAATATCATCGATTACGACCCATTCATCCGGCTGATGGGCGGCTTCAAGGCAGCCGGGACCGTAGGACATACAGTTTCGGTTATGAAGCTGTCCTGCGATTACAGCAGTATCTGTGTAGCCGGTGAAGCAGCTGACTTCCGGCTGCTGGCCTGTCACATGATGGCAGGCTTTTTTTAATTCTGCCAGAAGCGGCGAATCCGGGTTCATTTCGATAGGCGGACGGTCACCGGTGACGGTGTAAGAGGCTTTGACGCCGGGAACCTTTTCTTCGGCCAGTCGGATGGCGTTTTGTACGAATTCCGTTGTTTTGGCGGTATTTAAAGGCGGCACGAGACGCATATCGATCCACAGTTTGCAGTGGTCCGGTACAACATAAGGACGATAGCCGCCGGTGATCTGACCGAATGTGACGGTTGAAATCCCCATATCCGGATGGGAAGGGGCGTCAAGAATGTTCTGACGGAGCGTGCTGATAATTTCGGCCATGGCAGCGATGGCATCGGCCCCTTTCCATGGTGTGCTGGCGTGGGCTGTATGGCCTTCCACATCGATTTCGTACCATGTGCGGCCTTTGTGCGCCATCTGGATCTGCCCATTTGTTGGTTCTGCATCGATGACCCAGTCTTTGGAAGTGACCCAGCCGGAACCTATGCAGGCTTCAGAACCGCGCATAAAGTCTTCCTCATCCATGGAACAGATGAGTTTGAGAGTTCTTCTTGGCGTCTTGCCGGAGGCTCGGAGTGTTCTGGCAGCCATGATAAAAGCGGACAGGCAGCAGGCCAGACCGGACTTCATATCGCAGGCACCGCGGCCATAGATCATGCCGTCCTTTTCAATGGCTTCAAAGGGCGGCATTGTCCATCCGTCGCCGATGACAACCGTATCCATATGGCAGATCATAACCAGAGCCGGAAGCTCCTTGGGTCCCGAAATCTCTGCCATCAGATTCGGACGGCCCGGAAGAACATCTTCTCTGGTAATGATAACATTTGGTAAATCAGATAATTGCTGCTCAATCCAGTCAGCCATGGCGCTTTCATAAGTACCCGGATCAGTACTGTCAATTCGTACCATCGCCTTTGTCATAGAGACAGCTGACGTTAAAAGTGACATTGTAAATCCTCCCTGTTTCTTTCTGCAAGATTCAGTATACGCTTGTTTATTGAATAGTCAATATGAGGTTTTATTAATCTGACAGATTCTTGGATGGTTTTATCAAAGCCTTTGCACATAGCAGGTGCTTACAATACGGCCGGTCCTTAAGCGGCGTATTTTGCCGCTTTAGTACCGCTGCCAGTATTGTGCAGCGAAAGCGGCCTGCTATGTGCAAAGGCTTTGATAAAAAGTCAAAGAACGATTGAGTGTTCATGTATACATGTCACTCGTCTGGTTATTTCGTTTTTTTCATGGTATACTTGTAGGAAAAGCAAATTTTGGATTTAAATGGGGTTTTAGATATGAAGTTGGTTGAAAAGTTAATTGAAAATAGAATTTTGTCCAAGGATGAGTTTGTGGAATTGCTGTCGAATACGAGCACAGAGGACAGAGAGATTCTGCGTAAAGAGGCGGTGCGCCTTCGGGAGAAGTTTTACGGGCATGATGTTTATATCCGCGGACTGATCGAGTTTACGAATTATTGTAAGAATAATTGTTATTATTGCGGTATCAGACGGGATAATCGAAATCTTGAGCGGTATCGTCTGACAAAGGAGGAGATTTTATCCTGCTGTGAGAGCGGTTATCGTCTGGGTTACAGAACCTTTGTCCTGCAGGGCGGGGAGGACCCGTGGTTTAATGATGACAGAATGGAAGATATTGTCCGCAGTATCCGGGCGGCTTATCCGGAGTGTGCCATTACGTTGTCCATCGGTGAGCGTTCACGGGAAAGCTATCAGCGATTAAAGGAAGCCGGCGCAGACAGATATCTGCTTCGCCACGAGACTGCCAATGAGGCCCATTACCGAAAGCTGCATCCGGAGGAGATGTCTCTTGCCAACCGCAAGGAATGTCTTTATACGCTGAAAGAGCTGGGCTATCAGGTAGGTGCCGGATTTATGGTGGGGGCACCGGGACAGACCTTTGAATGTCTGGCAGATGATCTGATTTTCCTGCATGAACTGCAGCCGGAGATGATTGGTATCGGACCGTTTCTGCCCCATCATGAGACGCCTTTTGCCAATGAGGAGAAGGGCAGTTATGATCTGACCATTTTCCTGCTGTCTGTGCTCAGAGTGATGTTCCCGAATGTGCTTCTGCCGGCAACAACGGCGCTTGGAACAATTAAAGCGACGGGACGTGAACAGGGAATGCTGGCAGGCTGCAATGTGGTGATGCCGAATCTTTCACCGGTGGCTAACCGCAAACAGTATGAACTGTATGACAACAAGATCTGTACCGGGGATGAGGCGGCGGAATGCAGAGGCTGCATGGAGAATCGTATGGCGTCTGTGGGCTATCATCTTGTTGTGGACCGGGGCGATTTTAAAGAGGCATAAAGCGAAGTATGCATAAAAACGGCTGAATGTTCTATACTATATCAACAGGTGTGAGCGGGTTCTCATGCCAAAGGGAGGGAAACCTGCGGGCAGGTTCTGTACTAAGAAAGGGCGGTTGTTGATATGGTTGGATGGATTGTGGCACTGATTTCCGGGGCTTTAATGAGTATTCAGGGAGTTTTGAATACGGAAGTGACGAAACAGACAAGTTTGTGGGTCAGTACAGGCTGGGTACAGCTGTCGGCGTTGATCGTCTGTATTGCAGCCTGGCTTATCAGGGACAGGAGCAGTGTGACGGCGCTGATGGATGTCAGTCCGAAATATATGCTTCTTGGGGGTGTGATTGGTGCATTTATCACCCTCACGGTGATCGTCAGTATGAACCAGCTGGGGCCTGCAAGGGCGGCACAGCTGATTGTTGTTTCTCAGATAGCGGCTGCGTATCTGATTGAACTTTTTGGCCTTTTTGGTGTGGACAAAACAGAATTTCAGTGGTCGAAGGTTTTGGGACTTGGATTGTCCATCATCGGCATTCTCATTGTGAAGTGGAAGTAAGGTTTTGCAGGCGGCGGTGGCAGGAAGTACAAAAATAAAATCAAAATAAAGTCGTAAAATGCTTGTAATCCCCCAGGTTATTTTGTACAATTAAAAGTGTGACTTTTGTATATCTGTTCTCTCCGGGAAAGGAGAGATATGCGTAAACTGAAGAATCTTAAGATGCTGCTGACGGTTTTGTTTGTTATTGCGTCGGGGGTACTTTTTCTCTATGATGGGAGGAAACCTTCTGATGTCCGGTGGCAGACGGGGGAGGAGACAGCATCGGAGACGAATCTTTCCGGCGCAGAGTCGGAGACGAATACGAAAGAGATAGAAAGTGTGCGGGCAGAGCCGGAGATCATTTATGTTTATGTCTGCGGCCATGTCAAGGAGCCGGATGTCTATGCTCTGTCGGCCGGTACAAGGCTCTATGAAGCCATTAAAGCAGCCGGCGGTGCATTGGAGGATGCCGATCTGCAGCAACTGAATCTGGCAGATCAGCTGACAGATGGACAGCGCATTTATGTGCCGGCGGAGGGAGAGTCGGTCACTTCGGCAGAATATACGGAAGATAAAACGTCCAATGGACTTGTGAATATTAATACAGCGACTGCGGAGCAGCTTCAGACACTGCCGGGAATCGGTCAGGCGAAGGCCAATGCCATTGTTGCCTACCGTGAAGCCAACGGCAATTTTTCTTCTATAGAAGATCTGAGGAAGGTTCCGGGAATTAAAGAGGGAGTTTTCGGACAGGTCCAGTCGCTGATTTGTGTAAATTGAGGTGTGAGATATGGCGAATAAGGTTTTGGTTGTAGATGATGAGAAACTGATTGTCAAGGGCATCAAATTCAGTCTGGAACAGGATGGCATGGAGGTAACAGCTGCCTATGACGGCAAGGAGGCCTATGAACTGGCCATGCAGAATGACTATGATATTATTCTGTTGGATGTGATGCTTCCTGAGTTAAATGGCTTTGAAGTGTGTCAGATGATCAGAGAGAAGTCGGATGTACCGATTATCATGCTGACAGCCAAAGGCGACGATATGGACAAGATTCTTGGCCTGGAATACGGCGCAGATGATTATGTAACGAAACCATTTAATATTTTGGAGATCAAAGCGCGTATTAAGGCGATTATTCGTCGTACGAAAGGAAGAAAGCAGGAGCAGCCTGCAGAGCGTACCATTGTTTCAGGTGACATGCGGATTGATCTGGACAGCCGAAGAGTCTTTATCGGTGACCGCGAAGTGAATTTGACGGCCAAGGAATTTGATCTTCTTGAGCTCCTGATTACGAATCCGAATAAGGTTTTCAACAGAGAGAATCTTTTGAATCTTGTATGGGGCTATGATTATCCGGGAGACGTCCGGACGGTGGATGTGCATGTCAGAAGGCTGAGAGAGAAGATTGAGGCCAGCCCGAGCGAGCCAAAATATATACATACAAAATGGGGTGTTGGTTATTTCTTCCAGAAGTAAGAAAAAGTTCAGAACTGTTTTCAGGAGTATGCATGTGAAGCTCCTGTTTGCGATGATTGCCCTGGCGATCATCCCGATTCTGTTTTTGCAGAGCTTTTATATTAATTATATGATGAATCATATCAGGACAAACCGAATTGATCTTGTCCGCAATTACGGTGCACTGATTGCTGAGGAGATGCTTCAGACAGATTATCTGGAGGGCGGAGATTCTGATGTCATTGACGGTGAGATCCAGCAGTTTTCAGGCCTTTATGACGGGCGTATCATCGTGACAAATGCAGATTTTGATGTCCGCATGGACACTTATGGCATGCTGACGGGCAAGAAGCTGGTGTCGGAGGCTGTTGTAAAAGCACTCCAGAATAATGAACAGTCCCATTATGATAAAGCATCAGATGAAGTATGGCTGACTTATGTTATCCGTGATGACGATGAGGATGGTAAGGGAGAGATCAGGGGAATGATTCTCTTTTATATGTCTTGCAAGGATCTGACAGAAACATACGACACCATTACGAAGACGGTGACATTTGTTGTCATCGGTATCGGAATTGTGCTTGTCTTTCTGTCGCTGGTAATGGCCAGAAGTTTTACGAAACCATTCAAGGATATGGCGAATTCTATCAACAGAATCTCTGATGGTTTCTTTGATGAGGAAGTAAATTTAACGGGCTTTTCTGAGGTGGAACAGATCTCAGAGGCATTTAATACCATGCTGAATCGTCTGCAGGAATTGGAGAGCTCGCGGCAGGAATTTGTATCCAATGTCTCCCATGAGCTGAAGACGCCGCTGACATCTATGAAGGTATTGGCAGATTCCCTGAATATGCAGACAGATGCACCGGTGGAACTTTATCGTGAGTTTATGCAGGATATCGGTGAAGAAATTGATCGTGAGAATACGATTATCAATGATCTCCTTTCTCTGGTGAAGATGGACAAGACAGAGGCGGATTTGAATATTGCCTCTGTCAATATCAATGATCTGCTTGAATCCATTTTGAAACGCCTGAAACCGATTGCCTCTAAGCGCAATATTGAGCTGGTGCTTGAGAGCTACAGACCGGTGACGGCAGAATGTGATGAGGTGAAGCTGACGCTGGCTTTGTCCAATCTGGTGGAGAATGCCATCAAGTACAATGTGGCCGGCGGATGGGTTCAGGTGACCCTTGACGCGGATCACAAGTTTTTCTATGTGACGGTGGATGATTCCGGTATTGGTATCCCGGAGGAATATCAGGATAAGATCTTTGAACGTTTTTACAGAGTCGACAAAGCCAGATCCAGAGAAACCGGAGGTACAGGTCTCGGTCTGTCCATTACCAAGAACATTGTCCAGATGCATCATGGTGCCATTAAGGTTGCCAGCAAGGTGGACGAGGGAACAACCTTCTCAGTCAGAATACCGTTGACTTATATCAAGCAGTAAGGGAGAGATGGAATGAGAAAAATACAACGCCGGATGGCGGTGCTCCTGCTGGTGATAGTCATGCTGGTCAGCGGAGGATGCCAGAACATGCATCATTTATCGGCCAATCAGACCAGCAAAGATGATGCGGATACCGGAACAGGTTATAATATTTATTATATCAATAACGATGAGACAAGGATTAAAGCATTTGCGTATCAGCTCAGTTCTACAACGGAAGACGGCATTATCAGTGAGTGTATGGAGGCACTCTCCAAGACACCGGACGACAAGAATTACAAAGAAGTTTTAAATTCGTCGGTAAAGGTGCAGCAGTATAATTACGACAAAGACAGCAGGACTTTATCATTGTTTTTTTCAAAAGAATATGCACAGATGCCGAAGACAACAGAGATGTTGGTGAGAACCGCAATTGTTGAGACGATGACGCAGTTCGGGGGCATTATTGATTATGTTTCTTTCAGTATAGACGGCAGCTGGCTGACGGATGCTGACGGCAATGTGCTGCGCATGAAGAATTCTGATTATGTTTCGGAAGTAGGCGGAAGCCGGGAAGATCTTGATGAGGCAAGGCTGTGTCTTTATTATGTATCCTCAGATGGCAGCGGACTTGTGAGAACGTATCAGACGATTCATTACCCGAATTCGGAGTCGCAGGCAGAGGTTGTTGTCAGGACGCTGATGCAGGGGTATCCCTCTGACAAATACAGAGCAGTTGTGTCAAAGGATACGCAGCTGAAGAGTATTAATGTCAATGATGGGCTGTGTCAGGTGGATTTCAGCAAGGAGTTCCTGAACAAAATCGATGGTCAGAATTTTCGCCTGAATGTGTATGGCATTGTCAATTCACTGACAGAATTAAAGGATGTTGATCGTGTGAAAATCACTGTAGATGGTAAATTGATAGAAGAGGAGCCGGATGGGGTTGTCATGATGAATGAGATGACAGCCAAACCGGATCTGGTGGTACAATAGACGGGAGAATAAAGAATATGCCAAGACCTCTTGTATGGGTTGGGGTCGCATATACGCTGGGAGCTGCATGCGCAGCCGGCGGATTCAATATTTTCTTCGCCGCAGCAGGCATTGTTTTTTGCATGTGGATAACAGGCAGAATCAGACAGTCATGGACAGAAAAGTGGCTGTTCTGGTCTCTGCCTGTTTTTTTCTTGTCGGGATTTGTCATATTCAGTCATGCGATGAGGAATATCCGGGACAACAGGGCAGAAAACCAGGAGGCGGTTTTGTATGGAATTGTTCAGCAATGCGAGGAAAAAGAAAAAAGCAATGCGATTACGCTGTCGGATGTTGAAATCGGCGGCATCAAAACAAAGCTGCTTCTGTATGCGGACAAAGATCAGGAAACTGTGCAGGTTGGAGATGAAATAGAAGTCAGAGGTGTTTTGCAGAAACCGGAAAGGGCATCTAATCCGGGACAATTTGATCCGGAGTCTTATTATTATGCGAAGGGAATCAGTTATATGATGCGGCCGGATGAGATGGAAGTGGTGAGCCGGGGACATTCCTACAGGCAGCTGCTGCAGAGATTGAGAAGCTTCTGGTCGGAACGATATAATTTGTTCCTGGATGAGAAGGATGCAGGTGTTGTGAAGGCTGTTTTGGTGGGGGATAAGTCTGAGATGGATGAGGAGACGGAACAGCTGTACATACAAGCCGGAATTGTCCACATATTGGCTATTTCCGGTCTGCATATTTCGATTATCGGTATGGGGATATTTTCGCTGCTGAAAAAAGCAGGCGCGGGATTGAAGCAGAGTGCCTGCCTGTCGGCATTTATTGTATTCAGTTATGGGATGCTGACGGGCTTTGGAGCCTCTACAGAGCGGGCAGTGATTATGTTTCTTGTCCGTATGGGAGCGGTTTATCTGGGGCGCACCTATGATTTCCTCTCAGCTGTCAGTCTGGCAGCTTTGATTATTTTTGTGTCGCAGCCATTAGCACTCATGCAGTCCGGGGTGTGGTTTTCCTTTGGCGCAGTATTGTCGATCGGTGTACTATGGCCGGCCATGGAGCGCTGTATTCCATGGCATTATGATAAGATGGACAATTATAAAATGAAGCAGCTGAGAAAATCCATGGGAATTTCGATGAGCAGAAGAGAAGTTTTGGAAAGAATCATACGAAAGATTGGGCCTTCTGCAGCAGTGACCATCGGGACGATTCCGTTGACAGCATATAGCTATGGTGCGATTCCGTTGGTTAGTTTTGTACTGAATCTGATTGTTCTGCCGCTGATGGATATCTTTGTACCGGCGGCGCTTTTGTCGGGTGCTGTCAGTCTGATTTCAAATACAGCAGCATCATTCGGAGGCGGCAGCATTCACTTCATTTTGCAGCTGAATCGTCTGCTGTGCGAGAAGATGCTGCAATTTCCACTGTCCGTCTGGAGGACGGGCGTGCCGCCGACTGCCTGGATTTTTATCTATTATGGTTTGCTGGTGGGGTTTGTGCTCATATCATTGCCAAAACATCAATGGTGGATGCGTTTTGCCCGGGGAGCCATCACTGAAAAAATGCGTTTTCTGCCGCTTGTTCTGTGTCTGTTTATTTTTATACCCTTTAGGAAAATGTCACCGATGGCTGCTTTTATCGATGTGGGACAGGGGGATGGCATCTTCATGAGAACGACCGGCGGTACGACATGGCTGGTTGACGGCGGCAGTTCCAATGTAAAAGAGGTAGGAAAATACAGGATTTTGCCTTTCCTGAATTATTATGGGGAGGCAGAGGTGGATTATGCCTGTGTGACACATAGTGATGCGGATCATATTTCGGGTATTCGGGAGCTTCTTCTGGCGAAGAAAATCCGGCATCTGGTCATGACGGAGGTTTCAAAGAGGGATGAGTCAAGCGGCGAGCTGGCAGATCTGGCAGCAGAAAATGGAGCGGATGTCATCTATGTCAGTCAGGGCAGCTGCTGGGAGAGCGGCGGATGGGCTTTTGAATGCCTTTATCCGGGAGGAGAAGTGAAGACAGATAACATCAATGATCAGTCCATGGTACTTCGTGTAAAAGCAGGTGAGACGACGTTTCTTCTGACTGGGGATCTGACCAGCGAAGTGGAAAATGAAATTGACGCCCGGAAATTGGAGGGAACGGATGTCCTGAAAGTGGCCCATCATGGTTCAAAATATTCCGGCAGTGATGAATTTCTGGAAAAGCTGGATGCAAAACTGGCGGTGATTTCCTGCGGGAAAGGCAATCGCTATGGACATCCGGCACCGGAGACCCTCAAGCGTCTGAGTGCGGCGCATATGCGGATTGAGATAACGATGGATGTGGGAGCTGTTATCATGCCCTGCAAAAAAGGGAAGTTTCTTCTTAAGACATGGTTGAAATGAGACGGAAGAATGTGATACACTCATAGCAGTTGACAAATGGAGGCTTTTATGAAGACTTTAAACGAACACTTGAAGAAGAAAACATTTAAAAATGTTTATTTATTATATGGAGATGAAGCGTATTTGCGCAATCAGTATAGGGATCGTCTGAAGCAGGCAATGATCAGCGATGGGGACACTATGAATCTTTCTTGTTTTGAAGGAAAGGGAATTGATGAAAAGGAATTGACAGCGCTGGCAGATACGGTTCCTTTTTTCAGTGACTACAGATTGATCATTGTAGAAAACAGCGGATTCTTTGCTTCATCCGGACATGATACACTGACAGAATATATGAAGCGTATTCCGGAAACAACCTGCATTGTTTTTGTGGAATCAGAGGTGGATAAGCGAAACAAGCTTTTTAAGGCGGTTTCAGCTGCGGGATACGCGGCAAATCTGACGATGCCCGGAGACAAACAGCTGATTTTGTGGCTGGCAGGAATGGTGAAGAAGGAGAACAAACTCATTCAGGAACAGACCCTGCAGTACTTCCTTCAGATTGTAGAGCACGATATGAATGGCATGCGGCAGGAGATGGAGAAGCTGATCTGTTATGTGGGAGAGCGGCAGGTGATAGAGAAGGCAGATGTGGATGCGGTCTGCTGCGTATTTGTGGAGAACAAGATTTTTGACATGATTCGGGCTGTGGCTGAGAAGAATCAGAAGCAGGCGATGCAGCTATATGATGATCTGGTGACTTTGAAGGAGCCGCCGATGCGTATTCTTTATCTGATCATCAAACAGTTTAACACATTGTATGAGATTCGGGATCTCGCTGTGCAGGGCTATCCGGCATCGGCTATTGCTGAAAAAACAGCCATTCGTGACTTTATTGTGAAGCGGAATATTTCTCTGGGAAGACATTTTGAACTGCCGGCCCTCAGGCAGGCTGTCGAAGATGGTACGGAACTGGAAGAAGCGGTGAAGACCGGAAGAATTACAGATCGTCTGGCAGTGGAGATGATGATCCAAAAGTACAGCAGAGCATAGGGAAGAAATTCGTTATCTTAAACCAGAAATCCCCTGCGTTTGGATAGCCCTTGTAATGAAGGCATCTGAGTGCAGGGGATTTTGAAATTTAAATAAAAAAAGAAGTGTACTGAGGGTTTGTACACTTCTTTTAAGTTTATCTTTACAGATATTAGTTCATCTTATTAACAGCAACTGTCATTCTTCCGATCTTTCTGGAAGAAGTGTTCTTGTGGTAAACACCCTTGGATGTTGCCTTGTCGATGATGCTTGTTGCGTTTAATAAAGCAGCCTTAGCAGCTTCCTTATCACCAGCAGCGATAGCAGCATCTACTTTCTTAACAGCTGTCTTAACACCTGATTTAATCATTTTGTTTCTTAAAGCCTTTGTCTGATTAACAAGGACTCTCTTCTTTGCAGATTTGATATTAGCCAATTCGTACACCTCCAAACGATAATCATTTTATAGATGTGTTATGCATTAACCCGGACACGGACGTCTAATGTAAACATACTTCTATATAATATAAGAGAAGGCAGGATTTGTCAAGCATAAAAATAAAAAAATGTGTAAAAAATTAGTATGTAGTACATGAAACAATTATGAAACTTGAGGTGCTTTGAGGCGTGTAGCAATTTGTCATCTAAAATCAGGCACGTTCGCACTGCCCGACACAGGCAGCGGTACATAAGACACCGAAAGACGGTGTCTAAGTACCGGCCGTGTCGGAAGCACCTGATTTTTTTATAGCGTGTGAGAAAGAAACAAATGCTATTTTTTTCAAAGGTCTGTGAAGAGGTGTGGAAGATGGAATTGAATAATGAGGGTATGCGCAGTGATTTGGTGATTGAGTATGCAGAACGGTTTTATAATAGTAGTGAGCATGATGGGCGGCGGCTGCCGGGGGTTGAGGTGGAGGAGGGGGTTGAGTCGGATCACAGGATGAAGGTGACGGATGTGAAAATTGTGGATGAAGAGGGGCAGAAGGTAATCGGCAAGCCGATGGGGCGTTATATTACGGTTGAAGCGATGCATCTGCCAAACGGAGATGACGATTATCATCAGGCGGCAGCGACGGTTCTGATGCATCAGATGCAAAAGCTGCTGCCGGATTTCAGGGACAAGAAAGTGCTTGTGGCGGGCATAGGCAATCGGGATATTACGCCGGATGCGTTGGGCCCTCTTGTGGTGGAGCATCTTTTTGTTACACGGCATTTGATTGAAAAGTACGGCAGGGATTCGGTGATTGTCAAAGATATGGGGAATGTCTGCGCAGTGATTCCCGGGGTTATGTCACAGACCGGCATGGAGACGGCGGAAATTCTGCATGGACTGGTTAGGGAGATTCAACCGGATGTGCTGATTGCTGTGGATGCGTTGGCGGCCAGAAGTATCCGCAGATTGGTGACGACGATTCAGCTGACAGATACAGGCATTCATCCCGGGGCGGGGGTCGGCAATAAACGCTATGAGCTGACGGAAAAAACGATGGGGATTCCTGTTATAGCCATTGGAATGCCCACCGTGATTGATGCGGCGACGATTGTGGCAGATACGATGGAATCTTTGATGGGGGTTTTGAATCAGAATGAAATGCTGAAAAAAGCAGTCAAGGTAACGGAACAGTTTAATCATGAGGAGAAATATCTGCTGATGCGCGAATTGATGGAGCCGCAGATGGCCAATTTGTTTGTAACGCCAAAAGATATTGACGAGGCTGTTGGGCGGATCAGCTGTACGATATCAGAAGCGTTGAATTCATTATGTCATCAAATATAAAATGTGTGGGGATTCGGATGCAGCAGGCATCAAAACAGCAGATCCAGGGTCCGTACATGCCTGCGTCTGAGTCTAATTTGTCCCGCTGTGAATATACTGTATAGAAGTGGACAACGACAGGAAATCAGCTGACAGTAAGGGGGCAGGCGTGGAGAATGAAGCGAAAACGGACGAGACTGGTGCGTATGAGTGCGTGGGCGATGATTGGATTACTGGCAGCAGATATTTTTTTGCAGCTGTCCGGTGTGGGCGTCAATGGGCAGACAGATTGGCATGAAGCAGGCAGAAAAATTGCCTACGGAATGTTTCAGACTGCTGTTGATCAGGTGAATCCGGTCGGCGCTTATGGCCGACGGAAAAGGGACAAAACAATTCGGGCAGAGTATGTGCCGTCGCCGGAGGATCTTGAAGCGGTTGAGGAAGAGAATTCGGCGGCACTTCTGGAAGATATGGCCGGGGAGAATTCGGAAGCTGTCAGGACGGCAGAGGCCGAGAGCGAGGTGAATGCGGCAGAAAGCGAGAAAGGCACGGAATATGTGGAAACCCTTGCCGGGGTGCCCACAGGAGAAATATACTCTGAAAAAGCATTGATGGATGCGGATTTTTTGATGGAACATTTCTATACGGTAGATCCAACCACATCCGCCAACAGCACTTTGATTGACGGCAGTGATTTATTGGACAAAGATATGACCATTGATCTTCATGGGGAAGAACCAAAAATACTGATTTATCATACCCATTCACAGGAGGGGTATGCGGACAGTGAAGCGGGTAATCCTTCGGATACGGTTGTGGGTGTGGGTGAACAATTAAAAAAAGTATTGCAAGAAAAATATCATGTGGCGGTTTATCATGATCTGTCCGTTTATGATATGCAGGATGGCAAGGAAGACCGGAATATGGCGTATTCCCAGGCGGCAGTGGCTGTTCAGAATATTTTGGAAGAAAATCCTTCCATAGAAGTGACGATTGATTTACATAGGGATGGCGTGCCGGAACGTGTGCATCTGGCAGCGGAGATCAATGGAAAAAAGACCGCGAAGATCATGTTTTTGAACGGTTTGTGCAGAAATTCAGAAGGAGATGTCAATGATTTTGCACAAAATCCGAATCTCTCGGACAATCTGGCTTTCAGCCTCCAGCTGCAGCTGAAAGCAAAAGCCTATTTTCCGGAACTTGTGCGGCATATATATCTGAGAGCCTATCGGTATAATCTGCATTTTAAGCCTCGCTCCCTGCTGGTGGAAGTAGGGGCCCAGAACAATACTGTTGAAGAGGCCAAAAATGCCATGGAACCGCTGGCAGATATCCTGTATGCGGTACTTTCAGGGAAATAATGCGGGTGCCTCCGGAAAAACAATACTGCTGCTTTTAGACAAATAACCTGTTGTACATTTTTGGCTGTGTATGCTATACTTATTCCAGTGAAAAAGCAGGAGGAATGTAAAGTGCATATAGATCAGAGTAAAATTAGAAACTTTTGTATCATTGCCCATATCGATCACGGCAAATCAACACTGGCAGACCGTATCATTGAGAAGACAGGTACTCTGACCAGCCGTGAGATGCAGGCACAGGTACTTGACAACATGGAGCTTGAACGTGAACGCGGTATTACGATCAAGTCTCAGGCTGTGCGTATCGTGTATAAAGCCAAAGATGGCGAAGAATATATTTATAACCTGATTGATACGCCGGGACATGTGGATTTCAACTATGAAGTGTCACGAAGTCTGGCAGCCTGTGATGGTGCGATCCTCGTGGTGGATGCAGCGCAGGGTGTTGAGGCACAGACACTGGCCAATGTCTATCTGGCACTGGATCATGATCTGGATGTCATGCCGGTTATCAACAAGATTGATCTGCCAAGTGCGGATCCTGACAGAGTTGTCAGTGAGATTGAAGATGTCATTGGTATTGAGGCGGAGGATGCACCGAGAATTTCAGCGAAGAATGGTCTTAATATAGAAGATGTTCTGGAACAGATTATTGTGAAGATTCCGGCACCGACAGGGGATGAGAATGCGCCTTTAAAGGCTCTGATCTTTGACTCGGTTTATGATCCGTATAAGGGCGTTATTGTATTCTTCAGAGTGCGTGAAGGCAAGATCGCCAAGGGCACGAAGGTGCGGATGATGGCCACCGGTGCAGAATTTGAAACTGTGGAAGTCGGTTATTTTGGTGCCGGACAGTATATTCCGTGTGATGAGCTGTCAGCGGGTATGGTTGGTTATATGACAGCCAGCATCAAGAACCTGAAGGAGACAAGAGTCGGTGATACCATTACGGATGCTGAGAATCCGTGTGCAGAACCGCTTCCCGGCTACAAGAAGGTCAATCCGATGGTTTACTGCGGACTCTATCCGGCAGATGGTGCCAAGTATCCGGATCTGAGAGATGCCCTGGAGAAGCTTCAGCTGAATGATGCTTCCTTATATTATGAGCCGGAGACATCCGTTGCACTGGGCTTTGGTTTCCGGTGCGGTTTCCTTGGACTTCTTCATCTGGAGATCATTCAGGAACGTCTGGAAAGAGAATATAATCTGGACCTTGTTACAACAGCGCCTTCTGTTGTTTACAGAGTGCACAAGACTAACGGTGAGATGATCGAGCTGACGAATCCGTCGAACATGCCGGATCCTTCAGAGATTGAATATATGGAAGAACCGATTGTGTCTGCGGAGATCATGGTGACAACAGAGTTTATCGGACCGATCATGGATTTGTGTCAGGAACGCCGCGGTGTTTATCTTGGCATGGAATATATTGAGACAACACGCGCACTGATGAAGTACGAGCTGCCGCTGAATGAGATTATCTATGATTTCTTTGATGCGCTGAAATCACGTTCCAGAGGCTATGCTTCATTTGATTATGAATTAAAAGGCTACGAACGTTCAGAACTCTGCAAACTGGATATTCTTGTCAACAGAGAAAATGTGGATGCCCTGTCCTTCATCGTCTTTGAGGGTTCAGCTTATGAACGCGGACGCAAGATGTGTGAGAAGTTGAAGGAAGAAATTCCGAGACAGCTTTTTGAAATCCCGATCCAGGCGGCTATCGGCAGCAAGATTATTGCCCGCGAGACGGTCAGAGCTATGAGAAAGGATGTCCTTGCCAAGTGTTACGGCGGTGATATTTCACGTAAGCGTAAGCTCCTTGAGAAACAGAAGGAAGGTAAGAAGAGAATGCGTCAGGTAGGCAATGTGGAGATTCCGCAGAAGGCCTTTATGAGTGTTCTGAAGCTGGATGAGAAATAATATGGCGGACAAAATCAAAAGTCCCCTTGGCTTATACCTGCATTTTCCGTTTTGTGTGCGGAAGTGCAGGTATTGTGATTTTCTCTCTTTTCCATCAGATGAAGCCGGTCGGGAAGCTTATCTGCAGAGATTAAAGAAAGAAATCATGGTCAGGGGTGAGAAATATAAGGACTATAATATAGAAACATTATTTATCGGCGGGGGTACGCCTTCACTGATGACAGGACAGCAGCTGACAGAATTGCTGGATACGGTCAGAGCGGCGTTTCATGTATCCTCGTCCGGTGAGTGGACCATGGAATGCAATCCCGGTACCACAGATGCTGAAACCCTCAAGATTTATCGGGCGGCAGGCATTAACAGACTCAGTTTTGGCCTGCAGTCCATGAATGATGAAGAATTGAAATATCTGGGACGTATCCATACTGCGAAACAGTTTATGGACAATTACAGGGCAGCCAGAAGCGCTGGCTTTGAGAATATCAATATTGATCTTATGTCAGCACTGCCGGGGCAGACAACTTCTTCCTGGCTGGAGACGCTGAATCAGGCAGCAGATCTGGAACCTGAACATCTGTCGGCCTACAGTCTGATTATTGAAGAGGGGACGCCATTCTGGAAGCTTTATGGTGACGACACCAGAGATCAGGAAGATAAAGACAGCGAAGAGGCAGAGGGAGAATTAGCTCTGAAGGAAAAAGCTGCAATTTTGGCATTGCCGGATGAGGACAGTGAGCGGGAGATGTATCATCTGACAAAACGGATTCTGGCAGAACGGGGTTATGAGCGATATGAAGTTTCCAATTATGCCAGGGAAGGCTTTGAGTGCCGGCATAATCTGATCTACTGGCAGCGGAAGGATTATCTTGGCCTTGGGCTTGGCGCGGCCAGCATGGTGGGAGACAGGCGTTTTTCAAATACGTCGGACATTACACGGTATATGCATGATTTTTCCTATTGTCAGGAAGAGATTTTGGACAGGAAAGCTCAGATTGAAGAAACAATGTTTCTGGGACTTCGTTGTACGCAGGGTGTATCCGACCGGTACTTCAAAGAACAATTCGGAGAGAGTATGATGCATATTTACGGTGATATCATCAGGCAATATATATCGGAGGGGTTTCTTATTTATAATGAAGAAAAGGACAGACTGGCCTTTACAGAAGCGGGAATGGATGTCAGCAACTGGATTTTGTCGGATTTTCTACTATAAAAAAGAATATTTTTAAAAAAAATAAAAAAATCATCATTTTCCCCTTGACAAAAGGTGACTATGGTGATATTTTTGTATACAGAAGATGTTAGCACTCCAATACGATGAGTGCTAACAATGAAAGGGAGTGAGAAATCGATGGAACTGGATGAGCGTAAGATTAAGATTTTGAATGCGATTATACAGACTTATCTTGAAACAGGTGAGCCGGTAGGATCGAGAACCATTTCCAGATTCACCGATTTGAAGCTCAGTTCAGCAACAATTAGGAATGAGATGTCAGATCTGGAAGAGATGGGATACATTTTACAGCCGCATACATCGGCAGGACGTATTCCTTCTGATAAGGGCTATCGTTTCTACGTTGACAATCTGATGAAGGTTAAGTCCGAGGAGGTTGTCCGACAGAATGAGATGATGGTTCAGAAGGTCGACAAGCTCGAACAGGTTCTGAAACAGGTGGTGAAGCTGTTGGCGACGAATACGAATTACGCTTCGCTGATCACAGCACCCCAGAGCCAGAAGAACAAGCTCAAGTTCATTCAGCTGACAAGGGTGAATGAAGAGCAGATTCTGGCGGTGATGATGCTGGAAGGCAACATCATCAAGAACAAGATTCTGACTGTGGATGAGCCCGTTGAAGAAGAGGAAGTTGTGAAACTGAATCTTCTGCTGAACACTTATCTTCAGGGGCTGAGCCTTCAGGAAATCAACATGGAACTGCTTCAGACAATGAAGCGGCAGGCACAGGGACATCGTAAGATTATTAGTGATCTGATTGATACGATTGTTGAAGCAATTCAGGAAGAGGATGATACCGAGATTTATACAAGCGGTACGACGAATCTTCTGAAGTATCCTGAGCTGGCAGACAGAGAGAAGGCAGGACAGCTTTTATATACGCTGGAAGAGAAACAGGGCCTCAATGAACTGATCACAGCAGGTGAGAATGATGAGAATAAGCATGGCATTCAGGTTTATATCGGATCGGAATCACCGGTTCAGTCCATGAAAGACTGCAGTATCGTTACAGCAACTTATGAATTGGAAGAAGGCGTACAGGGAACGATAGGTATTATCGGACCGAAACGAATGGATTATAAGAAGGTTGTGAATAATCTGGAGACAGTGATGACGCAGCTGGATACAATATTTAAGAAAGACAAGAAAGAATAAGAGGTGACAGGCTTTGGCAGAGAATCAGAATAAAGAGAAAGATTTAGAACAGCCGGTTGAAGAGAAGGAAGAGACATCAGAGGCAGCAGCCGAAGAGAAAGAAACTTCCGAGACACCTGAAGCTGAAGAAAAAGAATCAGCAGAAGAGGCACCGGAGAAGAAGTCAAAGTTCTTCAAGAAAGATAAGAAGGATAAGAAAGACGCAGAGATCGAAGAACTCAAAGATCGTCTGGTTCGCCAGATGGCTGAGTTCGATAATTATAGAAAACGTACCGACAAGGAGAAGAAACAGAATTATGAAATCGGTGCATCTGATTTTATTCTGAAGATCCTTCCGGTGGTTGATAATTTTGAAAGAGGTCTCGGAGCCATGACAGATGCAGATAAGGAATCTTCATTTGCACAGGGCATTGAGATGATTTACAAGCAGTTGACCAAGGTGCTTGAGGATGAAGGCGTAACAGTGATTGAAGCTCAGGGCAAGGAATTTGATCCGATGCTTCACAATGCGGTTATGCAGCAGCCAAGTGATGAATATGAATCCGGCATCGTGATTCAGGAGCTTCAGAAGGGCTACATGTACAAGGACAAAGTTCTCAGACACAGCATGGTTATGGTAGCTGAATAAGAATAAGACAACAAGTTTCATTTATATAGATTAGTTTATTTCAGGAGGTAATTATTATGAGTAAAATCATTGGTATCGATTTAGGAACAACAAATTCATGTGTAGCAGTTATGGAAGGCGGTAAACCTGTAGTTATCGCCAACACAGAAGGCGCAAGAACAACACCATCTGTTGTCGCTTTCACAAAGACAGGTGAGAGACTTGTCGGTGAACCTGCAAAACGTCAGGCAGTTACAAATGCAGATCACACAATCTCTTCTATTAAGAGACATATGGGTTCTGATTACAGAGTAACAATTGATGACAAGAAATATTCCCCACAGGAAATTTCAGCTATGATTCTTCAGAAACTGAAAGCAGATGCTGAAAGCTACCTCGGCGAGAAGGTAACAGAAGCTGTTATCACAGTTCCAGCATACTTCAACGATGCTCAGAGACAGGCAACAAAGGATGCCGGTAAGATTGCAGGTCTTGATGTAAAGCGTATCATCAACGAGCCTACAGCAGCAGCCCTTGCTTATGGTCTTGATAACGAAAACGAGCAGAAGATCATGGTATACGACCTTGGTGGTGGTACATTCGATGTATCTATCATCGAAATCGGTGATGGTGTCATCGAAGTATTAGCAACAAACGGTGATACAAGACTTGGTGGTGATGATTTTGATAACAAGATCACACAGTACATGCTTTCTGAGTTCAAGAGAACAGAAGGTGTAGACCTTTCAGGTGATAAGATGGCTATGCAGAGACTTCGTGAAGCAGCTGAGAAGGCTAAGAAAGAACTTTCAAGTGCTACTACAACAAATATCAACCTGCCATTCATCACAGCAACAGCTGAAGGCCCTAAACATTTCGATATGAACCTGACACGTGCGAAATTCGATGAATTGACACATGATCTGGTTGAGAGAACTGTTATCCCTGTTCAGAACGCATTAAAGGATGCAGGCCTTGAAATGAGCGATATCAGCAAGGTACTTCTTGTAGGTGGTTCTACACGTATCCCTGCTGTACAGGATAAAGTAAGACAGTTAACAGGCAAAGAGCCTAACAAATCCCTGAACCCTGATGAATGTGTTGCTATCGGTGCTTCTATCCAGGGCGGTAAACTTGCAGGTGATGCAGGTGCCGGAGATATCCTCTTACTGGATGTAACACCTCTGACACTGTCTATCGAGACAATGGGTGGTATCGCTACTCATCTGATCGAGAGAAACACAACAATCCCTACAAGAAAGAGCCAGATCTTCTCAACAGCTGCAGATAACCAGTCTGCTGTAGATATCAACGTTGTACAGGGTGAAAGACAGTTTGCTAAAGACAACAAGAGCCTTGGCCGTTTCCAGTTGGATGGTATCGCTCCTGCAAGACGTGGTGTGCCTCAGATCGAAGTTACATTCGATATTGATGCCAACGGTATCGTAAACGTATCTGCCAAAGACCTTGGTACAGGCAGAGAACAGCATATCACAATCACAGCAGGTTCTAATCTGTCCGATGCTGAAATCGATAAGGCTGTTAAGGAAGCTGCTGAATACGAAGCTCAGGATAAGAAACGTAAAGAGGGTATCGATGTAAGAAACGATGCAGATGCAATGGTATTCCAGACAGAGAACGCTCTTAAAGAAGTTGGCGACAAGATCAGTGCAGATGACAAAGCAAAAGTTCAGGCTGAAATTGACAGCTTAAAGGCTGCTATTGAAAAGACAAACATCGATTCCATGACAGATGCTGAAGTAGATGAACTGAAAGCAGGCAAGGAAAGACTGATGAATGTTGCTCAGCCAGTATTCACAAAGATGTACGAAGCACAGAACCCGAACGCAGGTGCAGGCCCACAGGCAGGCCCTCAGGGTGATGCAGGCCAGCAGAGCTACCAGAACAACAATGATGATGTTGTTGATGGTGACTATACAGAAGTCTAAAATTGACGTATAATAGATAAGACTTATAAGAATGTCTTGAATGAATAAATAAACACAAAGGCGAAAAGTGAAGTGGCAACACTTGGCTTTTCGCCATTTCCAAGCATAGAGGGAGAATCTCAGATGGCAGAGAAAAGAGATTATTATGAAGTCCTTGGCGTAGATAAGAACGCAAGCGATGCCGAGTTGAAGAAGGCCTATCGTAAATTGGCGAAGAAATACCATCCGGATACTAATCCTGGAGATAAAGAAGCTGAGGCGAAGTTTAAGGAAGCTTCCGAAGCATATGCTGTATTAAGTGATGCAGACAAGAGAAGACAGTACGATCAGTTTGGTCATGCAGCCTTTGAGCAGGGCGGCGGTGCCGGCGGATTCGGCGGATTTGATTTTGGCGGCGACATGGGCGACATATTCGGTGATATATTTGGTGATCTTTTTGGCGGCGGAAGCCGCAGCAGAAGAGCCTACAATGGTCCGATGCAGGGTGCCAATGTGAAGATCAATATGCGGATCAGCTTTATGGAAGCTGTTTTTGGCGTTGAGAAGAATATTGAGATTGGCTACAAAGAAGAATGCGAAACATGTCACGGAACTGGTGCAAAGCCTGGAACACAGCCACAGACATGTCCGAAATGTAATGGCTCAGGTCAGGTTGTCTTTACCCAGCAGTCACTTTTTGGTCAGGTACGTAATGTCCAGACTTGTCCGGAATGCGGCGGTTCAGGTAAAGTTGTAAAAGAGAAGTGTCCGAAATGTGCAGGTCAGGGCTTCAAGAAGATTCGCAAGCCTTTGAAGGTGACAATTCCTGCTGGTGTTGATAATGGTATCAGTGTCAGAGTTGCAGGTTTTGGTGAACCGGGCAAGAACGGCGGACCAAGAGGTGACTTATTAGTTGGTCTGCAGGTAGACAGTCATCCTGTTTTCCAGAGACAGGATTATGATATTTTCTCAACTGTTCCGATTTCATTTGCGGATGCAGCTCTGGGCGGAGATATCAAGATTCAGACACTGGATGGTGAGATTACACAGACAATTCGTCCGGGTACACAGACAGATACACGTATCAGATTAAAGGGCAAGGGTGTTCCTTCCAGAAGAAACAAGAACCTGCGCGGCGATCATTACGTGACACTGATTGTTCAGGTGCCTGAGAAACTGAATAATGAACAGAAAGAGCTTCTTCGTAAGTTTGATGATGCCATGAAAGGCATCTACAAGCCGGAAGAAAACGAAGTCAAGAAGAAAAAATCTTTCAAAGAGAAAGTCGAAGAGAAGTTAAAAGAGACCTTTGAAGATTAAGTCATAACCAAATAGCACAGGGCTTTTGGAATTTTGCAGAGCAGAATTCCAAAATGCCCTTTTGTGCGTTAGAATAGAACTTGCAGACGGGTTCGGTTTTGGCCTGCTGACGCAGGAAGATAACTGGGGCTGATTTTTATGATAGAATGAAAATAGAACCTGAAAAGAAGAATATAAAAGGAGAATACTGAATATGAAATGGAATAAATACCGTATGAAGACAACGACAGAGGCGGTGGACCTGATCAGCTATACATTAGGTGAAATGGGTATTGAGGGTATTGAGATTGAAGATAAGATTCCTCTTTCTGAAGAAGACAAGAAGAAAATGTTTATTGATATTCTGCCGGATCTGGGTGAGGATGATGGCGTTGCCTACGTATCATTCTATATTGAGCCGGAGAAGGATCACGCAGAAACGCTGCAGGAAGTAACGGAAGCGGTTAAGGAGCTGGCAGATTTTGTAGATATCGGTGAAGCATCCATTGAGAAATCCGAAACGGCAGATGTGGATTGGATGAATAACTGGAAGAAATTCTGGAAACCATTCAAGGTCGATGACAAGATTATTATCAAACCGACATGGGAGAAGCTTCCTGAGGATACAACAGAGGATACCCTTGTGGTAGAACTTGATCCAGGCACAGCTTTTGGTACCGGCATGCATCATACGACCCGACTGTGTATTACACAGATGAAGAAGTATCTTCAGAAAGGACAGAAATTGTTTGATGTGGGCTGCGGCAGCGGTATTTTATCGATTATCGGCCTGATGTTGGGAGCAGGTGAGGCCATGGCAACAGATGTGGATCCGAATGCGGTTGCAGCGGCCATTGAGAATGCGAAGGTCAACCATATTGATATGAATAAATACGATGTCAAAGCCGGAGATATTATTACAGATGCAGATTTCAGACATGCCTGCGGTGATGAGAAGTACGATCTGGTGCTGGCCAATATCCTTGCGGATGTCATTATTCCGCTTTCAGGGGTGATCAAAGACAATATGAAGCCTGGCGCGTTATTTGTTTCCTCCGGTATCATCAATACAAAAGAGGATGCTGTAAGAGAAGCACTGCTGTCTAATGGTTTTGAAATTCTTGAAGTGACACATTCCGGCGATTGGGTTGCATTTACAGCCAGAAAATAAACGGGGTTGAATATGCAGTCCGTTTCATGCTATAATGGCAAAAGCGCCATAAGGTTACGTGAACAGTTTAAGATGGAGGGAGTGCAGGAATGCCTAGATTTTTTGTAGGAACAGATCAGATTAATGATAAGGATATTGTGATTACAGGCACAGATGTCAATCATATCAGGAATGTACTGAGGATGACACCCGGCGAAGAAATGACGGTCAGCGATGGTCAGGGAATGGATTACTTCTGCAAAATCGCGGAGTTGACAAAGGAAGAAGTCCGTCTGGATATTATTGACAGCTGGCATTCCTTTGTGGAACTGCCTGCGAAGATTTATCTGTTTCAGGGACTGCCAAAGGCTGATAAGATGGAATTGATCATCCAGAAGGCAGTGGAACTTGGCGTCTATGAGATCGTCCCGGTTGCGACGAAGCGGGCGGTTGTGAAGCTGGATGCGAAGAAGGAAGAGAAGAAGCGTCTCCGCTGGCAGAGCATTGCTGAAAGTGCGGCAAAGCAGGCCGGAAGAGCCCTGATCCCTCAGGTTGCACCGTGCATGAATTTTGACAAGGCACTCAGAATGTGCAATGGATTAGATGCGGCACTCATCCCTTATGAGAAGGCTGAGGGCATGCAGCATGCCAGAGATCAGGTGCGAGCACTTCACGGCAAGCATTCAATCGGTATATTTATAGGACCGGAAGGCGGATTTGAAGAAAGTGAGATTGAAGCAGCCAGAGAGGCAGGTGCCGTTCCAATCACCCTTGGGCATAGAATTCTGCGAACGGAGACAGCCGGACTGACAATGCTTTCCATTTTGATGTTTGAACTGGAAGAGGATTAAGGTTTATATGGAAATTTATATGGATAACGCAGCCACAACCAGAGTGTATCCGGAGGTTGTGCAGCTGATGAACAAAATTATGGAAGAAGATTACGGCAATCCTTCTTCACTGCATATGAAGGGTGTTGAGGCAGAACGCTATATCCGCCATGCCAGGGAGATTCTGGCCGGTATTCTGAAAGTCGAAGAGAAGGAATTGATTTTTACTTCCGGCGGAACAGAATCTAATAACTTGGCGATTATCGGCGGGGCACTGGCAAATCAGAGGGCAGGCAGGCATCTGATCACGACCCGTGTGGAGCATGCCTCTGTATACCAGCCAATGATGTTTTTGGAACAGATGGGCTTTGAAGTGACGTGGCTGCCTGTGAATGCATATGGTCTTGCAGACCTTCAGGCATTGAGGGAAGCCATCAGACCGGATACCATTCTTGTGTCTATGATGTGTGTGAACAATGAGATCGGCACCATTGAACCGATTGCAGACGCTGCCGCAATCATCAAAGAGTGCAATCCTTCCACACTATTTCACGTGGATGCGATTCAGGGATTCGGCAAGGTTGTTCTTCATCCGAAGAGGATAGGTGTTGATATGCTGTCTGTCAGCGGTCATAAGATTCACGGTCCGAAGGGCACCGGATTCTTGTGGGTACGGGACAAGGTGAAGGTTCAGCCGTTAATTCTTGGCGGCGGCCACCAGAAAGGCATGCGCTCCGGTACAGAGAATGTACCCGGTGTGGCAGGAATGGCCAGAGCGGCTGAAATTGAATATACAGATTTTGAAAATAAACTGACTCATCTTTATGGGATACGCAGTTATTTTATAGAAGAAATAGAGAAACTTGAAGGAACAGTTGTGAATGGCGGAAGAAGCCGGGGAACTTTAAACCAGCCGGCAGCCGAGCATCCGGAGGCCTGTGCGGCACCTCATGTGGTCAGTGTCAGCTTTCAGGATATTCGTGCGGAGGTTCTTTTGCATGCCCTTGAGGAAGCGAAGATTTATGTATCCAGCGGTTCGGCATGTTCATCCAATCATCCGGCTATCAGCGGTACATTAAAGGCTATCGGCGTTGAGAAACGTTATCTTGATGCCACTGTACGCTTCAGTTTCTCCTTCGATACAACAAAGGAAGAAATAGATGAATGTATGGCACAGCTTGGAAGGCTGCTGCCGATGCTCAGACGTTATACGCCTGACGGAAGAAAAAGAGGAGGCAAACGTGTATAAAGCTTTTTTGATCAAGTATGGTGAGATCGGCATCAAGGGCAAGAACCGTTATCTGTTCGAATATGCATTGATGGATCAGATCAAATTCTCACTTCGCAAAGTAGACGGTCAGTTTGAAGTGACCAAGGAACAGGGCCGCGTGTATGTGGAAGCACTGACGGACTATGATTATGATGAAGTGATCAAAGCCCTTTCAAGGGTATTTGGTATTGTTGCTATTTGTCCGGTTGTTCTGTGTGACAACAATGAATGGAGTAATCTCTGTCAGGTAACCGGTGATTATATGGAGAGAACTTATCCGGATCAGCACTTATCCTTTAAGGTTTTTGCCAGAAGAGCGGACAAGAGCTACCCGAAGAAATCCATGGAGATCGGAGCCGATATGGGTGAATATCTCCTGGACAGATTCCCGGATATGACAGTAGATGTCCACAATCCGGATGTATCACTGAATATCGAAGTGCGTGAGAGAACGTATATTTATTCCATCTCTATTCCGGGACCGGGCGGTATGCCGGTGGGAACAAACGGAAAAGCCACATTGCTGCTGTCAGGCGGTATTGACAGTCCTGTAGCCGGTTATATGATCGCCAAACGAGGTGTCAAAATCGATGCGGTTTACTTCCATGCACCGCCATATACAAGCGAACGTGCCAAACAGAAAGTCATTGATCTTGCGAAGATTGTTGCCGCATATGCCGGACCGATCAATCTGCATGTGATCAATTTTACAGATATCCAGCTGGCAATTTATGACAAGTGTCCGCATGATGAGCTGACCATTATTATGCGTCGTTATATGATGAAGATTGCAGAGCATATTGCACTGGAAGAGGGCTCTCTGGGTCTGATCACAGGCGAGAGTATCGGTCAGGTGGCCAGCCAGACCATGCAGAGTCTGCGTGCAACCAATGCTGTCTGCACACTGCCGGTTTATCGTCCGGTCATTGGTTTTGATAAGAATGATATTGTTGAGATTTCTGAAAAGATTGGCGCTTTTGAGACATCTATTCAGCCATTCGAAGACTGCTGTACAATTTTTGTAGCGAAGCATCCGGTTACAAAACCGAATGTCCGTGCTATTGAACGTTCAGAACATCATCTGGTGGATGTGATTGATGATCTGCTCAAGACAGCGATTGAGACAAGAGAGACGATTCTCTGCGAATAAAATGGTGAGAAAGGCCTGATACAGGCCGGTTCAGAGATGTGCATGCATTCCTGTGAAGAATCCGGTTCTGTATCAGACAAAAAAGGACTGCTGAAAAGAAAATCAGCAGTCCGAAGAATCATGTGATGGCCTATTCTACAACATATGGCTGAATAACCTTGAGAATTTCATCCATTTCATCGCTCTCATGGATTGTGAGTTCGATTGGTTTAGAAAGGTCAAGACTGAAGATGCCCATGATTGATTTGGCATCGATGACATAACGGCCGGAGATCAGGTCAAAATCTGTGTTGAATCGGCTGATATCATTGACAAATCCTTTTACTTTATCGATGGAATCGAGGCATACTCGAACTGTTTTCATGGCTGTTCCTCCTTTAATTTGGTTAATATTTTATTACAATATTATACTACATTCGGAATGGTTAAAAGTCAATAGGCGAGTAATTTACAAATTGCAACAAAATGAAACAAATGGAGGAAGAATATGAAGAAAACAGTGGCATTCTGCACCCTGGGATGTAAAGTGAATCAATATGAAACAGATGCCATGCGGGGAAGCTTTGAGGCTGAAGGATATGAAGTGAAGGAATTTTCGCAGGAGGCGTCTGTTTATGTCATTAATACCTGTACGGTAACGAATATGGCAGACAGGAAATCAAGACAGATGCTGCACCGGGCAAGGAAGAAGAACCCGGATGGTATTATCGTGGCTGTAGGCTGTTATGTTCAGGCGGCCAAGGAACAGTTAGAGGAAGATACGATGATCGACCTGGTCATCGGCAACAATATGAAGAGCCAGGTCGTACAGATTGTTGAACAGTATATCCGTGACAACAAACAGACGGAAGACAGGGATGCTTATGTGGCAGATATTGCCCATGACCATGCGTATGAGGCGATGCATATTGAAACGGTATCTGAACATACCCGTGCCTATATCAAGATTCAGGATGGCTGTAATCAGTTTTGCTCCTACTGTATTATCCCGTATGCAAGAGGACGCGTACGCAGCAGAAGTATGGAAGATATCCTGCAGGAGGTTCAGGCGCTGACAGCCAACGGCTATAAGGAGATCGTTCTGACAGGTATCCATATCAGTTCGTACGGACTCGATTTTGAGCATACATCAGATGAACAGGAAGATTATGGCCCCTTTAAGAATAGTGCCCTGATCGGATTGATTGAGACACTGTCAGAGGTAAAAGGGCTGGAGAGAATCAGACTCGGTTCATTGGAACCGCGAATCATCACAGAGAACTTTGTGAAACGGTTAAGCAAGGTTCCGCAGATTTGTCCGCATTTTCATCTGTCACTGCAGAGCGGCTGTGATGCCACTCTGAAACGAATGAACAGACATTATACAACGGATCTGTATCTTGAGAAATGCGAGCTGCTGAGACAGTATTTTGACAGACCTGCTTTGACGACAGATGTGATTGTTGGTTTTCCGGGAGAGACAGAAGAAGAGTTTGCCCGGACAAAAGAATTTCTTGCCAAAATACATTTTTCGGATATGCATGTATTCAAGTATTCCAAGCGGCACGGAACGAAGGCGGCGGATATGCCGAACCAGATCGATCCTCAGATTCAGACAGAGCGCAGTGAAAAGCTGATCACGCTGGGTGAAAAAATGAAGAATGATTTCATCGAAGCCTGCAAAGATCAGGAACAGATTGTCCTGATTGAAGAAGAGGCGGAGATCAACGGCATAAAATATATGACCGGTCACAGCAAAAATTATATCCGGTGCGCTTTTGAATCAGACGGATTAGTACCAAACATGGTGATAAAAGGCACTATTAACAGCAAATTAAATGAAGAATTTGTGTTTTGTAAAAGAATTGATTGAATTCTTGGAATATATATATTAAGATAATAGTAACCTTGGATAATCAGCCATCTGACAGAAGGGATGTGATTGAATGGCAGATAACAAGAATACACAATATTTTAAAGTGAACAATGAGACCGATATTGCGGTCAAGGACATTCTTGAAGCAGTCTATATAGCACTCACAGAGAAGGGTTATAATCCGGTGAACCAGATCGTTGGTTATATTATGTCCGGAGATCCGACATACGTGACAAGTTACAAGAATGCAAGATACCTGATCATGAAGGTTGAAAGAGATGAACTTCTCGAAGAGCTTCTTAAGAATTATATTGAAGTGAACTTGAAGTAAACATGATGAATCAGAGAATTATTGGGTTAGATTATGGTTCAAAGACGGTTGGCGTGGCGGTCAGTGACCCTCTTGGCTTTACAGCTCAGGGACTGGAGACGATTACCCGCAAGGATGAGAATAAACTCCGAAAGACTTACGCCCGTATTGAGGCTTTGATCCGGGAATATGAAGCAGAAAAGATTGTGCTTGGTTATCCGAAGAATATGAACGACACAGAAGGAGAACGTGTTCAAAAGACGCTGGCTTTTAAGGAAGCACTTGAGCGCAGAACAGGTCTCGAAGTCGTTTTGTGGGACGAGCGAATGAGTACCGTTGCATCAGAGAGGGTATTGATGGAAGGTAATGTACGCCGCGAAGACCGGAAAACTTATATTGACAAGATGGCTGCTGCCTTTATCCTGCAGGGATATCTGGATTACCAGAGCTTTTCGGCGCAGCAGAAAGAATCGGAAGATTAACGCAGCATGCGATTTGTGTGTACTATGGGGGAGAGTAGAAACATGGCAACTAAGACAATTACATTAACAACAGACGATGATGAAGAAATTGAATTAATGGTTATTGAACAGACAATGATCAACAATGTGAATTATCTGCTGGTCACAGATTCTGAGGAAGATGAGGCAGATGCCTACATTCTGAAGGAAACCGGGGCCGAGACCGAGGATGCTTATTATGAGTTTGTTGAGGACAGCACAGAACTGGAAGTTATTTCCAAAGTGTTCGAACAGATGCTGGACGACATTGATTTAAAGTATGAATGATTGATACATGTATTTCGATCGTTACAAGACATTGCAGAGTAGGAGAAAGGCAGAAGAAGCATGATAGAGGAACAATTGAAGGAGTTCAGGAAGCTGCTGAAGGAGAGGGGACTTAAGACAACCTCACAGCGAATGGCTATATTAAGAGTGCTTCTGTCTCAGCCGGAGTGTCATTTGACGGCTGAGGAAATCTATGACCTTGTGAAAAAGGACTGGCCGGATATCGGCCTGGCTACGGTCTATCGTAATATTCAGCTGCTGTCAGAAATGAACCTCATCGACAAATTGAATTTGGATGATGGTTATGTACGATATGAGATTGGTGATCCGGATCAGAAGACCCACCATCACCATCATCATATGATCTGCGTCAGCTGTGGAAAAGTTTTTGCATTTCAGGAAGATCTGTTAGATAATCTGGAACAGAAGATTGAGCAGACAATGGGATTTGTTGTCAGTGACCATGAGGTGAAGCTTTATGGCCATTGTGCGGAATGCCGCAAAAAGGACGGAGCAAAATCAGAATAGATGCAAGTCTTGTTTCTTTTGAAATATTGTATGAATCCTGTTATTAACGGAGGTGCAGTTTTTTGAAAGCAAATAAAGGCGTATCAAATGAGAAGATCAAAATTATCCCTTTAGGGGGACTTGAACATATAGGTATGAATATTACCTGTATTGAATACGAAGACAATATTATTGTTATTGACTGTGGATTATCCTTTCCGGATGAGGACATGCTGGGTATCGACCTTGTTATCCCGGATGTGACTTACCTGAAAGATAATATAGAGAAAGTAAAAGGTTTTGTGATCACCCATGGACATGAAGATCATATCGGCGCATTGCCGTATGTCCTTCAGAGTGTCAATGCACCGGTCTATGCGACGAAACTGACGATGGGCATTATCGAACACAAGTTAAAAGAACATAATATGATGAAGACAACCAAGAGAAAGGTTGTCAGACATGGACAGTCTATTAATCTCGGCTGTTTCAGAATCGAATTTATTAAGACAAACCATAGTATTGCTGATGCTGCAGCACTGGCAATCTATACACCGGCAGGCATTATTGTGCATACCGGCGACTTTAAGATCGATTATACACCGGTATTCGGTGAGATGATCGACCTGATCCGTTTTGCAGAGCTTGGCAAGAAGGGTGTACTGGCCCTTCTCTGTGAGAGTACCAATGCAGAGCGTCCCGGTTTTACACAGTCAGAGCGGACTGTAGGCAAGACCATCAGCCGTATTTTTGATGATCACAAGAAGAGTCGTATTATCATTGCAACATTTGCATCCAATGTGGACCGTGTACAGCAGATTATCAATGCGGCTTATGAGCATGGCCGCAAGGTTATCGTTGAGGGACGCAGTATGGTGAATATCATTACCATTGCGTCAGAGCTTGGTTATATCAAGATTCCGGACAATACATTGATTGATATAGATACAATGCGCAACTACCCTGATGATAAGCTTGTTCTGATCACAACAGGAAGTCAGGGTGAGACAATGGCGGCTTTGTCGAGAATGGCAGCCAATACACACCGCAAGGTTTCCATCAAACCGGGAGATACCATTGTATTCAGCTCCAACCCGATTCCGGGCAATGAGAAGGCAGTAACCAACGTTATCAATGAACTGTACCGTAAGGGAGCGGAAGTTATCTTCCAGGATACACATGTTTCAGGTCATGCCTGCCAGGAAGAGATCAAACTGATCTATGCACTGACAAAGCCAAAATATGCGATTCCTGTTCATGGTGAGTATAAGCATCTGAAGGCAGGTGCGAAGCTGGCTGAGACTATGGGCGTGCAGAAAGACCATATTATGCTGATGCAGTCCGGTGATGTGCTGACGATTGGTCAGGAGAAGGCAGAGATTACCGGTCAGGTACCGCATGGCTGTGTCATGGTGGATGGCCTTGGTGTCGGCGACGTGGGCAACATTGTATTAAGAGACAGACAGATGCTGTCTCAGAATGGTCTGCTGATCGTTGTACTGACACTTGAGAAATACAGCAACCAGCTGTTGGCCGGACCGGACATCGTTTCAAGAGGTTTTGTGTATGTGAGAGAGTCTGAATCACTGATGGAAGACGCCAGAAGAGTTGTCAGTGATGCGTTGGATGACTGCCTCAGCCACAATATCTCTGACTGGAGCAAGATCAAGAATGTGATCAGAGATTCTCTGGGAGATTTCCTCTGGAAGCAGACAAAGAGAAATCCTATGATTCTTCCGATCATTATGGAAGTATAGTTTTTCTTCCTAATCATTTAATTACAGTCCGGAGATGCAGAAGATAAAGACATTTTCCGTAAAATGGAGAGCGTTATGATAAAGAAATTATTCGTAGGTACATTTGGCGTTGCATTAAATGTTATCATTTATATTCTTGTGATCCTTTTGGCAATTCGTGTGATCACCTGGTCCTATGACTTCGCATATGAAGTTTTTGGAGACAGACCCGTTGCGGCATCATCCGAGGAAATTGTACCGGTTCAGATCAGCGACGGTGCCAGTACCGATGAAATTGCAGCTATTCTTGAAAAGAAGGGCCTTATTAAGTACAAATATGCATTTATAATACATGTTGGACTGTCTCAGTACAAAGGCATGCTTAAGCCTGGCAATTACGAGCTGAGTCCGTCGATGACGATGGATCAGATGCTTGCGGTTATGGCAGGAGCAGGCACTGCAGAAACATCAACAGAATAGGTCAGGGCTGTGGCAGAGCCGGGGGATTTCTCCGGTTCTGCAACAGCTTTTTGTATTGCCTTATAAGAAATTAAGAGATTGAGGTAAGAATAATGATAGTCAATGAAAGACTGACAGCCTATCTGCATTCTTTGGATAGTGGAGAATCAGAAATCATTGAGGCCATCGGCAGGGAGGCAAGGGCTGACAGAGTCCCGATCATCCGACAGGAGACGGGATGTTTACTGAAAGTTTTGCTGCGTATGAACAAACCGCAGAGAATTCTTGAAATTGGTACAGCAGTCGGATATTCAGCCATTTTAATGAGTGAATGCCTTGAACCTGGGGCGACCATTACAACGGTTGAAAAATATGAAAAGAGAATTCCGATTGCCAGAGAGAATATCCGCCGCGCCGGCAAGGAAGACTGCATTACACTGATTGAAGGTGATGCACTGGAAGTGATGGCCGGTCTTGAACCGGGATATGACTTCATTTTTATGGATGCAGCCAAGGGACAGTATATCCATTTCCTTCCGGAAGTTCTGAGACTGCTGAAGAAAGGCGGCCTCCTTGTTTCGGACAATGTCCTTCAGGATGGGGACATTATCGAATCACGTTTTGCGGTAACGAGACGCAATCGTACCATTTACAGCAGAATGCGGGACTATCTGTGGCAGTTGAAACATATGAAAGAATTTGAAACAGCTGTATTAACCGTGGGTGATGGGGTGACCATCAGCACGAAACTGACAGAATAGAGGAGATAAAATTGACAATGAGAATACCGGAATTATTAGTACCGGCCAGCAGTCTTGAAGTATTAAAGACCGCGGTCATATTTGGTGCGGATGCCGTATATATCGGCGGTGAAGTTTTCAGCCTGAGAGCAAAATCCAAGAACTTTTCTCTGGAAGATATGAAAGAGGGCATTGATTTTGCCCATGCACATGGTGTAAAAGTTTACGTAACATCCAATATTTTGGCACATAATCAGGATCTGGAGGGCGTCAGGGAATATTTTAAAGAGTTAAAGAACATTAAACCGGATGCACTGATCATCTCTGATCCGGGAGTTTTTGATATTGCAAGAGAAATTGTTCCTGAAATCGATGTGCATATCAGCACGCAGGCTAATAATACAAATTACGGCACATATAATTTCTGGTACCGTCAGGGTGCCAGAAGAGTTGTGACGGCCAGAGAGCTGTCCATGGATGAAATTGCAGATATCAGAAAGCATATTCCGGATGATCTGGAAATTGAGACCTTTGTCCATGGTGCAATGTGTATTTCTTATTCAGGCAGATGCCTGCTCAGCAATTACTTTACAGGAAGGGATGCCAACCAGGGAGCCTGTACACATCCATGCAGATGGAAGTATGCGGTGATGGAAGAGTCCAGACCGGGAGAATACCTGCCGGTGTATGAGAATGAGAGAGGCACATATATCTTTAATTCAAAGGATTTGTGCATGATCGAGCATATTCCGGAGTTGATTGAAGCCGGTATTGACAGCTTTAAGATTGAAGGACGTATGAAGACAGCACTCTATGTGGCGGTTGTAGCACGTACTTATCGTAAGGCAATTGATGACTATCTGAAGGATGAGAACCTTTACAGAGAGAATCTGCCTTATTATCGTGAACAGATTGCAAAATGTACCTACAGACAGTTTACCACAGGCTTTTTCTTTGGCAAGCCGACCCACGAAACACAGATTTATGACAGCAATACCTATGTCAAAGAATATACGTATCTGGGCATTATTAACGGCCAGAACAGTGAAGGTATGTATGGACTTGAACAGCGCAATAAGTTTTCCGTAGGGGAGACAATAGAAGTTATGAAGCCGGATGGAAGAGATTTGTCTGTGAAGGTGCTGCGGATCTGTGATGAAGAAGGCAGCGATATGGAAAGCTGCCCGCATCCAAAACAGAGAATTTATGTGGATCTTGGCATTGAATTAAGTGATCAGGATCTGCTTCGGAGAGCGGAAAAGGCAGAGGCTTAATCAAGATGCTGCCGCAGCTTTTGCAAAGCTTTTTTCTCAATGCGGGAAACATAGCTCCGGGAGATATTCAGCTGTTCGGCCAGTTCACGCTGTGTTGATTCAGGATGGCCATAAAGACCGTAGCGGCGGATGACAACAAAATATTCCCGGGGTGTCAGAATTTTGGAGATGATCTGCGACAGCTTTTGGATGGATTGTTTCCGGGATAGTTGATCGACAATATCCTCGCTGTTGTGCTCAATGATGCTTAAGAGTGTGATTTCATTGCCTTCTTTGTCAGTCCCTATAGGATCATAGAGAGAAACTTCCCGGGAAAGCTTTTTTTCGCCGCGCATGAGCATCAGCAGTTCGTTGTCGATGCAGCGGGCGGCATAGGTGGCAAGCCGGCTTCCTTTGTCAAAATTATAAGTATTGACAGCCTTGACGAGGCCGACAATGCCCACAGATATTAGCTCTTCCGGTTCTTTCCCGGAGTTGATATATTTTTTGACGATATGCGCCACAAGGCGGAGATTTCTTTCTATGAGTATATCACGGGCATGCATATCACCGTTTTGATATTGCCTGAGATAAGCGGCTTCCTGCGCAGCGGACAGGGGCTGAGGAAATGACTGCATGACAAGGCTCCTTTAGCTGGCTTTCTATTTATTTTATGCGGAGACAAAAAAATAGTGCTTTTCCAAAAGTAAAGAGCAAAACAGAGGATGGGATCATGATAAAACAATTTTATCCGGATGAATGGCTGGATTCGGCCTATGTCATTGATTATGAGGAACTTTATAAAGAGGGTTACAGAGGACTGATCTTTGATATTGACAATACACTGGTTCCCCATGGCGCACCGGCGGATGAACGGGCGATTGCACTCTTTAAGCATCTGAAAGCGATTGGTTTTTCATGCTGCTTATTATCAAATAACAAAGAGCCCCGAGTAAAGATGTTTAATGAACAAATCGGCATTTCCTATATTTTTAAAGCCGGAAAACCCGGGAAAAAAGGCTATGAGCGGGCTATGCGCAAAACCGGCACTGACAAAACCAACACGGTTTTTATCGGGGATCAGCTTTTTACAGATGTCTGGGGTGCAAAAAGAGTCGGGATCCGCAGCATTCTTGTAAAGCCGATCAACCCGAAAGAGGAGATTCAAATTGTCCTCAAACGTCGGCTGGAATGGATTATTCTTTATTTTTATAAGAAAACAATGAAAAAATAGTTGAAAAAAGTGATATAATTTTATATACTATATTTAATTGAGTATTTTTAAGGAGGATTTTATAAATGGCTACAATTACTGCAGGTGATTTTAGAAATGGCGTAACATTTGAATATGATAACGATGTATGTCAGGTTATCGAGTTCCAGCATGTTAAGCCAGGTAAGGGCGCTGCGTTTGTAAGAACAAAATATAAGAGAATTATGAACGGTGGTATCAGAGAGGAATCTTTCAACCCTACAGCAAAGTTTGAAACAGCCTACATCGAGAGAAAAGAAGTACAGTATCTGTACGATGATGGTGAAGCTTACAACTTCATGGATCAGGAGACATTCGATCAGTTCGCTATGCCTCATGAAGAAGTTGAAGACAGAATGAAATTTGTCAAGGAAGAGATGACAGTTAAGATCATGTCCTACAAAGGCAAGATCTTCGACCTTGAGCCACCTCTCTTTGTTGAACTTGAAGTTACAGAGACAGAGCCAGGTTTCAAGGGCAACACTTCTACAGGTGCTACAAAGCCATGTACAGTTGAAACTGGTGCTCAGATTAATGTTCCTCTGTTCGTTGAAATCGGTGATAAGATTCAGATCGATACAAGAACAGGCGAATATCTGAAGAGAGTTTAATTTACGCGAATAATGAGCCAAAGCCTATGCTTGCATGTGGCTTTGACGTTGCTAAGCGCCAGTGGCGCTTGTTCTGCAACGACCGAAACGGAGTGCAGACATATCGCGATGACGAGTGAAACTCGCAGAGCGTGTTTCATCTCGCTCTTAGAAGAATTTATGTAGGAATACAAAAGGGGAGTATCGCCATTAGCCTGACATTGTCGGGCATTGGTGTGCTCCCTTTTCTTTTTACATTTCATGCGGCAAAAATCGAATTTGACGGCTGCATATGAATCAGGTCTGATATTGGAGGTAGAACAGAATGAAAGACAGAATTACAGGACATACCGTATTGACAGGACTCCTTGGAAGCCCTGTAGCCCATAGTATTTCACCGATGATGCACAATGAGTCCTTCCGACAGCTGGGACTGGATTATGCCTATCTGGCCTTTGATGTAGGAACAGATAACTTAAAGACGGCAGTGGATGGCCTGAAAGTGCTTGGCGTACGCGGTTTTAATCTGACCATGCCGGATAAGAACCTCATGTGTACATACTGTGACAAATTATCTCCGGCGGCAGAGCTGATCGGGGCGGTAAATACGGTTGTCAATGATAATGGTGTCCTTACCGGCCATACAACGGATGGTATCGGTTATATGGAAGCGGCCAGAGATGCAGGCTATGATCTGACAGGCAAAACCATGACGCTGCTTGGCGGCGGCGGTGCGGCTACAGCGATTTGTGTTCAGGCAGCTCTGGATGGACTGAAGGAAATTCGGGTGTTCAATATCAAGGACCAGTTCTATGGCCGTCTTGAGAAGCTGACAGCCAATATTACAGCAAAGACATCCTGCAAGGTGACACTCCATGATCTGGCGGATGAGAAGGCATTGTATGACAGCATTGAGAGCAGTGATATCCTGACAAACGGTACATCTGTCGGCATGGCACCAAATGTGGACGCCTGCCTCATTAAGAATACAGACGTTTTCAGAGAGTCATTAATTGTCTCTGATGTTATTTATAATCCGGAGCAGACGAAGCTCTTGAAACTGGCATCTGAGAAGGGCTGTCCGACATTCAATGGTCTGTATATGCTGCTGTATCAGGGCGCTGCTGCATTCAAGATCTGGACCGGACAGGATATGCCTGTTGATATTATCAAAGAAAAATATTTTACAAGATAGATTTGCAGCGGTATTTACGGATTAAATGCATCGTTGTTCCTGTTTGCAATCATGAACAGAACGCGCTATAATAGATACGTCTATATTCTGTTTTAGACAGTGTTCTGAATAATGACAGATATTGTGAAATTAAGGAGAAATTTATAATGGGTAAATATTTTGGTACAGACGGTTTCAGAGGTGAAGCCAATAAACAGTTGACTGTTGAACATGCTTTCAAAGTAGGTCGTTTCATCGGTTGGTATTACGGTGCAGCAAAGGACAAATCATGCAAGGTTGTCATCGGCAAGGATACAAGAAGAAGCAGCTATATGTTTGAATATGCGTTGGTTGCAGGGCTGACTGCATCAGGTGCAGACGTTTATCTGCTTCATGTAACTACAACACCGAGTGTAGCTTATGTGGTCCGTACAGAAGAGGATTTTGACTGCGGTATTATGATTTCAGCCAGCCATAATCCATATTATGACAATGGTATCAAACTCATCAATGACCGCGGTGAGAAGATGACAGAAGATGTCATTGCAGAGATTGAAGCATACTTGGACGGCGAATCCGGAGAAGTTCCTCTGGCTTATGGTGAGAAGATTGGCTGCACAGTTGACTATGCAGCAGGAAGAAATCGCTATATCGGTTATCTCATCACACTGGCAACACGTTCCTACAGAGGCATGCGCGTAGGTCTTGACTGTTCAAACGGCAGTGCGTGGATGATTGCCAAGAGTGTTTTTGATGCGTTGGGTGCCAAGACATACGTCATCAATAATCATCCGGATGGATTTAATATCAATACAGACTGCGGTTCCACTCATATTCATGTTCTTCAGGATTTTGTCAAAGAGAAACAGCTGGATGTCGGTTTTGCTTTCGACGGTGATGCAGACAGATGTATTGCCGTGGACGAGAATGGCAGCGTCATTGATGGAGATTTGATTCTTTATATCTGCGGCCGTTATATGAAAGAGCATGGCAAGCTGACAAACAACACGGTTGTTACAACCATTATGTCCAATTTTGGCCTGTATAAGGCTTTTGACAAGGTTGGCATCAACTATGAAAAAACCAATGTGGGTGACAAATACGTTTATGAGAATATGCAACAGAATGGCCATCGTATCGGCGGTGAGCAGTCCGGTCATATCATTTTCAGCAAATATGCTTCAACCGGTGACGGTATTCTGACAGCCATCAAGGTGATGGAAGTGATGCTGGAAGAGAAGCAGTCACTCAGTAAGCTGGCAGAGCCTGTGAAAATCTATCCTCAGCTGCTGAAGAATGTCCGGGTCAGAGACAAGAAAGCAGCCAGAGAAGACAAAGACGTAGTGGCAGCAGTAGATGCCGTTGCCAAGAAGCTTGGCAGCGAAGGCCGTATCCTTGTACGTGAAAGCGGTACAGAACCCGTTATCCGTGTCATGGTAGAAGCACCAGATGATGCAACATGTGAGAAATATGTTTCAGAAGTCGTGGACGTCATCTATCAGAAAGGCCACGCTGTAGCCCAGTAAAATAAAAATGGCCCCAATTTCTGGGGCCATTTTATTACTTTACCTGCTGAATGTTTCGGATATCCGGGTCGATCAGCATTGAATAGTTGGTATGGTAAATAACGAAGCCTGGCTTTCCGCCGGGTGTTTTTTTGACCTGTTTTTTCTGGATATAGTCGATTTCGACTTTCTCAGCGTCACGGCCTTTGGAATAATAGGCAGCCAGTCGGCCGGCTTCTTCGAAGGTACGGTCCGGCAGCTCCTGACCTTCGCTTTTGACGATGACATGGGAGCCCGGGATGCCTTTGGCATGGAACCACCAGTCGTTGCCTGTGGCAAATTTGAAGGTCAGTTCTTCATTCTGGAAGTTATTCTTGCCCACATACATATGGAAACCGTCCGAGGAAATGTAATGGAAAGGTTTGCTGTTGATGCGGACTTTTTTATTGCCCTTTTTGCCGGAATAATGGCGTTTGATATAGCCGAACTGGATCAGTTCCTCCTTGAGCTGGATCAGATCGTCTTCTGAAACGGCGATATCAAGGGCTGTACTGATGGAATCCAGATGTTCCAGTTCATCTTTTGTCTCCTGAATCTGCACGGAGAGGGCTTCCCACGTACGTTTTAACTTAGCATAGCGGTCAAAGTATTTGACAGAGTTTTCGTGGGCGCTTAACTGAGGATCCAGGGGCACCTGAATTTCTTCATTTGTATAGTAATTGACGCATTTAAGACTCTTGGCACCGGGCTCAAGGCTGTAGCCGTAGGTGTTGAGCATTTCGCCGTAAATGCGGTACTTATCTTTCTTCTCCGTGTCCTTTAACTGCTTTTCCTGAAGGGCATATTTCTTGCGGCACCTTTCAAGGGCTGTTGTCACAATTCGGCGAAGATCCGAAGAGCGCTGGCGGATTCGGGTGGCTGCATTGCGGGCTGCATAATAATATCGAAGCACTTCGGAAATGCTGTCAAAGTCTTCTTCCTGCAGTTCGCCGTAGCAAGTCAGCTGTGTGGAAGAAAATTCTGTTGGTGTACCCTCGTCGGAAACGATGTTCGGCTGATAGCGATGATCAATGATATCTTCCTTTAATTTCTCAAATGTTCTGTAGAGATGCAGCTGTTCTAATTCGGATAAAGCTTTGGTGCTGGCACCTGAATCAATGGAAGCACGGAAGCAGAGTTCCTCGGCAATCAGGGGACTGATGCCGGTGATCATTGTGTAAATTGCTTTGCCTACAGGCAGAGGCTGGGCAAGGACTTCGCCGATAAAAGTTTTTTCATCAACTTCCAATGGATTTAGTTTGTGCTGTGTTTCTGCGATAAAATATTGTCTGCCGGGCAAAACTTCACGGACGGAGCTGACATTGGCAGAAATATGCTTGATGCTGTCAATAATGGTCATATCAGGCTGACAGAAAATGATATTGCTGTGCTTGCCCATGAGCTCTACAATCAGCACTTTCTCACAGATATCCCCCATCTCATTGAGGTGTTCGATATGAAAATGCAGGATACGCTCCAGTCCAGGCTGGGTGATGGAGAGAATCTTGCCGCCATTGATATGCTTGCGCAGCAGCATGCAGAAATTCGGTGCCACAGCTGGATTGGCCGGTGTCTCATCTGTCAGATAGATGAGCGGCAGAGAAGCGCTGGCAGAAATCAGCAGCTTGTAATTGGTGCGGTTATTCTTAATGCCGAGAATCAGGGCATCCGGTTCCGGCTGATAAATTTTATTAATACGGCCTCCCGTCAGGGTTTCAGAGAGTTCGTATGCGATATTGGATATAACAAGTCCATCTAAAGCCATATTGATGTACTTCCTTTCTTTTCAATTCAGATAATATCATACCATATATAAAGAGAACGGGGCAAGGAACTTTTACAGAAAGTACAGAGAGGGGATGCTTTTAGTGTTGACTTGTATTTTTTTGTGTTTTATAATAAAGTGTATATGTCCATATATATCCATCCGAATCAAAGGAGGAAGAGGATGGCATATTCAATACCATGAGAGCAGGTGAACCAGATGTTAAAGAGTATGACTGGTTTTGGGCGATGCGAGATCGCCGATAAAGACAGAAAGGTCATTGTGGAGATGAAGTCTGTGAATCACAGGTATTGTGATATCACGATTAAGATGCCGAAGAAGCTTGGCTTCTTTGAATCCGCGATCCGTACGCTGTTGAAGAAGTATATTCAGAGGGGTAAAGTGGATGTTTTCATTACCTACGAAGACTATACAGAGAACAGAAGCTGTCTGAAATATAACAAAGAACTTGCGGCTGAATATATGGCTGCATTGCGTCAGATGTCAGAAGATTTCGGCATAGACAATGATGTTCGGACATCCGCACTTTCACGATATCCGGAGGTCCTTACTCTTGAGGAGCAGGCTGTGGATGAAGATGAGCTGTGGCATTTTCTGGAGCAGGCCATTATCAAGGCATGTGAAGGTCTTGTGGAGACGAGAAGCAGAGAAGGCGAGCAGCTGAAGAATGATCTGATTGCCAAGTTGGACGGTATGCTGGAATATGTGGCCTATATTGAAGAACGCTCTCCTCAGATTATTGCAGATTACAGAGCGCGTCTTGAAGAGAAGGTCAGAGATTTACTTGGCGATACGAATATGGATGAGGGCCGAATTGCCATGGAGACAACGATTTATGCGGATAAGCTTTGTGTAGATGAAGAAATTGTCCGTTTAAAGAGCCATATTGAAGCTACAAGGACAACCTTGATCAATGGCGGAAGCGTAGGACGTAAGCTCGATTTTATCGCTCAGGAGATGAACAGAGAGGCCAATACCATTTTATCCAAGGCCAATGATCTTCTGATTTCCAATACAGCGATCGATCTGAAGACAGATATTGAGAAGGTCAGAGAACAGATTCAGAATATTGAATAACCGGGGAGAATGCGATGAGCAGATTAATCAATATCGGTTTTGGCAATATGGTGAATGCATCCAAGATTGTGGCCATTATCAGTCCTGATTCTGCACCAAGCAAACGAATTGTGCAGAATGCCAAAGATGAAGGCCGTGCCATCGATGCAACCCAGGGCCGCAGAACCCGGGCAGTGATCATTATGACAGATGATCATGTTGTGCTGTCGGCATTGCAGCCGGAGACCATTGCCGGGCGGTATCAGGGCCGGGAGATACAGGAACAAACAATAGATATGGAAAAGGATGAGGAAGATGAGTGATCAGAAGAGAGGTATTTTGACGATTATCTCTGGTTTTTCAGGGGCAGGAAAAGGAACTGTTGTTCACAGACTTCTTGAGAAGTACCCTGAGAAATACAAACTGTCCATTTCTGCAACGACACGCAGTCCGAGAAATGGCGAGCAGCACGGTGTGCATTACTTTTTTAAGAGTGATGAAGAGTTCCGGCAGATGATTGAAGACGATGCTTTTTTGGAGTATGCACAGTATGTTGAACATTCTTACGGAACACCCCGTCAGTATGTGGAAGAGAATCTGGCTGCCGGATATGATGTCATCCTTGAAATTGAGCAGCAGGGGGCATTTGCGGTAAAGAAAGCAATGCCGGAAGCAATTTTGATTTTTCTGACACCGCCGTCGATTGAAGAACTTGAAAGAAGACTTCGCGGCCGCCAGACTGAGACAGAAGAAGTGATTGCATCAAGACTGGCGACAGCCGGTGTTGAGGCAGAGAAGATCAGTCAGTATGATTATGTTGTGATCAATGATGAAGTGGAGAATTGTGTGGAAGCCATTCATCAGCTGATTGATGCGGAACATCAGAGAACACAGTTTAATGGCGCGAAGATTCAGGAACTGCAGAGGGACCTGCAGGCATATAGAAAAGGAGAATGATACATGTTACATCCATCTTATACGGAATTAATGAATGCTGTCAACAGTGAAGTAAAAGAGGGCGAACAGCCAATCGTCAGCAGCAGATATTCAATTGTTATCGCAGCAGCTAAGCGTGCAAGACAGATTATTGCAGGTGCAGAATCAGCTGTTCCGGATTACAAGAACAAGAAACCGTTATCAGTTGCAGTTGAAGAACTGATGGACGGTGATGTGAAGATCCTTTCAAGCGGTGAGGATGCCGATGATGAAGAGGATAAGCCAACCATCGGCAATGATGTCTATGACATCGCTCTTGATGTAGACGATGAAGATATCTTTGAAGATGAAAAAGAGGACTCAGATGAAGACTCAGACGATGAAGATGATGAGGATTCAGAAGAAGAATCCAAAGAAGATATGAGCAGTGAAGAGGATGATTACGAATAATCTGATCTGCAGATAATATCCTAAGGAGGCTTTATAAATGGAAGCAGGAATTAAGAATGAGAAAAGCATTGTTGTAACAGATGAAGTAACAGCAAGCAAGGTAGGCAGTGGTTTACTTCCGGTTTATGCGACACCAAGCATGATCGCATTGATGGAAGGTACATGTGCAGAAAGCGTTCAGCCATATCTTGCAGAGGGTGAAGGCACAGTTGGTGTAGCTGTTGATATCAAACACATTGCAGCAACACCGGTGGGCATGACTGTCAGATGCGAAAGCCTTTTAAAAGAAGTGAATGGCAAGAAGCTTGTATTCGAAGTGAATGTCTACGACGAGAAAGGCCTTGTGGGCACAGGTATCCACAAACGTGCGATTATTAATAACGAAGCATTTATGGCAAGACTGTCATAATTTCAAGATGAATTGACACGGGCACACCGGCAGGTCTGGTGTGCCTGCCTTTATACCTGCATCAAATGTTTCTCAGAGTTTTATAAAATTATCATAATCATTTAATTGTTATTTGGATTATTTGGAATTAAGATAGTAGTATGCGTTTATTAACAACAGTTTAACATTGAAGATGGAAGGAATCAGATGTTTGGATATATCACAGTCAATCGGCCAGAATTAAAAGTTAAAGAATCAGCAGCATATGATGCTTATTACTGCGGATTGTGCCATGCACTGCACGGCCTGCATGGGCGTGCCGGCCAGTTGACGCTGACATATGATATGACATTCCTTGTTATTCTTTTAAATGGCGTATACGAACATGAGATGCATGAGAAGACGGGAAGATGCCTTGTTCATCCTATGAAGCAGCATACGGAGCGATGGAATGATTTTTCATCCTACTGCGCAGACATGAATGTTCTGCTGGCTTACTACAATTTACTGGATGACTGGCAGGATGAGAGAAAGATTTCGCGCTATGCAGCTGCGCAGCTGCTTTCGAAGCAATATGATGCAATCAAAGCAAAGTATCCGAGACAGCACAAGGCAGTGTCGGACTATATGACAGCACTTGCCAGGTGTGAAAAGAAACACTCGGATAATGTTGAGGAAGCAGCCTGTCTGACAGGAAAGATGTTAGCAGAGGTATTTGTCTGCAGAGAGGATGCATGGTCATCAGATCTCAGACAGATGGGGTTCTTTCTCGGCAAGTTTATCTATCTCATGGATGCTTATGAGGATGTGGAGAAGGATGAGAAGTCCGGAAACTACAATCCATTGATAAAGATGAAAGATGATGAGAACTTTGACAGCGAATGTCAGAGTATGCTGATGATGCAGATGGCGGAATGCTGCAAAGCTTTTGAACGTCTGCCAATCATCCAGGATGTAGGTATACTTCGGAATATCCTCTATTCCGGTGTATGGGCAAAATTTGCCTCAGTTTATAATAAAAGAAATAAGGCAGGAGAAAACGAATGACAGATCCTTATCAGGTACTTGGTGTAAGCAGAGATGCCAGTAATGACGAAATTAAAAAAGCATATCGAAAGCTGAGCAGGAAGTATCATCCTGATGCGAATATTAATAATCCGAACAAAGAAGCTGCAGAAGCGAAGTTTAAAGAGGTTCAGGCTGCTTACAATCAGATTATTAATGAACGCGAGCGTGGAACTTCAGGCCAGAGCAGCGCAGGCTACGGCGGTTCAGCCGGCGGGCAGGATTTCTGGGGCAGTTTCGGTGGATTTGGCGGCTATGGCAGTGGTTACGGCGGTTATGGCAGCCAGCAGCAGAATCAGCAGAACCAGTATCAGGATGAGGATTCCTTGAAGTTCCGAGCAGCAGCCAATTATATCAATGCCGGAAGCTATACGGAAGCGCTGCATGTCCTTGACAGTATTGCCAACCGCAATGCCCAGTGGTATTATCTGAGTGCCCTTGCCAATGCAAGAATGGGAAGCAATATCAATGCCAAAGAACATGCCAGGAAAGCAGTGGAGATGGATCCGAACAACATGCAGTATCGGCAGCTGCTCAGTCAGCTGGAATCAGGCGGTCAGTGGTATCAGGATATGGGACAGTCTTATGGCATGCCGACCATCAATGTCTCAGACTGGTGCTGCAAGATCCTGTGTCTGAATGCGGCTTGCGGATGTTTGTGTCCGGGCGCCGGATGCTGTGGCCCGGGTGTTTTCTATTACCATTAATGCGCTGTATGCCGTATAGCGGAATGAGAGGAGAACAGGACGATGAGAGAGATTACATTAAATGGAAAGTTTATGGCTTCAGAATCCTCAGCACAGGAGTATCTATTTGATGTGTTTGATTTTCCGGAATATTATGGTAATGATCTGGAAGGATTTTATGATGCATTGACAGATATAACGGAAGAGACACATGTCACGATCATTAATCGTGAATGTATGGAGAATACTTCTTATGGCTCCAGACTTATGTGGGTATTTGAGGATGCCGCCAGTGACAATAACAATCTGTCGCTGGCCTGGACAGAAGTAAGCTATGAAGAATATTAGTAATTAATAGTAGGAAGGAGCGACGCGGTACCTGCCAAAACAGCAGGAATCGCGGCAGTTGATATGTCTGAAAAGAACAACAAAGCCAATGGTCCGGCAGACAACACAAAGCCGGAGAAGAAAATGACAAAGTATGACCTGAAGATGCAGCGTCGTCAGGAGGAAGAACGAAAGGCCAAGAAAGAGAAAACAATCATCAAGACAGGCTGCATTCTTGCAGTTGTGATCTGTGTATGTATCGCAGCATGGAAATTCTATGATAACTATCAGGAGAAACATGGCCCGTATATTACAGTTGGCAGCCATGAGATTCAGAAAGCAGAGTTTGATTATTATTACTACAGCAGCCTGAATTCATTTGCTTCCACATACGGCAGCTATCTGTCTTACTTTGGTCTGGATACATCCAAGCCGCTGGATCAGCAGTACTATTCCGACACAATGACATGGGATGATTATTTCCAGCAGCAGGCTGTTGAACAGTTGAAGAATGTCTACGCATTGACAGATGAAGCCAATGAAAAAGGCTTTGAATATGATGCATCATCTGATTATGATGATATGGTGACTTCTATTAAGTCCTATGCTGACCAGCAGGGTGTCAGCGAAGATGAATACTGCAAATCCGTATTCGGCAGTGATGCGACACTTGAAGGCATCAAGCCTTATGTAGAGATGAGCGGTCTTGCATCTGCTTATTACAATGATGTCAAGGACAATATCGAAGTTACAGACGACGAGATCAATACTTACTATGATGAGAACAAAGACAATTATGATTCTGTAGATTACAGAGTCTGCAAGATCGAAGCAGATATGCCGGAAGAAGAGACTGAAGCTGAAACAGAAGCCGCTCAGACAGAAACTACTTCCGAAACAGCAGTGACTGAGAGTCAGACAGAGACAGAATCTGAGACAATGAGTGCTGAAGAAAGCGAAGCTGCTGCCAAGGCTGAAGAAGAAGCGAAGGCTGCAGCAATGGCAGATGCCAAAGCAAAAGCTGACGAGATGCTCTCCAAGATCAAGGACGAAGCTTCTTTCGAGAAGGTTTATGACAAGTACGCATCTGATACAACCGTTGATTCCCTGAACACAGACAAGAAGAAATCTTCTATCAGCCCGACAGATGTAGCTGACTGGTTATTTGATGCAGCCCGTCAGGCAGGTGATACAACAGTCATCGAAGATACTGCCAACAATGCATATTATGTTGTTTATTTCAAAGACAGATATCTTGATCATACCAAGACCGTTGATGTCCGTCAGATTCTGATCAGTGCAGACACATCATCTGCGGATGAGGCAGAGACAGCAGAGACAGAAACAACTGCAGCAGGCGAGACAGAGACAGCAGAGACAGAATCTGCAGAAGCACAGGAACAGGCCAAGGAAGATGCAAAGGCAGCCGCGAAGATTAAGGCTGAGCAGATCCTGAATGACTGGAAGAGCGGTGACGCAACAGAGGATAGCTTTGCAGAATTAGCGAACACATACAGCGATGATACCGGTTCCAACACAAACGGCGGTCTGTATGAAGCAGTCAAAGAGGGTCAGATGGTGACAAACTTCAATGACTGGTGTTTTGATGCTTCCCGTAAGCCTGGTGATACAGGTATCGTAGAATCCGATTATGGTTACCATATTATTTACTTTATTGGTGATGATGCGGAAGAATGGCATGTGAACATCAAAGATACCATCACATCCAATAAACTGAATGATTACATGTCCAACCTGACAGCAGATGTAGAAGTTAAGGACAGCAGACATCACGTTGCTTACCTGCATGAGACAGAAGCGGCCACAGAAACCGCTTCTGATACAGAGACTGCGGCATCCACAGAGAGTGCAGCAGCCGATGAAAGTGCAGCAGAGACAGCAGCTTCCGAAACAGAAACAACAGCGGCCACAGAAACCGCGGTTTCTGAAACTGAAACTGCAGCAAAATAACATACGATATCAATGATAAATCCCCGGAGGAATTCCTTCGGGGATTTTGCTGTTTAGTGTGAAGTTTTTGTTAAAGGCCGAAAAAATGATGGCAGCGCTTTACTTTCTGCGGGTTAAGAGACATACGGTTTCCATATGTGTTGTGAAGGGGAACATGTCCACCGGCTGGATTTTCTCAGCGGTATACTGATGTTTCTTGAAGAATTCCAGATCCCTTGCCAGTGTTTCCGGATTGCAGGAGATATAAACAATGCGGTCCGGATTCAAGGATATGGCAGAGGCCATGAAGGACTGTGTGGAACCGGCTCTTGGAGGGTCCATGAAGATGACATCAGCTTTGGCATTATGCTCCTGCATTTCGTTTAAGAAACGTTCAGCATCATTCTGATAGAAAGTGATGTTGTTCACACTGTTGTGGCGGGCATTGTTTCTGGCATCTTTTACAGAGGCTGGATTTAATTCCACGCCGATCACAGATTTTGCTTTATCAGCGGCGATGATACCGATGGTGCCGATACCGCAGTAGGCATCTACAACAGTCTCTTTGCCTGTCAGACCGGCGTAATCCATAGCTGTCTGGTAAAGAACCTCTGTCTGAACAGGATTCACCTGATAGAAGGCAGATGGTGAAATGGCAAATGTATGGCCGCACAATGTATCAACAATGAAGCCTTTGCCATAAAGGGTGATATTGCGTTCTCCCAGAACCATGCTGGTATTCTGGTCGTTGACATTCAGAATTACTGTTGTAATCTCCGGATGTTCTTTTCTAAGGGCTTTGACAAAATTATTCTTTGAAGGGAAAACAGGAGAAGATGCAACCAGCACAACCATAATCTCACCGCTTGTAAAACCCCGGCGGATTAAGACATGTCTGAGCAGACCGTAACCGGAATCCTCATTATAAGTCTTAATCTTAAAAGATTTCAGAAGCCCGCGGATGGTCTGGATAATTGCATCGGATTTCTCGTCATCAATGAGGCAGCTTTCCACCGGGACAACTTTGTGTGTGCCCTCCTGATACGTACCGGCGATAGCTTTGCCTTTTTCAAATGCAAAAACCGCATGCACTTTGTTGCGGTAATGAAGCGGGTCTTTCATACCGATGATCGGAAGCACCGGTCCGAACTTGCCAAGAAGCATGTTGGCCTGTCTCTGTTTTAGAGATAACTGTTTCTTGTAGGCCATACCCTGATACTGGCAGCCGCCGCATTTCTTATGCACAGGACAGACATCGGAGCTTTGAGGAACTGCTGCAGATGTCTTTTTATATGAGGATTTGGTATCGGATTCGGTTTTTGCCGCAGTTGGCTTGTGTGGTTTGTCCTGTTGGGAGATAGTCCTTTTTGAATCGCTTTTTTTTGAAAAAGTTCTAGTTGAAGATGAATGGTTTAAACCGGATGATTTTCCAACCGGCTTATCAGTTGATTTTTTCTTATTATACATAAATATTTAAACTCCTTCGTTGTCAAATGGCGGAATGAAACTTTCTTTGGCAGTTTCACCTTCCTGAATAAAACCGTTTTCGACGCCGATGTCAATGGCGTAGTCAACCAATGCATCATAATCGGAAGCGGCAATTGTATGATTAAGTTCCGGGTAATCTGAAAGCAGTTCGGGAACAGGGGTGAACTGATTCATGATACTGATATAAATGTGATCTCCATAGGTTTCATGGAGATAATGAATGATTTTTCTGGAATCTTTCATGCAGCCGGGCAGTGTCAGATGCCGGACGATGATACCCTTTTGAATGATACCGTTGTCATCAAAGACGGGATCGCCGGTCTGCTCATACATGAATTGAAGTGCCTGACAGGCTACTGTAAAATAGTCTGGTGCGTGGGAATATTTTCTGGATAATTCAGAATTGTAATATTTAAAATCTGGCAGCCAGACATCTACATAATCCGACAGAATACCCAGAGCCGTCAGCGATGAATAGCCGCTGCAATTGCAGATTACCGGCAGATGCAGTCCTTTTGCCTTGGCCATATCAAGGGCCAGTGCAATGGATGGGGCATAGTGCTCCGGTGTGACGAGGTTGATATTGTTGGCACCTTTGGCCTGAAGTTCCAGAAAAATTTCAGCCAGTCTTTCGATAGAGATTGTCTTGCCGCTCTGGCCGGCAGCAATGGCATGGTTTTGACAGAAGACACAGCCCACACTGCATCCGGAGAAAAAGACTGCGCCTGAACCGGCTTCACCTGAGATGCAGGGTTCTTCCCACATGTGCAGTGCCGCCCGGGCAACCTTGAGGTCAGCGGGCACATGACAGAATCCGGTTTGTCCATGCTGTCTGTCAGCTTTGCAATTTCTGGGACAAAGCTGGCAGGATGTATATAAATCTAATAGTGACATAGATCACGCTCCATTGTTTAAGTGCTGCACAAATATGCACAGTGTATGATTTATATAAAGAATATTTTCATTTAAATACCTATGAAATTGTAGCACACTCCGTCAGAAAATACTAGTATATCGTTTCGTAAATAACTATATCAATCACGCAGGATGCAGATTTGAGGGTGCAGATATAGTTGTTTCGAAAATGATGTACTAGACACATTCAGCGGATAAAAGGGGACTAAAAAGCGATTTGAAAGTCTATACTACTATAAAAGAGTTGGCAGCTGTCTGGAAAGACAGCAGAAAGGATAGAAAAATGATCGCTTTATGTAAGTTCCTGTTTTTATTTGTATTCGGCGGCAGCATTTATTATGGCATCGAAATGTTTACCCGGGGATTTTCTCATTGGAGTATGTTTATTCTCGGGGGTGCCTGTTTCATTTTGTGCGGGCTGCTCAACGAGAAGCAGAGGGGCAGATACACGCTGCTGCAGCAGATGTTTCTGTCGATGCTGATGATTACATTCCTTGAATTTTGCGCAGGGGTGATTCTGAATTTGTGGCTGAAATTGGATATATGGGATTACAGCCAGATGCCGTTGAATCTCTATGGACAGATCTGTCTTCCATATGCGGGGGTCTGGTTTTTACTAAGCGCGGCAGCGATTGTGGCAGATGATTATTTACGGTATTGGCTGTATGCAGGAGAAAAACCGCATTATAGGCTGTAGTTTTTTAGATGATATTGTTATTTAATTATCATTATTTTGGCGAAAAAGGCACATTAAATATAAAAAATTATCAGTAAGAGAGGAATAAAAAAGCAGTGGAAAATAGTTCGAACACGTATAATTCGCATGCGTACTGTATGTTCAGCTTTTGATACTGCGATATAGTTGACCTTTTTATAAAATCATGCTATACTAAATATTGTTAAAAAAATATCTTAATTGGTTCGATAAGTTATAGGGGAAAATTTGCAGAAGGAGGATATAATATGGATTATAAGAAGCTTTATGCGTCGAAGTTGTGTACAGCCAAAGAAGCTGTTAAAGTTGTTACCAGCGGTGATTGGGTAGATTACGGCTGGTGTACAGGTCATCCTGTAGCATTGGATCAGGCATTGGCGGCGAGAATGCCTGAACTTGAAGATGTGAAGGTTCGAGGCGGTATTGCATTGTGGCGTCCTGCTATTTTCGATATCGAGAACCCAGCGGCGCATTTCAGCTGGAATTCCTGGCATATGTCAGGTATTGAACGTAAGGCAGTGAATGAAGGATTTGCCTACTATTCCCCAATCAGATATTCTGAGCTGCCGCGTTATTACGCAGAGAATGTGGATCCGATTCATGTGGCAATGTTCCAGGTAGCACCGATGGATGAACATGGCTTCTTCAATTTCGGTCCGAGTGCTTCTCATATGGCCAGCATGTGCAAGCGTGCACAGATTATTATCGTAGAAGTAAATCAGAATATGCCGAGATGTCTGGGCGGTTTTAATGAAGGCATTCACATTTCACAGGTAACACATATCGTGGAAGGAGATAATCCGCCGATTGCTGAGATGGGTGCCAGCAAAGCAACGGAAGTGGATGAAGCAGTCGCTAAACTGATTGTGGAAGAGATTCCAAACGGTGCATGCCTTCAGTTAGGTATCGGCGGCATGCCGAATGCGGTTGGTTCTATGATCGCTGAATCAGACCTTCGTGATCTGGGTGTCCACACAGAGATGTATGTAGATGCTTTTGTTGATATTGCCAATGCAGGCAAGATCAACGGCTCACGCAAGAATATTGACAGAGGACGTCAGGTATATGCTTTTGCGGCAGGTACGAAGAAATTATATGACTACATTGACAATAATCCTGAATGCATGTCCGCACCGGTAGATTATACCAATTGTATTCAGTCAGTGGCTGCATTGGACAACTTCATTTCCATTAACAATGCCGTTGATATCGATCTCTACGGACAGGTCAGCTCAGAGAGTTCCGGTATCAAGCAGATCAGTGGTGCCGGCGGCCAGCTGGATTTCGTATTAGGTGCTTATCAGTCAAGAGGCGGCAAGAGTTTTATCTGTCTGTCTTCAACATTCAAGGATAAGAATGGTGTCCTTCAGTCAAGAATTCGTCCGACATTACATAATGGATCAATTGTCACAGATACACGTGCGAATACACATTACGTTGTCACAGAATACGGCAAGGTGAATCTGAAAGGCATGTCAGCTTGGCAGAGAGCAGAAGCGCTGATTGGCATTGCCCATCCGCAGTTCAGAGATGAGTTGATTGCGGAAGCTGAGAAGATGCATATCTGGAGACGGAGCAACAAAATCGGATAAATAAGTCATCTCGATGACATACCTTCCTTATGGCTGCAGACTTTTACTAAGAGGGTCTGCAGCTTTTTTATGTAATAGGAGACTCCGAGGAATTCTCTATTACATAAAAAGGCACTTGAAAAATAATTTGACAAATATTCGCCGGTCTGCTATCATTTATATAAGTTTAATGTAACGCATTGTTTTATAGATATTTTTGCAAAAGAGATGCTTGAGAACGATGACAGCATGTAGTGCTATCGATTGGAGGTTCTGAAGCTATTTTTTTGTGCATATACAGGAGGTTTGAAGATGGAACCAGTGAGATTTGAAGAGTTAGGTATAGATGACCGTATTTTAAGAGCTGTAACAGAGATGGGATTTGAGGAAGCAACCCCTATTCAGGCGAAGGCTATCCCGGAAGTGATGACAGGTCAGGATATTATCGGACAGGCACAGACAGGTACAGGTAAGACAGCATCTTTCGGTATTCCGATGCTGCAGAAAGTGGATCCGAAGAACAAGCATGTCCAGGCAATCGTCCTTTGTCCGACGAGAGAACTGGCGATTCAGTCAGCAGATGAAATCCGTAAGCTGGCAAAGTTCATGCATGGTATTAAAGTGCTGCCGATTTACGGCGGACAGGATATTGTGAAACAGATTCGTTCCCTGAAAACCGGTGTTCAGGTGCTGATCGGTACACCGGGACGTGTGATGGACCATATGAGACGCCACACCATTAAGCTGGATGATCTGAAGATTGTTGTACTGGATGAAGCGGATGAAATGCTGAATATGGGCTTCCGTGAAGATATTGAGACCATCCTTTCTCAGACACCTGAAGAACGTCAGACATTGCTTTTTTCAGCAACAATGCCGCAGCCAATTATGGAAATCGCCAGAACCTATCAGAAGGATGCCAAGATTGTGAAGGTTGTGAAGAAGGAACTGACGGTTGCCAATATTGAGCAGTACTATTATGAAGTGCGTCCGAAGAATAAGGAAGAAGTGCTTTCCAGACTTTTGGATATTTACAATCCGGCGCTTTCTGTTGTATTCTGTAATACAAAGAGACAGGTGGATGAGCTGGTAGAAGGCTTGAAGGGCAGAGGTTACTTCGCAGAAGGACTTCACGGTGATATGAAGCAGCAGCAGCGTGACCGTGTCATGAACGGATTCCGCAATGGCCGTACAGAGATCCTGGTTGCAACGGATGTGGCTGCTAGAGGTATTGATGTCGATGACGTGGATGCAGTCTTTAATTATGACCTGCCTCAGGATGATGAATACTACGTTCATCGAATCGGAAGAACAGGCCGTGCGGGAAAGAATGGCAAAGCGTTTACCTTTATTACAGGCCGTGAGTTTTATAAGCTGAAGGACATTCAGCGTTACTGCCGTACAAAGATCATCGCAAAACAGGTGCCGTCATTGAATGATGTGGCCAATGTCAAGGCAGACAAGATCTTTGAAAAGGTAACAGGTATGATCGATGAAGACAATCTGAAGCCATACATTCGCATGATTGAGGAGAAGCTTGAGAAGGAAGATTACACAACACTGGATCTGGCTGCTGCATTTTTGCGAATGGCCCTTGGTGATGATGACAAGAGTGTTGAAGTCGATGATTTTGGCGATACAGGTGCCGAGGACGGGATGGTTCGTCTCTTTATCAATATCGGCAAGAACCAGAAGGCAAGACCGGGTGATATTCTTGGAGCGATTGCCGGTGAGACCGGTATTGCAGGCAGTCTGATCGGTACCATCGATATGTATGACAAGTATACATTCGTTGAGGTTCCGAAGGAATATGCCAAGGATGTACTGAATGCAATGTCCCATGCACGCATCAAGGGACGTAATATCAATATTGAACCGGCCAACAGAAAGTAATCCATCCGTTGCATTGAAGCTGACAGATGCTTGCGATGGATGATTCTTCAAAGTGAAAGTGGTGAATTGAATATGAAGACAAATGATGAATACGAACAGAGTATCAATGAGTCAGGCCAGACACAGGTGCATCCGGATGTGGTTGAATATGTGGCAGCACATATGCCGGATATGGATGATCTGATCGATGTGGCGGAATTGTTTAAAGCTTTTGGAGACCTTACACGATCGAAGATTATCTGTGCACTGGCACAGTCTGAGATGTGTGTCAGTGATCTTGCGGTACTGCTTGAGATGAATCAGTCAGCAGTGTCCCATCAGCTGCGTATGCTCAAGCAGGTGCGCTTAGTGAAGACACGAAGGGACGGCAAGGTTCGCTATTATTCATTGGCAGATGAACATATTCAGAAGTTGTTTCAGGTTGCTTTTGAACATATTATGGAAGATTAATTGTTGGAAAATAATGGAAGTTGCATAAAAAATTCATTAATTTCTCCAAAAAGAACGTGCTTTTTGCCAAAAAAGATGCTATACTATACATACATTCAAGTCGAGGATATGTAAGTCTTGGCGTTGAATGAAGGACTTGCTGTGCAGGTATATTCTGGATATGAATTTCTGCGCAGACCTAAGGCATGGCATAGGGAAAGTAACGGGGGTTTGATCTTTATGGTTAGCGCACAGGTGACAATTCATACACCACATGGTCTTCATCTTCGTCCGGCTGGGGAATTGGCGGAAGAAGCATTAAAGTATCGCTGCAGAGTTTCTCTGGCACATGGCGATAAGGAGATCAGTGCGAAGAGTCTTCTGGGTATCTTAAGTCTCTGTATCAGACAGGATACGGAGATTACGGTTGTCTGTGATGGCATGGACGAGCAGGAGGCTTTGGAAGGCATGGTTCAGTTTATTGAACATTTATAAACATTGAATACAAATGGATGAAACTGGAAGGGCAGTCGCAGGACTGCTCTTTTTGTTTTCTCAGGGAAAATTTGTAAAACAGACAGAAAGGATGGGAATTTCATGAAGGAGTCATATGCAGAAAATGAAGAAGTATTTGCGGATATTGTGATCAGCGGACGAATCTTTGATTGTGACGGCAGGGCAAAAAACGGTGCATTGGCTGTCAAAGATGGGCGGTATCTTGCTATTGGGGAATGTGATGATATCTCCAGATATATTGGACTTGATACGGTTATGTGCGGTTACAAGAACAAATCGGTTCTGGCCAATTTATACAGCCGGGCTACCGGTGAGTCGGTTCATGAAATGGGAACAGCCTATCAGGCGGAGGGAAATTATCAGATTATATCCGGTAACCCTGTGATGATGAAAGAAGGCGAACCGGCGAATCTGACAGTGTATGATGAAAAAGTGGAATCTTATTCAGAGCTTGATCAAGATCAATCAAAAGTGCTGATGAAAATCGAAGACGGGAAGATTGTCTATAGAAAACGCCATCCGGGCAGATAGAAAGAGTCAATTGCATGGAATATCATTTCCCATGCAGTGAGAGGAAACACGTTTTGCCGGATTATTGGTATAAAAAAGAATCCTGCTCGCAGGATTCTCCGCCTGAGGCGGGTCGTTTCTACGACATTGTTCATTACCGCCGCAGTGCGATCCACGCGGAGCGTTTTTTTATTGCATAGGACGCAATTTCCTATGCAATAAAAAAAGCCCTATAAAAGGCTTATAAATAGAGGGAGGCCGGATGGCTATTGGGGAACCATCCGGCGAATGTTATGAAAAAATCAAACTGCATAGTAACCATCTGCTTGATTACTATGGCTTTATTATAATCGAAAAATGTGTTCAAATTATGTCCTTATCCTAAAAGAAATATAAATTTTATTAACAAATGTTATTTTTTTGAAGATTCTTCCTCAGAATTGGAAGGAGAATCCTGTTTTTTATGGCCCAAAATTCTGTACACCAGAACATAGCTGTATAAGATGACTGGAATAATGACAGTACAGAAGATAGAAGCCTTGAACAAATAGGCAGCATTCGGACTGTCGGACAGCGCAAAAATTACAGTTGAACCGTACAGTGCTATAAGCAGAATAACGGCGATCAGAGCAAATATTCTTTTTATTTTCATATCTATTTCCTTTCCAGTATCAGTGTTTATTCAAATGAGATACTTCAAACAGAAGATACGAGGTCCCTTATGTATTGTATAACAGTCACCTTTTTAAAGTCAAGAAAGAACTGGGAAAAAGGGAAAACCTCCGGCTGCTCAATTGAGAAACCGGAGGTAAAAAAGGGGAGGATAAGTAAATTATCTTTTGTATCTGGAGGGGGGATAATTCTGATCTATATCGATCAGAACAATAACAGTATATCCACAAAAGAATAATGTTATACATCAGAAGAGTTGATTTGCCAAAAAGATAATGCTACAATAAAAAACAGCGCAAATGAAAATAACGTACCGAAGAGATTGCGGTTGAGCAGCATACAGATGAAACAATACAGTGAGCATGCAGCTGAAGTCATACAGTGCGTGATACAAACAGTAAGAGCGGGATGATATATGAACGAAAGATTTACATTAGACAGTACAGTGACAGAGATTACAGAGAATGACAGGGTCAATAAGAAATTGCCCATTTTTTTTGACCTTGAATTATGCGGTCAGATAAAGTGGCCTTTTTCGAAAATGAAGTTAAAGAATATGATGAAGATGACGAAATTCCCGGGTCAGGAATTGGTGGATGCGGCAAATTTTATCCTGGAAAGACGGGAAGCCGGAGATAAAACAACGATTCCAATCTGGCGCGGACTTCCGGAAGGGGAAGCAGAGGCAGCGGAAAAGACGGTTTTGATCCCATTTGTATCGAATCATGCTGACAGACCGGCTGTTATCATATGCCCTGAGTGGGAGAATGGCCGTCAGAAAATGATGGATGAAGGGCTGAAAGCGGCCGGGATGATTTCAGAAATGGGATGTCAGGCGTTTGTCCTGAATCTGAGAGCAGACAGTGAAGCGGATGATATGGGACGTGCAGTCCGATTTGTCAGGGCGAACCACGAAAAACTCCATGTGCTTTCGGATCAGATTGCACTGATGGTTTTTGGTGATATGAAAATAGCTGCAAGAAAACTCTACTTCCACAGCAAGCGGGTGAAGGATGTCACTCACCGGTATGATACACTGAAATGTGAGCCGGAAGCATTGTGGATTGTCGGACAGCCGGATGAGGATGCGGATAAAGCAGGCATTTTCTTCTGTGAGAAGGAAGCACTTTTTACGTATGAGGGAAAGTGCTGGATTCGGGAAAGAATTGAAGATATGACCGATCATCATGCATCTGATAGGGCTCAGATGGAGAAAACCGCGGAGGAAGAACCGATAACGGATAAGAAACCGCCTGAAGAGTCGAGTGCAGATGAGGGAGAACAGAGACCATGACAAAAGATATGACAGAGGGCAATGCCCTGGGACTGATTCTACGGTTTGCACTGCCGCTGCTTGTGGGGAATCTGCTGCAGCAGACGTACAACATGATCGATGCAGCCATTGTCGGCCGATTTCTTGGTACTCAGGCGCTGGCAGGTGTTGGTGCCACCAGCAGCGTGCAGTTTCTGGTCCTTGGTTTTTGTACAGGCCTGTGCAGTGGTTTTGGTGTGCCGGTGGCCAGAGATTTTGGTGCCGGACAGCTTCATCGGATGCGTAAAGATATTTTTCATGGTGTATTTCTGACAGTGGTGATTGCGGCCATACTGACGGCGGGATGTGTGCTGCTGTGCCCATGGATTCTGAAAATGCTGTCTGTAACGGAGGATATTTATGGCAATGCCTATATATACATCTTAATTATTTTCTTCGGTCTGCCTTTTACGCTGCTGTATAATCTGCTGTCAAGTATTCTGCGTGCGGTGGGAGACAGCCGGACACCGTTTATGTTTCTGGCATTTTCGGCATGTTTGAATGTGGTACTGGATCTTGTCTGTATCATTGTTTTCAAATGGGGATGTGCAGGTGCAGCCATTGCAACCATTACAGCTCAGGCCATCAGCGGTATTTGCTGTTTGATTTTCATTATCAGAAAAGTTGAGATTCTCCATCCAAGAAGAGAAGATTGCCATTTGCGGTCGGCTTATGTAAAAGAAATGCTTGTGATGGGATTGCCGATGGGACTGCAGTTTTCCATAACGGCCATTGGCAGTATGGTGATGCAGTCAGCCAATAATGGGCTTGGAAGCATCTATGTCTCCGGTTTTACGGCAGGTATGCGCATCAAGCAGTTTGCCATGTGTCCTTTTGATGCCCTGGCCAATGGTGTGTCTGTATTTTGCAGTCAGAATCTGGGTGCCGGTAAAATTCATCGTATCCGAAAGGGACTTTGGCAGGGCGTGGCCGTTGGTGTCATTTATGGACTTTTAATAGGTCTTGTCCTGATTTTTGCGGGAAGAACGCTGTCGATGCTGTTTGTCAGTGCAGATCAGACAGAGGTACTGGATGCATCCGCCAAATATCTGCGCTGTCTTGGATTTTTCTACTGGAGCCTCGGACCGCTCAGCGTGTTCAGAATGAGTGCCCAGGGAATGGGCTTCTCCGGAAGAGCAATCTTCTCAGGGGTGACAGAAATGATTGCGCGAATTTTCGTCAGCTTTGCCTTTGTAGGAACCTATGGTTTTACAGCCATCTGTTTTGCTGATCAGACGGCATGGGTTTCCGCAACACTTTATATTACACCGGTGTGCCTGATGTGTTTGAGACAGGTGACCAGAGAGCATGAGAGAGGGCAGGCGCAGATTGCCGGTTAAAAATATACAACGGCGATATTAAGAATATACAGAGTTACTGAGAATAGTTACTGAGAATATAGAACAGAGATAACTGAAGGAGCATAATACAATGTCATTAGAAAAAGCTGAAAAATATTTAGAAGAAAAAGGATTTCTGGACCATGTGATTGAATTGGAGGCATCTACAGCAACAGTGGCTGAGGCCGCTGCAGCACTTGGCGTGGAAGAAGGTATGATTGCCAAGACTATGTCTTTTCTTCAGGGAGAACAGCCGGTGCTGATTCTGACAGAAGGAACGGCGAAGGTGGACAATAGAAAGTACAAAGATACCTTCCATGTGAAAGCGAAGATGATTCCTTTTGATGAAGTAGAAGCAAAGATTGGACATGCACCGGGGGGCGTATGCCCGTTTGGTATTAATGAAGGGGTTGAGGTTTACCTGGATGAAAGCCTGAAACGATTTGAGACTGTCTATCCGGCAGCCGGAGACGACCATAGCGCAGTGAAACTGACAATTCCGGAACTGGAACAGATTGCCGGAGCCAAAGGCTGGGTGAATGTTTGTAAGGAGCAATAACGGGGCGATCGCGTGGATGCTATTGGTTATTGAAATATATCCAAAGAAATATAATAGAAAGATGATACATATAGGAGTTATTATGGCCGACCAGAAGATTGAGAATTTATTGAATCTGGCAGCAGGTTCAACGAATGAAGAGAAGGAGAAGTCGGAGAATCTTGGGGTGGGGTTTGACCCGGAGGCGGATACCTGGGAGATTATTGTCAGATATACCGGGGATATTCTGGCTCTGACAGACCGTTATCCGGGCATTCGGATCGTACCTTTACTGGGGCAGTATGCCATCGTAACCATTAAACAAAACCAGCTGAATGATTTTTCAGATGAGGAAGTGATTACCTACATTGAAAAATCCAAACAGCTGGTTTTTTCTGTTTCTTTTGGGAGGAGTGTTTCATGTATCAATCCTGTGCAGGCGCTGCCGCTGCAGTTGACGGGGAAAGGGGTGCTGACAGCTGTCATTGATTCCGGGATTGATTATACCCACAGGGATTTCAGAAATCCGGATGGGACAACGCGAATTTATGCACTGTGGGATCAGACGGTTCAGGGGGTACCGCCGGAAGGATATGACAGAGGTACATTATATACAAAAGAAGCGATTAATCTGGCGCTGGCAGCTGAAACAGCGGAGGCGAGAAAACGGATAGTGCCAAGTGAAGACAGAAGCGGGCATGGAACGGCTGTGGCAGGTATTATGGCGGGAAACGGCAGCGGCTCCGGTGGTGTCAACAGAGGTGCAGCGCCGGCAAGTGAACTTCTTGTGGTGAAAATGGGGACAGCAAATCGCGGAGGCTTTCCAAGAACGACAGAACTGATGCTGGGACTTGATTTTGTCATTCGGGAGGCGATTCGGGCAGGCAAGCCTGCGGCAGTCAATATCAGTTTTGGAAACAGTTACGGTGCCCATGACGGAGAATCTCTCGTGGAATCCTATATCAATGCGGTATCACAGATCTGGAAGAGCAGTATTGTTATTGCTGCCGGAAATGATGCCGCTTCTTCAGGACATTTTTCATCGGTGATGACATCCGAACAAAACCTGAATGTGGAGATCAGTGTCAGTGAATATGAACCGACATTGAATATTCAGATTTGGAAATACTATGGGGATGAAGCGGATATTGAGATTATCAGTCCGTCGGGGGAGAGCAGCGGGGCAATTAAGAAAATACTCGGTACACAGCGCTTCCGTCTTGGTGATACAGAGATCCTTTTGTATTACGGGGAACCGGCACCTTATTCTTCGGATCAGGAGATTTACATTGATTTTATTCCTCGTGGACAATATATCACCGAAGGTATCTGGACGATTCGGCTTTTGCCAGGAAGAATCATTCAGGGAAATGTACAGATGTGGCTGCCGACAGCAGGCATTTTAAATAGAAATACCGGCTTCCTGCGTCCGAATCCAGATCTGACGATCACTGTACCAGGCACTGCCCAAAGAGCCATTACCGTAGGGGCCTATCATGCATGGCTGGATGATTATGCAGATTTTTCCGGGAGAGGCTATATTGGGGCTTTTGGGAGAGTGAAGCCGGAATTAGTGGCTCCGGGAGCGAATATTACAACAACAGCAGCGGGAGGCGGATACACGGTTGTATCAGGGACCTCTTTTGCGGCACCCTTTGTCGCGGGATCGGCGGCACTGCTGATGGAATATGGCATCGTGAGAAAAAATGATGTCTATTTATATGGAGATAAGTTAAAGGCGTATTTACTGGCGGGGGCAAGGCCGCTGCGAGGTATCAGTGTTTATCCGGATATTCGGGTGGGATATGGGGCTTTATGTACAGCACAGAGTTTCACTCAAGAGTAAGAATAATATGCGGTTTTAAGCCCTTTTAGCGGGAAAAAGAAAAAAGAAAGCACGGATACCTGGATGGATTCCTGATATGTCTTGCGATGTTGGTGCTGATTGAATTTATTGTATTATGTCTGTATGAACCAATGAAATCCAATGACTTTTCTATTGAGCAATGCCGGAAAATGGAGAATACATTCGATGTCAGTTGGGGAGATCAGAAGATCCAGACAAAGGTATCCTGCATGATCAAAAATCCGGAGATGAAACCGATTGATATTCAAACGGTTTTGCATAAAGATCAGCTGGGCGGCGGAGACAGTATTCTATTCCGCAGCAGGCAAAGCGGTGTTAAAGTATATCTGGATGATGCATTGATCTATGACAGTGGGGATGCCTACAATTATCCGTTTTTATTAGGCTATGGTGCTTTCTGGAGGAGCCTGAAGATTGGTGATGATTATGCTCCCAGTTTGAGTCACAGGGGCTGAATCGAATTTATCTCGGATTAACAGTTGTGGGACTGCTTTTGGCTTTGGTTTCCGCACGTTCTGCAGAAAAAGGAAACAGAAAGCTTTATGCCGGTCTTGCTGTTCTGGCTGTCAGTACGATTTTAGAATTGGTCAATTTCGTTCTGATTGACAAAAAGAACAGCGGTAAGATTTTGATTATCGGTATTTGCTTATTTATTGTAAAATCCGGATTTGATTTAATCCGCAATGTCAGAACAACTCATTAAGACCAAAAAATATCTGCAGTTATTGTATTTGGCGGGAATTCTGCTGAATATGACTCAGTTGATTCTGACGATGAGCGGCATCTGTTCTGAATTTGAATCGCAATGGCTGAACAGACTTTATCTTGGACTGACAGCAGCAGGATTTTTGGCGGCACTGGCTTCGGTACGAAAAGTAGAAAAAGAAAGAAGAAGACTGTACGGCGGCATTTTCATTCTGGTCATCAGTGCCCTTTGTGAACTTGCATATTTCCTTCTGGTCAGCAAGAAAAACAGCGGCCGCATCCTGATGCTGGGCATCTGTATATTTATCGTCAAATCTGGAATAGACCTGATCAGGGAAATCCGGCAGATACAAAAAACAGCGATTGAGCAGGAGGTTCTGATCAAGACAGCATATACGGACGGATTGATACATCTGGGGAATCGTTATGCATACGAGCAGGAGAAGAACAGACTGGAAGAAAAAGGAGATCTGCATGCGGCCATTCTGATCGTAGGCATAGAGGGAATAAAGTTTGCCAATGACCGGCATGGACATGTGTATGGAGATCAGATTATCTGCAGGACAGCGGAAATATTGTCCGAATCATTTGCAGATATCGGCAAATGTTTTCGAATCGGAAGCGATGAATTCTGTATCCTGGCAGAAAATACGGAGCGCAGTTTATTAGAAACGGGCATCCGCAGAATGTCAGAAAAAGCGGAGGTATTGAAAGAGAATATCGAAGGCTATGGCATTGCCTATGGTGTTGCGGAAGGTGCGGCACGAGACATAGAGGATATCTTTCACATAGCAGGCAACTTGATGTATTCAAGAAAAAAGGACATGAGAAGAACGGAAAATGAATGGCTTAAGAATTAAGAACACAAAAGTAAAAAAGAGGTTAATGGCTGCAGTCGTTGTGCTCCTGCTGATCATCATGGATTGCTGGCAGGTGCTGGCAGATGTGCCGCAGGAAAAGACGCCGGACTATAAAGTGGCATTTTATGCATACGACTGTTATCATATGCAGGATGAAAACGGACGAAAATACGGTTATGGCTATGATATGATGCAGGGACTTTCTGAATTTATGCAGTGCACCTTTTCCTATGTGGGATATGATAAAAGTGCACAGGAATGCGAAGAGATGCTCAGAGATGGAGAACTGGATCTTTATACAGCTGCAAAGATCACACCGGAACGTGAAAAAGAGTGCCCTGCTGACTGTCAAAAGCGATAACAGATCCATCATCGAACAGGATTATTCCACCTATCAGAATATGAAGGTCGGAATGCAGCGTGAGAACAGCCGAAACGAAGATTTCAAAGAGCTGGCGCAGAAAAACGGTTTTTCCTATCAGCCTGTCTACTATAGTATGGAATCTGATATCAAAGAAGCACTTCAAAATGGTGAAATTGATGCGGCGCTGACCAGTTCACTGCGCAGTATTGAGAATGAACATGTTTTAGAGAAATTTGCCGCCAGTGATTTTTATGTTATGGTGAAAAAGGGCAATACTCACCTGCTAGAGGAGATCAATTATGCCATCGATCAGATGAATCTGGCTGAAGGTGACTGGAAAGATGCGCTGAATTACCAGTATTACGGGCAGACAGAATCAAAGAATCTGACATTTTCTGAACATGAGAAAGCCATCATTGAGAAGTATGCTGACGGCGAGAAAAAACTGACAGCAACCTGCAATATTGACCGTGCGCCGTATTCCTATGAAGAAGACGGAGAGCTGAAAGGCATTATTCCGGACATGTTTGCGGAACTGATGGAATATGCAGGCCTTCCTTACGAGATTGTTATTCCGAAAGATCGAGAGGAATATGAAAAGTGGCAGAAAGACGGTAGTGTGGACATCTTTATGGATGCCAGAGTTTCAGATGAAACAACGGCACAATTCATAAGCTGGGTGTTGCAAAGTATCAGGGAACATCGGGAATTGAAGCAAATCTTGATCTTGTGAAGCATGCAGAAAAAATCTCTTACGAAACCCGTGAAGAGGCCATGGAAGCGGTACGGGACGGCAAAGTGGATGCCACATTTGTCTATCTTTATACGGCTCAGAAGTTTGTGAATATGGACAGCCGCGGAGATATGATGTATACGGCATTGGATGAGCCGGTTTATCCTCACAGAATCTGTATTATGCCGACGGCAGACGCGGAGCTGAGCGGTATTCTTACAAAATGCATTTATGCCTATCCGAAGAATAAACTGGAGGGTCTCATCTCAGACTATACAACCGTCAAAGCTGAAAACATGACACTCATGACCTGGTTTGTGGTGCATCCGGTTAAAAGTCTGGTGATACAGGTTACAGTGGTTGCATTATTGCTGCTGTTGGTGATTGTTTCGCTGGATGCAATGCAAAAAAAGAAATTGCTTAAGGTAGAGATCAAGCGTGCCGAAGAAAAAGAGGTGCTGGCCAAAATGGCAAGAAGCTCGAATGAGAGCAAGAGCCGTTTCCTTTTCAATATGTCCCATGATATCCGAACACCGTTAAATGCCGTTCTAGGGTTCACGAATCTGGCCAAGGAGTCCATCGGGGACAATGAGAAAGAGCTGGATTATCTGGACAAAATTCAGATATCCGGGGAACATCTGCTGGAAATGAGCCGTGTGGAAGCCGGCAATATCAATCTCGAAGAAACTGAATGCAATATCAGAGAGATCATAGATGCTGTTGTATTGATGATCGTTGAGAGCAGCAAGAAAAAGAATCAGCGGTTTATCGTCGATATCGCTGAACTGACACATCCTTATGTATGGTGTGACAGCCTGAGAATGAAAGAGATTCTGACGAATCTTCTGGAAAATGCCGTCAATTATACGCAGCCGGAGGGCAGGATTGAACTGACGGTAAGACAGCTGCCTTGCAGCAGGGAAGGCTGTTTAGATCTGGAGATCAGAGTGAAGGATAATGGATACGGCATGGAGCCGGCCTTTGTGGAAAAGCTATTTCATCCGTTTATGCGGGAACAGAGTGCAACCGTCAGCGGCCTGAATGGAACAGGGCTCGGACTTGCCATTATCAAGCGTTATATCGATGCCATGGAGGGAACCATCTGTGTTCAGTCAGAGAAAAACACAGGTACAGAATTTGTGGTAACGATATGCCAGAAACTCTCTGATAAACAGGAAGAACTTGTCAAAGAAGATACAGCTGAGGATGGTAAAAATCTGTTTTACGGAAAACGGCTCCTCATTGTTGAGGATAATGATTTGAACCGTGAAATCGAGGTGGCAATTCTGGAAGAAGCAGGATTCCTTGTGGAAGAGGCTGTGGATGGACAAGAAGCGGTTTCAAAAGTAAAAGATGCCAAAGAGGGTTATTATGACGGCATTCTTATGGATATCCAGATGCCGATTATGGATGGCTATCAGGCAACAAGGGAAATCCGCAGCCTGAAGGATCCGATCCTTGCCAAAACGCCGATTATCGCTGTTTCAGCCAATGCTTTTGACGAAGATAAAATGGCTTCCTCAAAAGCAGGTATGAATGCCCATATAGAGAAACCGATTCAACTGGACTACTTATTCGATACACTAAAAGAAGTTTTGCAAAATGAAAAATAAATAATCATCGAATAGATGTATCAAACAAATGAGCTGTCGGGTGAATATTTACCCGGCAGCTCATTCGTTAAATGGACTGTAAAATCATTTCGATCATTTTGCCTGAGTCAAGAGGTTTAATTAGATGACCGTTCATACCGGCTTTCTGACCTTGATTGACACTGTCTGATGTGCATTGTGCGGTCATGGCCAAAATAACAACGGATTGTGCATCACTTCTTGAAAGTGCACGGATCCTGCGGGTGGCCTCAAGACCATCCATGACAGGCATCATGATATCCATCAGGATAACATCAAAGCTGCCTGGCTCGGAAGCATTGAACTGGTGGATGGCCTCCTGACCATTCCAGGCTTTAGAGACAACGGCACCGTGATCTTCAAGATAAAATTCAGCAATCTCCATATTGATGGCATTGTCTTCTACGATCAGGATATGAAGGCCTGACAATTCCTGTCCTTTCTGAATCTCCGATAGAGTGCTTTCTGCTTCAGAAGATGAATCCTTGGCAGATAAATCAATCTGAAGCGGAAGGCGGAAGGTGAAGGTTGTACCGACGTTATGGGTGCTTTCTACCTGAATAGTTCCGCCCATTTTGTCAATCAGTGCTTTGACGATGGACATACCAAGACCGGTGCCTTTGTATTGTGTGCGGGCATCGGTTTCTTCCTGTGTAAAAGGCTGGAACAATTTTTCCTTTACGAAAGACTCAGACATACCAATGCCTGTATCCCGGATCATAAATTCATAGACTGCAGTTGTATCATCGAAAGAAATTTCGCTGGCGTAAGTATCAATGGTTCCGCCTGCCTTGTTGTATTTGATGGCATTGCTGAATAAATTAAGCATGATCTGGCGAATCTGAAGAGGACTTCCAATCAGTCGGGTATGACGGATGTTCTTTCTGTGAATATGATGGGTGATATCCCGCTCAATTAGCTGGGCATCCACAAGGGAAGATACTTCCGACATCAGTTCCTGCAGATCAAAGGGTACCTGTTCCAGCTCTTCATGTCCTGATTCCAGTTTGCTCATATCAAGTACATCATTGATCAGTGCCAGAAGATGACTGGATGAGAGATGAATCTTATTCAGACAATCATCAACCTTCTTCTCGTCAGAACGGTTTTTGCGGATGATTTCAAGCATACCCATAATGCCGTTGATCGGTGTGCGGATATCATGACTCATACGGTTCATAAATTCTGTCTTGGCTTTATTGGCTGAATCGGCGGCCTCAAAAGCCACTTGCAGACGCTCTTTTTCCTGTTGCTCTTTTTCGTGGAAAGAAGAGGTGTTTTTGAACAAAACCATACCATGAACCACAGGAATCTCACGATTGGTTTTCTCGTCATAGAGTGTATCCTGAGACATCAGAACTGTTTTCTGAAGCCATATCCAGCTGCCGTCGGCTGATTTTTCCCGGTATTCCACTGTAATTTGCTTGGCACCGGTGTGAAATCGCTCCAATAGTTTTTCGGAGGAATCAACAATCCGGTAATTCTCCATCGTTTCTTCAGAAACGTATTGGCTCCGGGCCATGCAGTATTCATTGTAAGAGCAGGGCGGATGAATGCCAAGTTTGAATTCAACAACTGCGGCATGGTAGAAAATCTTCTCCAGCTGATCATGGGTGAGGTCAACATTGTAGATGGCTTCCGCCGTTTCCATCAGGGCATCCACATAATTGCCGTTCTCAATAATGGACTGCTTCATCTGTTCGTAATATTGTGTCAGCTGGCGTTTCTCGTTGTCAAGGTTATCCGTTTTCTCATGAAAATTTTCAAAGCCAAGAATAAAGTGGTGGAGCTGTCCGGCTGCATCAGCGTCTGCAAACAAAAGTGTCAGACGGCCGCGGCGTATAGTACCGTCTTTGTGATACTGATACGGTATGTCCAGATGTTTATTGCTGCCTGTGAGTTCACTTGAGATACAGGAAAGCTGCAGGGCCTGCCATAGTGACTGGTGTGTATCGTCATCTGTGAGGTTTTGGACAATCTGTTCGACAGCACCTGAATAACTGCCTTCATCTGCAAGAAAGAAATCGGAACCGGCGCGGAGAATGGTATACTGATCCAATCGGGCATCACAGTAAATACAGTTAGAAAAGAGATATCCCTGGGTATTGATCTGGTTAAGAAGACGGTAGTGCAGCTTTTTGACTGCTGCGGCTTCTTCAATCTTGGCCTGATTCTTGTCAATATACATATTCTTGTCGGCATGGATAAACAGATCTCGCATAGTACAGGCATCATAATCTGCGGATAAGGCGTATCCGGCAGCGTAACTTAAAGGCATCTCCGGATGCAGTGCGGAATAATCGGCAATGTACTGACGGGCATCCTGAAGACACTTTTGTACGTCACTGTGGGTCATATCATGAAAAATGGCAATAAACTCATCACCGCCGTCCCTTCCGACAAAGTGCTGTGCCGGAATCGCTTTTCGAAGCTGGATGGCAAAGGTCCGGATGTATTCATCACCTTTGTCATGACCAAGATTATTGTTGATGCTGCGCAGATTATTCAAATCAAAAACACAGACAGCAACGGAGGAGGCAGCATCAACCGGCTCAGGCGCATTGAGGATTTCTTCGCATTTATTCTTGTTCGGAAGACCGGTGGATTCATCCAGATAAACTTTGCTCTGGAGGATCCTGTTCTGTGCAGCATACTGCAGTGCTTTAACAAATTCAGCAGCGATCAGCAGGATCAGCAGAACGATATCAATCAGTACGATACGCTCCAATTGGTTAAGAGAGGTGGCCAGACGCTGTGAATAAGCTTCTGCCAGACCGGTGGCCGTATCACATATTGAAAAGAAGTACTCACTCTTGCTGATGATATCTGTATTCTCATAACCTTTTTCACGGACAAGTTGGATTTCTTGCTTCAAATCCTCAAAGTAAGTATCCAGTTCCTGCATTTTATTCTGAAAAGCTTCATCATCGAGATGGACAAGATCCAAGGAATCACTTCCATTTCTCAGACCGTCGATATAAGAGGTGACTTTCCCGATTAGTTCATCCTGAGGCTGTCCATCGTCTTCAAGCTTGATGATACGCTGTGTGCACCCACGCACAAGTCCGGCGTAATTGACAACCCTTGCTGTTCCTTGGATGCGGCTGACCATAGACATAATAAAAAAGAAAAGAATAATCAGTATTAACGTAAAAACGGACATCAAAAGACGAAATATATATGAGGTTTTTTTGTTGGAATGTTTTATCATTTATAAACTCCATTTCAATCCATATTTTTCAGCGCTAGTTCCATTTTACCATGGTTTACCTTTTTTTGAAATAATTTTGGAGGGTTTTATTTCTCAGAATGGGAAAAATGCTTGTGAAGTGGGGGCTGGTATGTTAAGATGGGTATGGTATAAATTATGTGCAGGAATTCAGATTAGGAAGAAGTCTGGATGATGTGCAGGGACTCATGAGTGAGTCCTGATTAGAATATAAGGATAAAATACATAAGGCAGGTGAGACACATGGTAAATATATATGAGACAGAAGGCGGAAAGCTGAATGCTTTACAAGACTTTGAAGAGGGCTGTTGGGTCAAAGTAACAGCTGCAACCATGTGGGAGATGGAGCCTGTCGCGAAGAAGTACAATATTGATATTGAAGATATGCGGGCTGCATTAGATGAAGAGGAGAAATCCCGTATTGTTTTGGAGGATGACTATACACTGGTGCTGGTAGATATTCCGGCAAGTGAGATCCAGCATGAGAAGAAGGTCTATACGACCATTCCTCTTGGCCTGATTCTTGCAGATGGTGCGATTATTACCATATGCAGTGAGGATACACCGATACTGAATACATTTATCAAGAGCCACGTCCGCTATTTTTCAACGAAGAAGAGAACTCGTTTTGTCTATCAGATTCTTCTGAATTCCATGACGACCTATCAGAATGTGCTGCGTTCTGTTGACAATCGCCGTTTGGCTATCGAGGCACGAATCGGCGAGGAGAAGGAAGACGAGGCAGATCTGGTGGAGCTTCACGATCTGGAGTCAACACTGGTCTATTTCGAGACCTCTCTGCGTGCGGCCGGCATGGTTATTGACAGACTGCGCCGTTACAAACATATTCCGCAGTTTCCGGAGGATGAGGATCTGCTTGAGGATGTTCAGGTCGAGAACAGACAGGCGATAGAGATGGCAACGATTTACAGGGAAATCATTGATGGTACCAGTGAGCTGATGTCCAATGTTATCAACAACCGCCTGAACAATACGATGAAGTATCTGACATCTATTACACTTGTTATGGCTGTGCCGACGATCATATCAGGCTTGTACGGAATGAATGTAGATACAGCCGGCATGCCCTTTGGTTCTATGAGAATGGGGTTCGGTATTATATGCGGGCTGACATTTCTGCTGTGTCTGTTTATTTTATGGGTTCTCTGGAGAAAACGAATGTTGTAGTATTTTATGTTTATATTCTATTTGCAGAAGTCACCTGTGAGAATGGATGACAATGACCGAGGAGGTGTGAAGGCTTGGCATCAGATGACAAGAACATAAGGAAGAAAAAGAATCTGCAAAGTGACCGCGGTTCTGAGAAGAGCCGTATTAAAAATATAACAAGTAAGGTGCATCCGGAATATACGTCTTCCGCGAATAAGAGAAGACCATCCCGGGAGCTTAGTGAGGAAGAGAAAGAGAAGCGGGCTCAAATTGCTGAAGTGCGCAGAAAGCGGCAGCATCAGGAACGCCGCAGAAAGATCATACAGCGCAGGAAGCGGCAGAGAGCATTGCGGATGATTGCATCCTGTTTAATTGTAGTGGCACTGGTTGTCACTGTTTTTACGGTTAAGAACTATAATAGTGGGTCCAGACATGACAATAAAGGCTTGAATGCCTATGAAAATGGGGATTATGAAACAGCTGTCAATGAATTCAAAGAAGCGATATCTTATGACGGCAGCAATGCGGATTACTTTATCCATCTGGGTATGGCTTATATTGAACAGAAGTCTTACGATGAGGCCCTGGGCTATTTTAATCAGGCAGAGAGTGCAGCAGAGAGTGATGATCAGAAGGTGAATCTGAACCGCGGACGAGGAATTGCTTGTCTTTATCAGGGAAGTTATGAGGATGCGGTAAAGTGGTTCAATGCAGCATTGGCAGTCAGCAGTCAGAGCAATGATATCAGAATCAATACTTTATATTATAAAGCTGAAGCAGAGCAGAAGACTGGGGATTATCAAGCGGCCGTCCAGTCCTACGGACAGATCATTGATCTGAAGGATGATGCAGGAACCAGAACGCTTCGGGGTATGGCTTATATGCAGATACAGGATTATGCATCAGCAGAGAAGGATTTGTATGCAGCCATTGACCAGAGCAGAAAGAGTTATTCCATTTACAGGACATTATACAGTGCCCTTGAGGCACAGGGCAAGGACGATGAGGCAAAGCAGGTGTTAAATGATGCACTTGAATTGTCCGGCAGCAGCGGAGAAGATTATTTTAACCGCGGTATGATCTATATGGATCTGCAGGATGATACCAATGCCTCTGATATGCTGAACAAATCCTATGACAAGGGTTATAAGGCGGCCCTTCTCGGACTGGGTGAGATTGCCATGAACCAGAAGGATTATGACACAGCGCTTGGGGATTATGAACGCTTTTTCAGTGAGGCAGATATCAAGAGTCTGGATGCTTCACTGGCGGCCAAGGCTTACAATGAATATGCAGCCTGTCTGCTGGCAAAGGGCGATTATGAGAATGCGGCCAAGGCATGCGAGAGCGGTCTTTCCTATAATGACCGCGAATCAGATGAAGCACTGTCATTTAATCTGATTGTTGCCTATGAGCATCTGGAGAAATGGGAAGATGCCTATAATACAGCGAAAGCTTATGCCGGCAAGTATCCGGATGATGCCAATGGCCAGAAAGAGTACCTGTTCCTTCAGAGCCGCGTGACACAGTAGAAGACGGTGGATTTTATCATATCGTTTGAAAAGTAGGAGAATTTATGGCTGATTTTTATGAGAATAAACAGATAACGGAAGAAGTCATTCTTGTGGGGGTTGCCCTGGGAGAGACATCCGTGACAGACGAGTCACTGGATGAGCTGGAGGAACTGGCAAAGACTGCCGGGGCAGTGACAGTGGGAAGACTGATTCAGAACAGAGAGATGATCCATCCGGGAACGTATCTCGGCAAGGGCAAGCTGGAGGAACTGGCACTGTTGATTGCCGAAACCCAGGCAACAGGTATTATCTGTGATGATGAATTATCTCCGGCACAGATGGCCAATATGGAAGATGTGCTGGAGATCAAGGTGATGGATCGTACATTGCTGATTCTGGATATTTTTGCACAGCGGGCTACAACCCGTGAAGGCAAGATTCAGGTAGAGTTGGCTCAGCTGCGTTACAGAGCAACAAGACTGGTGGGTATGAGAGATTCCCTTTCAAGGCTGGGCGGCGGTATCGGTACAAGAGGTCCCGGTGAGAAGAAGCTGGAAGTGGACCGTCGATTGATCAGAGAAAGAATTTCCCAGCTGAAGCGGGAACTGGAAGATGTGAAGCGTCACCGTGAGGTGGCCAGACAGCAGCGCCAGAGAAATCAGATTCCGGTAGCTGCCATCGTCGGCTATACCAATGCCGGCAAGTCCACACTTCTGAACAGATTGACCGGTGCCGGTGTTCTTGAAGAAGACAAACTCTTCGCCACCCTGGATCCGACCACGAGGAATCTGACACTGGATGACGGACAGGAGCTGCTGCTGACGGATACCGTCGGTTTTATTCATAAACTGCCTCATCATCTGGTGGATGCATTCAGAAGTACACTGGAGGAAGCCAAGTATGCGGATATCCTGATCCATATGGTCGATGCCTCCAATCCTCAGGCAGAGATGCATATGCACGTCGTTTATGAGACATTGGCGGCACTGGATATCAAGGACAAGAAGATTATCACTGTTTTTAACAAAACAGATCTGATTCAGGATCAGGAAAGCCTTGTCAGCTTGAAAGATTTCAGAGCGGACTACACTGTGACAGCTTCCGTGAAGCAGGGAACAGGACTGGATGCATTGCTCTCAACCGTACAGACGATTCTGAGAGCCAATAAACTGTTGATTGAGCGCGTTTTTGATTACGCACATGCAGGTGAGATTGCAGTGATCCGAAAGTACGGACAGCTTCTGGAAGAACGCTATCAGGAAGACGGCATTTATGTCAAAGCTTATATTCCAAAGGATATTTATGCACGGCTGAGCTTTTAATGCTCAGCCATTGCTTTATGCAGCGGAATACAAAATCATAACGTGCAATAATAGAAGGACGAAATGAAATAAAAAGGGGAAGAAAAATGATTAGAATTTTTATTGGTGCCATCCTGGCGCTGCTTAATTTTACGATTACAAATGGCAGTATGAGAATCGGTATTCTGCCGGATTTTCTGGGGTGCTTATTGATCTTTCTTGGTTTTAAGGATGTGATGGCGGCTTATCCGAAGACGAAGATTCGCCTGGTGACAGCCCGGGCAACGCTAATGGTGCTGACTATTTATTCTGCGATTCTCTATGTAATGGATTTGACAGGTATCGGCGCGGATATTGCATGGCTCGGGACGGCGCTGTCATTGATTTATTATGTGGTACTTTTTTATGTGCTGTATTTGTTTCTTCAGTCTCTGTATGAAATCGAAGGACAGGTATCAGGCGATCTGAAGCTGGAGAAATTCAAGAGATGGTGGCTCTATATGAGCCTGTTTCAGGTGATGATCTGTGTTTTGATTCTTGTACTTTGCTTTAGAGCAGCTTCGGTGGAGATCCTGTTTGCTTACTATGTGTGTGCGATTTTGTCTCTTGTATGTGAAGTGCTGTATCTTGTTCGTTTAAATGGTGTTTTAAACACTTTACAGCGCAGTCATTAGGAGGGCGGCAGGATGTACAGAATATTGATTGTGGAAGATGATATGGGAATTGCCGAGGCCATCAGCGATCAGGCAAAAATGTGGAATTTCAAGACCCATTGTGTCACAAATTTCAGGAATGTCATGGCGGAATTCATTGAGTTTGATCCGCATCTTGTATTGCTGGATATCGGTCTGCCTTTCTTTAACGGTTATTACTGGTGCGGTGAGATTCGAAAGGTCTCACGGGTACCGGTAATTTTTATATCCTCTGCTTCTGACAATATGAATATAGTCATGGCCATGAATATGGGCGGTGATGACTTTATCGCAAAACCCTTTGACCAGACGGTGCTGATCGCCAAAATGCAGGCGATGCTTCGGAGAACCTATGATTTTGCGAAGACAGCAAATGTTCTGCAATGCCGGGAGGCAGTCCTGAATATGGATGACCATTCGCTGACTTACAGAGGTGAGCAGATTTCTTTGTCCCGCAACGAATACGGCATTCTGAAGATCCTTATGGAGAATGCAGGAAAGATTGTCAGCAGAGAGCGTCTGATGGAACGGCTCTGGGAGACAGACAGCTTTATTGATGACAATACATTGACTGTCAATGTGAACCGTCTCAGGAAGAAGTTAGAAGGTGCAGGGCTGAAAGACTTTATTACAACAAAATTCGGCGTGGGTTATGTGATTTTTTCTGATGGGAAAGGGCAGGAATGATGGAAGGAAAAATCAGTTTTGTCCGTTGGCTTGGACAAAAGAAAAGTCTGTTTATAAAAGAAGGGCTTTTTGCTGCTATCTTTTTTGTGACCTTTGCATTGTATCATCTGCCGCTTGCTGCAGTTTTGTACCCGGTGCTGCTGTGCTTTTTCACAGGCATGCTTTTTCTTATATGGGATTACAGAAAATTTGCGGCAAGGCATGAAAGACTGCAGCAATTGTCAGAGATGCCTTTTGATGTGATGACGGATTTTCCGGAAGCTGCAAGTGCTCTGGAGAAGGATTATCAGCAGATGATTGAACATCTTCGGGAAGGGCAGCGCCAGATGCAGAATGAGATGGCCTTTCAGTATCAGGATATGATAGATTATTATACGGTCTGGGCGCATCAGATCAAAACACCGATTGCGGCTATGCGGCTGACTTTGCAGAATACGGATTCATCCTTGTCAAGAAAGCTGTCTGTGGAGCTTGCCAGGGTGGAACAGTATGTGGATATGGTATTGTGTTATCTCAGGTTGGATACGGATACCAGGGATTATGTCTTTGCTGCTTATGATCTGGATGATATTCTGCGGCAGGCATTGCGCAAATTTGCGGGGCAGTTTATCGGCAAAAAGATTCATTTGGATTATCAGCCGCTGAATACACAGGTCATGACGGACGAGAAGTGGCTGCTTTTTGTGATTGAGCAGATTCTTTCAAATGCACTGAAATATACACAACAGGGCAGAGTGTCCATTTATCTGGAGTCACCAAAGACATTGTGTATCCGTGATACGGGTATGGGGATTGCATCGGAGGATCTGCCGAGAATATTCGAGAAGGGTTATACCGGATATAACGGCCGAAGGGATAAAAAAGCCAGCGGATTGGGGCTTTATCTTTGTGCCAGAATTTGTCATAATCTGGGGCATGGTATTTCGGCGGAATCGGAACTGGATAAAGGCACTGTGATCAAATTGAATCTGAATACAGCGGCGCGTATGTTTGAGTAGAAAACGAACAGCACTTCTTACAAAAGTGTAAGAAGTCTGTAAGGCCATTCGATGGAGCGGATGAAAAGATTTTGATACAATAATCCTGTCAAAAGAAATGAACAAGCTATTCAATCAGACAGGAGGATTTATAATATGAGTATTTTGGAAGTCAAGGGTCTTAAAAAGACCTATACCACCCGTTTCGGCGGCAATCAGGTACAGGCACTTAAAAATGTGTCATTCACTGTGGAAGAGGGCGAATATGTGGCCATCATGGGCGAGTCCGGTTCCGGCAAGACAACGCTATTAAATATTCTCGCGGCGCTAGACAAGCCTACAGGGGGCACCGTCCTGCTGAATGGCAGGAATCTTGCAGAGATCAAAGAATCAGCCATGGCAGAATTTCGCCGTGACAACCTGGGATTTGTTTTTCAGGATTTTAATCTGCTGGATACATTTTCACTGGAGGATAATATTTATCTGCCGCTGGTGCTTGCGGGCAAGAATTACAGAGAGATGCACCAGCGTCTGGAACCGATTGCAGAGCAGTTGGGCATTACACAGCTTTTGAAGAAATATCCTTATGAGGTGTCCGGCGGTCAGAAGCAGCGTGCAGCAGTAGCCAGAGCTTTAATTACAAATCCGAAACTCATTCTTGCGGATGAACCGACAGGGGCACTGGACTCAAAGTCTTCGGATGAATTATTGGACCTTTTCTCAGCCATCAATAAAGACAAACAGACCATTGTTATGGTGACGCATTCTGTGAAGGCAGCCAGCCATGCAGGCAGAGTTTTATTTATCAAAGACGGCGAAGTTTTCCATCAGATTTATAAGGGGCACCATACACGTCAGGAATTGTATCAAAAGATTTCCGATACGCTGACACTTCTTACGACAGGCGGTGATCGGGCATGAGAAAATCTTTTTATCCGAAAATGGCCTGGTCAGGCATCAGCCATAACAGAAAGCTGTATATTCCCTACTTTATCACCTGTATTACCATGGTGATGATGTTCTACATTATTGATGCACTGAGTGTCAGCAGCGTCCTGCTTCAGGTCCGGGGAGGCGGAACCATGCAGGGAATACTGGGATTTGGAAAATGGGTGATTGGCATATTTACATTGATTTTTCTCTTTTATACCAGCTCCTTTTTAAGTAAGCGTCGAAGCAGAGAATTCGGCCTGTATAATGTGCTTGGTATGGACAAACGCAATCTGGCCCATATTCATTTCTGGGAAACTGCCATTATTGCAGGTATTTCCCTGGCAGCCGGTCTGGTATGCGGTGTTGTTTTCTCAAAACTTGCGGAATTATGGATGGTGAATATCCTGAAAGGTCAAGTAGATTTCAAGCTGAGAGTTGAAGGCTCGGCCATCAGAGAAACCTTTCTTGTCTTTCTTGTTATCTTTGCATTGATTTTGTTGAATTCCCTGAGAAAAATGACAATGGCCAGTCCGATGGAACTGCTGCACAGTGAGCATACCGGTGAGAAGCCGCCGAAGGGCAACTGGCTGCTGGCACTGGTTGGTATCGTGATGCTTGCCATTGCTTATTATCTGGCGGTCACGATTGAAGATCCGCTTATTGCACTGATCTGGTTCTTTGCTGCAGTGGTTCTTGTTATCACAGCAACCTACCTGCTTTTTATTGCCGGTTCCGTGACACTTTGTCGGATTTTGCAGAAAAATAAAGGGTATTATTACAAAAAACAGCATTTTGTATCTGTCGCTTCCATGAGCTATCGCATGAAGCGAAATGGTGCCGGTCTGGCTTCCATCTGCGTACTCAGTACCATGGTATTGGTGATGCTTTCCTCTACCATCTGTCTTTATGCAGGCGTGGAGAGCATTATGCGTGAGCGTTATCCGAGAGACTTGTCCTATGAAGTCCATGTCAGTGCTCCAAAATATTTAAACGGGGAAAATGAAGCTGGCTGGCGTCATCTGATGGCTGAGACGCTTCAGGAAAGTCATCTGACTGCTTCTGATGTATTGGAATACACATCCGCTTCTTTCTATGCGAAATTTGAAAATAATAATTTCAAAATGATGGATGAAATGATGGATGAGGAGACGAATTCGTCAAGGTCCTCTTCCAGTGTCTATGGAGTTTATTTGGCACCTCTCAGCGTTTATAATCAGGTAACCGGCGAAAATGAGACATTAAATGCCGGAGAAGCACTGGTGGCTGTGTTTGGTGGCTCTTATGAAAATGATACGGATACATTATCTATTCATAGTGATATCCATTTAAACGTCAAAAAGACAGTTTCAAATTTCAAGGCCATCAATATGGAGGGGGCAGTATCGGCGAAAGTTTACTATCTCTTTGTACCAAATTTTGATGAAGTGGCAGAACAGCTTGTTCAGTACAATACAGATGACATGCAGAATGTTTCTTTTAAATGCTATTACGGCTGTAATTTGGATGGCAGTGATGAGGAGCAGATTGCGGCAATGAATGTATTAAATGACCAATTTGCAGCGATTGATGCTTCAGAGCAGGAAGGTATTAATTATATCCGTTACGAAAGCTACGCCTTTAATAAAGAGGACTTTTACGGTTCCTTCGGCGGACTATTGGTATTGGGCATTTTACTTGGAATCGTCTTTGTCTTTGCAGCCGTACTGATTATGTATTACAAGCAAGTAACAGAAGGCTATGAGGACCAGGCGGGATTTATAGTGATGCAGAAAGTAGGCATGACGAAGAAAGATATCAGGCAGAGCATCAATTCACAGATTCTGATTGTATTCTTTGCGCCGCTTTTGCTGGCGGGTGTGCATTTGCTTTTTGCATTCCCGATTATCTATAAATTGCTGCTGTTATTCGGGCTGAACCGGATACAGTTCCTGGCAATGGTGGCTCTGGGATGCTATCTGCTGTTTGCGGTGTTCTATATCATAGTGTACAAGATGACATCGGGAGTTTACTATCAGATTGTGAGTACGAAAAATAAGTAATTGATGGATAAAAATTTTATAAAACGATTGATAAAAAGTTGTTTATTGCGTATACTATAGGCAGGAAAGCAGGCGACATCCTGCTGGAGTGGCTGACATCTTAAATCCGATAGTGAGTCCGGATGTATAGATCGGAGTGTTGGCAGGCAACGATAAAACCTGATAGCGATTCCAGATGTATGGGTTGGAGTGTTGGCGGACAACGGTAAAATCAGTCATAAAGGGAGGCGCACAGCACTGCGGTGTTGTAGTCTCCCTTTAAATTTGATATAATCCTAAAATACAGGATGATATAGAACTTGGATGTCTGATGCATGATTTGCATTGCAAGAACGCAAGAGATATGTACAGCAAGATTTTGGCGGATAGAGTACACGAATTGAAAGAAACACAGAAAGGGGTGGGGTTCATGTGCCGTGAAATGGAACAGATTTACAGCGAAGGTATTGTAAGCGGTGAGCTGAAAAAAGCAAAAACCTCAGCGTTATCCATGGCTGCGGATGGAATGAACATTGATAAGATTGACCACTATCTGGGTGTAAGTGCTCAAATGGTACAGAAATGGATTAATGAGAGCATGAGTGTTGTACATTAACGAGTAATAAGTTCAAAGAAGCTGCCAGCAGAAATGTTCTCACTGGCGGCTTCTTTTGTGTTGAGTTATGCTGGTTGTGGATGGCATGTAGAAAATAATTTGAAATATACTGATGAGTGATTGAATGGAATGGGTGTGCTTATGAAGAATCCATATGAGTTGGCGAAGGATATTCTGCTGAATGCGTCGGGTGGTGATGCGGCGGCAGATACTCCGGGCAGTTTTTCAAGTATTGATCTGTATGGTACGGTGGCCAGGCGGTACAGTGAGAGTAAGGTAAATAGTGAGGACGGCGTGAGCGCAGATGACGCATGCCAGTGTTTTCATCTGGAGAATGAGAGCGGCGTGGGTGATATTACCATGTATCATGTTTTTCGGGGGATTGAGTTGGTTTACAATGATATGCATATGGCTTATTGCAATAAGAATCAGCAGCCGGCGCCGGAGGTGTTGGAGATTAATTACTGCAGGGAAGGACGTTGCGAATGTCTCTTTGGGGAGCATCAATATTGTTACATGTCTGCCGGGGATTTGTCCTTTTGCTCTCTTCAGGAGCGTTCCCATCAGTCAGAGTTTCCAACGGCGCATTATCATGGCATTACGGTGACGGTGAATTTCTCCACGGTGACGGATGAGATGAAGAAGGTGCTGGAACTGTTGTCTGTGGATTTGGAGCGGATTAAGGCGTTGTCAATGGCCAGTGATTTTGTAATGATCCGGGCTAATTCGACGGTGGAGCATATTTTTTCGGAATTGTATAAGGTGCCGGAGACCATCCGTCTGGGTTATATTCGGGTGAAGATTCTGGAGCTTTTGCTTGTGCTGACAGGACTGGATGCTGTGTCGGAACGGTCAGAAAGAGCGCATTTTTCTGAAATTCAGATTGAAGTCATTAAAGAAATCCATGATTTTCTGGTGGCGCATTATTATGAGCACTATACCATTGATGAGCTTTCAGAACGCTTTGGGATTTCGCCAACGGCCATGAAGAAGTGTTTCAAGGGTGTCTACGGTGATTCAATCTATGCTTATATGAAGCTTTATCGACTTCAGGTGGCAGAGCGACTGCTGAAGGAAAGTGATATGACAGTGGCTGAGATTGCGGCTAAGGTAGGGTATCTTAATCCCAACAAATTTACATCGGCCTTTTGCAGTCAGTACGGCATGCCGCCGACGGCTTTCAGAAAGAATGTCTGAATGGATAGAAAATAACCTGCTCAGTCATTGTAATTGAAGAATGAATCTTTTAAAATATGTGCTGTAGTTAGAAATGCCTAACCACAGTATTTTTTATTACAAAAGGAGGATTTCATAATGAAACAGAGAAAATTTGCAAGCCTTTTTTTATATGCAGCACTGGCATTGTCGATGCTGGCGGGATGCAGCGGTAAAGCAGCAACAGAAACAGAAACACAGGCACCTGCAACTACAGAGGCGGCCACAGAGATGGCAGTCAGCACGGAAGCGGCAGAAAGTGAAAGCGCTGCAGAATCAGCAACTGAAGCAGCTGAGGATCATCAGGCGGCAGCAGAGCAGCTGATGAAGGACCTGACAGGTTCTTATCAGGAATTATGGCCGGTGATTCTGGCAGATGAATATACACAGACATGGCTGGATGACTGTGCAGAGCTGGTGGGTGAAGATAATGCAGAGGCTGCTTATGAAAAATTATCATCCATGGTAACAGGCGCCGTTTATGGTGAAGAGGCTGTCAAGGCTTACGCAGACGGCAACGGTGTTTATGACTGTGAATTTACGCAGGGTGTTAAGACCCTGGAATTTGACGGCGATGCATCTGCCATCAAGGGCTATGATGCAGATGGCAATGAATTATTCTCACATACATATCACTATGTAGGCATGGAAGACATTCGCGGTCTGTATGAGTTTGAAAGTGATGATGCTGACTCCGGCGAATTTACATACTTCTGTATCGCACCGGATACCAATACAACAACTTATCATATCGAATTACGTTACGGCAGCAATCTGGAAGAACTGGGACAGTATGATGCAGGCAGCTATGCTTACTGGCTGGGGTCCGGTATTTCAACAGACTGCGACCAGACAATGATTGAAAACTGCATCAAACTTTTCTGTACAGAGAATCTGACACAGTAAAGGAGCCTGATAGAAATGGAGAAGAAAAAAGAGCCTTCACCATTTTCGATTATCTGGAAATGGGCGGAAAAATACCATGGCGGATTTTATGGTGCTATTATCATGGCAGTCATCGGCGTGGCAGGTACCATGTTTTCCTACATCAGTGTGGCTCAGATGATCCGGCTTCTCATTGGCGGTGAATCTTTGGGAAAATGCGTACCGTGGGTGATTGGTGTGGCTGTCGGCTATGTGGTGAAAGCGATTTGTTCTACGATTTCAGCAACATTATCCCATACAGTGACCTTCCATACATTGAGAGATTTAAGAGAGCAGATGCTGAAAAAATTGTCAAGACTGCCTATGGGTGTCATTCTTGATACACCGTCAGGACAGTACAAGACAACTATAGTTGACCGTGTGGAGGGCATGGAACCCACATTGGCTCATTTGATTCCGGAGATGACAGCGAATATTGTAGTTCCGGTGGCCATTGCCGTGTATGTGTTTATCATTGACTGGAGAATGGGACTGGCTTCACTTGTGACTACCATTGTGGGTATGTTTGCAGCCTCCGGCAGCGGCAAGGTTTATGCCAAACGTTGGGACGGTGCAGTCAAAGTCGGCAAAGCCATGGCCAATGCCATTGTTGAATATATCGGCGGCATTCAGGTGGTTAAGGCATTCAGCCAGTCTGCGGGTTCTTACCATAAGTATGCGGATGCAGTCAATGCCAATGCAGCCTGTTACAGAGACTGGTTTGGAGACAGTTCCAAATATATGACGGTGATGCAGACTTTTATTCCGTCTATTCTGCTGACGGTTCTTCCGGTGGGCGGTTTGCTTTGTAAAAGCGGCAGTTTATCGGCGGCTGATTTCTTCACAATTATCGTGCTGTCCCTTGGTTTTACCGGACCGTTTCTGGCGGCGTTATCCTTTGTGGATGAGCTGGCCATTGTGGGCAGCAACGTCAAAGAAATCTGCGGTATATTGGAAGCTCCTGAATTGGTAAGACCGGAGACGCCGGCAAAACTTGAATCCAGTGAAATTAATTTGAAAAATGTTACTTTTGCTTATGAGGCAGGTCAGGATGAGGTATTAAGTCATATTAACCTGGATATCAAACCAAATACGGTAACGGCCTTTGTAGGTCCTTCAGGTTCCGGTAAATCTACTATCGCTAAGCTGATTGCCGGTTTCTGGGATGTCACCGGAGGCAGCATTACCCTTGGCGGTACCGATATCCGACAGATTCCTTTGGAACAGCTGAATCAGCAGATTGCCTATGTTTCTCAGGAAAATTATCTTTTTGACAGAAGTGTCAGAGAAAATATCCGTATGGGACGACTGGATGCCGCGGATGAAGAAGTAGAAGCAGTGGCCAAAGCGGCCGGCTGTGATGGATTTATCCGGGCGCTGGACAATGGTTATGACACTATTTGCGGCGGCGGAGGCGGTCATTTATCCGGCGGTGAAAAACAGAGAATCTCTATTGCAAGAGCCATGCTCAAAAATGCACCGATTGTTATTCTGAATGAGGCCACAGCCAGCATTGACCCTGAAAATGAAGCATTGATTCAGCAGGCTATTTCTGAGCTGACAAAGGGAAAGACACTGATTGTCATTGCCCACAGACTGGGAACCATCGCCAATGCAGACAAAATTGTTGTTGTTAAGAAGGGGCAGCTTATTGCGCAGGGACGTCAGGAAGAATTGCTGGCAGATTGTCCGTTGTATGCGGATATGTGGCAGTCCTATCTTGGCAGCAGAGATCAGGTCAATGATGCAGATACACCAGTGAAGGAGGATGCGGTATGTTTGGAATCATAAAGAAAATATTTCGTTTTTCCGGTACCAAAAGAAATGTCCTAACCAGAGCTGTTGTGGTGGCATTTATCGGAGCGGTATTCAAAGCCCTTCAATTCGGGGCACTGCTGTATATGGCAGAGGCCCTGCTCGGGGGCACTGCCATGAATATCGGTGTGGTTCTGGGAATTATGATTGTTTCCGTTATCGGACGGATGATTTGCTTTTATTTTTCAGCCAATGATGAAACAGATGCAGGTTATTTCATGGTGGCAGAAAAGAGAATTTATATCGGAGACAGACTGAGATATATTCCCATGGGTTATTTCAATGACAATAGTCTGGGCAATATCAAGGCGGTGATTACCACAACATTGGGGGATGTGGAAAATAATGCGGCCAGATGCCTGGTTATCATTGTCGGCGGATTTTTAAATACTTTTGCAGTCTGATTGCTAGATTCTGGGATGTAAATGGCGGCAAAATCACCATTGGCGGAACAGATGTCAGAGATTACAAGCTGGACAGTCTGATGAAAAATATATCCATGGTATTTCAGAATGTTTATCTGTTCCAGGATACCATTGAGAACAATATCAAGTTAGGTAAGCCGGAAGCAACCCATGAAGATGTGGTAAAAGCGGCCAAAGCGGCCTGCTGTCATGACTTTATTCAGGCATTGCCGGATGGCTACAATACGGTGCTGGGAGAGGGCGGCGGTGAAAAGCAGCGAATTTCCATTGCCAGGGCCATCTTAAAGGATGCGCCGATTATCATTCTGGATGAAGCCACAGCCAGCGTGGACCCTGAGAATGAAGATTTATTGCAGGCAGCCATTGAGGCCCTGACCCATGATAAGACCATTATCATGATTGCCCATCGTTTGAAAACCGTTCGTCACGCAGATCAGATACTGGTGCTTGCCGATGGACACATCGTGCAGCAGGGTACCCATGAGCAGTTGGCAGAAACAGATGGCCTGTACAAAGACTTCCTGCATGCCAGAGAGAGGGCAGCAAGCTGGAAATTGGCTTAAGGTGAAATAGCGTTAAAAACATGCAAGATTATATCTTGAGAGAAATTTGCAAATGTGGGTAGATGCTGAAGATTTTCTTGAACTTTAAATACACTAACAGCGTGAATATTTCATTATTATTGATGAATATTCACGTTGTTAATACTTCTAAAATTCTATTTTAATTACAACCTTTCCACTTGCATGACTTGAAAGAAGATACTGTATTGCCTCTGTCGTTTTATTTACAGAATACACTTTATCAATATATGTATGAAGTTTATCTGCTTCCGCAAGTTCTTTCGCATATTGCAGATAATCCGGCTGCTTTGTAAAAGCTCCAGCATAATATGTAAAATTATGTGACGTAAAAGATGCCACAAGAGCTTTCATTGCCTGATTTACATCTCCAACACCAACAAAAATGCCGTTTTCTTTCATAATACTTTTATATTTTTTCATCGGATTACAGCCGTTTACTCCAATGACTGCATCATATTTTATATCTGTTTTTGTAAAATCTTCTTTTTTGTAATCGATAACTCTGTCACATCCTGCTGCTTTTGCAAGTTCTATATTTCTTGTACTGCATACTCCTGTAACTTCGGCTCCGGCAACTTTCGCAAGCTGTACTGCGAATAAACCTACTCCACCGGACGCACCGTAGATCATCACTTTCTGCCCATTCGTTATGTCTGCTTTCCTGACTGCTCCAAGTGCAGTATCAAAAGATATCGATACCGCAGAGGCTTCTTCAAAAGAAAAATTATCCGGCTTCAAGCAAACTCTGTCTGCATCCATAACTGCATATTCCGCAATTCCGCCAACAGGAGCTGTTCCAGCAGTCTTGCCAAATACAGCATCACCAGCCTTTACATGTGTCACATTTTTACCTGTTTTTGTAACAATACCTGAAATCTCTGCTCCTAACGGCTTTCCAACATATCCCATCAGTTTATTTGTAATATGGGTAGATACAGGTATTTTTCCATTCTTTGTCTGAAAACGTTGGCAATCACCTATATTCAATGCACATGCTTTTACTTCTACCAATACCTGATTATCACTTGGAAGCGGCATTTGTACAGACTGCTGTTTTACCACTTCAAGTCCACCTGTTTTTGTATAAATAATTGCTTTCATTTACACCTTTTCCTTTCCGCTCGTAGTCTTGCGAAACTTCTGCAAAAAATAAATATATGTAAGGTCAAACACTGAACACATAATTCCCGTCAATAAAATATAAATATTGATTCCATGAAGATTTCCGTATATTACAGGTGTCAATGTTCCGATCCACTTACATACCGCAATCGTCAATGTCTGTGCCTTAGTATTGTCTCGTTGGAAAAGCATGGTCAAAAACAGAACTGACATCGCCGCATTTTGAGCAAATGCTGAATAAAAATATCACAGCAAGCCCAGATAACATTTGCAACTGACTGTACAAAAATAAAGGATTTGCTGACAAATAATCCATCTACAGCGTAGATTACTTCCCATGCCAGATTCAAAGTCAATGCAAATAATGGCATCCCACAGGCTTTCTGTCGAAAACCAGTGCGGATAAGTTCCAGATACACGATTGTCCACGCAATCCCACTGATAGCTACTAATATATTCCTGTGATTTCCATTTTCTTTTAATTCTCCATCTTTTCTTTTACGGTTGTTCCCATATAAACAAACTCATAAATCATATCACCACTTCTTTTAATGACCTGCTGACCATCATGGAACTCCAATGTACCTTTTGCAAAGTTTCTTGATGTGGAAGGATGAAGTCCTTTCAATTTTAATGCACCCTGCATAATCTTTGGAAGCTGTGCTGTAGGATCACGAGCCTCTAACTCATAAGTCTGTTCAATCGTGTACTTAGCTACTTTATCGTCCTGTTTGAAAATATACTCGATTTCTTTTGGGTACATTTTGCCGGAAAGTTTTTCTTTATATTCCTGTACAAATTTGCACTTTGGAGTAGTCAAATCTTCCATAACCAGATTTCCATCCTTATCTTCCAAAAACATCATAGGAAGTCTCTGGTATCCAAATTTCTTCTGTGTACCAATGTCAAATACAAGGATTGCATAATCACCGAAATCCTGTCTGCCCCAGATCCAGTGATCCCATGTAGAATTATGTTTCACATTTCCCCACTGGTGGTCGTGGTATCCGGCACCTGTCACCTGATGTTCCTTTTCATCATAATATAATGTACCTGTTACCGTTCCCCTTGGAACCGCACACAGCCATGTAAAATATCCGTCATCTCCAAATGCAAATCCACCAGCTCCCGGTCTCCATGGCTTTGCTGTACTTGTAAGTATCAGGTCACAGCCAACATCTGATGCCTCTCCCTGTCCGCCTGAACCATCTGTGCCATTTACACCGCCAGTTCTGTCTACATGAATACGATACGTTTTCAAATCTCCATCTAAGAAATGTGGTCCAAATTTTACATCACATTTGTCTTTTCCAAAATGAGCATCCGCTGCTGTCAGAATTACATTGTCCTTATACTCTTTTCCGTCCGGGGAAGTAATTTTAATTACAACAGAAGGAATGGTTCCTTCTTTGTCGATTGTTTTATTATCCTTTGTATTAAAATGAATAACCGCCTTTGAACCGTCATCCAGAATCATATCAAAATACCACCATTCATATACGCCTGCTCTGTCATCATCACGCTTTCCGTCTTCCCAGACCTCAATGAAGCCTTTCTTTGTTCCCATTTTCTTATAATCTGCATCTGTATCCATAAGTCTCACATTTATATTTGCCATATTGATTGCTCCTTTCTTTTATGAAACAGATTGTATCAGTGAAAAGTATAAAAATCAACAAAATGGCTGAGTCAATATTGGCTGTTTTGTCTCATTTTACCTTGTTTTTTGATTTGACCAAACAGGTTTGTCATGATACAATATGTCCATTATAAAAGGAATGGTGACTGTTACTATGTCAAAAGCATCTATGGATAATCAACGTGTAAAAAATCAGATAACGGAAGGTCTTTTTTCTTTGCTCAGGAAAAAATCTTTCTCTGAGATCACTGTTACAGATATTGTAAAAGAAGCAAGTGTTGCGAGAGCATCTTATTATAGAAATTTTCAGAATAAAGAAGAAATCATAGAAGCAGCTATGGACAGTCTGCGTGATGAACTTATGGCAGATATCCTGTATGATGATGATGAACATATTTTTAATCAGGAAAATGCAAGAGCTGGATTTGAAAAGGCATTGACCTGTTGTCTGGTCAAAAAATCGGATCTTCTTACGCTGTATCATAACGGATTTGGAAGCCTGATTCAACAGACTTTCAACCGATACATTATGGAGTTTGCAGGAAATATGCCCGCAAATTCCGTTGAACGATATAAACTGTATTTTATATCTGGTGCAGTTACCAATGTACTTATTGAATGGTTAAATGAAGGCGCAAAGGAGCCACCAAGGGAAATAGCAGCTCTATGCGTCAGCTATTTTACGGGTGGTATTCTTTATTAAGAATATATTTAAGTAAATGGACAGCTTTTACTAATAACTGTCCGTTTGCTCTTAAGTGCGCCCGGCGGCGCACATTTCTAACCGGTGCAAGTCCGGAATCCGCCCGGTAGTGGGAAGGATATAGCCGAAGGCAAGGGTGTCAAAGGAAGCTGCTTACAGAGAGATAGCGCGGAACGTGTTTCCATGATGATTTATCAGTTCGGCAACCTGATTTCCGGTGGTGGATTTACTGTTTGGACTGCTGTAGTTTTTGGTGTGCTGGTATTTTTCCTGTTCATGCTGTTTCGTCCTGGTTATAAATCGGCAGATGTAAAGACGAAGGCAACGGCGAGAGCATAAAGGAGAACGGTATGTTGGAATGGCTGATACAAAATTGCGCCACAATTGTGATTGGAGCAATTCTTCTTGTGGCAGTTATTCTTGCTGTAAGAAGTATGATAAAAACGGAAAAAAGTGGAGGCTGTAATGGCAGGTGTTCGGGTTGTAGCGGTTGTTCCTGCAGTCGTAAGGATACTTAGGAAAGTGTTCAGATCCTTGTGTAAGCGGCCTATAGTAATAACAGGCAGCCAGATCTGAGCAAGGTTTGACTGTCTGTTTATTAAGAAAAATGATAAGGAGGATTTTGATGAAAGGTTATAAAAACGTTGGTCTGTCAAAGCAGCCTTCATTGATAATTCGTGATAAAAGAAAATTTATGATGCAAATGCACCTCCGTGTAAAGCAGCGTTTTGGATAACTACTGATTTTACATGGAGTATTTTATCATGTATGAAAAAGTAGTAAAACTGCCTTGACATTATCAAAAATGAGAATATAATATTTATAGAGAATGCTGTATAAAATGATAATAATACGATAAGGAGTGATGTTTGTCTATGGAAATGGCAGAGATAGTGATGAATCCTGTCAGACAGAGAATTTTTCAGTATTTTTTGTTGCATGAAACCGGTACGGTCAAGGATGTCAGAAAAGCGCTGCCCGATGTTCCAGGTGCAAGCTTGTATCGGCATGTAAAAATCCTTACGGATAGTTCTATTCTTATGGTTGTAGGTGAAAATCGAATCCGCGGCACTGTTGAGAGTGTCTATCAATTGAACAAAGATGCGATGAAAACGGAGGATGAAAATGGCAATGCGGTACAGATGTCACTGCTTAGTCTCTGTGCTTCCTTTGCAAAATATTTTGCCGGCGATGATGTGAATCCAAAGAGGGATATGTTGCTATTTACAAACTGTACGCTGCTGTTGACGGACGAAGAATTTTCGGGTTTCCTTTCGGAAATCAATGAAGTTGCAGTTAAATATATGAAAAAAGAAGCCGTTGAGGGCAGCAAAACGCGGCAGATTACACTTATTTCTGCCCCGTCGAATGAGTAGATGTGGAACATGAATAAGGAGAATGGGATGGATATATGGATGAAATGCTGAAATCGAAAATAGATTGGCTTCGCTGCCCCAGATGTGGCGGCAAAACAAGAACGCAGATACGACCACATACGGTGTTGGAAGACTTCCCGCTATTCTGCCCGAAGTGTAAATACACCTGTGTGATTCGTTTCAAGGGTGGAGAAATTGAAGAAATGAAAATGCCAGACGCTTAGACGCAGAGCTGAAATCGATAGAAAATCGGATTCGTTCTGCGTCATTTTTGTCGTGAGATAACATTATAAGAAGAGGAGTGTCATATGAGTAAATACGATACACTTTGGAGGTACATCCATGAAAGTGGGAAGACACAACTGGTATTGACCTTTGATGAAATCGGTCAAATTGTAGGTGTCCCATTGGATCATTCTTTCCTGAAGCATAAGAAAGAATTGAGTGATTATGGATATGCGGTTGTCAAAATCTCAATGAAGGCGCAAACTGTACATTTTACCAAACATCAAGAGGATTAATCTATGAATTATATTAGAGTCACGAAAGAAAACATTGACAAAGAGCACATTTGCTGTGCCATGTCCGGCAAGCAGAGCCTTGCGAAGAAAGAATGGTTGAAACAGCGATTTGAAGAAGGGCTTTTTTTTTACCGCAGTGAAGAGCGTGGAAAATGTTTTATCGAATATATCCCGGCAGAGAATGCATGGGTGCCTATTGAAGCAGACAATTGGCTCTATATCAATTGCCTATGGGTATCCGGCTCCATGAAAAAACATGGATATTCCAATGATCTGCTGGATGAATGTATTCGAGACGCAAAAGTACAGGAGAAGAAAGGTGTTTGTATTCTGTGTGCTGAGGGACGGAAGAGGGAATTTCTTGCTGATCCAAAGTTTTTGACTTATAAGGGTTTCAAGACTGCAGATATATCTGATTGTGGAATTAACCTGATGTATTTGTCTCTTTTGCCAGATGCTGAGCCACCGAGATTTAGAGAATGTGCCAAACATCCGAAAGTAACCGAGGATGGATTCGTTCTTTATTATACTGACCAGTGTCCATATACTTACTATTGGGTACCGAAGGTACAGGAGGCTGCTAAGAAACACGGCATACCATTCAAAGCTTTCCACATTACCGACAAAGAATCAGCGCAGAACGTGCCTGCACCGGTTACCACCTATGCCTTGTTTAGGGACGGCCAGTTCCTGACCCAGGGCATTCAGTCAGACAAAAAATTTCTGGCGCTGGCAGGAGTTCACTTCCAAAAAAGCAGTGGGAAATAGGTTAATGCTAAATCAAAAGGAGAGGAAAGAATGAATAACAAATCTAGTATTACCGCCCTGATGAGTTCTTTCGGACGGGCGTTTCATGCAGAAAATGAAGAACATCCGGTTTTTAAGGATTATCTTGCCAAAGAACTGATGACAGCAGAAGAATATAGTGCTGTTCAGAAATATATGCTTGGCGGAGCACAGTTCTTTGAACCGGAGATTGACCTTGCAAAGCAGGAGCCGAAAGAGTTGCTTCGCAGACTTGTGAATGTTCATATCGCACTGTCACCGCTTTGCCGTGCGGCCTACACGGAACAGGCGTTAAAAGTTGCCGTCCTGACTGGCACAAAGCAATATGTCATGCTGGGTGCAGGTATGGATACCTTTGCTTTTCGGGAAGAGGAGTTCGTATCGAAGCACAGAGTATTCGAGGTGGACCATCCTTTGACGCAGGCAGATAAGATAGAACGAATCACCCGTGCCGGTTGGTTGATTCCTGACAATCTTACTTTTGTTCCAATTGATTTTACAAAGGACAATGTAACGGAACGCCTGATTGCCAGCGGTTTTGATACGTCCGTCAAATCATTTTTCTCTTGGCTTGGCGTAACTTATTATCTTTCGGAGGAAGCAATCGACAGAATGTTGGATGCACTTTCCAAACTTTGTGCAGAGGGAAGTACACTTATGTTTGATTATCCGGATGAGAACTTTTTTGAAGCTCCTGAAAAGCGTGTCCAGAATACAATCATGATGGCAAAAGCGGGCGGTGAACCGATGCAGTCAGCGTTTTCCTACAGAGAGCTTGAAAAACTGTTGGAGAAGCATGGCTTTCTAATCTATGAACTGTTGACACCGGATGAGATTCAAAGGGATATTATTGACAGGGCCGGGACAGACATGAAAGCCTTTGAGCATGTCAATTATTGTCTAGCTGTCAGAAAAAATTAAATCACCAACAAGGTGAAACACGCTTTGCCTCATTATCCGCGTAAATCATCATGCCCTTTGTGTTCGTCATTGTATGCACAAAGGGCATTGTACATTATTAGAAAAAGGCGATATGATAGTAAATAATAGGAAAATTTGCTGTTTGGGTTTTCTTTTTTATAATGAGAGTGAGGAATTGAAATTAAATGGAAAAAACACATAAAAAAGCCCGGATTGATATGCTGCACGGCTCTATCTGGAACAAATTGATACAGTTTGCTTTTCCGGTAGCGGCTACAGGTATTCTGGAGCAGTTGTTTAATGCGTCGGATATTGCCATTGTTGAGAATTACTGCCTTATGCACTTTTGTATATTCGGATTTATTTGCTTGGATTGCCGGTTATTCTCCTTTACAATTTTGAGGCGGCGATTTTCAGAAGCATCGGAGAGACGAGAATCCCTCTGCAGGTACTGGCATTTTCGGGAGTCATTAATGTTTTGCTGAACCTGTTTTTTGTCATTGTATTGAAAATGAATGTCAATGGCGTGGCCACTGCAACCGTTATATCCAATGCCATCAGTGCCTTCTTGCTGCTGCAGAAATTGATCAAAACTGACAAAGTGATTCGTATACGAAAAGCAGATTTGAGATTTGATAAAGATGCAGCGGGCAGAATTTTGAGAATTGGGCTTCCAACAGGTATTCAGGCAGCGGTATTCTCCATTGCCAATATTGCCATCCAGGCATCCATCAACAGTCTGGGAACCGTTGTTATGGCAGCATCCAGTGCGGCATTCAATATAGAAATCTGTGTCTATGATATTTTAAATTCATTCAGTCAGGCATGTACCACCTTTGTTGGACAGAATTTCGGAGCAGGACAATTCAAGCGATGCAAAAAGATTTTGCTTCTTTGTATTGCTGAAGATGCCATTACAACAGCTTCCATGATTGCAGTAGTCCTTTTCTTTGGAAAAACACTGCTCAGATTATTCAGTTCGGATCCGCAGGTTATAGAGACAGGCTATCTTAGACTGTTAATTATATTCTCTGCTTATACATTTACAATGCTCTATGAAAATATGTCCGGCTATATGCGGGGATTTGGTATTTCACTGGTACCGGCGCTTCTGACGATTATCGGTGTATGCGGTGTAAGATTACTGTGGATTGCATTTGTATTTCCACTGGATCGGACATTCAAGACCATTATGTTGGCGTATCCCATCAGTCTGGCAGCAGCCGCAGTGCTGATTTTCATTGCATTGATGAAATACCGACCATCAAAGAGGGCGTCGGCTTAACTGATACAGGCCGCCGCCTTCTTTTTCCTTATACTTGGCAGGTGGTACATTTCATGGTATCATAGAGAGAGCAGCGCATACATGATTTCGCAGGCAGCTGTTTTGAAAATGATGTACCGGGCATGAAGTCGTGAAAACTGAGTCTATAATTCAGGAGTAGTCGGAAGGGTGGATGACATATGACAGCATTGAAGAAACTTCCAATCGGAATTGAGGATTTTGAGGAAATGCGGCGGGAAGATTTCTACTATGTGGATAAAACCAGATTAATTGAACAATTGCTGGCACAATGGAGCAAAGTGAACCTGTTTACCCGACCGAGGCGTTTTGGAAAGTCTCTTAACATGAGCATGTTTCAGAGTTTCTTTGAAATAGGAAGAGACAAAACATTATTTGATGATTTATATATTTCCGGAAATCACGAATTATGTGATGTCTATCAGGGGAAATTTCCTGTAGTGTCCATCAGTTTGAAGGGAATTAATGGAGCCACTTATGAAGAAGCTCGTACATTTCTGGTGAAAACCGTCAATGAAGAAGCCCGCAGGTTGTCTATGCTTTCGAACAGCACGAGATTGGATGAAGCAGACAAGGTGTTATTTAATGATCTAAAGAAAAAAGACATGACAAATGATTCTTTAGTTTATAGTATCCGGGAACTTACAGAGCTTCTGGAGAAACATTATGAGGAAAAGGTCATTGTCCTGATTGATGAATATGATGTACCGTTAGCCAAGGCCAATGAAAACGGATATTATGATGAGATGGTATTATTGCTTCGTAATCTGTTCGAGAATGGGCTGAAAACCAACAGCAGTCTGAAATTTGCAATTTTGACAGGCTGTCTTCGGGTTGCAAAAGAAAGTATTTTTACTGGGCTAAATAACTTCAAGATTTATTCCATTACAGACAAAAGCTTTGATGAAAATTTTGGATTTATAGATGCGGAAGTCAGGGAACTGCTGCATTATTACGGGCAGGATGAGCATTATGAAACGGTCAAAGAATGGTATGATGGTTATCGCTTTGGCTCCGCGGATGTTTATTGTCCATGGGATGTGATTAATTACTGCAGTGATCACCGGGCAGATGCAGGGCTGGCTCCGAAAAATTATTGGGCCAACACCAGCGGAAACAATGTTATCAGTCATTTCATTGACAGTGTGAATGAACCGCAGAGGCTGACGAAACTTGAACTGGAACGATTGGTGAATGGCGGTTTGGTTCAAAAGGAGATTAATACAGAACTCACCTATAAAGAATTATATGCCTCTATGGATAACCTGTGGAGCACTCTTTTTATGACAGGGTATCTGACACAGCGCGGTGAGCCGGATGGTAACAGGTATAACCTTGTAATTCCGAACATGGAAATACGGAATATTATCACAACGCATATCTTGAAAATGTTTAAAGAGAGTATTAAGGATGATGGAGAGACTGTGGATGCTTTCTGCAGAGCACTGCTGAGTCGAAAACCGGAGGTTGTTGAACATCTTTTTACAGAATATATGAAGAAAACCATCAGTATCAGGGATACTTTTGTGCAGAAACCGACGAAGGAGAACTTCTATCATGGACTGCTGCTTGGTATTCTCGGGTATAAAGAAAACTGGTCGGTATCCTCTAATCGGGAGTCTGGGGATGGTTTTGCGGATATTCTGATTCAAATTGAAGATGAAGATGAAGGCATTGTGATTGAAATAAAATATGCTGAGGATGGGAATTTGGAAAGAGAATGCAGGAGTGCATTGAAACAGATTGTGGATAAAAGGTATACAGAAGCGTTGAAGTTAGAAGGTATTCATACGATTTTGAAGTATGGCATTGCATGTTATAAAAAGAAATGCAGGGTTACTATGGAGATTGAAGAAATATAGAAAACGATGTGACTATATGATGAAGAAGAAAATAAAAAACAACACAGCCTATTATCACCTTCCGGGATTATTTGAATTTTATGAATTATACCGTTTTTTTCTGCCTTTGTTCCGAGAACACAGAGAATATTTTTATGATTGGTGTGAGATAGGTTCCATCTACGGTTCACCGTCGGACTGCATCTGGGGCGGCGGCCGTGTGGAAGATGAAGTCTGTGATCCGATGGACGTTTTAGCACTTATGCAGGAATATGGTATTTCGGCAAGGCTGACTTTCAGTAATTCATTGTTGAAAGAAGAACATCTTTCAGACAAAAAATGTAATGCATTGTGCGGATTGTTTTCGGAAAATAAGGGCGTACAGAATGGCGTGATCATTCATTCTGATTTGCTGATGAATTATCTGAAAGAGCAATATCCAGGGCTTTATTTTGTTTCATCGACCACGAAAGTGCTGACAGATTTTGAGGCGTTTCGAGATGAAGTGAAACGGGAGGATTTCCGTTATGTTGTGCCGGATTTCCGTCTGAATAAACAATATAATCAGCTGGATACATTGACACAGATACAGAAAGATAAAGTGGAGTTCCTGTGCAATGAGTGCTGCTGGTTTGGATGTAAGGACAGGAAAAACTGTTATGAAGCTGTCAGCCGTAAGAATCTTGGTGAAAATGCACCGGAACATCACTGTAAGGCACCTGACTCCGAACAGGGCTATCGTTTTTCAAAGGCAATGAGAAATCCGGGGTTTATAGGGCTTGATGATATCCAGAATGTCTATATGCCTATGGGATTTTCTAATTTTAAGATTGAAGGCCGGGGGCTTGGCAGTGCACTGGTTCTGGAGTTTTTGCTGTACTATATGACAAAGCCGGAGTATCAGTTGAACGTCAGAGAAGCCATTTATCTGGATAATATGCTGGATTTATTCTAAGTGAAAAAGAGAGTTTTAAGGGCATGGAAGAAATTCTGTGCCTTTATAATATGTAAAATGATGAATGGCAAAAATTATAATGGTGGAGGGGATAAATCATTGAATATAAGTGAGACTTTAAAATATTATTTTGGATATGACAGTCTTCGTCCGGGACAGCAGGAGCTGATGGAAGGCATTTTACAAGGTAAGGATGTGCTGGGCATTATGCCTACAGGCGCAGGAAAGTCGCTGTGTTATCAGGTGCCGGCATTGATGCTGGATGGCATTACCCTTGTAATCTCGCCGCTTATTTCATTGATGGCTGATCAGGTCAAAGCGCTGAACCAGGCGGGAGTGCATGCGGCCTATATTAATAGTTCCCTGACGGAGAATCAGATAAGAACAGCTCTTTCTTATGCAGCAATGGGAAAATATAAAATTATTTATGCGGCACCGGAGCGTTTAAATACGATGCATTTTTTGGATTTCGCATGTCATGCGGATATTTCCATGGTGACAGTGGATGAGGCTCATTGTATTTCCCAGTGGGGACAGGATTTCCGTCCGAGTTATCTTGAAATCGCAGGTTTTCTTGCGAAGCTGCCGAAGCGTCCGGTTGTCAGTGCATTTACTGCCACGGCAACAGAGCGTGTGAAGCAGGATATTACAGGAAGCCTGCATTTGCTGAATCCGGTGACGGTTGTAACAGGATTTGACCGTCCGAATTTGTTCTTTCGTGTGGTGAACCGAAAGGGCGGCAAAGAGACAGATAACAGTATTCTGAATTATGTCAAGAGACATGAGGATGAGAGCGGCATTATTTACTGTGCGACTAAGAAAAATGTGGATAATGTGTACGCACTTTTATTGCAGTATGGCATTGCAGCGGGACATTATCATGCGGGCTTATCCTTAGAGGAACGGAAGAAAAATCAGGATGATTTTACCTATGACCGTATTCGTGTCATGGTTGCGACAAATGCCTTCGGAATGGGCATTGACAAATCAAACGTACGCTATGTGCTGCATTATAACATGCCTCAGAGTCTTGAATATTATTATCAGGAGGCAGGGCGTGCCGGACGTGATGGTGAAGAAGCGGAATGTGTGCTGTATTTTTCGAAGCAGGATATCATGATTAACAAGCGGCTTTTGCAGCATAAAAGTATGGAAGGCATGGAAAATGATCCGGAGGTCTTTCGAAATGACCAGCGGAAACTGCAGCAGATGATTCGGTACTGTGAAACGGACCAGTGCCTGCGCCAGTATATTTTGACTTATTTCGGGGACAAAAATCCCTGTGTCTGTGACAAATGCAGCAACTGTGTTGTGGTGGAGGATGAGGCAGAAGAAAATTATATCCGAAGCGGAAAGGAAAAGAAGAAGGCTCTGCAGCTGGCAGATCTGACGCCGCAGGGACAGAAGCTGTTCGAGGCACTTCGCGGATGCAGGACAGAATTGGCGTCTCAAAAAGGTGTGCCGCCGTATATTATCTGTTCGGATAAGACATTGAAAGATATGTGCGCAAAGTGTCCGACAGATGATGCAGCGATGGCTGCAGTGTACGGAATGGGCGCGCAGAAAATCCAAAGTTATGGTGCGTATTTTACGAAGATTATTGCTGATTTTCTGGAAGAACAGGGAATCACAAATGAAATGACAACCGAAATAGGTGCAGAATCTGTGCAAATGAGCGTTGAAACCACCACATCTGCGCCTGCAAGAAAAAGAAAACTGCCATTTTATATTGCACCGGAAAAACTTGCCGAGGTGGAACTGACGGACACATGTATGCTTTCAGATTTAACCAATCGCATCAATGCATTTTGTGAGGACAAGGATCGAAAGAAACTGACAGCTTCATTTGTTAATCAGCTGCTTGTTCAAGAGGGCTATCTTGAAGAAACGACAGTGGGCGAAGAGAAAGTCAAACGGGTGACAGAGAAAGGAAAGGCAGCAGGTATTCGGGAAGAGGAAAGGCATGCCAGATATGGTACATATTATGCCCTGATTCATACCTGGGAGAGCCAGAAGGTAATCCTTGAGATGCTTCAGAGGTATTTTGCAGAAACAGCTGTTTGATAAGACAGCCTATTCAAAGAAGAGAGAATCAAACAAATAATTAAAAATGGATGTTATAAAAGGGTATGAAAAAATACAAAATCATTTTTTCATACCCTTTTTATGTATTCTTTATTCTGCTTTACTGTATTAAAAGAGGAACAGATGAAAAAATTTATCATGCTGCATTGACAAACTGGGAAAAACTGTTATACTAACCCTAACTATCAAATAACATAGTAAATAAGTAGGAATAGTATGGTAAAAGAAAAGGAGGACAACATGAGGAAGAACAGAATTGGAATAGCAGCGATTTTCATTTTCTTTGCGGCCATTATCATAGGAGGGCAGCTGACTGCCGCCAGAATAGAGGCTGCGGATACAAAAGCTGCTGTAACGTATACCATTGGTTATTTGCCGATTACACATGCGCTTCCTGTATTTGAGGAAAAGGAACTTCTGGAAGCGGAAAATGCAAATGTTCAGATTCAGCTGCAGAAATTCAGTTCCTGGTCGGATCTGACGGATGCCCTGCATGCAGGAAAGATTGATGGTGCATCTGAGTTGATTGAGCTGGCGATGAGTGCTAAGGAAAAGGGTGTGGATCTGAAGGTGGCAGCCCTGGGACATCGGGACGGCAATGTGATCGTGGTGAATGACAGCATTCAGGATGCTGCAGACATGAAAGGCAAGACCTTCGCCATTCCGTCTACTCAGTCATCCCATTATATTCTTCTGCAGGATGAACTGGCAAAGGCAGGTTTGACCCTGGATGATATTCAGGTGACGCAGCTTGCACCGGCGGAGATGCCTTCTTCACTTGCAAGCGGCGCCATTGACGGTTACTGTGTGGCAGAGCCTTTTGGCGCACAGGCAGTTACCCAGGGATTTGGAAAGGTACTGGCACGTTCGGATGATCTGTGGGAAGATTCCCTGTGCTGTGGTTTGGTTTTCAGAACAGATGTGATCGAGAAGAATCCGGAAGCTTTTCAGGAACTTCTGGACAATTATTTCAAGGCCGGAGATAAGCTGGACAAGGATGAAGCACTCAGAATTGCAGAAACCTATCTTGGTCAGGATGCGGCAACATTGGAGACTTCACTGGACTGGATCAGTTATAAGGATTTGACCATTACAGCGTCTGCCTATGAAACTTTACGTGAGAAAATGATTCAGGATGGCGTCATGGAGAACCCGCCGTCATATGAAGACTTCGTCTATACATCAGAGGAGTGACAGGAAAATGAAACAGATTAAGCATGGTATCATTACATTTCTTATTATAGGGATTTTCTGGCAGCTGGTGATTACGGTACTGCAGATTAACCCGGCACTTTTTCCATCGCCTGCAGGGGTGGGAAAAGCCTTTATAGAGCTGGTAACCGTCGGTTTAAAGGGAAGTACATCAGGACTTCCTTTGATTTCACATGTCAGCATCAGTTTAATTCGCTTTTTTATTGGTTATGTTGTAGCCGCGGTGGTGGGCATCAGTATGGGACTTCTGCTGGGCAGTTTCCCTACATTGTTCTCCTATGTGAATCCGTTGTTTCAGCTTTTAAGGCCGGTTGCGCCGGTGGCATGGATGCCTTTTATTGTCCTCTGGTTCGGCATTGGCAATATCCCGGCCATCGTTATTATCTTTATCGCGGGCTTTTTCCCGGTTGTACTGTCTACAGCATCAGCAATCCAGAATCTGGATCCGATTTATCATAAGGTGGCACAGAATTTTGGCCTGAAGAAAGGTGTCTATGTATTGAAGATTGCATTGCCTGCCGCTATGTCCCAGATTATTACAAGCCTGCGCCTAGCACTTGGTACATCATGGATTTTCCTTGTTTCCGGTGAAATGGTGGGTGCCCAGTCAGGTCTGGGCTTCCTTGTTATGGACAGCAAGAACTGTCTTCGGCCTGATGCACTCCTGGCAGTGATTCTTGTCATCGGAGTGATCGGTTTGTTGCTTGATACCCTGATTCGGCTGATAGAAGGAGAGATCACATGCAGATAGAAGTAAAAAATTTATCCATTACATTTGAGCAGGATGAAAAGAAAATGACTGCCTTGAAGGACATTTCCCTTGATATTGAAAAAGGTGAGTTTGTTTGCCTTCTCGGTCCTTCAGGCTGCGGCAAATCGACACTTTTAAATGCCATGGCCGGATTTTTAAAGCCTACAGAAGGTGAAATTTTTATTGATGGAAAGGAAGTACAGCAGCCTTCCATCTCTTATGTGACGATTTTTCAGAATTATGGTCTGCTTCCGTGGCGTACAGTGGAGAAAAATGTAACCCTTGGTTTGGAATCAAAGAAAGTTCCGAAGGAAGAGCAGAAAAAGATTGCCAAAAAGTATATTGAAATGGTAGGATTAAAAGGAAATGAGAAAAAACGGCCGAGACAGCTTTCCGGCGGTATGCAGCAGCGTGTGGCTATTGCAAGGGCATTGGCTGTTAATCCAGAGATTTTATTTATGGATGAACCCTTTGGTGCGTTGGATGCAATCACACGAATGAAGCTGCAGGATGATATATTGAACATCTGCCAGACGGCCAAAAAGACGATCGTCTTTGTCACGCATGATATTGAGGAGGCCATTTATCTGGCGGACCGTGTTATCATCCTTGATGCGAATCCCGGAAGAGTCAAAGCAGATCTGAGAATTCCGCTGGGAAAGAACAGAGATCGTACAAGTGATGATTTCCTGCGGATCAGGGACAAGATTTTTGAGATATTCCATATGAAAAAAGAAGAAAATATTGAATATTACATATAGCGTATCTATTGGAACTTTGGAAGCAATGCCCATTGCAGAACAGGCCAAAATGCTGCATCGGCATTTGCAGCTAAATTTTTCCTGACTAACACTGCAATGGGAATAGAGAAATGGAGATAAAGATGGAAGATACAAAGAAAACAACACATTGTCATGATAAATCAGAAAATCCGTTGGAGATTGCACCCCATACACATCGTGCAGTCATCGGGTTTGACCGCAACGGTATTCCGAAGGTGCTTGTTCCGGTCAGCGGGGAAGCACACACCCATGTGGATGCGGAAGGTCATACTTATACGCACACCCATGAGGGTGATTTTACAGAAGATTATATGAAAGCGGTGGCTGCTTATCGCAAGACATTTCCGTCAAAGCAGGATGTACTGGAACAGACACCGGATCCGGCGGTTCGGGAAATGATTCTTCGTATGGAACAGATCGGAATAGATACAGCCTTTGACCGATTTGATCAGCAGCAGCCGCAATGTGCTTTTGGCTTGAGCGGAACATGCTGCAAAATCTGTAATATGGGTCCCTGTCGAATCACTCCGAAGTCACCGAGGGGTGTATGTGGGGCAGACGCAGATCTGATTGCGGCGAGAAATCTTCTGCGTGGTGCAGCAGCAGGCGCGGCACAGCACGGTATGCATGCAAGAGAAGTCATTCTGATGCTGAAATGGGCAGCGGAGGGCAAACTGGATCTTCCGATTATCGGTGAATATAAGGTGCGCCAGATGGCGGAGGCTTATGGTATTGCAACAAAGCGCAGACAGCTGAAGAACATTGCAAAGGATCTGTGTGATGTGCTTTTAGAAGATCTCTCAAGAACAGAGCCGGATCCGTATCGGACCATTCAGGCCTGTGCACCGAAGGAGAGACAGGAAACATGGGAGAAAATGGACATCCTTCCGATCAGTGCTTACCATGAAGTATTTGAGGCTTATCATAAGAGCGGCTGTGCGACGGACGGAGATTTTGACAGTATTATGAGACAGTTTCTGCGCTGCGGCCTGGCCTTTACCTTCAGCGGTGTTGTCTCCACATCCATTGCAACAGATGCATTGCTGGGTGTAGGCGACAGAGTCACATCAAAAGTGAATATCGGTGCATTGAAGAAAGGCTATGTGAATATTGCGGTCCATGGTCATTTGCCGGTGCTGGTTAAAGAGATTGTCAAGACCGGACAGAGTGAGAAATTCATCCGGATGGCCAAAGAAAAAGGTGCCAAGGGCATTCAGTTCTACGGTATCTGTTGTTCCGGTCTGTCAGCCATGTACCGTTATGACGGGGTTATTCCGCTTTCCAATGCGGTAACAGCGGAACTTGTTCTTGGAACAGGCGCCCTTGATCTGTGGGTGGCTGATGTTCAGGAAGTCTATCCGTCTATCATGGATGTGGCACGCTGCTTTAAAACAACCGTTGTCACCACCAGTGATTCCGCAAGACTGCCGGGAGCTGAACATATTGGATTTGATCATCATCATTCCAATGTGCAGGAAATCCACAGCATTGCAGAAAAAATCGTGACAAGAGCCATTGAAAGCTTTGAAGCACGAAAGGGCGTGCCTGTCTTTATCCCGCCATATGAAGTGGAGGCGGAAGTCGGCTTTTCAGTGGAATATATTCATAAGCATTACGGCGGTTTCGGACCGATTGCAGAAGCCATTCGTAAGGGTCAGATCCTTGGTGTTGTCAACATGGTAGGCTGCAACAACCCGAAAATCATGTATGAGAAAGCGGTGCTGGATGTCTGTGATGTGCTGCTGAAAAATAACGTACTGATCATTACCAACGGCTGTGCCTCATTCCCACTGATGAAGATGGGCTATTGCCAGACTTCGGATTTTGCCTATGGAAAATGCGGAGAGGGCTTAAGAGAATTCCTTGCCCCGGATATGCCGCCGGTATGGCATGTGGGTGAGTGTATCGACAATGCCAGAAGCTCCGGAATCTTTGCGGGCATTGCCGGGGAATTTAAGAAAAATCTTTATGAGATGCCTTTTGCATTTTCATCACCGGAATGGTCCAATGAGAAAGGCATTGATGCCGCATTGGGCTTCAGATTGATGGGAATTACCTCCTACCACTGCGTAGAAGCTCAGATCCACGGTGCACCGAGACTCATCAAATTCCTGAAAGAGGATACAAAGGAAACACTGCATTCTTCAATGATTGTAGATGCGGATCCGGTGGCTTTAGGCGAAAAGATTGTAGCGGATATGAAGAAAAAGAGAGAAGCACTGGGTATCTGAAAAAGTAGTCATAAAGTTGGGTATTTGAAAAAAGTATTTATAAAAAATATGAATAAAATGCAATAACATATCAACAAAAGATGTGCTTTATAAGAAGGGGCGAACAGGCTCCTTCTTTTTATTTCTTCACCGAATCTTTATTTTTTAGTGGTATGCTTTGCTTATTGAAAATGGTCAATTGACTATGGACGATGGCCAATGTGTCAGAAAAATTGAAGTGCAGAGCAGAAAAGGAGATTGAATCGTGAAGAAAAATATTGTTATTCGTTTAGAAGAAAAAAGTGAATACCGAAAAGTAGAAAACCTTGTAAGGGACAGCTTCTGGAATGTCTATCGTCCGGGATGTCTGGAACATTATGTATTAAATCAGTTAAGAAATGATCCGGCATTTGTACCTGAGCTTGACTTTGTTATGTATCAGAGCGAAGAACTTATTGGACAGAATATGTTTATGAGAGCTGTCATTAAGGCAGATGACGGACGAAATATTCCGATCATGACGATGGGCCCTATCTGTATCAAAAATGAATTAAAGCGGAAGGGATACGGGAAAATACTGCTTGATTATTCGTTAGAGATGGCGGCGGCCTTTGGATGCGGTGCGTTATGCTTTGAAGGCAATATTGATTTTTATGGGAAGAGTGGATTCAGACAGGCAAGCGAGTATGGTATACGCTATCATGGATTACCTGAGGGAGAGGATGCATCTTTTTTCCTGTGTAAAGAACTGATACCTGGATATCTGGATGGCGTCACCGGTGAATATGCTACTCCTGCCGGTTATCTGGTGGATGAGAAGGAAGCAGAAGCTTTCGATCAGCAGTTTCCGGCTAAGGAAAAGAAAAAACTGCCGGGGCAAATTTTCTCTTTTTGATGTTTATCAGATTAAGATGGAAAGCGGCTGTAATCTTCATCGAATCTTTATTTTTTCCTGGTATGCTTTCCTTATCAAAAGGAAAGAAGGAATAATTAATGATGGAAATGATGCTTCAGACGAAGGACCTAAGTAAGTCCTTTAAACATCAGGAAGCGGTTCGGCATGTTTCATTGAATGTGGCAAAAGGGAAGGTTTATGGATTGCTGGGGCCAAACGGGGCAGGTAAATCAACAACGCTGAAAATGCTGACAGGGATTTTAAATCCGACCTCCGGTGAGATTTATTTTGACGGACAGCCATGGAGCCGGCAAATATTATCAAAAATCGGGGCATTGATTGAGCAGCCGCCGATCTATGATAATTTATCTGCAAGGGAAAATTTGAAAGTCAGAGCATTGCTGCTTGATGTGGATGACAGTCGAATTTCAGAGGTGCTGCAGATGGTGTCTCTTACCAACACCGGCAGGAAGAAAGCGGGACAGTTTTCCCTTGGCATGAAACAGCGTCTTGGTATTGCCATGGCTTTGCTCGGCAATCCAAAGCTTCTGATATTGGATGAGCCGACAAACGGTCTGGACCCTATCGGTATTGAAGAACTCCGGGAGCTGATCCGGTCTTTTCCGAAACAGGGAATGACGGTTATTCTTTCAAGTCATATCCTTTCAGAAGTTCAGCTTGTGGCAGATGATGTGGGTATTATATCGGACGGTATTCTGGGGTATGAAGGCCCGTTAAGACAGGGTCAGGATCTGGAAGAACTTTTCATGCGGGTTGTGCGAGAAAACAGAAGGGCCGGTGAGATGTATGCTTAATGTTATCAGAGCCGAATATTGCAAGACAGCAAAATCCATGAATCGAATGCTTGTGTGGGCTTTTCCTGTGATCACACTGATGCTTGCGTTCATATTGACTGCAGGCATGACGGATGCTTATGCGGAAAGTGTGTGGAACTGGTGGTACACATTGCTGCTGCCCGGAATGCTGGCCATTATTTGTTATCTTTCGATGATGCGGGAACGAAAAATGAAATATTATAACCTGACGACCCTTCCGACAAGCAGGAAGCAATTAATGCTGGGCAAAATCATTTATATGGCATGCTTGATGCTTGCAGCCAATATTCTGATTTTTACGGGGACAGTTTTGGGCAGTATGCTGTTGACAACTTCCATTCCTCTTGGAGGTGCGGCAGCGGCAATCGTGTTTCTGACAATTGTTCAATTGTGGGAGATACCGGTTCTCTTGTTTTTATGCGAACGCTTTGGGATGGCGGTTGAACTGCTGATCTGTTTGGTGCTGACTGTCAGCGGGACGATTTTTTCCCAGACTGGGAAGTGGTATCTGCTTGTTTCGGCTATACCGATGAGAGTGATGAGTCCGCTGCTGCATGTACTGCCGAATGGTCTCCGGGCAGAGACCGACCATCCTTTATTAAATAAAAATGTTATTTTCCCGGGAGTTGGCCTGTCACTGGTCTGGTTTGCCACCTTTACGTTTCTGTTTTTGAACTGGTTTGAAAAAAGAGAGGTGAGGTAGGCATGTTGGGCAAAATAATGTATGCGGATTGGATCAAGCTGAAGAAAACGCCGGTCATGATGGCGCATATCCTTGTACCACTCATTGTGAGTGGTCTGTTTTTGGCCTATTATGCCGTTTCCGGTTGGAGTGAAACATCCAGGATTATGGCTTTTTTTCAGACATTGGGTGTGGGGTATCCTATATTGATCGGCATATTTGCGGCAAGTACGGCTGAACAGGAACAGAATGCCGGAGAATGCCAGAATCTGCTGACATTGCGCAGCAAAAGAATGGCTCTGATATCAAAAGTACTGATCTTTCTTATGCTTGGAGTATTGGCTGTTATGCTGACAGTGATATTATTCGGCGGTGGATTTAAATGGATGACTGACAGCAAGGTCAATATGAATGTCTATGTCACTGCAGGTCTGATCCTATGGTGCAGTGCGGTACCGTTTTACATTTGGCAGATGTTTCTGGCTCTTCGTTTTGGAAAAGCTGCGGCTATCGGAGCAGGTATTATTTGCGGACTAATCAGTGCTTTGATGCTGACTGATATGGGCATGCTGATCTGGGAATACGTGCCCGCTGCCTGGACGGCAAGGATATCGGATACCTTTTTAAGAATTGTATTTGGAGAAACGGCTGCTGTTTGTGAAATGCAGAGGGTTTTGCCGGTTTACGGTTTATTTACAGCTTTCAGTATGTTATATTATGTCATATGGGCCTCCCGCTGGGAAGGTTATCGGATTTTGGAATAGGGGAATAGAATGGCAAAAATATTGGTAATAGATGATGACAAGGGTATTCTTGATATGATAGGTGCAATTCTGAGTAAGGATGGGCATGCCATAACAAAGAAAGCAAGCCCGTTGGACATCAACATGAATAAAATCAATGAATATGATCTTATTTTGCTGGATATTATGATGCCGGGGATGGATGGTTTTGAATTGTGCAACAGGATCAGAAAGCAGGTGGACTGCCCGATTCTGTTTCTCACAGCCAGAACAGAGGAAAGCAGTCTGGTGAATGGACTGGCTTTGGGAGCGGATGATTATATCTGCAAACCATTCGGCGTTATGGAGCTTCGAGCAAGAATCAATGCACATCTGAGACGAGAGCATCGGGAACATCTTTCAAGACTTGTTCTGGGACGGGTCTGCTTTTTGTTGTCATCCAAAAAGATGCTGGTTGATGATGAAGAAATCGGGCTTACAAAAGCTGAATATGCCATCTGTGAGTTTCTGGCTCAAAATCGCGGGCAGATTTATTCAAAGGAACAGATTCTGGAACGAGTATTGGGGTACGACAGTGAAAGCAGCGATCATACCATTACGACACATATCAAAAATATACGCAAAAAACTTTCGGGCTATGATTATATGCCGATAAAAACAGTCTGGGGGATTGGCTATAAATGGGAAGCGTAGAGAAGAAAAGTCGGACGACCCTGAGCAGGATCTTCCTGAAGTATGTGCTGGTTATGTTGGGCGGATTGATGATTCTGGGTACTGCCCTTGTAATGGTGTTTCACCTGCTCGTGAATATGAACTGTATTTACCCGGCCAATTATGCAGAACGCAGTATAGAAGCGGTCGGCGATACGCTGAAGAATGCAGATACGGTGACGGAAGATATGATTCCGCCGTTGTGTCATTATGCTGTTTTTTCTGTGAATGGGGATCTGATGGATGGCAATATGCCGGGGGATACACTTTCCATTGCGTGGAATGCGGCTGTTCACGGTACAGCATCAGGAAAATATTTTTATAAAGTGATCCGGCGGCAGGACGAATATGTTGTCCTGCAGTACAGCTTAAAGCCCCAGTACCGGTCGGACTATATGCGTGCGCACCTGGCTGATCCCCAGACGATGCTGACAGTGATTGCAGCAATGGGGGCTGTGCTGATCATTCTATTGCCATCTATACAGTTTGGTAAAAAGATGAAAGAAAAAATACAATCCATCATGTATGCCGCTGAACAAATCAAAGGTCAGAATCTTGATTATGAGGTATCTTATTGCGGCGTCAAAGAAATCGATGATTGTCTTTTGTCGATTGATGATATGCGGGCAGCATTGAAAGTATCTCTTGAGCAGCAGTGGAAAACAGAACAGGATAAAAACAGGCAGATGTCAGCTTTAGCGCATGATATCAAAACACCGCTGACCATCGTCAGGGGCAATACAGAGCTTCTGGCAGAAACAGAACTGACAGAGGAACAGGCTCGGTATGCCGGTTACATCAAAAATAGTGCCCTTCAGATACAGAATTATGTGCAGACACTGATCGAGGTGACAAAATCCATGGAGGGTGATTCAGCTAAATTTGAAATCGTGAAAATAGAATCGCTGCTGCATGAAATAAAAGAGCAGACAATGGGGCTGGCAGAAGTCTATCATTTGAATATAGACTGGAATGTGCAGTCTGGTATCCCATCGATTTGCCTGTGTTATGAACAGGCAATACGGGCTGTCATGAACATCATCAGAAATGCGGCAGAACATACACCTTCCGGCGGCAGGATAAGTGTTGCTGTACGCAAACAAAATAATAAATTGATATTTATTATCGAGGATACCGGTTCTGGTTTTACCAAAGAAGCACTGAAATATGGCACAGAACAGTTTTTCATGGATGATACAAGCAGAACCGGCAGCGGACATTACGGTATAGGGTTATACTCAGCTAAAATGATTGCCGAAAAGCATGGCGGAGCTGTAGAACTAAGCAATTCAGAAGCAGCCGGCGGAGCAAGGGTGAAAATTAGTTTTAAGTGTTAAAAATTAATTCTGAGAGAATATTTTGATAAGCATCAAAAGGGATGATATAAAATTATGAAAAATATATTTCATTGACTTTATATTTTAAATATGGTATTTTAGCTGTATGATACTGCCACCGGGTAGAATAACGGTGCGAAAGCACCCGCAAACACATCATTAGGTCTTTGAAGATGTGTTTACGGGTGCTTTTTTTGTGTGGAGGAGATTTTTATGTTCAAAAAGATATTGGATTATTTTTCAAAAGGTGAGTTGATGCTGTGGGGGTTCTCTATCGCAGTAATTTTTCTTTCGTATATCGTTTTTGGCGGAAATGGATTGTTGTCGCTGATTGCCTCTTTTATAGGGGTAACAGCCATTTTGCTCAATGCAAAGGGGAATCCGATCGGACAGAGTCTGATGATTGTTTTCAGCCTGCTGTATGGGATGATTTCTTATTCGTTCTCTTATTATGGAGAAATGATCACCTATCTTGGCATGACCATGCCAATGGCTGCTTTTGCACTTGTTACATGGCTAAAACATCCTTATCAGGGACAGCATTCGGAAGTACATGTTAATTCATTGACCAGAAGGGAAAGTGTGTCGATGCTTTTCCTTGCAGCAGTATTAACAGGGGTTTTTTACCAGATACTGAATGTGTTTCATACAGCTAACATTATCCCGAGTACAATTTCAGTAACAACAAGTTTTCTTGCTGTTTACCTGACTTTTCGACGCAGTGCATATTTTAGTCTGGCTTATGCTGCGAATGATATCGTGCTCATCATTTTGTGGACACTGGCAAGTCTATATGATAAAAGGTACATCGCTGTGACCGTCTGCTTTGCGGCATTTCTGATCAACGATATCTATGGTTTTATCAGTTGGCAGAAAATGAAAGTAAGACAAAATCATGCAGAAAAATTGCTTGAGACAACAGAATAAAAAATGAAAGCAGGGCAAAGAAACTGCCGGTTATCCAGATCAAAGAGTGCCATCGCCCGGATATGGTGGATTTCGGAAGAGAACTGGATGGCTCCGAAGGCATCCATTGTGTGGAAGACCATCCGGAAAACGATTATGCAAAACTGACTTATCCGATTGAAGGAGAATACTGCATTTCAAAGCACCGTTACAGTGCATTTTTTACTACAGATCTGGAAATCCTGCTGAAAGGTCTTGGCGTTGATACTCTTTATATGGTCGGTGGCCTGACGGATGTATGCATTCATTATACGGCAGTGGATGCGCGTCAGAATGATTATCACATCCGTGTTGTCACAGACGCAGTGGCAGGTTCCGGAATATAAAAATGTCTCATGGAAGCATGAGGCAGGGGAAAGCGGATGTATGATGATTGAAAAATATACATTCGCTTATTTTTACGCTATAGTAGGAGTACATAAATCAGAAATTAAGAGTAGATAACCTGAAACATGGTTATCTATTTTTAATTGTCTCGATTTTCTTTACCATTGAATTTTTTACGGAAAGATATGATATACTTGGTTTAATCAGATGAACGAAAGAGAGGATATTGTAATGGATATATTAGAGATTATGAAAGAAAGACACAGCGTAAGGCAGTATAAAAATCAGGCAATCGAACCATCTAAAAGAGAAGAAATCAACGCCTTGATAAATGATGTCAATGCTGATAGTAAATTATCAATTCAGGCTTTTTATGACGAACCGAAGTGTTTTAATTCATTTATGGCTCATTATGGGAAGTTTGAAAATGTAAAAAATTATATTGCGATTGTCGGAAGTAAAAAAGATCAGGAAAAGGCAGGATATTATGGTGAAAAGATTGTGCTGAAATGTCAGGAACTTGGCCTTAATACCTGCTGGGTGGCAATGACGCATGGCAAATCAAAAGCAGAAATAAAAAGAGGGCAGAAACTGCTGATCATTATTTCTCTGGGATATGGAGAAACACAGGGAGTTCCACATAAAAGCAAGAGTATAGCGGAACTTGGAAAGGCAGACCAGGGTACAGAATGGTTTGACAGAGGTATGGAAGCAGTAAGTTTTGCACCCACTGCCGTAAATCAGCAGAAGTTCCTTTTTGAACTGAAAAATGGAAAAGTTACAGCAAAAAATCTTGGGGGATTTTATTCTAAGATTGACCTTGGAATTGCAAAATATCACTTTGAAGCAGTAACTGGGCATGAGGTAAAATGATGCATACAAAGAAAGATATAGATAAGCTGGCGGCAGATTTTGAACGATGCCGGAAAATCTTGCTTGCGCTGGGAGATGAAAACAAAAAGCATATGATTTTATGCTGAAGTGTCTGGCATGGATAAAAGAAAAGAGTAATGAACTAGAATGTTTAGGGATATTTTGTGCCCATAGTTGTTAATAAATATCTTTCTTGTTTATCCAGCATTATTCTATCCTTCTGTTTATGCTTATTATCTGACTTCGTACGCCAGCCAGTAATAATGGATACTTGTTAATTCAGTAAAACTATGTTATGCTAAAAAATAATATGGGTACATATTCTATATTAAGGGGGCAGTATTGAATATGAAATATAATTTGCCGGATCGAACATTGAGGGAATTATATTCTTTTGCACGAAAGCATGCTATTACAAAAATTGTACTGTTTGGTTCCCGTGCACGAGGTACAAATACGGAAAGAAGCGACATAGATATTGCTGTATATGGCGGAGATTTTGATAACTTTTATTGGGATGTAAAAGAAAAAGTACATTCGCTTCTGATGTTTGACATTGTACAGGCGGATGTATCGATTTCAGATGAATTAAAAGAAGAAATAGAAAAGGATGGTGTGGTGATTTATGAAAAAGCTTGATAACTTTACGAATTGTTTGGCTATCTTGGCAGATGCAGATTTCAAGATGGCAGAGACAAATGATATCTACCGCACAGGGATTATTGGACAATTTAATCTTACCTTTGAACTCGCGTGGAAAGCACTCCAGGAAATAATGAAAATGCATGGTGTAGAAGGCGCTTCTACCGGTTCACCGCGCGAAATTTTGCAGCTGGCTTATAAAATTGGATTTATTAATGATGCGGAAGTATGGCTGCTCATGTTAAAGAAGCGAAATACTTCTGTTCATATATACAATGAAGATGAAATAGATGAGATGATTATGTTGATACGTGATAGTTTTATTCCGGCTTTTATCGTTCTCAGGGATACGTTGGTGAAGAAGTTGGAGGAAGCTGAAAGCAATTGGACATAGATGATTAAGATCTATGAAAAAACACTGCTGCCAAAACAGACTGTGAACAATGTTGTTACTGCCTTTTACAAAAGAGGATATATTGAGCTGCGGGAATTCCCTGAAAATAGAAGAATTAAAACGATACATTTCTTGATGGTTGCAAGGGAAGAAAATATTACAAAGGCAGCACAAATACTGTATGTTTCTCAGCTGACGATATCAAGACATAATTGAACCGGGAACTTGTATTGGCAATTTTAGAAGAAACCGGGATAGAAATGGACTGTGCGGAGGATGGTATCGAGGCAGTGAATACCATCAATGAGGCGCCGGAGGATCAATATGAGCTCGTATTTTGACCATATATTCAGAGAGTCTGAATAAATATGAACATTAATGAAGAATCCTGATCTGAAATTCATTCAGTCGCTCCTCGGGAATGTCCGTAATGGAATAATCAATTTTTGAGATAACAATGGCATTGTCACTAAGCACAATGCCATTTTTTTCGGCATAAGCTCTGAAACATGCCATGACATCGGCTCTTTGCCAGAAGGAATTTGTTGAGTACAAGCGGAGATATTTTCCGGCAGGCAGAACGGTTATATCATCGGAATGGAGATGAATATCGGGATGAAGCATAAACAATAATTTGGTTTTGTATAAATTATCATCTTTAACAGAAAATTCTCCGGCATAACAATCGGAAGCGTAGATAGGGATTAGTTCGTCCTGCGCCTTGATATGTTGTTCCAGTTTCATGCAGGCATAGCTCAGGGAGATTTCATCGTGAACGTCAACATTTGTATGCAGGCAGATGCGTGCATACAGATCAATGCATTCCGGCTGCATCAGTTTAGGAAAATTTTGTTTCAGTTCGGATAAAACAGCTGCTTTTTGGTTGATTTTCCTGGCCAGTGTCTGGTAGTAAAGAATTTTCTCTTCGCAGGCTTTCTGCTGCTGACAGAGCAGGGAGTAGGAAGTGGAGATGCAGCGGTTTGATAAATATTCGGAGATTTCTTTGAGACCAAGGCCAAGCTGCTGCAGCTCCTTGATCGTTTCTAACTGTTCATATTTATTATTTATAGACGGAGTAGTAGCGGACATGGTTCTTATCCAGATAGTCCGGTTTAAGCAGGCCGATCCGGTCATAATGTCTGAGCGTTTCTGTGGTTATATTCCGTAAACGTGCCATTTCCGTAATGCTTATATATGACTCCATAAAAATCTCCTCCAAATGGTGAAAAAGGTATTGACCTTTGTGCTGCACAAAGGTGTATAACAAATGTGAGATATGAAAAATTATACCATATCTTTAAGGAGGATGAAAGATGAAACAAAGAAAATACAGAGCAGTTGCCGAGTTTGAGTCCCAGGAATCCGTGTTGCTGACATGGCTGGGATTTCGCTATGCATATAAGGATGAATATGTGAGCTATGACGTGATGAAGGTGGCTCTGGATGTGATCAGGGAGCTGCAGCCGGTTGTGAAGGTGCTGATACAGGCACTGGGTTATGACCATGAAGAAATCCGCAGCATATTGAAAGAAAATCATATTCCCCTTGAGAATATTGAGATTGCAGATTTTTCCAGTGATTTCCTGGATGTGGAATTTGATGCAGGCAATACAGCCTTTTCGGTGCTGTTTACTTATCTGAGAGATGCCGGCGCTGAAATCGTGATGGATAGCGAAGGCAACAGGGCAGCAGTGACGCTGGATCAGGCCGGTTATACCATTGGGCATGCCACAAAAATTGAAAAACCATCTGCGATTCAGGCTGAGATTTTCCGCTGGCATGCAAAAATGTGCGGAATTGATGATTATGTGTTTACACGCCTGGTCAGCGAGGGTGGTGATCGTGAGTTCAATGGCAACGGCGTCATGCTGACAACAGAAGAAACAGAGGTCAACAAGCGAAATCCATATCTGACCCGGGACGAAGTCGAGCGTGAATACAAGAAGATTTTTGGCGTGAACAAAATTCTGTGGGTTCCAAAGTGCTCATATGATGATGAAGATCAGTGCACCGATCTGGTTCCGGGCCCTGACGGGACACCTTATGCGTACCGTACCTGTGCGGCCAATGGTCATATGGATGAGATGGCACGATTTACAGATGCGAATACCATTATCCTTGGTGAGGTAACAGAAGAGGAAGCAGCAGAGAGTGAGCTTTACAGAAGAAACAAAGAGCGTTTCGATATGGCTTATGAAGCATTAAAGGATGCCACGGATGCAGAGGGAAAACCAATTCGGATCATCCGTATTCCGGTACCGGAACATGAATATCTGGAAATGGATATCAAAGCACATCCGGAATCAGAGCTTGCAGCATTCTGGAGAGGTTATCCTAAAATGTTTGACGGCAGTCCTGTACCGCAGGATGTCGGACGCTGTCACTGGATTCCTGGCATCAGCTACACCAACTTCCTGATCACCAATAAAAAAGTATTGATGCAGAAATATTACAGAGAAGGGATATCCTCCGAAAAAGTACGTGAGAAAGATGAAAAAGCAAAACAGATTCTGCAGGAATGCTTCCCGGACAGAGAAATCATTCCAATCGATGCCTTTGCATTAAACGTACTGGGCGGCGGCATCCACTGCCTGACAAGAAACGTCCCGCTCCCAATTAAAAAATAAAAAATGCCTCCATGATACATGAACAGGCCGAAGAAAACAAAACATTCCTGAAACGTTTGACGATGAGCCTGTTTCAGGAATGTTTTGTTTTCTTCGGCCGTCAGATATCACTGAGGCATTTTTACCTATTTATCGGCGTTTTTGTTGGCTACTTCAGCCATTTTCATTGCACGTACTTTTAATGGCAGACCGAACAGTGTGATGAATCCATCTGCATCGTGGTGGTCATAGAGGTCACCTGTTGTGAAGGATGCGAGAGATTCGCTGTACAGTGAATATGGGGAAGTTGTACCGGCTTTGATGATATTGCCTTTGTACAGTTTGAATTTAACTTCACCTGTTACATATTCCTGAGTGGATTCAACAAATGCCTGGATGGCTTCGCGTAATGGTGTGAACCATTTGCCTTCGTAGCATACCTGAGCCAGTTTGTTGCCCATTTCTTTCTTAACTTCAGCAGTTGCACGGTCAAGAACCAGTTCTTCCAGCTGCTGATGTGCTTCCATAAGGATTGTACCGCCAGGAGTTTCATAAACACCACGGGATTTCATACCGACAACACGGTTTTCAACGATATCAACGATACCGATGCCATGCTTGCCGCCAAGTTCATTCAGTGTGCGGATAATATCAGCCACTTTCATTTCCTTGCCGTTAACAGAAGTAGGAACACCTTTTTCAAATGTCATTGTTACGTATTCAGGTTTATCAGGTGCTTCTTCAGGTGGTGTTGTCAGTACAAGAAGATGCTTGTAGTTTGGTTCCAGTGAAGGATCTTCAAGTTCAAGGCCTTCATGGCTGATATGCCATAAGTTACGGTCACGGCTGTAGCTGCTGTCTGCTGAGAATGGAAGATCAATGCCGTGGGCTTTACAGAAATCGATTTCATCCTGACGGGACTGCATCTGCCATACATCTGTCATTCTCCAAGGAGCGATAATCTTGATGTCCGGAGCAAGAGCCTTGATACCAAGTTCAAAACGAATCTGGTCATTGCCTTTACCTGTTGCACCATGGCAGATAGCAACAGCGTTTTCTTTTCTTGCGATTTCAACCAGTTTCTTGGCGATACCCGGACGAGCCATGGAAGTACCAAGTAAATATTTGTTCTCATAAATGGCATTGGCCTGTACACATGGAACGATATAGTCTTCACAGAATTCATCAACGATATCTTCGATGTATAATTTGGAAGCGCCGCTCATCTTGGCTCTTTCTTCAAGACCGTCTAATTCTTCACCCTGGCCAACATTGATGCAGCAGCAGATAACTTCATAATCAAATGTTTCCTTTAACCATGGGATAATGGCTGTAGTGTCAAGACCGCCTGAATATGCTAAAACAACTTTCTCTTTCATTTGTAAAATCCTCCTATATTTAAAAACATGTTCATTCATTTGTAATGATGTATTCGCTTAAAGTGTATATTTCTTGCGAGCACTCAATTAATATACACCAGAAGTATGAATAATGCAATAGTTTTTTTGTAAAAAATGTATTTTTATTAATTTTGCATGCATAATTATGAATAAATTTTTGTTTTTTGTACTTTACTTAATGGAAGATATGTATTAATATAGATAGGTGTTAAACGAAAAATGAATAAACTGCCTTTTGGCGGTTTAAGATAAAGGAGTTATGAAAATGATTAAAGCAGGAATTATCGGTTCCACCGGTTATGCCGGCCAGGAACTGGTTCGTCTTCTGATGCAGCATCCGGATGTTGAGATTGTCTGGTATGGCTCAAGAAGTTATATTGATCAGCAGTATGCAGATGTTTTTCAGAATATGTTTCAGATTGTAGATGCCAAGTGCATGGATGACAACATGGACGCACTGGCAGATGCAGCAGATGTTATCTTTACAGCAACACCACAGGGCTTATGTGCATCACTTGTGAATGAGGATGTTTTAAATAAGGTAAAGATTATTGATCTCAGCGCAGATTTCCGTATTAAAGATGTCAAAGTTTATGAGAAATGGTACGGTATTGAACACAAGAGTCCTTCCTATATTAAAGAGGCTGTATACGGACTCTGTGAGATCAATCGTGAGGACATCAAGGGTGCAAGACTGATCGCTAATCCGGGATGTTATACAACATGTTCTATTCTGACATGTTATCCATTAGTAAAGGAAGGACTCATTGATCCGAATACCATTATCGTGGATGCCAAGTCCGGTACATCCGGTGCGGGCCGCGGTGCCAAGACAGCCAACCTTTTCTGTGAAGTGAATGAGAATATGAAGGCTTATGGCGTTGCAACACACAGACATACACCTGAGATTGAAGAACAGCTCGGTTATGCAGCAGGTTATCCGATCACCATCAACTTTACACCGCATCTTGTACCGATGAACAGAGGTATTCTGGCCACAGCTTATGCTTCTCTGAAAGAGGGCGTGACAGAAGAGCAGATTAGAGCGGCTTATGACAAATATTATGCCAATGAGAAGTTTGTCCGTGTGCTGAAACCGGGTGTATGCCCTGAGACACGCTGGGTTGAAGGCAGTAATTATGTGGATGTCAACTTCAAAGTGGATCCGAGAACACACCGTGTCATTATGATGGGTGCCATCGATAACCTTGTCAAAGGCGCAGCCGGACAGGCAGTTCAGAACATGAACCTTGCCTTTGGTCTGGATGAGAGCACAGGTCTGAATCTTGTGCCTATGTTCCCATAAGTAAACGAAGGTAGAATATTAGAATGAATGATATTATAATAAGAACAATGACGATTGATGACTATGATCGTGTGGCGGCACTCTGGGCCGGTATCAAGGGTTTTGGTATCCGAAGCATTGACGATTCCAGAGAGGGCATTGAGCGTTTCCTTCGCAGAAATCCCAACACCAGTGTGGTAGCAGAGATGGACGGCAAGATTGTCGGCTCCATTCTCTGCGGTCATGACGGTCGTCAGGGTTGTCTGTACCATGTCTGCGTGGATGCTTCATACAGACAGCATGGTATTGGCCGAAAGCTTGTGGCAAGAGCCATTGAGGCATTGAAGGCAGAACAGATCAATAAAGTTTATCTGATCGCATTTACAAGAAATGAGGGCGGCAATGCCTTCTGGAAAAAAGTCGGCTGGCAGTGTCAGGATGATCGCAATTATTACGATCTGAACCTGAATGAAGCCAATATGACGGTGTTTAACGAATAAAAGAGGTGTCAGGAAATGGAATATATTGAAGGCGGCGTGACAGCAGCAAAGGGATTTAAGGCTTCCAGTGCAGCTGCAGGCATCAAGTACCAGGGACGTACAGATATGGCCATGATCTACAGCGATGTACCATGTGTGGCTGCAGGCACTTTTACAACTAACATTGTAAAGGCTGCTCCGGTGAAATGGGACAGACAGGTTGTTTATGAATCGGAACATGCGCAGGCAGTCATCTGCAACAGCGGTATTGCCAATGCATGTACAGGCGTGCAGGGTATGGCTTACTGTGAAGCAACAGCAGTGAAGGCTGCGGAAGTACTCGGTATTCAAAAAGATGCTGTATTGGTGGCATCTACAGGTGTAATCGGCATGCAGCTGAAAATGGACAGAATCGAAGCCGGTATTGATATGCTGGCACCGGCTCTTGACGGCAGCATCGAAGCCGGTCATCTGGCTGCAAAAGCCATTATGACCACAGATACCGTTCCAAAGGAAGTGGCTGTGACATTTGAGATCGGCGGTAAGAAAGTCACCATGGGCGGCATGTGCAAGGGCTCCGGTATGATTCATCCGAATATGTGCACAATGCTTGGCTTTATCACAACAGATGCCAATATTTCAAAAGCACTGCTTCAGGAAGCACTGAGTGAAGACATCAAAGATACTTACAATATGGTTTCTGTTGACGGCGATACATCCACCAATGATACAGTATTGCTTCTGGCAAATGGTCAGGCAGGCAATCCTGTGATCGATACAAAGAATGATGATTATAAAGCTTTCTGTGAAGCACTTCATGAAGTGAACGCATGTCTCTGCAGAAAGATTGCCGGAGACGGCGAAGGTGCATCTGCGCTTTTTGAAGTGAAGATTATCGGTGCTGAGACGAAGGAACAGGCGGTAACATTGAGTAAGTCTGTTGTAACATCCAGTCTTGTCAAGACAGCCATCTGCGGACATGATGCCAACTGGGGCCGTATTCTCTGTGCCATGGGTTATTCCGGTGCGCAGTTTGACCCTGAGAGGGTAGATCTCTTCTTTGAAAGTGCAGCCGGAAAGATTCAGATCATGAAAGATGGCGTCGCTGCGGATTACAGCGAAGAAGAAGCAACAAAGATCCTTTCTGAGCCTGAGGTAACTGCAATCGCAGATATCAAGATGGGCGATCAGGAGGCCACAGCCTGGGGCTGCGATCTGACTTATGATTATGTAAAGATTAATGCAGATTACCGTTCATAATTAACGGGGAAAAAGGAGAAATAGAGAAATGGAAAAGGATATGAATCAGTATCTTTCAAAGGCTGAAGTACTGATTGAGGCTCTGCCTTATATTCAGCGATTCAACCGTAAGATTATCGTGATCAAATACGGCGGCAGTGCCATGATGAATGATGAACTGAAGAAGAATGTCATTGCCGATGCTGTTTTATTAAAACTTGTTGGATTCAAACCGATCATCGTTCACGGCGGCGGCAAGGAAATCAGCCGTTGGGTGAATAAAGTCGGTATGGAACCACGTTTTGTCAACGGCCTCCGTGTAACAGACGCAGCGACGATGGAAATTGCAGAAATGGTTTTGAATAAGGTGAATAAGAGCCTTGTTCAGATGGTTCAGGAGTTGGGTGTCAAAGCAGTTGGTATCAGCGGCAAGGACGGCGGCCTTCTGAAGGTTAAGAAGAAATATTCCAACGGCGAAGATATCGGTTTTGTAGGTGAGATTACAGAAGTAACACCAAAGATTCTCTATGATTTGCTGGAGAAGGATTTCCTTCCGATCGTATGCCCGATTGGTATGGACGAAGATTACAATACCTACAATATCAATGCGGATGATGCAGCCTGCGAGATTGCAAAAGCTGTGAATGCAGAAAAACTGGCTTTCCTCACAGATATTGAAGGCGTTTACAAGGATCCGAAGGATCCGGATACACTGATTTCAGAGCTGACATGCGAAGAGGCCCATGCACTGATTGAAGAAGGCTTTATCGGAGGCGGTATGCTGCCGAAGCTCAACAACTGTATCGAGGCCATTGAAAACGGCGTTTCCCGTGTACATATTCTGGATGGCCGTATTCCTCATTGCCTCCTTCTGGAAATCTTTACAAACAAAGGTATTGGTACTGCAATTTTAGGCAGTGAAGAAAGCAGGTATTATCATGAACAATAAAGAAATTATGGATTACGCAGAAGAAGCGATCATTCATACATATAATCGTTTCCCTGTTGTACTTGATCACGGCGACGGCGTGTATCTTTACGATGTAGAAGGCAAGAAGTATCTTGATTTCGCAGCCGGAATTGCTGTATGTGCGTTTGGTTACAATGTCAAAGAATACAATGATGCCCTGAAGGCTCAGATTGACAAAATGATCCATGTATCCAATTTGTATTATACACAGCCTATGGCAGAAGCAGCGCACAAGCTGGTGAATGCCTGCGGCCTTAAAAAGGTCTTCTTTACCAACAGTGGTACAGAGGCTGTTGAAGGTGCCATCAAGCTTGCACGTAAGTATGCATGGACAAGAGATAATGGCTCCACCGATCATGAGATCATCGCCATGAATCATTCATTCCACGGCAGAAGTATCGGTGCCCTTTCTGTCACAGGCAACCCTCATTATCAGGAAGCATTCAAACCGTTGATTGACAAGGTGGTGTTTGCTGAATATAACAATTTAGAGGATGTTGCATCAAAGATCACGGATAAGACATGTGCCATTATTATGGAGACGATACAGGGTGAAGGCGGTATCTATCCGGCTACTCGCGAATTTATTCAGGGTGTGCGCAAGCTCTGCGATGAAAAGGACATTCTGCTGATTCTTGATGAGATTCAGTGCGGTATGGGGCGTTCTGGCAAAATGTTCGCTTATGAGTATTATGATGTAAAGCCGGATATTTTAACTGTTGCAAAAGCCCTCGGCTGCGGTGTACCGGTTGGGGCTTTTGTAGCCGGTGAAAAAGTAGAAAAAGCCATGGTAGCCGGTGATCACGGTTCTACATACGGCGGCAATCCTCTGGCTACAGCAGCAGCAAATGTTGTGTTTGATATGTTTGAAAGCCGTCACATCCTTGACAATGTCAATGAGGTAGGGACTTATCTTGGCGAAAAATTGCAGGAATTGGCAGATCGTTATGACTTTATCAAAGAAGCAAGAGGTATGGGAATGATCAGAGGTCTTGAGTTTACAATCCCTGTAGGGGATATTGTTGCAAAATCGATTGTCAGTGGTCTTTTGATCATCTCCGCAGGTGCCAATATCATCCGTTTTGTACCGCCGCTTGTTATCACAAAAGAAAATGTGGATGAAATGTATGAGAAACTGGACAAAGTCCTTTCAGAAGTACAGTAAATGAGAGAGTCTGTCAGAGACACATTTATTTATAGCCTTAAGAAATTTTAATATGTAAGGATATATACGAAATAAGAGGAATCGGATTTCAGAAGAAATCCGGTTCTTTTTTCGTAGTTTGCAATTTTATTGAAAAACATCCGGAAAAAATTTAAAAGAGAGAAGTTGACATAATTTGTGCGCCGCAGGAAAGGAAAATTAAGGAAAAAGTATGCAGGCTGCAATTGTTTTTTTATTTTATAAGTTGACATAACAAAGTTGTGTTCGGATAACATAAAGCAAATTTCTAAAAAAAAGACTTGTCAAGCGGCGCAATATATATTAAAGTGGTTACTGGTGTATTTTTTTACATAAGTTTTACATAAGTAAAATCAAGGAGAAAAAAAGATGAATATTTCAGGTATGGTTTTGGGCCTTATAGGAGGTCTGGGTCTTTTCCTCTATGGTATGACGTTGATGAGTGACAGTTTGGAGAAGGCAGCTGGTGCCAAGCTCCGAGGAATTCTCGAATTGTTTACAAAGAACAGGTATGTGGGAATCATCGTAGGTATTGTGTTTACGGCGATTATTCAGTCCTCCAGTGCCGCAACAGTCATGGTTGTCAGCTTTGTAAACGCGGGCTTGATGACGCTGTATCAGGCGATTGGTGTCATTTATGGTGCCAATATCGGTACAACTGTTACATCACAGCTTGTATCCTTTAACCTGTCTCAGTATGCGCCGGTATTTATTATGGTGGGTGTTCTGATGCTGATGATCTTCAAGAATCCGACTGTGAAAAAGGCCGGAGAAGTTGTCATCGGTTTTGGTATCCTTTTCCTGGGTATCAGTACCATGTCTTCTTCCATGGGTGCATTAAAGGAATTGCCGGCTATTCAGAATCTGTTTATGTCACTGGACAATCGCTTCTTTGCATTGCTGCTTGGACTGATTATTACAGCGATTGTGCAGAGCTCGTCTGTAACCGTCAGTATCGTCCTTTTATTGGCGCAGCAGGGATTACTTCCGCTGAAGATTTGTTTCTTCATTATTCTTGGATGCAACATCGGTGCCTGTATGTCAGCGATGCTTGCCAGCCTCAGCGGCAAGAAGAATGCGAAGCGTGCAGCACTGATCCATTTGCTGTTTAACATTATCGGTTCCATTATTATGGCGATTATCCTGCTGATCGGCTCAGACTGGATTGAAGCTTTGATCATGCATATTTCCGGCGGTAATCTCGGACGATGCGTAGCCAATACACATACAATCTTTAAGGTATTCCAGGTTATTATCCTGATGCCGTTTATGAGCTGGATCGTTAAGCTGACTTATCTCATCGTTCCGGGTGAAGATGATGATACCCAGGACGAATATGAAATGAAGTACATCGGAGACGGCGACCGCCTTTCATCTGCAACAGCCATTCCGCAGGTCTGCAGTGAGATCAATCATATGGGTGAGATCGCTATCAGCAATTTAGAGAATGCGCTGGATGCCCTTTTGACAAAGGATGACAAAGCAGCCAAGGAAGTCTTTGAGGTTGAGAAACGTATTGACTATATGAACAAAGAAATCACAGACTATCTTGTTAAGGCCAATCAGATCAGCCTTCCGGTGGGAGACCGTAAGAAGCTGGGGGCCCTGTTCCATGTTGTCAGTGATATTGAGCGTGTGGGTGACCATGCAGAGAATATTGCAGAGGATGTTGAGAAGCTGATTGATATGAAAGAAGATATCAACGGTATGGCAGGGGACGAAATCCGCAAGATGCAGGATATGACGATAAAAATTCTTCGCCTTTCAATGCAGATGTTCAACCTGGAAGATGACAGTCATCTTCAGGAGATTCTGGATCTGGAGAATGCCATTGATGAGAAAGAGCGCGAACTTCAGAATCTTCATGTGAAATGCCTGACAGCAGGAGAATGTACTGCGCAGGTAGGTATGATGTTCTCGGATCTGGCATCCAATCTTGAGAGAGTTGCAGACCATGCAACAAACATCGCCTTCTCTATTTTGGAGGAGGATCCGGAGGGAGATAAACCGCCGAAGGTTGAACTTGCATAATGTACAGTTAAAACCAAATCAACAGAAATTGCACATAAAATAGCTAATGCCTGAGAGAAAAAGGATGGATACATTTTCTCTCAGGCATTTTTGCATCTGATTTTTCACTGTACAGATAAAAGAAAAGCTATTATAATAGGAAGAGAAAATAATACGAGATAGAAATAAATATCTGGAGGATACAGAGAATGTCTGATGATAAACAGAATAGAAACACAAGACAGAAATCGTTGATTCTTGAATATCTCAAAGACAGACAAGATACCCATGTGCGGGCAGAAGACATTATTCATGATCTGAATGAGGGTGAAGAACGGGTTGGCAAGACAACCGTATACAGAGTCCTGAAGTCTTTGGAGACAGAGGGCAAGATTCGCAAATACACCTTAAGTGAGAAGTCTCCGGCCTGCTATCAGTTCAGTGGCGGACATCCTGAATGCAGACATCATTATCATCTGATGTGCAGCGGATGCGGAAAGCTGATTCATTTTGAGAGCGACAAAATGCGCCGCCTGGCAGAAGAGATGATGTCAAAAGAGGATTTTGCGGTGGACGAGAGTAAAACTGTTTTTTATGGATATTGCGGAGAATGCCGCAGAAAGATGCAGAATGGAGGAGAACATGAAGATAGATAGTTTGATTTTTGATTTGGACGGAACCCTTTGGGATTCATCAGAAGGGATTGTTGCTACATGGGCGCTTGTACTGGAGAATTATCCGGAGATTCACAAGAAAGTAACGGCAGAGGAGCTGGCTTCTAACTTTGGCCTGCCTCTGGATCAGATTGCCCGCAACATGTTTCCGGAACAGACAGAAGAATTGAGAACACGCCTGATGGAGGAATGCTGCGAAAAAGAGAATATTTATCTTGCAGAACACGGCGGCCAGCTTTATCCTAAACTGGAAGAAACCCTTCAGAAGCTTTCAGAGAAGTATCCGCTGTTCATCGTCAGCAATTGTCAGGATGGCTATATCCAGAGCTTTTATTCCGGCAACCATACAGAGAAATACTTCAAAGACTGTGAATGCATCGGCGTCACCGGCAAATCTAAGGGAGAAAACATCCGCCTTGTCATGGAACGCAACGGCCTCAAATTCCCGGCCTACGTCGGCGACACCCAGGGAGACGCAGACGCAGCCGCCCAGGCAGGCATCCCATTCATCTACGCCGCCTACGGCTTCGGCCAGGTCAAAGCCTTCAATGCAGAAATCCACACATTCGAAGAACTGCTGGATATCGTTGAATAAGTAAAATGTGATTTGCAGTAGATGTTGTGTGAAGATTTAAAGTTGTGTAATAAAAGTTTGACTCTATAAGCAAGATGGCTGCGCTCGTGCTTTCTTAATATGGGTGCGGTAAAAATATTTATTAAAAGGCTTCAAAAAGAGCTTATTCGAACACAGGTGCTTCAACGCCGCCGGTACTTAGGCAGTGTTCTTTACTGCCTTATGTACCGCTGCAGGTGTTGGCAGCGAGAGCGGCCTGTGTTGAATAAGCTCTTTTTGAAGCTTTTATTGTTATCTTGGAACCGCACTCAGTGATAGACTGATGCGCAGCCCTGCGATATTATAGGGTCAAACTTTTACGGGTTAAACGTTAAAGCGGAACAGAATCACGTCGCCGTCTTTGACAACGTATTCTTTGCCTTCCATACCGACGATACCTTTTTCCTTAGCGGCAGCAAGGCTTCCGTTGTCAAGAAGATCCTGATAGTTGACAACTTCTGCTTTGATGAAACCACGTTCAAAGTCTGTATGGATCTTGCCGGCTGCCTGAGGTGCCTTGGTTCCTTTCTTGATGGTCCATGCACGGCATTCGTCTTCACCGGCTGTAAGGAAACTGATCAGTCCGAGAAGGCTGTAGCTGGCAGCAACCAGTTTATCAAGACCGCTGGAGGAAACACCAAGATCTTCCAGATATTCTTTCTTCTCATCTTCGTCAAGATCAGCAAGCTCCTGCTCAATCTGCGCACAGATTACAAATACTTCTGCGCCTTCTTCTTTGGCCATCTCTCTGACTTTGGCAACATGAGGGTTGGATGCACCGTCATCTGCAAGATCATCTTCTGCAACATTGGCAGCATAAATGGTTGGCTTAGCAGTCAGAAGATTATAGTTTTTAAACCAGATCTGGTCATCTTCATCATCCGGAACTTCAAATGTTCTTGCCATCTTGCCGTCTTCAAGATGTGCCTTAACAGCCTGTGCCAGTTCCAATTCCTTGGCATAAGCCTTGTCCATTTTCGCCTGCTTGGAGATCTTGGCGATTCTTCTGTCCAGGATTTCGATATCGGAGAAGATCAGCTCCAGATTGATGGTTTCGATATCTCTGGCAGGATCTACAGATCCGTCTACGTGGATAATATTGTCATCTTCAAAACAGCGGACAACATGTACGATGGCATCCACTTCACGGATATTGGCAAGGAACTGGTTGCCCAGACCTTCACCCTTGCTGGCACCCTTTACAAGGCCTGCAATATCAACAAATTCGATGGTGGCTGGTGTTACCTTCTTTGTGTGATACAGTTCACCCAGTTTCACAATTCGTTCATCAGGAACAGCAACAATACCCACATTTGGGTCGATGGTTGCAAACGGGTAGTTTGCAGATAATGCTCCGGCCTTTGTCAAAGAGTTGAATAAAGTACTCTTACCGACATTCGGCAGACCCACAATACCTAATTTCATATCTATTTCCTCACTTTCAATGCAGTTTTCCGTATTATTTTAGCACAGTTCACATAAAAAGAACAGATATTTTATGACTTGATTTTTATAATAAAGCAGTTTACAATGAAAAGAACGATAAAAGGAGGACAGAAGATGACAGGAGCAAGTATCCGGTTTCCGCATTTGGGAATCGTTATTGAACATCTGGATAAGAGTATTTCTATATTTGGTTTTCATATTGCTTATTACGGCATTATCATCGGCATCGGTATGCTGTGCGGTATAGCTATGGCGGTGCACGAAGCGAAGAGGACAGGACAGAACCCAGAGATGTATTATGATTTTGCATTGTGTGCGATTATTTCAGCTATCGTAGGATGCAGGGTCTATTATGTGGCCTTTGAATGGTCCTATTATAGCCAGCACCCATTGGAAATCCTGAACCTGAGACAGGGTGGTCTGGCTATTTACGGCGGCATTATCGGCGGATTCATCTGTATGGTTGTTTTTTCGAAAATCAGGAAGGCCAGTCTGCTTTTGATGGCAGATACTGTTGTGCCGGGACTTTTGATCGGTCAGATCATCGGACGGTGGGGCAACTTTTTTAACAGGGAGGCCTTCGGCGGTTATTCGGACGGACTGCTGGCGATGCAGATCCGGGTGGATGAAGCGGCCTATACAACCCAGGATCTGATGAACAAAGCAGTGACCATTGACGGAACACAGTATATTCAGGTACAGCCGACATTTTTGTATGAGTCCCTTTGGAATCTGGGTGTCCTGATCATTATTCTTCTTTACAGAAAACACAAGAAGTTTGATGGTGAGCTTTTTATGATGTATCTGTTTGGATATGGTATCGGACGATTTATCATTGAGAGTTTCAGAACGGATCAGCTGCTTTTGCCGTATATTGGGCTGCCGGTATCACAGGTGCTTTCAGCCTGCCTGGCTGTATTTGCCTTGATCGTGATGATTTACAAACGAAGCCGGTTAAAGAAGCATGCAGATAAGAACTAATTGAATACAACACAACCAAAAAGCACTGTCAGGTGGGGATTTGACCCATTATCTGATGGTGCTTTTTCTTGCTTTTTCCGGGTACAAAAAGTTCACAAAAATTTAAAAGTAAATTTGCGTTTTACCTATTGATATATTGGGGTGAATAGTCTAAAATAAATAACATAAGTGGTGATTTGTGGTAAATAGTGGTTTAAAGTGGGATTTATACCTTGATGTTGTGGCAGACATGAGGATTCCCGTGAGACAAAGGTGGACATGGAATGGATGGCTTTATTGGTGAGTACTATCATACAATAGATACAAAGGGCAGAGTGATCATTCCCCAGAAGTATAGAGAAGAACTGGGGGATACTTTTATTTTGTCCAAAGGCCTTGACGGTTGTCTGTGGATTCACCCGATGGAAGAATGGCGGGAATTTACTGCAAATTTAAGAGAGTTATCTACCATTGATAAAGGCAGCAGACAGTTCAAACGTTTTTTTATGTCAGGAGCAACGGAATGTGAATTTGACAAGCAGGGACGTATTCTTGTACCGGCTTCACTTCGCAAATACGCAGATCTTCAGAAGGATGTTGTATTGACGGGCATGGATACCCGTATTGAACTCTGGAGTGCAGAGAAATGGGATGTGGAGAGTGACATGGATGACGAAGATATGGAAGCGGTTGCCGCCCATATGGCAAGTCTCGGTGTGAAGATATAGGAGGATATTATGACGTTTCAGCATTATTCTGTTTTACTGAATGAGACGATTGAACAATTAGATATAAAAGAGAATGGTACTTATGTGGATGGCACTTTAGGCGGAGGCGGACATGCCAGTGCAGTTCTTCAGAGACTGGGGGACGGCGGACGGCTGATCGGTATCGATCAGGATGCGGCAGCCATTGAGGCGGCCGGAGAGCGGTTGGCGCCTTTCGGAGACAAAGTGACAATTGTCAGAAGCAATTACAGTGACATGCCGCAGGTACTTGAAGATTTAGGAATACATGGCGTAGATGGAATCGTACTTGATCTTGGGGTATCATCCTATCAGCTTGATACAGTTGAGCGGGGATTTACTTACAGAGAAGATACAGTTCTTGATATGCGTATGGATCAGAGACAGACGAAGACAGCCAGAGATATTGTCAATGATTATACGGAGACAGAATTGTTCCATATGATCAGGGATTATGGCGAGGATAAGTTCGCACGCAATATTGCTAAGCATATTGCGGCAGCCAGAGAGAAGAAGCCGATTGAGACTACCGGTGAACTGAATGAGATTATTCGGGCAGCGATTCCGGCAAAGGTTAGAGCAAAGGGTGGACATCCTTCCAAGAAGACATATCAGGCCATTCGAATTGAATTGAATCATGAATTAGATGTACTGAAGAACACTTTGGGTCAGATGATTGATCTGCTGAATGATCATGGAAGAATATGTGTGATCACATTTCATTCACTTGAAGATAGAATTGTTAAAAATATATTCAATACCAGCGAGAAGCCTTGTACATGTCCGCCTTCTTTTCCTGTTTGTGTTTGCGGGAAGAAATCGAAGGGCAGAGTGATTTCAAGAAAGCCGATCCTTCCGAGTGAGGAAGAATTAGCAGTAAACAGTCGTTCCAAGAGTGCAAAGCTCAGAGTATTTGAACGTATCAAAGAATAGACAACAGACAGCTTATACAGGTTGTTTTATCAATAAAGAAAGGGTGGCGTTGGATGGCAGAGAAGAGCAACAATCGATCTGCAATGCATCGAAGAGAGACCGAACGCTATTATATAGATGGAAATACCGCACGAAGGCTGAACGAACAGCCGGAAATACCCGGAAGAACAACGAAGAATATACAGGAACAGCCGAAGAAGGCCCCTGTCAGACACAAGAAAAGAGTATCTGCTTTTGATTTAAAGTATACCCTTTTTCTTGTTGTGTCTGTAGGAATTACCTTGGGCACTTGTTTTATGTATCTACACTCCAATTCGGCATTGAGTGATGCCAAACAGAACGTAACTGCGCTGCAGACACAGCTTCAGACATTACAGGAACAGAATAGTTCATTAAAGGGAAGTCTGAATACAAGCATCGATTTGGATCAGATTTATCAGATTGCTACGGGAGAACTGGGCATGGTGTATGCAGATGAGAGTCAGATTATTTATTATAACAGCAGCAATGATGATTATGTACGGCAGTATGAATCAATACCGGACAAACAGTAAGATAGATGACTTTAAATTTAGGTGAGTGTTAGATGGCGAATAAAAAAATACGGAAATTTTCCAAGACAAATAGGAGGAGATTGCTGATTGTATTTCTATTTGTTCTTGTTTGCTTTGTGTGTCTGATTATAAGACTTGTGCAGATTAACATCGCAGATGGCGATACTTACGAGAAGAATGTGCTGGCTTTGCTCAATTATGACGGGCAGACGATTCCTTACAAGCGAGGAGATATTACGGACAGGAATGGCACTGTCCTTGCAACAAGCGAGAAAATCTATAATCTCGTGCTTGATCCGTATGTTATTACACACAGTACTGATGAGAAGGCATCTGAATACGTGGCGGATGTGCTGGAGAAGTACTTTTCGATTGATCAGGATACAGTGAAATCGATTCTGTCAGAGAAGTCTAACAGTCGTTATGTTGTGATGAAGAGAAAGATGACTTATGATGAGAAGAAACCTTACGATGATTTCCTTGCTTCCGAGGATAAGGATGATCAGAAAATCATCAGTGCGGTTTCTTCCGGTATCTGGTTTGAAGAGAATTATCAGAGAATGTATCCGTTTTCAACACTTGCCTGCGACCTGATTGGTTTTACATCAGGAGACGATATCGGTTTGTGGGGAATAGAAAGCTATTATGACAATATGCTTTCCGGTACAGACGGAAGAAAATACGGCTATCTCAATGATGATGTCGATCTTCAGAAGGTAACAGAAGAGCCTCAGAACGGCAAGACGATTGTCTCAACGATAGATATTAATATTCAGCGAATTGCCGAAAAATACGTCAGCGAATTCATGAATGAAACCGGTGCCAAGAATGTAGCGGCATTGGTGATGAATCCGAACAACGGCGAGATCCTCGGCATGGCAAGTGCGCCGATTTTTGATCTGAATAATCCAAGAGATTTAACCGTATCAGGCTATACGGAAGAGCAGCTTGCGAATATGAGTGATGAGGATCTTTCAAAAGCACTCTATACAGTCTGGCGTAATTTCTGCGTGAATGATACCTATGAGCCGGGTTCAACTGTGAAGACAATGACAGTGTCCTATGCATTGGATCAGGCCTTGGTGGATCCTGATGAGAATTTTGTCTGTGACGGCGGTCAGACCTATACAGACGGTACCTTTGTATCCTGTAACTCTGTCCATGGAGATTTGACATTGACAGAAAGTATTGTTCATTCCTGCAATGATGTCATGATGCAGCTCAGTGACAGAATTGGAGCGGCCAACTTTATTCAGATGCAGAAATTATTTGGTTTCGGTCAGCTGACAGGCATTGATCTCCCGGGTGAGGCGAGCTGTGCGGCAACCATTTATACAGCAGATACGATGGGACCTGTGGAGCTGTGGACAAGCTCCTTCGGACAGGGCTACAATACGACAATGGTGCAGGTGGCTTCTGCATTCAGTTCCATTGTCAATGGCGGTTATTATTATAAACCGCATGTTGTCTCTCAGATTGCATCGGACAGCGGCAATACCATTCAGGTGATCGACAAGACACTGATGCGTACAACCGTTTCCAAGACAACATCGGAATGGATGAAGAATGCCCTTTATCAGACGGTTGAAAGCGGCAGCGGCCAGCCGGCACAGGTGGCTGGTTACCGTATCGGCGGTAAGACCGGTACAGCCGAGAAAGTACCGAGAGGTACGAAGGCGCGTCTGGTATCTTTTATAGGAGCAGCTCCGATTGATGATCCTCAGCTGGTAGTTTACGTGGTTGTTGATGAAGCCAACGCAGAAGATCAGGGACAGAGTTCCTTTGCATCAACAATTGCAGGAAAGATTTTCTCAGAGGCGCTGCCGTATCTGCAGATTTTCCCGACAGAAGAGATTCCTGAGACAGAGTCGGAGGAAAGCGATGATAATTACAGCGCAGATGATGGTGCTGATGAAGCTGATGCAAATGAAGTGGATGTAAATGACGGTACGGATGAAGGCGATAACACGGATGAAGAAGACAACGGTGATAACGTCTCAGACAATGGCGATGATGGCAGCAATGACGGACAGGCAGTGGATGACGGTGAATAGACCGGGGTTCTAAAATCATTAAAATAACATAATATAATAAAAAATGAAAGCGGACAAATGAATGCAGATTAAAATCTATCACAGACGAAAGATGCTCATGGTGGCCGCTTTTATTGTGGGAATTGGCCTGCTTCTGACAGGAAGACTGATTTATCTGATGATATTTCGGTCCGAATATTATCAGGAGCAGGCCAATGCTTTGCATGAAAGGGAGCGAAGTATTAAGGCGGCCAGAGGCATCATTTATGACAGAAATGGCGTTGTTCTCGCAGATAATCAATCGGTATGTACGATATCTGTTATCCATAATCAGATAACAGATCCGGAAAAAGTGATTGCTGTGTTGTCAGAGATTTTGTCACTGGATAAGGAGACCGTCAGAAAACGGGTAGAGAAATTGTCTTCAATTGAAAGAATCAAAGCCAATGTTCCAAAGGAACTGGGCGATCAAGTTCGAGCCTGTCAGTTGGATGGCGTGATGATCGATGAGGATTATACAAGATATTATCCATATGGAAGTCTGGCGTCAAAAGTGCTTGGTTTTACAGGAGGTGATAATCAGGGGATTATTGGACTGGAGGTGAAGTATGACCGATGGCTGAAGGGAATAGAAGGCGCCATTCTGACGGTGACAGACGCCAGAGGCGTGGAAGTGGGTCACGCAGCAGAGGATAGAGTGGAACCGGTGCCGGGAAGTGATCTGTATACAAGTTTGGATTATACGCTCCAGTGCTATGTGCAGCAGACAGCACAAAAGATGATAGCCCAAAAAGAAGCAAAGAGTGTATCGATCATATTAATGGATCCTTGCAGCGGTGAAATACTGGCAATGACCAATGAGCCGGAATTTGATCTGAATTCGCCTTATACGCTTTCGAGTGATCAAAGGGCGGAAAATGAACAGGACGCATTGAACAGGATGTGGCGAAATGGATGTTTGAATGATACCTATGAACCGGGCTCAACATTCAAGATCATTACATCGACGGCAGCTCTGGAATCGGGCAGTGTCTCTTTAAATGACCGGTTTTATTGCCCGGGTTATAAAATCGTAGAAGACCGAAGGATTAGGTGTCATAAAATCGCCGGACATGGTGCGGAATCCTTTGTGGAAGGATTGATGAATTCCTGCAACCCTGTCTTTATTGAAACAGGGCTGAGGACAGGTACGGAAGTGATGTATCAGTACTTTGAACGATTAGGACTCATGGAAAAAAGCGGCATCGATCTGCCGGGAGAAGCCGGTTCAATCATGCATCAGATGGAAGATGTGGGAGAAGTGGAATTGGCAACTATCTCATTTGGGCAGTCTTTCCAGATCACACCGATTCAGATGCTGCGGGCTGTCAGTGCGGTTATTAATGGCGGCAATCTTGTGACACCGCATCTTGGCGTGTGCCTTGTCAGCAAGAATAAACAGATGAAAAAATTGGAATATCCATACAAAAAAGACGTTATCAGTCAGAAAGTATCAGATACAATGAAGATGCTTTTGGAAAAAGTTGTCGCTGAGGGAACCGGAAAGAAATGTTATATCGAAGGCTATCGGATCGGCGGCAAAACGGCAACCAGTCAGAAACTGCCCAGAGGATCCGGCAAATATATTGCTTCATTTATCGGTTTCGCCCCGGCGGATGATCCGAAGATCGTAGGGATTGTCATGATTGATGAGCCTGCGGGGGCCTATTACGGAGGAACAGTGGCGGCCCCGGTAATGCGGGAAATCTTTGAAAATATACTGCCTTATTATCTGGGTAAACAGCCGGAAATAATCAATGAAACAGGAGAGGGCAATGAATAAAAAATTGAACATCGGTGATCCATTGATGCTGGCCGTTGTATTTGGGATGATTACATTCGGCCTTGTCATGATTTTCAGCGCCAGTTCCTATACCGCCGGCCTTCAATATGGGAATGTTTTTTATTATGTCAAACGACAGCTTTTTACCGTTGCCATTGGGACGATCATGATGGGGCTGATCAGCAGATTGGACTATCATCGAATTCTTAAATACGCCTGGCCTCTGCATGGCTTTTCACTGTTGATGTTGGCGGCAGTTTTTCTGATCGGAACTGCCAGTCATGGACAGAAAAGATGGATCTATATTGGCCCCGTTGGATTTCAGCCTTCGGAATTTGCTAAGTTTATATTGATTATTTTTTTGGCGGCAATGTGCAGCGCAGCAGAACCGCTGATGAAAAAATGGAGAGGAATTATCCTGATGTTTGTATGCGTGATGCCGGCAGCGGCCATGGTCATGGCAACGAATCTCAGTACAGGGGTCATTATTCTCGGTTTGTCGTTTATTATCATTTTTACAGCCAGCCGTAAATGGGTGCCTTTTTTGGCACTGACGGGAATGGGAATAGCCATGATGGGTGTGTTTTTGAAATTGGCGGCTTACCGCGTGGATCGTATCGAAGCCTGGCTCAATGTGGAGACGCACCCAAAAGGCTATCAGACAAGGCAGGCGCTTTTTGCCATTGGCTCCGGCGGATTCTTCGGCTGCGGATACGGAAAAAGTATCCAAAAGCTGGCTTATGTTCCCGAGGCACATAATGATATGATATTTTCCATTATCTGTGAGGAGTGGGGATTGTTTGGCGCAGTTATTATCATTGCGCTGTTCATTGTGTTGATCTGGCGATGTGCGGTGACGGCAATGACAGCCCGCGATCTTCAGGGGGCGCTGCTTGTAATCGGCGTCATGGCACATATAGGTCTGCAGATGATAATTAATATTGCGGTTGTGACCAACAGTATTCCAAATACGGGTGTTCCGCTGCCGTTTATCAGTTACGGTGGAACATCCCTTATTTTTCTTATGTGTGAAATAGGAATTATTCAGAATGTGGCACGGCAGGGAAAGGGCAGCATATCATAAACTATAATGGTACCGGGTCTGGAGGAAAGAAATGTCATCGATATATATCCGGGGCGGTTACTGCCTGAATGGAGAGGTTGATATACAGGGGGCAAAAAATGCCGCGCTTCCGATTATGGCAGCATCTCTTTTGAACAAAGGCATTGTCTGTCTGAGGCGGTGCCCTCAGATATCGGATGTTAGATATATGTGTCGGCTGCTTGAACAGATGGGGGCTCGTATTGAAACGGATGGAGACAGGCTGATTTTGAATGCAAAGGAAATTGATCCGATAGAAATCTCTGCACTGGATGCGGGAAAAATGCGGTCTTCTGTACTTCTTCTCGGGCCGCTGATGGGAAGAAAAATGGAAGTACTGATGCCGTATCCGGGCGGTTGTACTATTGGGGCAAGGCCTGTCGACTGGCACATAGAAGCACTGCAGCAAATGAATGTTCAGGTTTCAATGACGGAAGAAGGGATTTATTGCAGGACACAAGGAATCAAAGGTGCGAAAATTGTTTTATCTTATCCGAGTGTAGGGGTTACGGAAAATGTCATTCTTGCTGCAGTTCTTGCGGAAGGAAGGACTGAGATTGTCAACGCAGCCATGGAACCTGAGATTGAAGATCTGTGCAGGTTCCTTACAGCTGCCGGTGCCAGAATAGATGGTATTGGGACGAACAGAATAAGGATTACAGGTGTAGAACAGCTGCATGATGTCCAATATACGATTATGGCTGATCGGATTGTAGCAGGAACCTATATGACAGCTGTTGCAGCGGCAGGCGGCCAGGCGGTTTTAAAGGGAGTGCAGGTCCGGCATGTTCAATCTGTGGCGGATGTGCTGGCAGAATCAGGATGTGGCTTGATTATTTGCGAAGAAAGTATTAAAATAATAGCACCATCTGTGCTTCTTGGCGTAAAGAATATTCAGACACAGCCTTATCCGGGATTTCCGACAGATATGCAGTCACAGATGATGGCATGTCTGTGCGGTGCTCATGGTGAAAGCAGCATCACAGAGAACATATTTGAAAACCGCTTCAAAATTGTGCCGGAACTTCTCCGAATGGGGGCAGATATATCTGTGAAGGGCCAAAGTGCTGTTATCCGCGGTTCAACGAAACTGCATGGAGAAAGGGTGACAGCAAGAGATCTCAGAGGCGGTGCAGCCCTTGTTGCTGCAGGGCTGTCAGCAGAGGGGACAACGATCGTTCAGGAGTGCGAATATATCAGCAGGGGCTATGTTGATCTGTGTGGTGATCTCTGCAGCCTTGGAGCGTGTATCAGTGAAGGGCAATAAATTCGTCTGCGGCAGGCGGCGCATGAAGATAGGAGGAGAATCTGATTGGCAGATAAAGAGACAGAAACCGCATACAAGCGGCACAAAAAACAATCCGGAAAACAAAAGAAGAGAAAGACAAGGCATCCGGTGCTTATCTTTTTTATCATTCTGATTGTGCTTATTCTGGTGGGTGTTTTTGGTTTTAGGACCAAGGATATTCAAATTACAGGCAATGAGCGTGTAACGGATGACGAGATCAGAGAGCTGATTCAAAGTGACAAATGCTATGGCAATACATTGATTTTATGGTTGATGAACCGCAAGGTCGATATTTCTTCACAGCCGTTGCTGTCCGGCATTCAAGTGTCCGTTGAAAATCCTCAGAAAGTTGTTGTTCATGTACGGGAGCAGCAGCTGGTAGCTGCAGTAAAGAATAATAAGCAGTACAGCTATGTCAACGAACAGGGCACCATCATTCTGACACAGGATGACAAGCTTCAGGGAATTCCTGTGATCAATGGCGTTCAGCTCCAGGGAGCCGAAGTGGGTGATGTGCTGACTGCAGATGATTCGGCTGTTTTGGAGAGCATATTGAGTATTGCATCCTTGCTGCATGAGGATGACATCACAGTTGACACGCTGGGAACGGTATCTGATGGCGGTTATCAGCTGGTGATGGGAAAGGTAACAGTTCTTCTCGGCAAAGATATTTATATGGAAGAAAAACTTTCAGAACTGAAGGATATTCTTCCGAATTTGGACGGATTATCAGGATCTCTGCACCTTGAAGAATACGATTCCACAAAAGATTCGATTATTTTTACAAAAGATTCATAAATAAAGGTTGATATTTTCAAAAAAAAATAATATTATATAATGGTATGGTACGATAAAAGGTAAAATATGAAGGAGGAAGAACCTTGCTTGAGATAAAACCAAATGAAAATGAAGCAGCAGCAAAAATTCTTGTAATTGGAGTTGGCGGCGCAGGTAATAATGCTGTCAACCGAATGGTAGATGAAAATATCCTCGGTGTTGAATTCATCGGTGTTAATACAGACCGTCAGGCTTTACAGTTATGTAAAGCACCACAGTTAGTGCAGATTGGTGAGAAACTCACAAAGGGACTTGGCGCAGGTGCTAAACCTGAAGTTGGTGCTAAGGCAGCAGAAGAGAGTATGGATGAACTGACAGAGCTCATCAAAGGTGCGGATATGGTATTCGTTACCTGCGGTATGGGCGGCGGTACAGGTACCGGTGCAGCACCTGTCGTTGCAGGTATTGCCAAGGAACTTGGATGTCTGACAGTCGGTGTTGTAACAAAACCTTTCAGATTTGAAGCAAGACAGCGTATGAACAATGCGATTCAGGGTATTGAGAACCTGAAGCAGAATGTTGATACACTGATCGTCATTCCGAATGACAAGCTTCTTGAGATCGTTGACAGAAGAACATCTATGCCTGAAGCACTGAAGAAGGCAGATGAAGTATTACAGCAGGGTGTTCAGGGTATCACAGACCTGATCAATGTACCTGGTCTGATCAACCTTGACTTTGCAGATATCTCTACAGTCATGAAGGACAAGGGTATCGCTCATATCGGTATCGGTGAAGGCCATGGCGATGACAAGGCTCTTGAAGCAGTTAAACAGGCAATCACAAGCCCGCTGCTTGAGACAACCATCGAAGGTGCAACAGATATCATTATCAATATTTCCGGTGATATCGGTCTGATTGAAGCCAATGAAGCAGCAATGTATGTTGAAGAGCTGGCCGGCGAATCTGCCAACATCATCTTTGGTGCGATGTATGATGATTCTACACCGGATTCAGCCACAATCACTGTTATTGCAACAGGTCTTGAAGAAGAGAAGAAAGTTGAAACACCTCAGAAGCCTGGTTACTCAAAGAAGTCGCTTTACCAGACAAGTGTTGGCAGCAATACATACAAGGCGCCGACAGGAAGCCCTGTACCACCTTCATTCGTTCAGCAGAATCAGACTGCTAAGAAACCGGCAGGTACAACAGGCAATATTCAGATTCCAAGCTTCTTACAGAAGAGATAATCATATCGAGAATTTTGAAAGCATAATTATGGAGCGCATCCTACGGGATGTGCTCCTTTTTGTGTCGAAATATTTATAGTAATTCCATCTGGATTTGACAAAATATTTATAGGACATGGGCTATAATAGACCCGTACCGAAAATCAGGAGGAAAGCATTATTTTTAACCGGACTGCCACCTGGGACAAAATATGCGGGTACAATCATTTCCTGCAATTCCATTATACGCATTTCATGAATCATCACTTGGCAAAGAAACTGCGTCAGCAGTACAGAGATCTTTGCTGTCATCAACGGAAAAATCTTTACCGTGTACAAATCAAAACAGGAACAAAATCAATAGAAACAATAGGGCTTTATGATACAGGGAACCGTTTGTATGAACCCATCAGAAAAAAGCCGGTCAGTATCATCGGGAAGGAGCTGGCCATACAACTGTTTCAGGGAGAACAGGAATGGGGAACACGATTCCGCCTGATTCCCTACAGCAGTATTGGCATCGAAAATGGGCTGCTGAAAGGCTTTGCTGCGGATGAATTGGTTGTGTTTGTGAACCGATATGCGTTTGTATATGCGCATCCGATTCTGGCTGTAGCAGATCAGCCCTTTGGTAAAACGGATGGTTATGAGATCATCTTGCATCCGGACATGATCTGAGCGCATCAGATATGAAGAATGATCACGAATTCAGGAGGGAATGAGTTGATGCGGACAATCAATTATGCGGGGCATCGTATGCTGCGTGGGTTCAGAAGTGTGATTTATAAATCGAATGGAGAAATTCATTATATCAGCGGTACGGATGTGCTGCCTGTTCCGCTGGAGGGAGAAGAGGAAAGGAAAGCTATTGAAATGCTGGCTTTGGATAGTGAAAGAGAACGCGGCCGCAATATTCTGATAGAGCATAATCTTCGTCTGGTTGTGTATATTGCCAGAAAGTTTGATAATACAGGTGCCGGAATGGAGGATTTAATTTCCATAGGAACAATCGGTCTGATCAAGGCAATTAATTCCTACAATCCGGAGAAAAATATTAAGCTTGCCACCTATGCATCCAGATGCATTGAGAATGAAATTCTGATGTATTTAAGACGCAGCAGCAAACTGAAAATGGAAGTATCCATTGATGAACCGTTAAATGTGGACTGGGACGGCAATGAATTACTGCTTTCAGATATACTGGGGACAGATGAGAATGTCATCTACAGCAAAATGGAAGAGGAAGTGAATTATCATTTGCTGTACAAAGCACTGTCCAGGCTGACACCCCGTGAGAAGACAATTATCCAGCTGCGGTTTGGTATTCGAACCTCTGACGGACAAGAAAAAACGCAGAAAGAGGTGGCGGATCTGCTGGGTATTTCCCAATCTTATATTTCCAGGCTGGAGAAGAAAATTATCGGACGGTTAAAGAAGGATATTGTAAGAATGGAAGGGGCATGAACCTCCGATTGGATAGATGCAAAATTTCTGCATCTGAAATGCATCTATCCTATTGAAAAGATTGTGCTGTCAGATAAAATCATGTAAAATGAAGTAAACGAATCAAAAAACGGAGGATATTCGAATGGAGTCTGTGAATTTACAAAAGGCAAATGCCGTAATAGATGAAGTAAAAAAAGCCGTAATCGGAAAAGATGCCTGCATATTGAAGGTTATGGCGGCCATGATTGCCGGCGGACATATTTTGCTGGATGATATCCCCGGCGTCGGAAAGACAACGATGGCGCTGGCATTTTCAAAGGCGATGGATCTGCGGCAAAATCGTGTCCAGTTTACACCAGATATTCTTCCGGCAGATATCGTAGGATTTTCCATGTATGACAAAACCAGCGGAAAGTTTGTCTATCAGCCTGGAGCTGTTATGTGCAATCTGTTTCTGGCAGATGAGATTAATCGTACATCACCGAAGACGCAGTCTGCGCTGCTTGAAGTGATGGAGGAGGGAAGCGTAACGGTGGATGGCGTAACAAAACCTGTGCCGGAACCATTTATTGTCCTGGCAACTCAGAATCCGGTGGGCAGTGCAGGCACACAGATGCTGCCGGAATCCCAGGTAGACCGTTTTATGATCTGTCTGACCATGGGCTATCCGAAGCCGGAGGATGAAATGGCCATCTTGAAAGGAAAATCCGAAGGTGATCCGCTCAATGAAGTCGTGTCGGTGATGAATGCGGCGGATCTTTTGGCTGCAAGACGTGAAGCGGAACAGATTTATGTCCATCAGGCCATTTACAAATATATGGTACGACTAGTGAATAAGACACGCAGCCATGATATGATCGAACTCGGCATCAGTCCCAGAGGCACAGTGGCGCTGGCGTCCATGGCCAAAAGCTGTGCCTGGCTTCATGGCAGAAAATTTGTCTATCCGGATGATGTGGCAGATGTTTTTTATGATGTGGCCATTCACAGAATCCGGCTGAATGCCAGAGCGCGGATCAATCATGTGAACGCAGCAGATCTCATTGATCAGATTATCAATGAGACAGAGCGGCCTACTGTGCGGAGAAAGAAACAATGATGATACGCTGGGGGATGTATCTTGTCTTTGTACTCTTTCTCGCCTACGAGTCTGTGATCTATCATCATGCGGCTGTCAGTATGCTGCTGGTTGCTGCCATTATTTTACCGGTTATTTCATTGGCACTGCTGGTGATTGCCCGAAGCAAAATAAAAGTCACCATGAAAATACCGGTGCCTGTGTCTGAAAAAAATAACCCTATTCAGATGCAGATTGATATCAAACGAGGGGTTCTGCTTCCGGTGGGACAAGTGGATCTGCGTATGCGGTGCATATCAGGTTTTACAAATCAGCAAAAGGTTACACATCTGACAATTGACCATGATGGAAAAAGGGACAGTCATGTTATTTATGATATTTCCGGGCGTCAATGCGGAAAAGTCAAAATTGTGATTGACAGAATCCGGATGAAAGACCTTTTCGGTCTCTGCAGCCTGAACAAAAAGGTCAATCTGGAGAAGGAGATAACATTTTTGCCGAAAATTTATGAAACAATGGTGGAGGTTTCCGAAGGCGTTCGCCATTTCGCAGGTGAGACAGAGGAGGACGAGCCGGAGGCTGCGGGGAATGATCATTCACAGATTTATCAAATCCGCCCTTATCGCCCCGGAGATCGTCTTCAGACGATTCACTGGAAGCTGACGGCGCGAAGCGGTGAACTTTATGTTCGGGAGGCGGGTGAGCCGATTTGTCTAGCAGTCGGTATTTTTATGGATTTTTATGCAGATTCTCCGGCCGAGAAAAACAATGCGGAAGCTTTGATTGAGGCGGCTTTATCTGTTTCTAATGCACTGCTGGAACAAAACTGCCGGCATTTCATTGTGTGGTATGATGCAGATGCCAGGCGGCTTTCTAAACAGCGTATTGGCAAAATCGAAGATATTTATGCATTGATGAATTATCTTATGTCAGCTGCCTGCTATGAGGAACCTGCAGACTTGAAGGAAATGTACAAAGAAGCATTTCCTTATGGCCTTTATGCTGCAGACATCACCTTAGAATTGTCCGGTGATATTCTGACAGGCGGCGAGGTGATCGGCTCTTTTGATGCGGCACATATTAAGCAATCTATGGCAGAATGTTTAATTCGTATTTAGAGATGTTTGTAAGGAACAAAAGGATGAACAAAAAATCAAAAAGAAGATTTAGGATAGAGATTGATCAGACGTGGCCGGTTTATGACAGCGAACCCGAAATGAAAGAGCGGATTTTGGCAGGCATATTCCATGGCCTGCTCCTTGGTGTCTGGTCAGTGGGATGGATCGGCTGGATCTGCGGCAATGCCGGATTGAAGCCAGAGGTAATCAAACTGGCAGGTATTGCAGTCATTTGCGGTATTTTGATTGAGCTGCTGAATTTGATGTACCTGGAGAACAAAGCGTTGATTTTTGGCAGTGTGATATTGGCGGTTATCGCAAAGTTCAATCAGACTAGTGTCCTTTCAGGGTATAATGCCTGGGCAGAAGGTCTGGAGAAAGCGATTTCCCGTTATTATCAGATGGATATTCATCTGGTTGTTGACAATGTGGACATTGCGGAAAATATGCTTTTTTATGGTTTGCTGCTTGTTTTTTTAATGCTTCTTATAAACTTTGCAACAGCATCCATACGATCCAATTGGATAACGAGTCTGCTGACCGGACTTGCACTGGCAATGTCTTTGATGCTGGACGTTTTCCCGGATATCTGGTGGATGTTTGCTGTGATTATTGCACTGGGTGGTTTGATTGCCTTTGATTCCGTCAATGTTTATGTGCTGAACGCCATGATGAACAGGAAAACGCTCAGAGCAGGGGCACTGGCAGTGGTTATGCTGACGCTGATATTAGGTTTGAGTGATTGGCTGGCTCGAAATTATGCAGCAGATTTTATGCATCAGCAGTATGCGGCTGTCAAAGATTATCCGCAGCAAATGTTTTCGACAGCACAGAGGGTTCTTGGGCAAATCATGGGTGATCCGCCGGGGACGCTGAGCAATCGATCCCCGGTACAGTCTGACAGCGTTGAACTAAAGATTTGGACAGACGTCAAACCGCAGTCCGCTGTTTATATGAAAGATTTCGTCGGTGCTTCTTATGATACAGGTACAGAGCGCTGGGCGGTGATTACGGATGACGGGCTGCGCAAAGATTATCAGAGCTGGTCAGCATCCGGGCAATGGAACTATGATGAGGCGAAGGCGTTGTGGGCACAGCAGTTATATCGGTGTCTTGGCACAATAGAGGATGGTGCTCCGGAACAAAATTACATTGTTTCCAATATATCGGCTGATGATCAGTGCACCTGGGTACCCTATGGCATCAATGTAAGTGGTATGACGATGGAAGGAGACAGCTATCTGAAAGCTTCTTCACAGAGTGAATTCAGCGGATATCCTTTGCCCGATTTGGAAAAAATGCTGACAGATAAGCTGGGAAGCACTGTTCTTGAGCAGGAGGAGGCTGATCTGTTCCGGGATTATGACAGTTATGTGTATGCCAATTATCTGAGTGTGCCGGAGGGTATGTCGTCACTGGAACAGGCCGTCGAAGCACTTCAGACAGAAAATGGTGATATGGCGGCGTATCAATGGGTGAAAGAGATACAGAATTGTTTATGGCAAAATTGTACCTATGAGAAAAATAATCTGGAACCTGTGCCGGATGGAAGCAACGTTGTTGAAGATTTCTTTGGAAGGCAGAAAAAGGGCTATTGCGTTCATTTTGCCTCTGCAGGCGTCATGATGCTTCGCCTGGCAGGAATTCCTGCCAGATATGCCTCGGGATATGTTGTGTGGCCGCAGGACTTTAAAAAGGATGCAGCTTCTGGCGGATATACAGCAGATGTAACAGGTTACAGAGGACATGCGTGGATAGAAATCTACGACTGGATCTATGGCATATGGATTCCTGTGGATATGACACCGTCAGATGATGCCATCGCACAAAACCATCCATCAGCAATAGAGACAGATGCTGTGAATACAGAGAATTTGGATAGTACAGATTCTCTTCAGGAAACAGCATCGGAAACAACTGAAACCGTGACAGAAGCAACAGAAACCGCATCAGAAACGTCGGAAAAAGGACAGGAGACTGAAGGAGAAAGTTCTGAGTCTGCACGGAGGACTGAAGGAACAGGAGACAGTACGAACACTTTGAACAATTCTCAGACGAGTACAGGAAAGGATAAAATAATTCCTGTATGGCCGGTGCTTATTATCGCTGCACTGGTAGTGCTTGGAGGCTTTATCTGTTATTTCGGACGCCGGAAGCGGCCTTCAAAAGCATACAGCCGTGTGAATAGAAACAAAGCACTGTTGTCCAGATGGCAGCACCTGACAGAGGAGTTGGAACGGTCTGGTATCCGACCGGATCGGACATTGGATGATTGGAGCTATATAGAATGGCTGCAGTCACAGCTTGAACAGCCGGATGAAAAAGAATTGACGTGGCTGATGGAAAAACTCCATCAAGCGGCCTTTAGTGAAGACATGCTGACAAAAGAAGAATATGCACAATGTATTCGGATTTGTCACGAAATTAAAAATAATTTAGAGAAAAGGAAATAAAAAGACGGATGTCTCATTCGCTGCCAACAGACAGCGGATGGGGCATCCGTTTTGGGTTAATTGGATGCGAGTATTTTCTTGATCTCATCCATAAAAGTATCAATATCTTTGAATTCACGGTAAACCGATGCAAAACGAACGTATGCCACAGGATCCAAGTCTTTGAGGTGATCCATGACAAGTTCACCGATAACCATCGTCGGAATCTCCCGTTCTTCTCTGTTGAAAAGTGTATTCTCAATATCATCCACGACGGCGGTAATCTGGGCTGTTGAAATCGGACGTTTATGACAGGAACGAACAATGCCGGCTTCGATTTTAGAACGGTCGTAAGGTTCCCGGTTATTGTCTTTCTTGATGACGATCAGAGGCAGTGTTTCAATCTTCTCGTAGGTTGTAAAACGCTTTCCGCAGACCGGACATTGGCGGCGTCGGCGAATGGAAGCATTATCATCGGTAGGACGTGAATCAATAACACGAGTATCTTCAGCACTGCAAAATGGGCATTTCATATCTTCTTCCTCCTGTACAAAAGGGAACTCTCCCTGCTAACCTTTATTATAAACAATTGTGTTTCCAAGGTCAATTTAATTTGGCGGTTTTTGAGCACATTTTTCAAGGTCTACATCCACAAGGATGATATCGGCACCGATTTGGCGGATGCATTTCCAGCCGATGAGATATTCCGCATCCCGGCCGAAGAAGCCGCAGAAACGGGCAGGCCCCGGAAGGATCAGCTGACAGACGGCACCTGTGTGGAGATCGAATTCTATGTCCAGAACCCGGCCCAGCCGCTGACAGTCCCGGATGTTAATAATTTCTTTTTCACGAAGTTCACAAATCCGCATCAAGCAATTCTCCAATTAAGATATTTTTAAAATATATGTTACAGCTTGAAGAAATATTTTTTTTTGGATATAATAAGGCAAAAAGTGTAAATGGAGGCGGGATCATGAAATTCAGACCGTGTATTGATATACATAATGGAAAAGTAAAACAGATTGTGGGCGGCAGTTTAAAGGATGAGATGAATCAGGCCATTGACAATTTTGTTTCGGAACAGGATGCAGCCTGGTATGCCAGGTTATATCGGGAGAAGGGACTGACCGGCGGGCATATCATCCTTTTAAATCCCGAGGGATCTGAATACTATGATGCAGACCTTGCTCAGGCCATGGGAGCACTTGAAGCTTTTCCGGGCGGTCTGATGATCGGCGGCGGTATTCACAGTGATAACGCGATGAAGTTTATTCATGCCGGGGCTTCGCATGTTATTGTCACGTCTTACGTATTTAAGGAAGGAAAGATTGATTTTGAACATTTAAAAGCCATCCATGATTCCGTCGGCAGAGAACATCTGGTTCTGGATTTGAGCTGCCGCAAAAAGGATGGGCTTTATTATATTGTCACAGATCGTTGGCAGAAGTTTACTGAACACCTTGTGAATGAAGCAACCCTGAATCTTCTGGCACCTTACTGCAGTGAATTTCTGATTCATGCAGTGGATGTGGAAGGAAAAGCTTCCGGAATAGAGGAAGAACTTGCATCAATGCTGGGTGCCTGGGATGGCATTCCAATCACTTATGCCGGCGGTGTCGGTTCTCTTGAAGATGTTGAATTATTAAAAAAACTTGGTCACAATCGTCTGGATGTGACCATTGGCAGTGCGCTGGATATTTTCGGCGGCACCATTCCTTTTGAAAAGGCGGCAGATATTTCCTGATACAGCATTGCATAAAATGACCTCATCATGCGCATCATTATGTTTGGGATGAATTCTCAATCGAATGATGCGGAGGTATTTGTATGGCTGGATACAAAGTGGAGATTTGCGGTGTCAATACGGCAAAACTGCCGCTCCTGAAAGAAGACGAGAAGGAAATGCTGATGAAGAGGATCAAGAACCATGATCTGCGGGCCAGAGAGCGTTTTATTAATGGTAATCTCAGGCTGGTTCTCAGTGTCATACAGCGTTTTTCAAGTACAAATGAAAATATCAATGACCTTTTTCAGGTTGGATGTATCGGCCTTATAAAAGCGATTGATAATTTTGACTTGACACAGGGTGTACGATTTAGTACCTATGCTGTACCTATGATCATTGGCGAGATTCGTCGCTTTCTTCGGGACAACAGTGCCATACGGGTCAGCCGTTCTCTGAGGGATACGGCCTACAAAGCGATTTATGCACGGGAAGCACTGATGGCAAGGAACAATTGTGAACCAACGGTGATGGAGATTGCCGAAGAGACCGGCATTCCGAAAGAAGACATTGTCTTTGCACTGGATGCCATTCAGAGCCCGATGTCTTTATATGAACCGGTTTATACCGATGGCGGAGATGCTTTGTGTATTATGGATCAGGTCAGTGACAGGAAAAACGGTGAAAGCAGCTGGGTTGAGAATCTGGCACTCAATGATGCTATGAAAAGACTGAGTCATCGCGAAAATAGAATTATCAAAATGCGTTTTTATGAAGGAAAGACCCAGATGGAAGTAGCAGATGAACTGGCCATTTCGCAGGCACAGATTTCAAGAATAGAAAAATCAGCGCTTCAGAATATGCGGACATATCTGAGGGCTTAAAAAGTTTCAAAGCGGGCTCTGAATTTCGAAGCCCGCTTTTAATGATAGCAGGTTATAAAAAATATCTATTTGACTATATCATATCTGAATAGTATGATTAATGCATATTCAAATGAAACCGCGATAATTAGTAGATGGCATTGAGGAAAGGCTACGAGGTGAAATAGATATGAAGCAGATTGTATGTTTTGGAGATTCGAATACATATGGATATATTCCTGAGAATGGTGAAAGATATCCATGGGGTGTACGTTGGACCAGCCTGTTGAATGAAAAGCTGGGGTATGACAAGTATCATATTGAAGAAGAGGGACTGTGCGGACGTACAACCATCTTCGAGGATCCGCTGCGTGATAATCGCAATGGCTCCCGGATGCTTCCGGCCTTGCTTGAAACACATCGGCATGCAGATTTGATCATTGTCATGTTAGGAACCAATGACTGCAAGGCAGCCTATGGGGCGTCGGCGGAAATGATTGGAAAGGGGATTGAAAAAATTATCGGACAAATCCGTGTTGGCGCACCTGACAGTAAAATTCTGCTCATATCCCCCATCTGGCTGGGAGAAAACGTCTGGAAACCGGGATTTGATCCGGAGTTTTCGGAAAAATCTGTAGGTGTGTCAAAACATCTGGCAGAAGTCTATGGTCAGATTGCAGAAAAAGAAAAAATTGCATTTCTCAATGCAGCTGCGTATGCAAAGCCAAGTGCAGCGGATCAGGAACATATGGATCCTGAGAATCATCAGCTGCTGGCTGAGGCAATTTATCAAAAAGTAATCAAAATTGAAGGCATCCTCGGATAAGGATGCCTTTGTACTTGTGTAGAATGCCTTAAGCAGCGGCTTACAGGATCCATTCTGAGGTTGTCATGAACGGAACCGACAGACGGAGACTGGTGATCAGTGCTTTTGCTTGCTGTCCATGGTAATCGTCACAGGGCCGTCATTGATCAGGGAAACGACCATATGGGCACCGAATTCCCCTTCCTCGGTATGGATACCGCAGTCACGGCAGGCTTTAATAAATTTCAGATACATCTCTTTAGAAAAATCAGGGGCGCCGGCTTCTGTAAAGCTTGGACGGTTGCCTTTCTTTGTGCTGGCAAACAGTGTGAACTGGGAAATGATCAGAAGTTCACCGCCGACATCTTTCAGAGAAAGATTCATCTTGCCGGCTTCATCTTCAAATATACGCATCTGAGTAATCTTCTTCACCAGATAATCCATATCTTCATCGGTATCTTCATTAGCTACACCGAGAAGGACAAGAAATCCTTTCCCTATCTTCCCGATAGTTTCATCATTGACATCAACACTGGCGCGGGAAACGCGCTGTATAACTGCTTTCATGTGTATTCCTCCATCGTTGTCATCTTATCATCAGTAAAATCATCAGTAAAAACTTAAAAACGAATGTCTGATGACATTATAGCAGAATTTATCAGATAAATCACCCGCCATTTGATGACAGATTATAAAATCTATTGTGGATGATGTCGATGAATGATAATTGCGGGGAATATTAAGGATGGATATAATGAGTTTTAAGGGATTCGTGTATTTGCTGCAGGAAAGGTGCAGAGATGTTTTGTAAAACAGCCAGTGCAGTGCTGATTGGAATGAGCAGTGAGATGATCACAGTAGAGACAGATGTCAGCGGCGGTTTGCCTTACTTTGATATGGTAGGGTATCTTTCAGCAGAAGTGAAGGAAGCCAAGGAGCGGGTGAGGACAGCCGTCCGGAATGCCGGTTTTAAATTGGAACCCCGCAGAGTCATTGTGAATCTGTCGCCTGCGGATGTCCGCAAGTCAGGGACCATGTGTGATCTGGCTATTGCTGCCGCAGTTTTATGCGCCTATGGTTTTATTGCACAGGATAAGCTGGATGATGTACTGTTGATTGGAGAATTGAGCCTGGATGGCAGTGTCCGATCAGTAAATGGTGTCTTGTCAGTTGTACTGATGGCAAGAAAACTTGGCATATCAAAGTGCATCGTTCCATCTGTGAACGCGTTTGAAGGCGCTGCTGTGGATGACATTGAAGTTTATGGAATACATACCTTGAAGGAACTGATTGACTTTCTGAACGGAAGCTGCTGTGTTGAGGCAGCTTATATAGACAAAGAGACGCTGCTTGACCAGTCAAGAAAGCGAATGCCGAAGATTGATTTCAGTGATATATCCGGTCAGAGGACAATGAAGAGAGGTTTGGAGATTGCAGCTGCCGGAATGCATCATACAATGTTGATCGGGCCTCCGGGAGCAGGCAAGTCTATGGCTGCGAGACGGCTGCCTACCATTCTGCCGGGAATGACATGGGATGAATGTCTGGAGGTGTCAGAGATTTACAGTGCTGCAGGCTTGCTGAAAGCTTCGGAGGGACTGATCACATCACGGCCCTTCAGAAGTCCGCATCATACGGTCTCAGATGTGGCCCTGGCCGGCGGAGGCAGGGTTCCGAAACCGGGAGAGATCAGTCTAGCACACAGAGGCGTGTTGTTTTTGGATGAACTGACAGAATTCAGCTCAGTTGCCATGGAAGTAATGCGTCAGCCGATTGAGACAGGGAAGATCATGATCAATCGCCTGCAGGCGATGTGTGAATTCCCTGCCGGATTTATGCTGGTGGCAGCAATTAATCCCTGCCGATGCGGATATTATCCGGATGTTAAGAAGTGTCATTGTACACCGCTTCAGATCCGCCGCTATATCGGAAGAATCAGCCAGCCTTTGATGGATCGCATTGATCTGAATATAGAAGTCCTGCCTGTCAGAATTGACGCTTTGCAGGAAACTTCTGAAGAAGAAAGTTCCAGTGAGATTTTGAAGCGTGTAGAGAAGGCGCGGAGGATACAGGACGAGCGCTATGAAGGAACGAATTATCGATACAATTCTCAGCTGCATGATCGGGATGTGGAATTTTATTGTGCGATAGGACCGTCTGAACGTGAATTGATGCGGAGAATCTATGAGAAGTATGATCTCAGTGCTCGTTCTTATCATAAGATTTTGAAAGTGGCCAGGACGATTGCAGATTTGTCAGGACATTCGGCAATCTCATCAGAGGATATCAGCGAAGCTGTATTTTATAAATGTCTGGATGGAAGATATTGGGGAAGTCATAATGGAAAAGGATGAGTATTGGTTTTGGCTGGGGAATATTCCCGGGGTAGGCAGTCGGACTGCCCTTAGACTGGTGAAAGCCTTTGGAGGGGATATATGTGCCTTGTTTGAGGCGGATGAGAAGGCGGTTGATGCATGTCATATTGTGAATAAAACGCAGCTTCAGAGCATTATATATAGTAGAAACAGGGGCAGAATTCAGCGAGATTATGAGCAAATGGATTTAAAGGGGATTCAGTGTATTTCTATTGAGAATCCGTTGTACCCGAACACATTAAAGTATCTGTATGATCCGCCGGTGGTTTTGTATATTATGGGCAGTCTGCCGGAGCCAGATGAGTGGATGATCGCACTGATTGGGGCCAGGCAGTGCAGCAGTTACGGCCGGCAGGTCAGCAGGATGCTGGCAAGAGGAATGGCTGCGGCAGGACTGACAGTTGTCAGTGGAATGGCCAGAGGAAGTGACAGTGCGGCACATTGGGGAGCACTGCAGGAGGGCGGGCGTACTTTTGCAGTTCTTGGCTGCGGTGCGGATATTTGTTATCCTCGTGAGAATATAGATCTTTACACAGAAATCAGCAGGAATGGAGGTATCATCTCTGAACTGCCGCCGGGGACAAGGCCGGAGGCTTATCAGTTCCCGAGAAGAAACCGGATCATTGCTGCTTTATCCAGGGGAATTGTTGTGACAGAGGCCAAACAAAAGAGCGGAACCCTGATAACGGTGGAACATGGCTTAAATCTTGGCAAGGAGATTTTTGCAGTCCCGGGAAGGATTGATGACACATTAAGCGAAGGGTGTAATCAGCTGATTAAGGCGGGGGCAAAGCTTGTAATGCAGCCCTCAGATATTCTTGATGAGTTTGGAATTCTGGCCAGGGAATACAAAAAAAATAATATTACGCTTGATAATTCTGAAAAAGTAGTGTATGCTAGCATATGTTTAGTTCCCAGAAGTGCTGATGAGATTGCAGCGATGACAGGAATGGAAGTTCAGGAGGTGATTCACAGTCTGATTTCCATGGAATTGAAGGGAATTATTCACAGAGTAGGAAAAAATCAATATGTGTTGAATATATAAATGTGGAGGAATGGGCTGTGGCTAAATATTTAGTTATTGTTGAATCCCCGGCCAAGGCGAAGACAATTAATAAGTTTTTGGGTTCGAATTATCATGTTGTGGCCTCTAACGGACATGTAAGAGACTTGCCGAAGAGCCGTTTGGGAATAGATGTAGAAGATGATTATGAACCAAAATATATTACGATCAGGGGTAAGGGGGATATCCTTGCAATGCTGCGTAAGGAAGCTAAGAAGGCTGACAAGATTTTTCTCGCAACTGACCCGGACCGTGAAGGAGAGGCTATATCATGGCATCTGGCAACGGCATTAAAGCTGGATGAAGCGCATACAAACCGAATTACATTCAATGAGATTACAAAGAATGCAGTTAAGACAGCGATTAAGCATCCGCGTAAAATTGATATGGATCTGGTGGATGCCCAGCAGGCGCGAAGAATGCTCGACAGAATGGTGGGTTACAGAATCAGCCCGCTGCTGTGGAGCAAAGTCAAGAGAGGCTTAAGTGCAGGGCGTGTTCAGTCAGTTGCACTGCGTCTGATCTGTGACAGAGAACAGGAAATTGATGCATTTATTCCAAAGGAATACTGGTCATTGGATGCAATTTTGAATGTCAGTGGGGAGAAGAAACCTTTGACAGCCAAGTTTTATGGCAAGAAGAAAGAGAAGATAGAGATTCATTCACAGGATGAACTGAATGCGATTAAGGAAGAGTTGAAGGACGCAGACTATCAGATTGTCGATATCAAGACAGGTGAACGTACAAGAAAAGCACCTGTTCCATTTACAACGAGTACTTTGCAGCAGGAAGCTTCCAAACAGCTGAATTTTTCAACCCAGAAGACAATGCGTCTGGCACAGCAGCTGTATGAAGGCGTTGACATTCAGGGACTGGGAACAGTCGGTTTGATCACGTATCTGAGAACAGATTCTATCCGTATTTCAGATGAAGCTGACAGCAACGCAAGAAACTTTATTGCAGAGAATTACGGACAGGAATATGTGGCAGCTGCGCCTAAGACAGCGGAATCCGGCAAGAAGATTCAGGATGCCCATGAAGCAATCCGTCCAACCTATCTTGATCAGCTTCCGGTTAAAGTAAAGGAATCTCTCAGTAGAGATCAGTTCCGTTTGTATCAGTTAATCTGGAACCGTTTCGTGGCCAGCCGTATGAAAGAGGCTGTTTATGAGACAACCAATATTAAGATTGAAGCCGCCGGTTATCTGTTTACTGTTTCTACTTCAAGACTGGCTTTTGAAGGATTTATGTCGGTTTATAAACCGGATGATGAGAAGGCTGAGAACAACGTACTGGCCAGAAAGATCAACAAAGACAGTCAGCTGAGTTTCAAAGATTTCGATGCCAAGCAGCACTTTACCCAGCCGCCGGCACATTATACAGAGGCGTCACTGGTCAAGACACTGGAAGAGCTCGGTATCGGACGTCCGAGTACCTATGCACCGACCATTACGACGATCATTGCCAGACGCTATGTGGCAAAGGAGAACAAGAATTTGTATGTCACAGAACTGGGTGAAGTTGTCAACCGAATGATGGTACAGTCCTTCCCGAGTATTGTGGATGTGAACTTTACAGCGAACCTGGAATATTTGCTTGATAAGGTTGGAGAGGGTGTTGTCAATTACAAGACCGTTATCCGCAATTTCTATCCGGATCTGGATGAAGCTGTTCAGAAAGCTGAGAAGGAACTGGAAGAGGTCAAGATTGAAGATGAAGTATCGGATGTTCAGTGTGACCAGTGCGGTCGTATGATGGTTATCAAGTATGGCCCTCACGGTAAGTTTCTGGCATGTCCGGGATTCCCTGAATGCAGGAACACCAAGACTTATTTTGAGAAGATTGGAGTCAGCTGTCCAAAGTGCGGCAAGGATATCGTCATCAAGAAGACGAAGAAAGGCCGTCGTTACTACGGCTGTATGGGCAACCCGGAATGCGATTTTATGACATGGCAGCGCCCGTCGAATAAGAAGTGTCCGGAATGCGGCAGCGTTCTCCTTCATAAAGGCAATAAGCTGGTATGTATGAATGAAACCTGTGGTTTTGTCATGGCAAATCCAAAAGAAGACGAATAAATGGAAAAATCTGCCTGAGAAGTCAGAAAAGACTTTTTGGGCAGATTTCTTTTTGATTTTACGGTAATTGTAGATAAAATTTTCTTAATTAATAAAAAAATTTGAAATTTTCATACAAACCTCTTGTTTTAAGCGAATTTTCATGATAGAATGAGAAAGTAAAATTGGGCAATCTTAAAAAGAAAGAAGGATTTGATATGAGCGTACAATTGTTAGATAAAACACGTAAAATAAATAAATTACTGCATAACAATAATTCACATATGGTTGTCTTTAATGATATATGTGAAGTGCTCAGTGAAATACTGGAATCCAACATTCTTGTCATCAGTCGCAAAGGCAAAGTCCTGGGCATCAAGAATAGACCGGATTTTGCAGAATTACATGAGTTAATCGTAGATGCGGTAGGCGGGCATGTAGACGAAATGCTGAACGAGAGATTATTAAGTGTCCTTTCTACAAAAGAGAATGTGAACTTGCTGACCCTTGGTTTTGAGAGCGAAGATATCAGCAGCTATCAGGCAATCATTACACCTATTGATATCGCCGGGGAGCGTTTGGGAACATTATTTATTTATCGTAAGGATAAGCCTTATGAAATTGATGATATCATACTGAGTGAATACGGTACAACAGTTGTCGGCCTTGAGATGCTCCGTTCTGTGAATGAGGAGAATGCTGAGGAGACGAGAAAGGTCCAGATTGTCAAATCAGCCATCAGTACATTGTCATTCTCTGAGTTGGAAGCGATTACACATATATTTGAAGAACTGGATGGCAACGAGGGAATTCTTGTAGCCAGCAAGATTGCAGACAGAGTCGGTATTACACGTTCTGTTATTGTCAATGCACTTCGGAAGTTTGAGAGTGCAGGCGTCATCGAATCACGTTCTTCAGGTATGAAAGGAACATATATCAAGGTTTTGAATGATGTTGTTTTTGACGAATTGAAGAAATTATGATTTTATTTTTTGAAAATAGACAAAATAGACAATTCCAAAGGAATTTTATGAAAAGGCTTGCCAATGGCAGGCCTTTATGTTATAATGCTACTCGGTAAAAAAAGACACGCGGATTGATTTCGGGAATGGTGCCCATAGGGTTGAACCCGGAGAGGACGTCTGCGGAAGAACAAAACCATGGAGGTATTAAAATGAGCGTTATTTCAATGAAACAGTTACTGGAAGCCGGTGTTCATTTCGGACATCAGACAAGAAGATGGAACCCTAAGATGGCTCCTTATATCTACACAGAGAGAAATGGTATCTATATCATCGATCTTCAGAAATCTGTAGGTATGGTTGACGATGCTTACAATGCAATCAAAGATATCGTTGCAGACGGCGGTTCAATCCTTTTTGTTGGTACTAAGAAACAGGCACAGGATGCTATCAAAGCTGAAGCAGAACGCTGCGGTATGTACTATGTAAACCAGAGATGGTTAGGCGGTATGCTGACAAACTTCAAGACAATCGAAAGCAGAATCGCAAGACTCAAAGCAATCGAGAAGATGTCTGAAGACGGTACATTCGAAGTTCTTCCTAAGAAGGAAGTTATCGAACTGAAGAAAGAATGGGATAAACTTGAGAAGAACCTTGGCGGTATCAAGGATATGAAGAGAATCCCAGATGCAATCTTTATCGTAGATCCTAAGAAGGAAAGAATCTGCGTCCAGGAAGCACACATCCTCGGTATTCCACTGATCGGTATCGCAGATACAAACTGTGACCCAGAAGAACTGGATTATGTTATCCCAGGTAACGATGATGCTATCAGAGCAGTTAAACTGATCGTTTCCAAGATGGCAGATGCTGTTATCGAAGCAAAACAGGGTGCTGATGCTGAAACAACTGAAGCAGAAGCAGCTGAAGCTGATGCAGAATAATTATAGAGACTGATTTGTTCGTTGAATAAATAGTTCAGGCTGTCTCGGGGCCGGATAAGCTTTGAGACAGCTTTTTAAGCTAAATGATATTATTTTTATATATTATATGAATAACGGAGGAATAGAATCATGGCAATTACCGCAGCAATGGTAAAAGAATTAAGAGAAATGACAGGCGCAGGCATGATGGACTGCAAGAAAGCACTGAACGAAGTAGACGGCGATATGGACAAAGCTGTAGAATTCCTTAGAGAAAAAGGTCTTGCAGCAGCAGCTAAGAAAGCATCCAGAATCGCAGCAGAAGGTATCGTAGCAACACTTGTATCCGATGACAAGAAATCCGCTGCTATCGTTGAAGTAAATGCTGAAACAGACTTCGTTGCTAAGAATGAAGTATTCCAGTCATACGTTGCACGTGTAGCTGCACAGGTATTGGCTTCCAACAATACAACAATGGAAGCATTCATGGCTGAACCATGGATCGACGATGCTTCTTTCACAGTAGAACAGGAACTTTCCCAGATGGTTGCTAAGATCGGTGAGAAACTGAGCATCAGAAGATTTGAGAAAGTTACAAATGAAAACGGTGTGATCGCTTCTTACATCCATGCAGGCGGTAAGATCGGTGTTCTCGTTAACATGGACACAACAGCTGCTGCTGAAGCAGTTGAAGAATGCGGCAAGAACGTATGTATGCAGGTTGCAGCTCTTAAGCCTCAGTTCACAAACCGCAACGAAGTAAGTGCAGAACATATCGCACACGAGAAAGAAATTCTTCTTGCTCAGATCATGAACGATCCTAAGGAATCCCAGAAACCAGCTAAGGTTATCGATGGTATCGTAACAGGTCGTATCAACAAAGAGTTAAAAGAAATCTGCCTTCTTGACCAGGTTTATGTTAAAGCTGAAGACGGCAAACAGTCTGTTGGCAAATACGTTGAATCTGTAGCTAAAGAAATCGGTGCACCTATCACAGTTAAATCTTTCGTACGTTTCGAAACAGGTGAAGGCATGGAAAAACGTGAAGACGATTTCGCGGCTGAAGTAGCTAAACAGGCAGGTCTGTAAGATATTCGGTTAAGTTTACACAATTTGATAATTGTGGGATGATTTATACACATATGAAAAGGAACCCTATGAATTTAGGGTTCCTTTTTTGTATAAATGATGGATTGAAGTTTCCCTCTGAAAAAATAATTTTATTTTTCGCATTTATATGTAAGTCTCCTTGTAAGTTTCTTGAGTGATTTTAAGCATAATTTTTGCTGCGAAGATACCATTCTCATATGTGAAGGTGCTTACACCTCCGCTCTTGTCTACAATATGGCGTATCGACTGAATGCCGATGCCGGCACCTGCTCTTTTGGAGGATTGGAAGACGCCATTCTTTTCTTTAATTTCCCCTTCATAGTAATTCTCTGCATAGATTAAAAGCATATAAGGTGAATGCTGATATACATAAATCCGAATATCCCGTCTGGAAGGTGTAACCCGCAGACTTCCCTCTAGTGCATTTTCCAGAAGGTTGGAAAGGATCAGGCATATGTCCATTTCGTCAGAACCAATGTGTTCAGGCAGGTCAATCTGGGCATAAAAAGGTATCTGATTTCTTTTGGCAAGAGAGCAGTAATAACTGATGATACTGTCAACGGCATGATTATCGCAAAAGTGCATATTCATATTCGGTATTTTGTTGGAAACATGATTCAGATAGTCCTGAATCTTCTCAAGATCCCCTGTTTTGACCAGTGAAGATAGTTGGAGAAAGTGGTGACGCATATCGTGTCTTGCACGTCTGGTTTCCTCAATTGCATTGCATAAATTATCGTAGCGTTCCTGCTGAAGAGAAAGAATATGATTCTCCTGCTGAAGTTTTGCGTTGCGGTTCAGGTTGATTGCCATGAACAAAAACATGGCATAGAGTATCAGCAAAACACACAAGAGTACGATGCTGATGACGATATATCCCTGAAGAATCCGTCCCGTATAAAGTGTTTGTCGATATTTTGGAATCATGAATATATTAAGCCAGATAAACAAAATAGGTATAATCCAGAAAACATACCAGGTCTGGGCAAAATTATCACTTTCTATCATTGAGCGTACAGAATGGGAGGCCGGATAGCATACCAATAAAACAAAAATCCAGCAGATCAGATTATAAAATAGTCCGGCTTTTGTGCAGAACCAAATCGGCATTTCGCTTAAATTCTGATGGATTGTCAAAAGTGCATTGACGGCGCGGGTAAGGCTGTTGACGCATATAAAAACGGCACAGACTGCAAGAAAGATACTGCCGGATTTCCATACAGAAATTTGCAGAGTCTTATGGTACATCAACATAAGGAGCATTGCCGTTGGAAAAAGTAGCAATATCGTCGGCATATTAAAACGGAAGCAGCATATACCTTCTAAAATAGAAATACCTGTAAGCAGAGGTATCAGCCATAGAAGCATTTTTGAAAATGACTGTTTTAAATAACTTCGCATAGGCAGATAAGCCAGGAGTATTCCGGGCAGGATCACAGTGAACTCAAGAATTGGTCTGATGACATTTTCCATAATAATGAGCCCCCTTTTTTGAAAATAATGAAATCTATATTCTGATTTAGTCATAAAAGGAAGTGCATGTTCACTTCTGATAATAAGTATAGCACGAAAGTAATTGTCATACCATGTATGATATAATATTTCATGAAGATCTCGCGAAAGGCAACAAAATTGCAAATATGCATCCACTTTCTTTGTTAAAAGCCCATTTTTAGCAAAATTTTCCGGATAAACGGCCATTTTTTCAATGGAAAGGACGATGTCGGATAAAATAATCCATGATAAACTGAAATTAAGACGAAGGAGGGGAGAGGATGACAAAAATAAACAGAATAAGGAAGCGGGCACTCTGTATTGTATTTGCGGCAATTATTTTACAGCAGACAGGCTGCAGCCATCATCTGCAGTCGAAAGGGACAGATTCCGATTTGTATAGCGGAACGATCACGAATGCGGACGTATTGATCCAGATGCCGGATTTACGGCAATATGGTACTTATGCATGTGGAACAACCTGTGTACAGATGATCATGAATTGGGCTGCGCCCTATGAGGGGGATATCAATCTGACCGTTTATGAAGAAGAACTCGGAACGACTGAAGAAGCCGGGACACCGCCGGAAAATATGGTCCGGTATTTTGAGAAGAATGACATTCCTGCCAGCGCCAAAGAAAAAAGAACGATCAAAGAGCTGGCAGCAGCGCTGGATGCGGGACACCCGATGCTTATGTGCATACAAGCCTGGTCAGCTGACGATGATGGAGGCTACAACACAGATGATCCATCCAATCAGGAAACTTATCTGACAGAAGGGCACTGGGTGATCTGTGTAGGATATCAAAAAAAGAAATCCGGCTATGTTTTTTATTTTAATGATCCGGCCTGTGTTGGTTATTGCATGATGGATGATAAAGAGATGGATAAGCGTTGGATAGATATGGATGGTGCCGGCAAAGTTTATGATCATTATGGAATCCAAATTGAGGCCGCCTCTTCCTACAATCCGCAAGGCGTCTTTCATTTGGATTAGAAGATGAAAATCGTTTAGAATTTGTTTAGATTTATACCTCCTGTTTGTTTAAAAGGGATTGATATGATAATCCCAGAAAATAAACAGGAGGTTTTATAGATGTTAAAAGAAGGTGTCAGTGGTTTTTGTATGGCGTTGGCGGACAGTGTGCCGGGGGTATCAGGCGGAACAGTGGCCTTTATTATGGGATTTTATGACCAGTTCATCGGATCGATCCATGATTTTGTATATGGAAGGGTCAGCAAAAAAAAGACAGCATTTCGGTATCTGATCAAACTGGCGATTGGCTGGATGGTGGGCATGATTCTGGCGGTTTTGGTGTTGTCATCACTTTTTGAAAGCCACATTTACATTGTTAGTTCATTGTTTATTGGATTTATCGCAGGTTCAATTCCGCTGATTGTCAGAGAAGAAAACAGCAGTTTCAGAAAGGTCAGAGAGGGAATCCTGTTTGCGCTCATCGGTATCGCCATTGTTGTGGGCGTTACTTTACTAAACAGTCTTACGGGCAGTGCTTCTATGGATCTCGGTCATTTCTCAATCGGTCTTGGTATCCGCTTGTTCCTGATCGGTATGGTGGCAATCTCTGCGATGTTTCTTCCGGGAATATCAGGTTCAACGCTTCTGCTGATCTTTGGTGCCTATATGCCAGTGATCTCGGCTGTCAGAGGTATTCTGGGATTGAATTTGTCTTATATGCCGGCATTGATTTTTTTTGGCTGCGGCGTATTAACAGGGGCAGTCACAGTTGTAAAAGGCATAGAAATTTGTCTTGAAAAGTTCAAACCCCAGGCTGTTTATATGATCCTTGGCATGATGCTTGGCTCTTTCTATGCCATCATTCAGGGACCGACAACACTGGATGTGCCTCAAAAAGCCATGACTTTCGGCAGCTTTAGCATTCCGGCCTGCATGATCGGAGTGGTGCTTGTCATTGGGCTTCAGGTTGTTTCTATGAAAATGGAAAAGAAATCTGTCTGATAAATTAAACAAGCGATAAAAGTTAAAAGCAGTCATTTTTGCGGATGTGACTGCTTTTAAATTATCAAAAGAGATTGTATAATAAAAGAACAGGATTAGGAGGGCGTTATCTTGAAAAATCAAACGGTAAGAAAACGAATCTTATTATCCAATGGTCTGGCGATTATTGTTGCGCTGGTGATTATCGGTCTGATTAATCTGGCCATAGGAAAGCTATACTGGGAATCCATGGAACGGGAATTTGAATCCACTATGGAACAATTTGTCAGTGAGGATCAGGCAGAAGAAATGCTGGCAGACTGGACTGTTCATCGCAACGCATTTTTGGTTTTGGCCGGTATAGACGCGGTTTTATGTATCGGGGCATTAATCGGAACGATTCTCTTTTTTACACGGAAGCTGACAGGTGATGTGATGAAACCCCTGGATCAGCTGAAGGCCGGTGCGGAGAGAATTCAGGCTAATCAATTTGATCAGAATATTGAATATACCGGGGATGAAGAGTTTGAAGCGGTATGCCGCACATTTAATGATATGCAGGCCCATCTTCTGGAAGAGAGGGAGAAAAATGCCCGCTATGAAAAGGCCAGAACGGATATGATTGCCGGTGTCTCCCATGATTTAAGAACACCGCTGACGGCCGTTCAGGGAACCATTAAAGGATTGATGGACGGTATTGCGGCGACACCGGATCAGCAGCAGATGTTCCTGAAGGTAGCCTACCGCCGGACGGAGGAGATGGGGGCGCTTCTTAACCAGCTTTTTTATCTCTCAAAACTTGAAACGGGCAATATGCCTTTAGATATGCAGAGGATTGATCTTGGTGAATATTTATGGCATTACAGGAATAATAAGCAGGCATTATTTGACCCGCAGGATGTACAAATTAATCTGGAGGCTGAACAAAGGAATGTATTCGTGTCTGCAGATTTGACACAGCTTGAGCGGATTTTAGATAACCTGATAGAAAACAGCCGCAAATACAGCGGCCGAGAACACTTAAAAATCACGATGCAAATGTGTGTTCACGAAGAGGAAAACAGCGGTCAGGCAGAAATTATTTTTGCGGATAACGGAGCAGGTATGCCGGGAGATCAGATTTGCCATGCTTTTGATGAATTTTATCGCGGAGATGCATCCAGAGGGCAGAAAGCCGGCAACGGACTTGGCCTTTATATAGTCAAATATTTAGTCGAGGCGATGGGGGGAAATGTATGGGCAGAGAATCGAAATGGTTTTGCTGTGCATATGCAATTTCCGATGGAGGAGAAATAGATGGAAGATAAAAGGAAAATACTTATTGTGGAGGATGACGCGGATATCAGTATGATCGAATCGGCATATCTTGAAGCCGCTGGATTTGAAGTCAAAATCATTGCGGATGGTTTAGAAGCTGTCAAAGTGATGAACCAGGAAAAATTTGATATGATTTTGCTGGATCTTATGCTTCCGGGAAAGAATGGCTATGAGATCTGCCGTGAGATCAGAGACAAAATCGATGTGCCGATTCTGATGGTCACAGCCAGAACAGAATCCTTTGACAAAGTCAGAGGCTTAGGGTGCGGTGCAGATGATTATATTGCCAAGCCTTTTGACCCGTCAGAGCTGGTGGCCAGAGTCTGTGCCAATATTCGTCAGTATGAGCGGCTGACGAAGAAGCATGAAAAGGCGGATGCAGCCCCTGATGAGATCCGTATCCGTGATCTGCGGATATTGCCTGATAGCTGGAAGGTCTATAAAGGCGACAAGGAGATCAAATTCCCGAACAGGGAGTTTGAACTTCTGAAATTCCTTGCCATGAATCCAAATATCGTTTTTTCAAAGGAACAGCTTTTTGAAAAAATCTGGGGCTATGATTATGTGGGTGACAGTGCTACGGTGATGGTGCATATCAATCGGATTCGCGAAAAAATCGAAGATAACAGCCGGAAACCGGAGATTTTGGAAACTGTCTGGGGTGCCGGCTATCGTCTGAATAAATAACTGAATCGGTACACGATTCAATACACGGACAACACACAGGATAATTTATAATTTGTTTAAAATGTTGTCTGCAGTTTGTTTAATCTCTCTCTGTAAAATGTTGGTATCAACAAATGAAGGAGGGCGCAGAAATGGAAATAAAGATTCTTGATCTGCTTCAGAGATTACACACACCTGCAGGCGACATTTTTTTTGCGGGTATTACAAAATTAGGAGATGCAGGGGCAATATGGATTATATTGGCAGCGGCACTGGTTGTTTTCCCGAAAATGAGAAAACACGGACTGGCGATTTTTGCTGCGTTATGTATTGATATTGTCTTATGCAATGGTTTATTAAAAAACCTGGTGGCTAGAGTCCGGCCATGTGATGTGAACACGGCGGTACAGCTGCTTATTCCACGACCAACGGATTTCTCTTTTCCTTCCGGTCATACGGCAGCTTCCTTTGCAGCTGTGGCTGCTCTGTATTTTACCGGTGATAAACTGATTTGGAAATCTTCTCTGATACTGGCTGTTTTGATTGCATTCTCAAGAATGTATTTATATGTACACTATCCGACGGATATTTTGGGCGGCATTCTCGTAGGCGTTTTTGCCGGATTTGCGGGAGCAAAGATTGTGATGTACATGAGGAGAGCAGGATCAAAATGAACATGATTATCCTGCCGGCTTATCAGCCGGATGAAAAACTTGTACAGCTTGCAGATCAACTGTGGCGGCATGGACTTGGTATGATCGTTGTAGATGACGGCAGCGGAGAGGGTTATGAACCGGTCTTTGAAAAAATTCAGGATGTCTGTATTGTCCTGCATCATAAAGAAAACAGAGGGAAGGGGGCGGCAATCAAAACAGCGCTTCAATATATCAAAGATGAAGTATGGGGATGCCGAACCATCGGGGTCATGGATACAGATGGACAGCATCTTGCAGAAGATATGCTGAAAGTAATATGCAGGGCGGAGAGACATCCTAATGCCATTGTACTGGGCGTTCGAAAAATGGATGGCCGTGTACCATGGAAATCACGGGCAGGCAATGCGATAACAAAGAAAGTGTTTCGCCTTATGAGTGGGGTGAGCATTTCTGATACCCAGACAGGGCTTCGGGCATTTGATATCTCAATGGCTGACTGGCTTCTTGAAGTTGGCGGTGAACGCTATGAATATGAAATGAATGTCCTTCTGACAGCAGTCAAAAAACGGATTCCTATAGAGGAGATTGAGATTGCGACAATTTATCATGACTCTCATAATTCCGGATCACATTTCCGTCCATTTAAGGATTCCATCCGAATCTATGGCGATATGATCAAAATGACATTATCCTCCTTTTCCAGTTTTCTTCTGGATTACGCTTTATTCAGCCTTTTGATGCTCTTTTTCCCAAGGCGGGAACTCTCCGTTTTAGCTGCCAATATTCTGGCCAGGATCATCAGCGCATCCTATAACTATACAATGAATTGCCATTTTGTTTTTAATGAAAAAAACAGTCTGCGGACCGCAGCTGAATATTTTATCCTGGCAGTTGGCATTCTGGCAGCTAATAATGTGATTCTTGGTATCTTGACAGGCGTTGTGCGGATGAATCCTTTTGCGGCCAAAGTGATAACAGAGCTGATGCTGTTTATCATGAGTTTCTTTACACAAAAATACCTTATTTTCAGTAAGGGCAAAATGAAAGCACATAAAGGACTGGCGGCAGAATGAAAAAGATAATATGGATGATGATCGACCTGCTGATTGCGGCCGTGATTATGCTGATGGTATGGCTGGTCAACTATAAGGTGCCTCATAAATGGAACAGTGCAGAAGACACAAAGCAGGTAAGTATTGAAGCCGAAACACAAACAGAGATACCTGTACAGTCAAAAGAGAACCGTCAGTCCTATAGCTCGGATTTACATGAGAAATTTGCGGAACATTTTTCGAATCAGACAGAAATAACAGATACATCCTACCGGAGTCCGGATCTGTCCATTGATATTTCCTATCATCAATATGATACAGGAAAGCTTGATAATTCAGAGAATGGCAAGCATACCAAATACGGGACAAATATTTCTTATGTGTTGGCAGATATCTATACAGCAGATATTCATTGCATTCAGACTGCTTTTGCACAGGATACCTATGGTGTCGGATATTCTGAGAAATTGTCGGATATGTCTGCCAGATTACAGTCCGTACTGGCTGTTAACGGGGATTCTTACAGCAATAACCGGCACAAGGATAACGGTACGATTATAAGAAACGGCACTTATTATCGGAATATGCCTTCCGATGCAGAAACCTGTGTACTCAATCTGGATGGAACCATGGATATTTATCCGCCGGGGCCTATCGACAGGCAGGTACTGGAAGAAAAGAGAGCATGGCAGAGCTGGATTTTCGGTCCAAGTCTTCTGGATGATCAGGGAAAAGCAAAAACAAGCTTTCTGACATGGGATTATATCAGACAGTCCCATCCGAGAACCGCCATTGGCTATTATGAACCGGGACATTACTGCCTTTTGCTGGTGGATGGAAGACAATCTGCATCAAGAGGCATGTTCCTGGATGAGATGGCAGCTGTATTTGAACAGCTCGGCTGTCGGGCAGCTTATAATCTGGATGGCGGACATTGCTCTTTTATGACCATGCAGGATCAGGTGATCAATCATCCCTATAAGCCGGAACATGAAGTACAGGATGGTATTTTTATTATGGAGAGATCAAAATGAGAAAAATAAGATTTTTGTGTATGCAGGCCGGCGTCATATGCAGCCTGATCTTAATCACAGCCAAAATTCTGGACTGGTATAACCCGTATATGGACTTTTCGGGACATGTTGTTCTGGCTCAGCTGTTTCTGTGTGCAGACATGATTTTCCTGACAGTGACATTTGGAAAAAAGCGGCGGAAAATTAGAAACAGATAACCGGATTTTGCTGTATCTTTAATCTGAATATGATAAAATAGCGGTAAAAGGAGTTTGCCAATGAAAAAGAAACGTCATGATATATGGAAGAATATTTCTGTAATGGCGGTGGTTTTTCTGGTTGCATCTGGCAGCAGCATTATTCTGCAGAAGACAGGTGTACATGAACACATTACCGCTATTTTTATTTTTGCCGTGTTTCTCACCTCGATCTTAACCGACGGCTATATTTATGGCATCATATCGGCACTTGTGGGAACACTGGCTGTTAATTATGCGTATACCTATCCCTTTTATGCTCTGGATTTCAAATTTCAAAGCAATCTGATATCTGCTGTTGTGATGATGTCCATCGCGGTACTGACCGGTATGCTGACAACGCAGGTGAAGGCGCATGAAGCTATCAAGGCAGAAAGCGAGAAAGAGCGCATGAGGGCCAATCTGCTTCGGGCAGTTTCCCATGACATAAGAACACCGCTGACCACCATTTATGGTGCCAGCACGACTTTGCTGGAAAGCGGTGACAACTATACCGAAGAGCAGAAGAAGAAGATTCTGAAAGGTATTCAGGAAGACTCTGACTGGCTGATGCGTATGGTGGAAAACCTTTTGTCCATTACAAGAATCGATGAGGGGCGGATCAAGATCATTAAGACCCCAACGGTATTGGATGAGCTGATTGATTCAGTTATGCTCAAGTTTCACAAGCGTTATCCGCAACAGGAGGTCAGCCTGGAACTGCCGGAGAATATTGTTGTGATACCGATGGACGCAATCTTGATCGAACAGGTGATTTTTAACCTTCTGGAGAATGCAGTTCTGCATGCAGAGGGCATGACAAAGCTTGTCTTAAAAGTTTTTGTGCTGGGAAAGCAGGTTGTATTTGAAGTCAGTGACAATGGATGCGGAATAGAAAAAGAACGCCTGAGTGGTATTTTTAATGGAAGCTATCACCTGTTTGAAGGAAGAACACCATCTTCTGACAGCAAAAAACACAATTCCGGCATCGGTCTTTCTGTCTGCCAGACAATTGTTAAAGCCCATGGCGGTGCCATCACAGCGGAAAACAATCCTGCCGGTGGTGCGGTTTTCAGATTTTCGCTTAATGTAGAGGAGATGAATGAAAGTGAATAATAAATATAAAATACTTCTTGTAGAAGATGAGAATAATATCAGTACACTGATCATGACCATGCTGGAATCCTCCGGGTACCAGGTGATCCAGGCCAGAACATGTGCCATGGCCAAAACATTATTTGTCTCGTATTGTCCTGATCTGGTGCTTTTGGATCTTGGCCTTCCGGATATGGACGGCATGACATTTCTTGAGGACGTCAGAAAGGATTCTCTGACACCGATTATCGTGCTTTCGGCCAGAACCAATGAAAAGGACAAAGTGCTGGCTCTGGATGCCGGTGCCAATGACTATGTCACAAAGCCTTTCGGCGCAGCAGAGCTTCTGGCCAGAATCCGTTCAACTCTGCGCAATTACTCTCACAGTGCAGAATCCGGCAAGCTTCCCGGCGGCAAATTTACGGTGCAGGATCTGGAGATTTTGTACGATGCCAGACAGGTCTTTATAAAAGGAAAAGAGATCAAATTAACTCAGACAGAATACAATATTGTGGCACTGCTGTCCGAACACTGCGGCAAGATGATGACCTATTCGGCGATTATCAAAGGTGTCTGGGGCTATCCTGATGAGGGCAGCGTTAAGAAGCTTCAGGTAAACATGGCCAATATCCGCAAGAAATTCGGTGTGAAACCCGGGGAGGCAACATATATTACAAACGAATTGGGTGTAGGATACCGAATGAACAGCGATTAGCAATATGTAACTTGCGATTTTTGGAAAAGTTGAAAAAATTTTTCAAATACTGGACAAGTCAATCAGAAATATGTAGAATGTAATATAAAACTAAAAACCGTTATTTCAGCGGTTGTAAACAAAATCAGGAGGATGATATCATGTTAAAATGCTTTAAGAAGATTAATAAGAAAGACACAGGAATTTTTGCAGCAGGCCTTGTATTTGGTACAGCAGGTATCAAACTGCTTTCAAGTAAAGATGCAAAGAAACTTTATACAAACTGTACAGCAGCTGTTCTGCGTGCAAAGGAATGCGTATTAAAGACTGCGACAACAATTCAGGAGAATGTTGAAGATATCTATGCAGAAGCTCAGCAGATCAATGAAGACAGAGCTGCCAAAGAAGCAGAAGAATATACAGATGTTGAAGATGTAGAAACAGCAGCTGAACCAGAAGAAGCTGAAACAGCATCTGAGGAAAACGAGGCGGAATAATTTCCATGAAGTTCGTTGTAAAACATGAAATAAAAGGAAGAATCCGTGTACATTTCTGTCAGAAACGCATGACATTTGAAGAAGCGGATACTTTACAATATTATTTAAATTCTCAGGAGATGATTACTTCTTCCAAAGTGCAGGAACGTACGCAGGATGCAACGATCTGCTATACAGGTGACAGAGCGGATGTTATTGCCCTTTTGAGAAGTTTTCATTATGACAAAGTAGATGTTCCGGATGTTTACAGACAGAATTCCGGAAGAGAGACGAATCGTGAATACTGGGATAAATTGGTGACAAAGGTTGTTGTTCATTATGGCAATAAACTGTTTCTGCCAATGCCGATCCGAACAGTCATCACAGGTGTAAAATCCATCAAGTATATTTATATGGGCATTCACACACTGCTTCAGCGCAAGATTGAAGTACCTGTGCTTGATGCAACGGCCATCGGCGTTTCTATGCTCAGAGGCGATATCAGTACAGCCGGTTCTGTTATGTTCCTGCTTGGTATCGGTGAAATCCTTGAAGAGTGGACGCACAAGAAATCTGTCGATGATCTGGCAAGAAGCATGTCCCTGAATATCAGCAGAGTATGGCTGTGCAATGACGGTCAGGAAATGCTTGTGCCGACAACAGAAATTCGCACAGGAGATCTGGTTCGTGTACATATGGGCAATATGATTCCGTTTGACGGTACGGTGGCTGAAGGTGAAGCCATGGTTAATCAGGCTTCTCTGACAGGTGAGTCAGAACCTGTACGCAAGTACGCAGAGAGTACCGTTTATGCAGGAACGGTTGTTGAAGAAGGTGAATTGACCATTCGTGTCAAAGAGACCAACGGCTCCAGCAAGTTTGACAAGATTGTCACCATGATCGAAGAGTCAGAGAAACTGAAATCCGGACTTGAAAGCAAAGCGGAACATCTGGCAGACAGACTTGTACCATATACATTGCTTGGTACGGGCATTACTTACCTTTTGACCAGAAATGTGACAAAGGCGATTTCTGTATTGATGGTTGACTTCTCATGCGCACTGAAACTGGCTATGCCGATTTCAGTTCTGTCAGCGATCCGTGAAGCCAGCAACTACCATGTCACTGTCAAAGGCGGAAGATATCTTGAAGCTATGGCAGAAGCAGATACCATTGTATTTGACAAGACAGGTACACTGACAAAAGCTCAGCCGACAGTGAAACAGGTTGTTTCATTCAACGGTATGAGTGAGAATGAACTTCTTCGAATTGCAGCCTGCCTGGAAGAACATTTTCCACATTCCATGGCCAAGGCAGTCGTACAGGCGGCTGTGGACAGACATCTGGTACATGAGGAGCTGCATTCGAAGGTAGAATATATCGTCGCCCATGGCATTTCTTCCAAGATCAATGACAAGAAGGTTGTCATCGGCAGCTATCACTTTGTATTTGAAGATGAGAAGTGTGCCGTACCTGACGGTATGATGGAAGCTTTTGAGAAGCTGCCGTCTGAATGTTCACATCTGTTTATGGCCATCGACTATGAACTGGCTGCAGTGATCTGCATTGAAGACCCTCTGCGTGAAGAGGCAGCCAATGTTGTCAGAGAACTGAAGGAAGCAGGTATTTCCAAGGTTGTCATGATGACCGGAGACAGTGACCGTACAGCCAAAGCGATCGCAGCAAGGGTTGGCGTTGATGAATATTATTCAGAAGTTCTGCCTGAAGACAAGGCATCCTTTGTGGAGGCAGAGAAGAAAGCCGGACGTAAGGTCATTATGATCGGCGATGGTATCAATGATTCACCGGCATTATCTGCGGCTGATATCGGTATCGCCATCAGTGACGGTGCTGAAATTGCCCGTGAAATTGCAGATATCACTGTAGGTGCAGACAGTCTGAATGAGCTTGTAGCACTGAAACTGATCAGCAATGGCCTGATGAAGCGTATTCACAAGAATTACAGATTTATTGTCAGCTTCAACACAGGTTTGATCCTGCTCGGTGTGGCAGGTATTTTGCAGCCGGCGACATCGGCATTGCTGCATAACACATCAACATTGATGATCGGTTTGAAGAGTATGCAGGATATCCTGTAAGATATTGAATATTATTTTATTATAGAAAGTACTTCATTTTTCTTAAACAAATTTTTGAAAAATGAAGTACTTTTTTCTATTTGCCCTCTATGTGTGACAGTTCTGTGAAATATAGTGTGCTATAATAATACGATAGCTTGGAGGGAGAATATATGTATAACAGACAGTTCATTCATATTGCATTTCTTTTATGGGGAGGAATTCTATGTCTGATCACGGCAATATGTATGTATTTCAGTTACAATTTTAATCAAGAAAAACGTCGATGGCTCTTATTGATCCAATTATCCGGTGCGATATTACTCTTATCGGATGCTGCAGCCTGGGGATACAGAGGCAGCAGTGAAGAGGGCGCTTATCTGGCTGTAAGGCTCAGCAATTTTTTTGTATTTATACTCAGCGATCTGATGCTCTTTTTCTTTCACGGATATGTCTGCTGCTACCTGTTTCCTGAAAGCAGTGCACGACTGCATTTGACTTTGAAGAAGCAGAAAAAAGAAAAAATACAATCAGGAATTCCAAACAACCGCATTGAAGGTGTTTTCTTGATTGCCCTTTTTGGTGCGGCAATGGTTGTTTTTTCTCAATTGACGAATATTTATTATTATATTGATGCGCAGAACTATTATCATAGAAGTTCGGGATATTTTCTGGCTTTATTGATTCCGATAATCGGAATGATTCTGGAATTTTCTATCATCATTCAATACAGAAGGAAAATATCCCAGGAGACTTTTGTGGCAATGCTTTTGTATTTGATATTACCCTTTGCGTCAACGTTTGTATTGGTGTGTCATTATGGTATTTCCTTTTCTAATATTGCCATTTGCTGTTCGATTATTTTGATGTTTATTGCAGCGATGATTGAACAGAATCAAAATCTGGCGAAGAAAGAAAAAGAGGCTGCGGATATGCGTATTGCCGTTATGGTCAGCCAGATTCAGCCGCATTTTATGTACAATTCCCTGAATGCGATTTATCATTTATGTGATAAAAATCCGGAGTTGGCCAAAGAAGCGATCAATGATTTTTCGGAATATTTACAATACACTCAGCGCTCCATACAGAGAATTACCCCTGTTTCATTTAATGAGGAACTGCAGAATGTAAAAAACTATCTTCATTTAGAAAAAATACGATTCGGTGAAGATTTGAACATCGTCTATCAGATTCATGTTTCTAATTTCTTTGTGCCGGCTCTATCCATACAACCGATTGTGGAAAATGCAGTCAAGCATGGGATCTGTCAGAAAGAAGATGGCGGAACATTAGTGATTACAACGCAGGAGCTGCAGGATATGATAGAGATTACCGTAGCCGATGATGGTGCAGGTTTTGACCCCTCTGTTCCAAAAGAGGATCATAAACCACATGTCGGTATCCAAAACACCAGGCAGAGAATTCAGGCCATGTGCGGCGGAACACTTGAAATTCACAGTCAGATAGGAAAAGGGACAATTGTCACAATACGATTGCCAAAGGAGTCAAAATGAAAATATTAGCAGTAGATGACGAAAAAATTGCATTAGATGGGATGGTACAGGCGATTCGGGAAGCGGAACCTGAAGCGGAAGTCTATAGTTTCAGAAAAGCATCCAAAGCATTGGAATTTTACAAAAACAATCCATGCGATGTGGCGTTTCTTGATATTCAGATGCGAACAATCAGCGGTGTCGAACTTGCAAAAGAAATGAAACAGATGAATCCAAAGATTAACATTGTGTTTGCAACAGCCTATGCAGATTACAGAGGAGAGGCATTTGATATGCATGTCAGCGGCTATCTGATCAAGCCGATCACAGCGGCAAAAATCAGAAAGGAACTGGATAATCTGCGTTACCCTGTTCCGGTAAAACCCGGAAAACGGATCCAGATACATACTTTCGGAAATTTTGAAATATATGCGGATGGCGTACCTGTTGCATTTAAATACAACAAAACAAAGGAAATGCTGGCTTATCTTGTGGACCGAAACGGTACCTATTGCAGAAATGAGGAAATCATGGCGGCACTGTGGAAAGACGAGAAACATGCCAGCTATCTGAGTAATCTCAAAAAGGACATGGTGGATACATTGCAGCGCTTAAACTGTGCAGATATTGTGGATGCAACCAGAGGAAGGCTGCGGATCTGCACCGACAATATAGAGTGTGATTATGCTGACTGGTGTAAAGGAAAGCTATACGCCATCAACCGATATAAAGGGGAGTATATGACACAGTATAGTTGGGCAGAATTTACCAATGGGGAGTTAAGCAGAAAATCTAACGGGTGAAAGTACATATGAAAAAAAGAAACATAGAAACGATAAATATACTATTGGTATTGATTTTGGTGGTGGGAGTTTTTGCAGTTGGCATATTTACTGCAGATCAGATGGGAGCTTTTTATCGTGAACCGGAAATAACAACTGCTGCAAAATATGCAGGAACAGATGCCCCCGTTCTCCGGATTGCCACGGATTATGACTTTTGCCCAAATTCATATTACAATAGTAAAGGAAAACTGTCCGGCTTTTATATAGAAGTTATCACTGAAGCTGCCAATCGAATCGGAATGACACCTGAATTTATGACCGATAACTGGCCGGGATGCAGAGAAAAACTAACTAGCGGTGCCGCGGATGTATTGCTTGGACTGGAGATTTTTTCAAATATGGAAGGAACACTCCGAACAATCCCAATCGGTTCTGACGAATTAAATGTTTACGGCAAGACCGAAGTAACCAGTGCGGCGGCTTTATCAGGAAAAAAGATTGCGCTGATGGCAAGATCTGTTATTAGCAGCACATTTGATTTAAACTGTGAATATGTAGAGTATTATACCAATACAGAAATTTTGGAGGCTGTGGAGAATGGGGATGTTGATTACGGCATCTGTCATGGTGCTGTTGCTGAAAAAATCATTGAAAAAAACGATTTCCATCTGAAAAAAGGTATGGCTTTAATGAAGAGCTTTCCTGCGTTGGCTGTACAGGATTCAAATCCCCAGCTGCAGGAACAATTAAATGCGGCGTTAAAGGATATGGCAGAAGATGGCACGATCTACAGGCTAAAAACAAAGTGGATAGAAGAGTTTACAAAGGATCGTTCATTCCGCTATGTGGTAAAAAATAATCTGGCTGTTTACAGTGTTATGCTGATCGGTATTTTTACATTATTTGTTATTACATTATTTTTCAAAACGGCAATGAAGAACCAAAATCAATATATCACGGCCTTACTGGATTATCAGAAACAGCTGCAGGATTCCAATGAGGAAACAAAACGTGCCAATCTGGCAAAATCAGAATTTTTGTCCCATATGTCTCATGATATCCGGACACCGATGAACGGGATTATGGGTATGGCAGGTATCATCCGCAAAAACATTCATAATCCGAACAAGATTTCGGAATGCCTTGACAGTATTGATATGGCTTCTGATCATCTGATGTCTCTGATTAATGATGTATTGGATATGAGCAAGTTAGAGAGTGGTAAAGTAGAATTGGAATCCATTGAATTTTCACTGGATGAGGAGCTCAGATATGTGGCCAATATTATGGAACCCAAAGCCAGAGAGAAGCAAATTGAACTTCATATTGATGATTCGGGTGTCATGCATCCGTCATTCATTGGCAGTCCAGGACATCTTCGCCGGATATTGATCAATCTGGTCAGCAATGCTTTGAAGTATACACCGGATAAAGGGAAGGTACTTGTGAAAATTACAGAGACATCAAAAGATGCCTGCAAGTCTGATCTGGAATTCAAAATTCAGGATAATGGAATCGGTATGAGTGCTGATTTTGCTTCCAATTATCTGTATGAACCCTTTATGCAGGAAAATGACAATGTCCGAACAAAATATCAGGGGACAGGACTTGGAATGGCCATTGTCTATGAATTGGTAAAAAATATGCAGGGAACCATTCATGTCGATACGAAACCGGGCGAAGGGACAACATTTACCGTTGTTCTGCCATTTGAACCGGATGAGAGACAGGATGCCGTATCAAAAGAGCAGACTCACGCAACGGATATTCATGGAATGCATATATTGCTGGCAGAAGATAATCAGCTGAATCGTGAGATTGCGCAGTATATCCTGGAGGAGGCAGGCGCTGTCATTACAACAGCGGAAGATGGTGAACAGGCTGTCAGATTATTTTCTGAATCAGAGATTCAAAGCTACGATGCCATATTGATGGATATCATGATGCCTAAAATGGATGGACTGGAGGCGACTCGTCAAATTCGGGAGATGAAGAGGAGAGATGCCGCTGAAATTCCTATTATTGCCATGACAGCCAATGCATTTGTAGAAGATCGTAAGAAAACAGCGGAGGCAGGTATGAATGCCCATCTGACGAAACCACTGGAAGTAGAAAAGTTATTTGAAACCCTGGCACGATATTATCAACCATAATAAATGATCTTTTTCTATATAAATAGATAGCCTGTGAATGAAAGAGCCTGAGAAATCTTTGTGACAATTTCTCAGGCTCCTGCTGTCTGCGCATATCCGTAACAATATATCAATGGAAAAAGAAAAGACCGGAAACTATCAAAGCTTCCGGCCTTGCCCCTGCCAAGGAGTCGGCGTGACAGGATTCGAACCTGCGACCTCTACGTCCCGAACGTAGCGCTCTACCAAGCTGAGCCACACGCCGTCGACTTACTTATTATGCATCAAATCATCTGTTTTGTCAAGCTTTAAGAGTAAAAAATTTTCTTTTTAAAAATTTTTAAAATAATTAAAAAAATTGTTGACAATTAATACAATTTGATGTATGATAGTTTCTGTCAGGTCGGCCTGACACGGACGAAGAATGGAATCTTAGCTCAGCTGGGAGAGCATCTGCCTTACAAGCAGAGGGTCATAGGTTCGAGCCCTATAGGTTCCATTGATGGCGAGATAGCTCAGTTGGCTAGAGCATGCGGTTCATACCCGCAGTGTCGAGGGTTCGAATCCCCCTCTCGCTACTAGGACTTGAAATATTTTACAACAAAGTGCTTGACATAATCGACATTTTATTGTATGATATCTCTCGTCAGGTTATTACAACCGAACACAACGGAATCTTAGCTCAGCTGGGAGAGCATCTGCCTTACAAGCAGAGGGTCATAGGTTCGAGCCCTATAGGTTCCATTACGGCGAGATAGCTCAGTTGGCTAGAGCATGCGGTTCATACCCGCAGTGTCGAGGGTTCGAATCCCCCTCTCGCTACTTGATTTAAAGCCTTGAAAACCCAGTGTTTTCAAGGCTTTTTGTTTTGCACAAATATAAATTAAGGTTAGATGTCCTTTATCATTTTGAGAGGTAACAGAGAATGAATACAACTGTGGATCAAGCAAAAAACGCGATTTTGATGGTAAGTTTTGGAACAAGCTATAATGACAGCCGCGAGAAGACAATTGGTGCGATTGAGGAAGATATTGCAGCTGCTTTTCCTAAGTGGTCTGTGCGCAGGGCTTTTACAAGCGGCATGATTATCAAAAAATTAAAAGAACGGGATGGCTGCCATGTTGATACGGTAGAAGAAGCCCTTAATCGTGCTCTTCAAGATGGCATTCAGCGTCTGATTGTGCAGCCGACCCATTTAATGGATGGCAATGAATATATGAAAGTTGAAGCAATTGCAGAGGCATGGCAATCTAAGTTTGAGTGTTTGACCATCGGTGCTCCGCTTCTGAACAGCGAATCGGATGCTCAGTCGGTGATCCGGGTCATCACAGAAGATACGAAAGCATTCAATGATGACCAGACAGCCATCTGCTTTATGGGACATGGCAGTGATGCAGAAGCCAATGCGATATACAGCAAATTACAGCAGATGCTCAAGAATGCCGGACATGAGAATTATTATATAGGCACAGTTGAAGCAGACCCGACACTTCAGCAGCTGGCGGAGCAGGTACAGGCAGGCGGCAATTATAAGAACGTTCTTCTTCAGCCGCTGATGGTGGTTGCCGGTGATCACGCCAACAATGATATGGCCGGAGACAATGATGATTCATGGAAATCCACCTTCGAGAAAGCCGGATATGATGTGACCTGCATTGTCAAGGGGCTTGGAGAATTAGAGGGCATACGTCGAATTTATGTTCGTCATGTCAGGGATTGTATTGAAAGCTGACTGAATGAACATTAGATGAGCAATTATTTTGCTGTATTTTCATCAATGCTTTCGGTGAATGCCGGTATGAAGTGCAGCAAGACTTGAAAATGATTTTGCCCTATGGTATCATTAGAGGCAGGAATGAATGAAATGGAGGCTTTAATGATGACAAAAGTAGATGTTGTAAGAGCAGAGATGGTTAAGGCCATGAAAGCCGGAGATAAGGAACGCAAGAATGCATTATCCATGCTTTTGAGTGCATTGAAGAATGCCACAATTGATAAACGAAGTGATCTGACAGAGGAAGAAGCCGATGTCATTGTCCGCAAGGAGATCAAGCAGACACAGGAGACACTGGACACCACACCGGCAGACCGTACAGAGATTATTGAAGAGTGCAGACTTCGTATTGCAGTTTATGAAGAATTTGTACCGAAGATGATGGAAGCTGATGCCATTGAAGCAGTGATCAAAGAGACGCTTGCTGAGCTTGGCATTGAAGCACCGACGGCGAAGGACAAGGGCAAGATTATGAAGGTACTGATGCCGAAGGTAAAGGGCAAGGCCGACGGTAAGCTTGTTAACCAGCTGTTATCAGGTATGTTTGTATAAGAATATAAATGTGTGTCAATCATATGCAATCAGGAAAATCCGCGGGTAAGGCCATCTTACAGCGGTTTTTCTGTTATAAAAGACAGATGAACAGAAAGGACAGATTATGAGAATAGGAATGGGTTATGATGTACATCGCCTTGTACCGGAGAGAGATTTGATTCTCGGAGGTGTAAAGATACCATATGAAAAAGGACTTCTTGGACATTCAGATGCCGATGTGATGCTCCATGCGGTCATGGATGCGCTGCTTGGTGCAGCAGCACTTGGAGATATCGGAAAGCATTTTCCGGATACAGATCCGGCATACAAGGGGATTTCCAGTATCAAACTGTTGGAGCATGTAGGCAGACTCATTGAGGATAAAGGATTTATCGTCGGCAATATCGATGCAACTATTATTGCGCAGAAACCGAAGATGGCACCGCATATTCCGCAGATGCGTCAGAATATTGCAAAGGCACTGAAGATTTCTGAGAGCCAGATCAATGTGAAGGCCACAACAGAAGAGGGGCTTGGTTTTACCGGGGAAGGCGCGGGAATTTCTTCCCAGGCAATCTGTCTTCTTGAGGAAATCGGCAATTTCGGCGGACGCGATGTGATGTATGAGGATTCCTATCAGCCATCAGCCGGCGGCTGTGCAGGCTGCGGCGGATGCAGACAGTAGGTGTTTATACAATATGAAATCAGACCAGTATAATATAACGATTCAGTATGCACAGCCGGAAGACTGGAATGCACTTTGTGATTTGTGGGTCACCTGTTTCCATGATTCAGTCTCTTTTATGAACTACTATTATGATTATTTTTTCCGGAAGAGTACAGTGCTTACGCTCAAGGAAAGAAATGTTCTGAAGGCGATGATACATCTGAACCCCTATAAAATTTATATAAGAGGGAAAATTATCAGCAGCTATTATATGGTAGCAGTGGCAACAGATGCGGCATTCAGACACCGGGGTGCTATGACACAGCTGATGAAGAAGGCTTTTGCCGATTGTTATGCAGGGCAGATACCTTTTGTCTATTTGATGCCAAGTGATGAGGCAATCTATACCCCTCTTCAGTTCACATTTATCTGCAGACAATATGTTGAACAAAAGTACCGGATGGGGACTGAATATACCAGAGCAGCCATAACGTCAGCAAAGAATCGCGTGATGTCAGAGCCGGTTTCATCAGAGAAGGAATGGGAAACACTCGCGGCACTGTCTAATCGCCTGCTGGCTGAAGCCAATGATTGTTTTACGCGGCGGGATGCTTTTTACTTCGAACGGCTGCAAATGGAGAATATCGCAGATAACGGTAATTTATTCCTGCTGTATGCGGAGGGAAAGCAGATCGGTTATCTGTCCGCTGCCTGTGAAGAAGAAGGGCTGGAAGTTCGTGAAATATACTGCCTGCCTGAGTGGAAGGACGAAGCGGCAAACTGGCTGATGCAAACCTTTGGCGGGCAAAAGGGGCAGGTAATTCCTCTGCTTTCCGAACCTTTTCTCAGAAAACAGCAATGTGAAAAGGCGTGGATGCGTCCGATTATCATGGGACGCATCATTGACCTGAAGGAATGGATCGCGCTGATGCCGGTTGAAAAAGCGGACTTTGACATTACGATTCAGGTTGAAGATCACTGGATTTCAGAAAATGATGGTATCTGGCACTGGACAGCAGAAAATGGTGTTTCCTGTTTTGAACATTCAGAAGATGGTCAATGGGATGTGCACATGGAAATTGATGCATTGATGCAGTGGCTGTCCGGCTATTGTTCTGTTCAGCTGTTAATACAGAACCATCAGGTCCAATATCGTGACAGTCTATCAGAGCAGGAAGTGCTTGAAACTTTGCAGGCCATTCCGATTCTGCATGGCTGGGTGATCAATGAAATCGTATAACAGAATATAGCTATCTCACACAAATAGGTTGACAAACCTGTCTTTTTTGCATAGACTAAAATTCAGATAAATGCAATGATTATGGAGGAAAGAGTGAAAAATCATGAAGATATTCAATACATTAACGAGAAAAAAAGATGAATTTGTGCCAATCGAGGAAGGAAAGGTTCGCATGTATGTCTGCGGACCAACCGTATACAACTACATTCATATCGGTAATGCACGTCCTATGATTGTGTTTGATACTGTACGCCGTTATTTTGAATACAAAGGTTACGATGTGAATTATGTTTCCAACTTCACAGATGTGGATGACAAGATCATCAAGAAAGCCAACGAAGAAGGTGTGGATGCATCTGTTATTTCAGAGCGTTTCATCAAAGAAGCACAGAAAGATATGGCAGATATGAACGTTAAGGAAGCAACCTATCATCCGAAGGCAACTGAGGAAATTGACGGCATGATTGATATGATCCAGACATTGATCGACAAAGGCCATGCCTATGCGGTGGACGGCACAGTTTATTTCAGAACACGTTCCTTCAAGGATTATGGCAAGCTGTCCAAGAAGAATATAGATGATCTCGAAGCAGGGCACAGAGAAATCAAGGTAAACGGTGAAGAGGGTAAGGAAGATCCGCTGGATTTTGTTCTCTGGAAACCAAAGAAGGAAGGAGAGCCATCATGGCCATCCCCATGGGGCGATGGACGTCCGGGCTGGCACATTGAGTGCTCTGTTATGTCCAAGAAGTATCTTGGCGAGCAGATTGATATTCATGCCGGCGGCGAAGATCTGATCTTCCCGCATCATGAGAATGAGATTGCCCAGAGTGAAGCATGCAATGACAAGGAATTTGCCCATTACTGGATGCACAATGGCTTCCTGAATATTAATAACGTGAAGATGTCCAAGTCTCTGGGCAACTTCTTTACAGTCCGTGAAATCGCTGAGAAATACGATCTTCAGGTGCTGCGTTTCTTCATGCTCAGTGCGCATTACAGAAGTCCGCTGAATTTCAGTGCAGAATTAATGGAAGCCTCCCGCAATGGTCTTGAACGTATCCTGACAGCGGTTGATCGTCTGCGCACACTGAATCTTCAGGGCGATGCATGCACAGAAGCAGAAAAAGAGCAGATGAAAGTATTTGATGCACTTGTTGCCAAATATGAAGCTGCTATGGAAGATGATTTTAATACAGCAGATGCTATTTCTGCTATTTTCGAAATGGTGAAGGCAGCCAATATTCATGTAACGGAAGCCTCTACAGCAGCATTCAGAGATCAGGTATTGACAGAAATCGTCAAATTATGTGATGTTCTCGGCATTAAAACTGAGAAGAAAGAAGAGCTGTTAGATGATGAGATCCAGGCTTTAATCGATGAACGTCAGGCTGCCAGAAAGGCGAAGAATTTCGCCCGTGCGGATGAGATCCGTGATGAACTGCTTGCCAAAGGTATTATCCTGAAGGATACAAGAGAGGGTGTCAAATGGAGCAGAGCTTAGAATCTTTCGGCGCATGGTTTCGTGAACTTTATCACCTGGACAAGCCGGATGTCAGGGAATATTCTGCCCTGACACTGGCCTATATCGGTGATGCGGTTTATGAGATTGTCATCCGTACTTATATTGTCGGCAGGGGCAATGCACCTGTAGAACGTCTCCACAAGCGTTCCAGCCGTCTTGTCAAAGCAGAAACACAGGCGAATCTGATCATGGCTATTGAAAACCAGCTCACAGAGGAAGAGCATGCCGTTTACAAAAGAGGCCGCAATGCCAAATCTTATACCATGGCCAAAAATGCCACCATGTCTGACTATCGTAAAGCAACCGGATGCGAGGCTTTGATGGGTTATCTTTATCTGACCGAACGATACGAGAGACTGACAGAACTGATTCATACCGGTCTGAAATCACTTGGATTGATTGAGTAGCCAAGAAGCATACAGACATTTGATAATACAGGATTAAAAGCGGAGATCACAGGTATCTCTGAACATGAATATAACGCGAGGTAAATATGGGATATACAGAATTAAAAATAGAAGGCAGAAATCCGGTCATTGAAGCTTATCGTTCGGGCAAAACAATTGATAAATTGTTTGTATTGGATGGATGTCAGGACGGCCCTGTCAAGACAATTACAAGGGAAGCGAGAAAGCAGCATACCATTATCAGCTATGTATCCAAGGAACGTCTGGACCAGCTTTCAGAAACACATCATCATCAGGGTGTTATTGCCATTGCAGCGGCTTATGATTATGCCACAGTGGATGACATACTGGCTAAGGCCCGTGAAAAAGGGGAAGCACCATTTATCTTCCTGCTGGATGGCATTGAAGATCCGCATAACCTTGGTGCGATTATCCGTACAGCCAATCTGGCAGGTGCCCATGGTGTCATTATTCCAAAACATCGTGCTGTAGGACTGACCGCCACTGTTGCAAGAACCTCTGCCGGCGCCCTTAACTTTACGCCGGTTGCCAAGGTTACGAATTTGGGAGCGACCATGGATGAGTTGAAGAAAGAGGGGCTTTGGTTTGTCTGTGCAGATATGAAGGGTGAGATCATGTATCGTCAGAACCTGACCGGTCCAATCGGTCTTGTAATCGGCAACGAGGGCGAAGGTGTCAGCCGTCTTGTTCGCGAGAAATGTGACTTTACGGCATCCATTCCGATGAAGGGTGACATTGATTCTCTGAATGCTTCTGTAGCTGCTGGTGTACTGGCTTATGAGATTGTCAGACAGAGAATGGGAAAGTAAACATAAAGCATAACAATATGTATGTAAAGGGGCTGAATAAATATGCCATTATTAAGTGTTATCATTCCAATTTATAATGCCAGAACATATATCGAGAAATGTATTAAAAGCATTCTTAGACAAAATTTTCGGGATTATGAATTGATTTTGGTGGATGATGGCTCTGTAGACGGCAGTGGTTATATGTGTGATGCATATGCCGGACAGGATAACAGGATATATGTTATTCATCAATTGAATCAAGGCGTTTCAGCGGCACGTAATGCAGGGCTGGAAGCTGCGGCGGGGCGATACATTTGTTTTGTAGATGCAGACGACTGGATTGAACCGGATTTATTCCAAGTCTGTATTGATACAATTGAATCAAGCGGCGCGGATATTCTGCAGCATGGAATGACACGTTCTATTTGGAAAGATGGAGAAGAAGTATCCTCATCTAAAAGATATATTATTTCTGATTCAGTATGCCTTACAAAAGAACAATTAGGCGAACGTATACAAGATATATACAGCTCTGTAAGCGTAAATGTTTTTAATTATATATATAAGCGGGAATTATTGCAGACTATCCGTTTTGATACAGGAATGCCATATTCAGAGGATAATGTATTTGCAATGCAGGCTTTAAGAAATGCGAATGTATATTATTTTTTAAATAACTATGGTTATCACTACAATGTTCGTGCTGGTTCAGCTGCTTATAAATGGCAGCCTGAAATGATAATGTGTTATTTGAAAACTTTTTACGCCACTCAGACCTTTTTTAGGGCTCTTCATATTGTTAAAGACACAGAACGTCATTTGATGGCAGACAGAGTTGTCAATGGGTACGCTTCATTGGTATATAATTTGTGTTTGCCTTCATGCTCGTTAAAATATAAAGAAAAATTGCATATTGCACGTCGTGGAAGACGTCTTTTTAAAGTCGATAGATATAAAAAGTATTATCATTTAGAAAAACAAAGTTTGTTCAGTAAGGCTAAAACAATACTGACTTTTTGTCATATAGAATGGTTTTTAATTCTTTTTGGGAGTATTTACTTAGGAGGTTTTGAAAATGACAAGACAAAAAATTGATTTTGTTATTGCTTGGGTGGATGGCTCTGATCCGGAGTGGCAAAAAGAAAAATTAGCATGTATGAAAAAAATGGGAATAGCAACCAAAGTTGATAGTCGAGATGTTCGATATAGAGATTGGGAAATTTTGCCATATTGGTTTAGAGGCGTTGAAAAATTTGCACCCTGGGTTAGAAAAATTCATTTTGTTACTTGGGGACATGTGCCTGAATGGCTGAATGTGAACCATCCCAAGTTACATATTGTCAATCATACAGATTTTATCCCGGATAAATTTCTTCCGACATTTAGTGCAAATCCTATTGAACTTAATTTTCATAGAATACATGGATTGTCTGAAAACTTTGTCTACTTCAATGATGATATGTTTTTATTAAATACTGTCAAGCCATCAGATTTCTTTGTACATAACAAACCCGTTGATATGCTGGCCCTGCAGCCGGATGTAGCTAATGCTGATGATCCGGTGATGCCATATATTTATCTGAATAATGCGATGGTTTTGGCAAAATATTTTGACAAAAGAGAGAATATGAAGAAACAGCCTTGGGCTTATTTTCATCCGGGGTACCCGTTGATGTATCTTGTGAACAATGCACTTGAAATGGCTTTTCCTCGCTTTACCGGGTTTTATACTGTCCATGGACCGGCACCTTTGATGAAGCAGACTTATGAGACACTCTGGCGGCTGGAGCCGGAATTGCTGGAGCGCGTATGTTCGCATCCTTTCCGGCACAAAGAAGATGTGAATCAATATGTTTTGCGGGAATATGAGAAACTGAATCAGAATTTTGTTCCGCGGAATACCAAAAAATTCTGCCGGTATTATGATCTGGATGCGAATAATTCAAAACTCATATCCACGATAACGGGACAAAAGTGTCCTGCTGTCTGCATTAATGACAGTAATCATTCTATTCCGTACAATCGTGTAAAAAAACAATTGGACATGGCATTTCGACAGATTCTTCCGGAAAAATCTTCCTTTGAAATTTGACGGTTGATGTAAAATTGCTTGGCTGAATTGATATCAAACTCCGGTGTTTCTGGAAAAAGATAAGAAATGTGCCAATCACCTTGCTGATTGGCACATACTCAGTAATGGTATACGATTTTCTTTATTTCTTTTTTCTCATACAAAGAATTTTATGAACAATTTTATATGGAAAAATATTATATTTATATAAGAACAGCACAGTTTTTCCTTTATTAGAATACATTAAAGGTGTTATTTCTTGTATTTTACTTTTTGCTCTGGTGCGTAATATTTTGCAATTTTCACCAACTTCTAAATGGTATTGCTCAATACAGGCAATTACTCGAAGAGCAGTATCTTCTATCATAAAACTATTTTTTCTTTTTATAAAAAAATCCATTCTTTCAAAACACGCTTCTATATAATCTAATTTATTCTGTTTACTTTCCATTCCCATAATGCTGTCATTGCGGTGTCTGTAAAATATTAATCTGTCAGACAGCGAACAAATTCTAGAACATCTTTCTACAATAGAGGGCAGTAAAAATTCATCTTCCCGTGTCCTGTCTTTGGGATAATAAAGATGTTCTAATATTTTTCTTTTATATAATTTATTCCATGCAACGACACATTCTGTATGGCCTACAGAAGAATAAATTTTCCAAAACTCATCTTTTCCAAAAACAATATCATTAAAAGTAAATTCTGAATATAAATTCTTTCCTGTATGATCAACATGCTGGATACTGCATACAGCCATATCACTATGAGTTTCCAATAGTCTGCTATATAATGTTTCCATCATATTTCTGGAAATAAAATCATCACTATCTATAAAAGAAATGTAATCTCCGGTGGCAATATCCAATCCGGAATTTCTTGCCATTGACAAACCCTCGTTTTCTTTATGGATCAAAATAATTCTTGAATCTGATTTTTTATATTCCTCACAAATTTCTCCTGAATTATCTGTAGAACCATCATTGACTAGGATGATTTCCAGATTTTGATATGTCTGATTTATAATTGAATCCAGACATGTTTTAAGGTATTTTTCTACATTGTATACTGGTACGATAATACTTATTTTTTCCATTTTCATTGTCTCAAAAGAATAGATTCTGACTTTCTAATGTTATATCTATAAACGAGCAAATTTGGAAAATTACACATCACAACACTGCTATTTTTGTGAATGAATCAAAATCATGGACTTACTCATTTATAGGTTGCATATTATATGTTACAATTTTGTCTGCTACTTATATTATCATATTTTAGTAGGAAAAACATCCTTTTTTTATTCTACGACTTGAATGTTATGCATAACAGGGAAAAGCATCAGAGAAAAACAAGAATATATTTTTCTCTGATGAAAATGAATAACCACAAAATAAAATAAAAAGAATTGCTTGACAGGGAATAAGAATTTATGATATAGTAAATAGCGGACAATTCATTTTGTTTGCTGATGTGGCTCAGAGGTAGAGCACTTCCTTGGTAAGGAAGGGGTCACGGGTTCAATTCCCGTCATCAGCTGAAAGGCGGTTTTCTTAGGAAAGCCGCTTTTTGCTTTTATGTGATGATCCAAAATTGTACTCTAAAATATGAAATTTACGCTTAAACAACAGAAAGGCATTCATTATGACACTGACACAACTTCATTACGTGATTACAATTGCAGAAACGAAATCTTTTAATAAAGCCGCCGAAAAATTATATGTTTCCCAACCGTCATTGACCAGTGCAATGAAAGAATTGGAGAAGGAACTGGGCATTTCTATTTTTTACCGCAACGGCCGCGGCGCGGTGCTGACGAATGACGGAACAGAGTTTTTGCACTATGCCAAACAGATTTATGGACAGTATGAGAATGTCCTTGAGAAATATGGCAAAGGCGGCTCTTACAAGAAGAAATTCGGTGTATCCACTCAGCACTATTCCTTTGCAGTCAAAGCCTTTGTGGATATGGCCAGAGAATTTGATATGTCAAAATATGAGTTTGCTATTCGCGAAACACGAACGGGGGAAGTGATCAGTGATGTCAATACGATGAAGAGCGAGATCGGGGTTTTATATCTCAGTGATTTCAACCGCAAATCCATGATGAAACTGTTGAATAACGCCAACCTTGAATTTCATCATCTGATTGACTGCCAGGCCTATGTTTATCTGTGGAAAAATCACCCACTGGCAAAGGAAGCATCCATTCGTTTTGAACAATTAGAGAAGTATCCGTGTCTTTCCTTTGAACAGGGCGACAACAGTTCTTTTTATCTGGCAGAAGAGATTCTTTCAACCAATGAGTATCCTCAGGTAATCAAAGCAAACGACAGAGCAACCATGCTGAATCTCATGATCGGCCTAAACGGCTATACCCTTTGCTCCGGTATTATCTGTGAAGAACTCAATGGCAGCGATTATATTGCGGTCCCGTTCCATGCCGATGAGCAAAATCCCAACAGCCTGATGGAAATCGGCTATGTGACAAGAAAGAATACAATGCTCAGCCAGATGGGAGAGCGTTATATACACTACATTAAACAATATCTGAATATAGAATAGCGTGTGCCTGCATCGGGTCAAATCTATCTGCCATACTGCAGCATATCGGACGTAAGCCCCAAGGCACTGCCTCCTCCCGGTTATCAAATCAGTCAATCGAGTTATAAACTGAATTTATAACCGGGTATTTTTTTTGCATATTGGACAATTAATTCCTAGCATGTTAGTATAAATACAGAAATTAACAAAGGAGCTGCAAGACATGAAACAATTTGCAATCATGCTGAGCAGGAACCGAATGTGGGGCTAAGTTCAGCAAACCGATTAAAAGAGTGACAAAATAAAAAACAAAAATATATGAAAGAATAAAAGCGAGTAAAATAAAACAATATTTCGATAATTTAGGAGGACATTACAATGGCAGATATTAAAGATTCAAAAAACTGGGGATTTGAAACAAAGCAGGTACATATCGGACAGGAACAGGCAGACCCTGTAACAGATGCAAGAGCTGTTCCGATTTACGCATCCACATCTTATGTATTCCATAACTCACAGCACGCAGCTGACCGTTTCGGTCTTCGTGATGCCGGCAATATTTACGGCAGACTGACAAACCCAACAGAAGATGTATTTGAACAGCGTATCGCAGCACTTGAAGGCGGCGTTGCAGCATTAGCTGTCGCATCCGGCGCAGCAGCAATTGACTACACCATCCAGGCACTTGCCAAGAATGGTGAACATATCGTTGCATCCAAAACAATTTATGGCGGAACCTACAACCTTCTGGCTCATACACTTCCTTTAACTAACAACATCACGACAACATTTGTTGATCCGGAGGTTGAAGGTTCATTTGAAGCAGCAATCCAGGAAAACACAAAGGCTATTTATGTAGAGACACTTGGCAATCCGAATTCAAATCTTGTGGATATTGAAGAGCTGTCCAAAATCGCTCACAAACATCACATTCCACTGGTTGTTGACTCAACATTTGCAACACCTTATCTGATTCGTCCGATCGAATACGGCGCAGATATCGTTGTTCATTCAGCAACAAAATTCATTGGCGGTCATGGTACAGCCATCGGTGGTGTCATCGTAGACAGCGGCAACTTTGACTGGAAAGCATCCGGCAAGTATCCTTGGATTTCTGATCCGAACCCAAGCTACCATGGTGTTGCATTCACAGACGCAGCAGGCCCTGCAGCATTTGTAACATACATCCGTGCAGTCATCTTAAGAGATACAGGCGCAACACTTTCACCATTCCATGCATTCATCTTCCTGCAGGGACTTGAAACATTATCACTGAGAGTAGAACGTCATGTCAGCAATGCATTAAAGATTGTTGATTACCTTTCAAAGCATCCACAGGTAGAAGCTGTTCATCATCCATCACTGCCAACAGAGCCAAGCCATGAATTATATAAGAAATATCTTCCAAATGGCGGCGGTTCCATCTTTACATTCGAAATCAAAGGTGATGCCAAGACAGCACAGGATTTCATTGACCACCTGTCTATCTTCTCATTGCTTGCCAATGTTGCCGATGTTAAATCTCTTGTTATTCATCCGGCAACAACAACACACAGCCAGTGCACAGAAGAAGAACTGCTTGACCAGGGTATCAAACCAAACACAATCCGTCTTTCCATCGGTATTGAAAAAGTTGAAGATTTGATTGCTGCATTAGACGCTGCATTTGAAGCTGTTAAATAAATTTTAAAAGCATACCAGTCCTTGGTGCTGTAAAATAAACGAATAAGAAATAATTGAAAGCTGTTGCGGAAGCTTTTATCTGGGAATGATTTAGTTTAGGATAGTATATATTTTCAGATAAAAGCCAAAGAGCAGCTTTTTTTGGCTTTACAATCGCTAAAAATATGGTATGATTTAGTAGTATTCTCTCGTTCGGAGTACAATATCTAACAGAGAGACTCGAATTTTCAATATGCAGGCAGGTGGAGTGGCCTGCTGCATTCAGGAGGACCAAACATGGAAAAAGCAACTGATAATTTAAATGAAAAACCAGCAGTAACGAAGAATTTTATTGAACTGGCAATTGACAAGGATCTTGCAGAAGGCAAATACACAGAGATTTGTACAAGATTCCCACCGGAACCAAATGGCTATCTGCATATCGGCCATGCCAAATCCATTCTTTTAAACTATGGATTGGCCAAGAAGTATAACGGTAAGTTCCATCTTCGTTTTGATGATACGAACCCGACAAAAGAGAAAACGGAATTTGTTCAGTCTATTATTGCCGATGTAGAATGGCTTGGCGCAGCCTACGACGGAGAAGTTCGTTTTGCATCCAACTATTTCGACCAGATGTATGAAGCTGCTGTGAAGCTGATCAAGAAGGGCAAGGCTTATGTCTGTGATCTGACTGCAGACCAGATCCGTGAATATCGCGGTACATTGAAGGAACCTGGCAAGAACAGCCCTTACCGTGACAGAAGCATTGAAGAAAATCTTCAGTTATTTGAAGAAATGAAAGAAGGTAAGTACCCTGACGGCTCCAAGGTGTTGAGAGCAAAGATCGATATGTCATCACCGAATATCAATATGCGTGACCCGATTCTTTACAGAGTTGCGAGAATGACCCATCATAACACCGGTGACAAATGGTGCATTTACCCGATGTATGACTTTGCGCACCCAATTGAAGATGCCATTGAAGGTATTTCACATTCTATCTGTACACTGGAATTCGAGGATCATCGTCCGCTTTACGACTGGGTTGTCCGTGAACTGGAATATCCGATGCCGCCAAGACAGATTGAATTTGCAAAACTGTATCTGACCAATGTTGTAACCGGCAAGCGTTATATCAAGAAGCTGGTTGATCAGGGTATTGTTGACGGTTGGGATGATCCTCGTCTTGTGACCATCGCAGCGCTGAGAAGAAGAGGCTATACACCTGAATCCATCAAGATGTTTATGGAGATGGTGGGCGTATCCAAGAGCAACAGTTCTGTCGATTATGCAATGCTTGACTACTGCATCCGTGAAGATCTGAAGATGAAGCGTCCGCGTATGATGGCTGTTCTGCATCCTCTGAAGCTTGTCATCGACAACTATCCGGAAGGACAGATTGAATATCTGGATGTGCCGAACAATCAGGAGAATGAAGCCCTGGGCACAAGAAAAGTACCATTCGGCCGTGAACTTTACATTGAGCAGGATGACTTCATGGAAGTACCGCCTAAGAAATATTTCCGTCTTTATCCGGGCAACGAAGTACGTCTGATGAGTGCCTATTTTGTTACATGTACAGATGTTGTAAAGGATGAAGAAGGCAATGTGATTGAAGTACACTGTACTTATGACCCTGAGACAAAGAGCGGTTCAGGCTTTACAGGCCGTAAGGTCAAAGGTACCATCCATTGGGTTGCCAAAGAGACAGCTGTTAAGGCAGAAGTACGTCTCTACGAAAACCTTGTTGATGAATCCAAAGGCAGTGTTTACAATGAAGACGGCAGTGTGAATATCAATCCGAATTCACTGACGATCTTGAAGGACTGCTGTCTGGAACCGAACTTTGAAGGAGCAGTTGGCGGAGACAGCTATCAGTTCGTCCGCAATGGTTTCTTCTGTATCGACAGCAAAGATTCCAAACCGGATGCCCTTGTTTTCAACCGCATCGTATCTCTGAAGAGTTCATTTAAATTGAATAAATAGTATACGGAGTGCGCTCCAAGAATATAATAAAAGGATTTGAAATGAGCAATTCAGCACAAACCCGCTTGTGCTTGAATATGCCCATTTCAAATCCTTTTTCCATGTTTGTTGAGCGCACTCCATTTGCACACATCAAAAGCTACTACGCAAGTGTTATTTCGGAGCTTTTCTTAGGGCGTATTGCTAAGCATTATTAAGGATAGGATTTTATCATTAACTTTATAAAATTAAATAAAATAAAAATGCGAGATATAATGAGTATTAAAGAGAATATATGAGATAAAGTCAATAAAATAACAAATAATCGTCTCTGAATAAAGTTGCACATTTTTGAAAAATTAAATAATATATAACCATCGGTTAGCACTCAAGCTAAGTGAGTGCTAGCAAATGATAATAATGATTATATATCCATTAGAATATTAAGGAGGCATATTAATATGAAGTTAGTTCCATTAGGTGACAGAGTTGTATTAAAACAGTGCGAAGCAGAAGAGAAGACAAAATCCGGTATTATCCTGGCAGGTCAGGCTAAAGAGAAACCACAGGAAGCAGAAGTTATTGCTGTAGGTCCTGGCGGTGTTGTTAATGGCAAGGAAGTTACAATGCAGGTAACCGTTGGACAGAAAGTTATTTATTCTAAATATGCCGGCACAGAAGTCAAACTGGATGGCGAAGAATACATCATTGTAAAACAGAATGACATTCTTGCAGTTGTAGAATAATACAATAGATTTATTCCTATATTTTTGATTGATAGATTTGGAGGTAATTACAATGGCTAAAGAGATTAAATATGGTGCAGAGGCTAGAAAGGCCCTGGAAGCAGGCGTAAACCAGCTTGCAGATACAGTTAGAGTAACACTTGGACCAAAAGGAAGAAATGTTGTCCTTGACAAGTCTTTCGGTGCTCCGTTAATTACAAATGATGGTGTTACAATTGCTAAGGATATCGAGCTTGAAGATCCATTTGAAAACATGGGTGCTCAGATTGTCAAAGAAGTTGCTACAAAGACAAACGACGTTGCAGGTGATGGTACAACTACAGCTACTGTTCTTGCACAGGCTATGATCAATGAAGGTATGAAGAACCTGGCTGCAGGTGCTAACCCAATCATCCTGAGAAAAGGTATGCAGAAAGCAACAGAGGTTGCTGTAGACGCTATCAAAGAGATGAGCTCCACATTAACAGGCAAGGCTCAGATCGCAAGAGTTGCTGCTATTTCTGCCGGTGATGACAGTGTCGGTGAAATGGTTGCAGATGCTATGGAGAAAGTGACAAACAACGGTGTTATCACAATTGAAGAATCTAAGACAATGCATACAGAACTTGACCTTGTAGAAGGTATGCAGTTTGACAGAGGTTTCCTGTCAGCATATATGTGCACAGATATGGATAAGATGGTTGCAGAACTTGATAACCCATATATCCTCATTACAGATAAGAAGATCTCCAACATTCAGGAAATCCTGCCTGTCCTTGAACAGATCGTTCAGAACGGTGCTAAATTACTCATCATCGCTGAAGATGTTGAAGGCGAAGCATTGACAACACTTGTACTCAACAGCTTAAGAGGTACATTCAAGGTTGTTGCTGTTAAGGCTCCTGGCTACGGCGACAGAAGAAAAGAAATGCTTCAGGATATCGCTATTCTGACAGGCGGTACAGTTATTTCTTCTGAAATCGGTTATGAATTAAAAGATACAACATTTGATATGCTTGGTCGTGCTAAATCTGTTAAGGTTACAAAAGAGAACACAATCATCGTTGATGGTGCAGGTTCTCCGGAAGCAATCAAAGCCAGAGTTGATCAGATTTCAGCTCAGGAGAAAGAGACAACATCTGATTTCGACAGAGAGAAATTACAGGAAAGACTTGCTAAACTGTCTGGTGGTGTAGGCGTTGTTCGTGTAGGTGCTGCTACAGAAACAGAAATGAAAGAAAAGAAACTCCGTATGGAAGATGCTTTAGCTGCTACAAAGGCTGCTGTTGAAGAAGGTATCATCTGTGGTGGTGGTTCTGCTTACATTCATGCTTCCAAGAAGGTTGCTGAATATGCTGCAACACTTGAAGGTGATGAGAAGACAGGTGCAGGCGTTGTTCTGAAAGCCCTTGAAGCACCTCTGTTCCACATTTCTGCCAACGCAGGTCTTGAAGGTGCTGTCATCATCAACAAAGTTCGTGAAAGCGAAGTTGGTGTTGGTTTCGATGCACTGAATGAAAGATATGTCAACATGGTAGAAGCAGGCATCATTGACCCTGCAAAGGTTACAAGAAGTGCTCTGCAGAATGCAACAAGTGTTGCTTCCACACTCCTTACAACTGAATCCGTTGTTGCTGAAATTAAGAAAGACGTACCAGCTCCAATGCCACAGGGCGGCGGAATGGGTATGATGTAATCACATAATACTTTTACAAACGATGAGGGTTGCCGCAGATTGCGGCAGCCCTTTGCTTGTTCTTGCGCCTTTTATCGTGTATAATAGAAGAAAAATTACAAAGGAGCAAGCGAAATGTACAACAGCACAAATGGAGATGCCTTTTGCGAAGTTCTTGTTAAGCGCAAGCGAGGAACTCCGGACACAGTAAAAATGGTTCTTGCCATACTGGCAGGACTGGTCGTATCCGTACTCATTTTTATGTTCATACCTATGTTTTTTATTTTATTGCTGCCGGTGTGGGCACTGGTTGTATTTGTGATCAAAATGCAGCAAAGAGAATATGAGTACATCTTCACATCAGGAGATCTGGATATTGATGCATTGATCGGCAATTACAAGAGAAAGAATGTATTCAGCCTTTCTATGGAACATATGACGTTGATCGCACCTGAGAATTCCCATGATCTGGATGGCTATAACGGGAATCCGAACTACCGTCATTATGATTTCAGTGCCAATGATGCTATGCTGACAAATTATATCATTATAGGAAATTGGAATAATCAGCAGGTTTCTGTTAAATTGACACCCAATGAACAGCTTTTAGATGATATGTTCAGAATATCTCCAAGCAAAGTCAGACGCAGATAGACAAATGTCGGTCTATGGCGGAAAAATAAATAGTATTAATAATACTAATAAAACAATGGTTGACTTTTTTTTTACAGTTTGTTAAACTTTTTAAAAATTAAAGCAAGTCACTATCAATGACAACTTATAATCTGAACAGAGTGTAGGTTGTCAAACTTATATAACGAAAGAGAGGAATACGTAATGAGCAAAATTATCGGCGAAGGTATTACATTTGACGACGTTTTACTTGTACCAGCCTATTCTGAAGTTATTCCGAATCAGGTAGATATCTCTACCTGGCTGACGAATACGATCAGATTGAATGTACCTCTGATGAGTGCAGGCATGGACACAGTTACAGAACACCGCATGGCAATTGCAATGGCAAGACAGGGTGGTATTGGTATTATTCACAAGAATATGTCAATTGAAGCCCAGGCGGAAGAAGTAGACAAGGTAAAACGTTCTGAGAATGGTGTTATCACGGATCCATTTTATTTATCTCCTGAACATACACTGGAAGACGCAGACCGTCTGATGGCGAAGTTCAGAATTTCCGGTGTGCCGATTACAGAGGGCAAGAAGCTCGTTGGTATTCTGACCAACCGTGATTTGAAATTCGAGACAGACTACAGCAAGAAGATCAAAGAGTGCATGACAAGTGAAGGTCTTGTTACAGCCAAGGAAGGCGTTACACTTGAAGAAGCCAAGAAGATTCTCGGTCAGGCTCGTAAGGAAAAGCTTCCGATTGTTGACGATGACTTCAATCTGAAGGGTCTGATCACAATCAAGGATATTGAGAAACAGATCAAGTACCCATTATCAGCCAAGGATGCTCAGGGACGTCTTCTCTGCGGTGCCGGTGTCGGCGTAACAGCTGATATTCTTGACCGTGTTGATGCACTTGTCAAGGCACATGTCGATGTAATCGTTATCGATACAGCCCATGGTCATTCAGCGAATGTCCTTCGTACTGTCCACATGGTGAAGGACGCTTATCCTGATCTTCAGGTAATCGCAGGCAACGTTGCCACAGCAGAAGCAACAGAAGCACTGATCAAAGCCGGCGTTGATTGTGTCAAGGTTGGTATCGGACCTGGTTCTATTTGTACAACACGTGTTGTTGCAGGTATCGGTGTCCCTCAGGTTTCAGCCGTTATGGACTGCTATGAAGCAGCTAAGAAATACAATATTCCAATTATCGCAGATGGCGGTATCAAGTACTCCGGTGATGTAACGAAGGCCATTGCAGCCGGTGCCAATGTCTGCATGATGGGCAGCATGTTTGCAGGCTGTGATGAAAGCCCGGGCAGCTTCGAATTATACCAGGGCAGAAAGTACAAAGTATACCGTGGCATGGGTTCCATCGCCGCTATGGAGAACGGCAGCAAGGACAGATACTTCCAGTCCGATGCCAAGAAACTGGTTCCTGAAGGTGTTGAAGGCCGTGTGGCTTACAAAGGCTTTGTAGAAGATACAGTATTCCAGCTTCTGGGTGGTCTCCGCGCAGGTATGGGTTACTGCGGAGCGAAAACAATCGAAGAACTGAAAGAAAACGGACGTTTCGTGAAGATCTCAGCGGCAGCTTTGAAGGAAAGCCATCCACATGATATTCACATTACAAAAGAAGCACCAAACTACAGTGTCGATGCTTAATTATTGACTTACACTCGAGTCATGATTGTTAGCTGAACCGGCTGCTGCAGGATTGAAGAAAAATTATTTTCAATTTTGCAGCAGCTTTTTGCATATTTTTCTCCGGTGGCCGGATAATAAAAGGATGACCCTTGTTTACGATTAATATCAAAATGTGCTATAATAGATGGCACGAATGTGAAAATGATCAGGAGGCATATAATGACAGATAAATTTACCAATATTCCGGCTGCCTATGAAATTGTCAGTCTGGAGTATATAGATGAGATCAAATCCCAGGCAGCCCTTTTGCGTCATAAGAAGACAGGGGCAAGAGTGGCAGTTCTTGCTAACGATGATGAGAATAAAACTTTCAATATCGGATTCAGAACCCCTCCGAAGGACAGTACCGGTGTTGCTCACATTATGGAGCATTCCGTATTGTGCGGTTCAGAGAAGTTCCCGGCCAAGGATCCATTTGTAGAACTGGCCAAGGGTTCTTTGAATACATTTCTCAACGCCATGACTTATCCGGATAAAACCGTTTACCCCATTGCCAGCTGCAACGATGCGGATTTCCAGAATCTGATGCATGTCTATCTGGATGCGGTTTTTCATCCGAATATTTATATTCATGATGAGATTTTCAGACAGGAAGGCTGGCATTATGAATTGACAGACAAGGACGCACCGCTGATCTACAATGGTGTCGTCTATAATGAAATGAAGGGGGCTTTTTCAGCACCTGAACAGATATTGTACAGGAAGATTACAGATACTTTGTTCCCGGATACGATTTACAGTGTAGAATCCGGCGGTGACCCGGATGTTATTCCTGAACTGACATATGAGCAGTTCCTTGATTTCCATAGGAAATACTATCATCCATCCAACAGTTATATCTATCTGTATGGCAACATGGATGTGGCAGAGAAACTTGCCTTCATAGATGAAGAATATCTGTGCCATTATGATGATACACAGGTAGACTCCACGATACCGCGTCAGGCACCTTTTGAGCAGACAGCTGTTATGCGGGGGGAATATCCGATCGGCAGTGATGACAGAGAAGAGAATGCCGCTTATATGGCATACAGCTGGGTGATCGGTGACAGCCTTGATGCCAAACTTTGCCTTGCCTTCCAGATTCTTGAATATGCCCTGATGGAGGCTCCAGGTGCACCTTTGAAACAGGTACTTCTGGACAAAGGCTTTGGTGAAGATATCTATGGTACATTTGAGACAAGCCTGCTTCAGCCATACCTTTCCATTATCATCAAGAATATGAATGAAGCAAACCGTGACGAAATTGTTCAGGTAATTCAGACTGAATTAAGCAATCTGGTAAACGGAGGACTGAACCACAAGACCCTCGAAGGTGCATTGAACTACTATGAGTTCAAATCCAGAGAAGGTGATTTCGGCCGTTGGCCTAAGGGACTGATGTACGGACTTCAGCTGATGGACAGCTGGCTCTATGATGATTATAAGCCATTTATCCATTTGAAATTCCAAACGGTGTATGATGCGTTAAGAAAGGGGCTTGCAGAGGGCTATTTTGAAGCATTAATCAGACAGTATATGATTGACAATACCCATTGCTCCGTTTATCTGCTTTGCCCGTCTAAGGGGCTTGCAGCAAGAAAAGAACAGGCATTGGCAGACAAACTTGCCAAATACAAAGCTTCACTTTCTGATGAAGAATTGGTATCCCTCATGACGGCCACTAAAGAATTGAAGCAATATCAGAGTGAACCGTCACCGAGAGAGGTTCTGGAGATGATTCCGCTGCTGACAATTGATGATATCCGCAGAGAAGCCGAGCCAATTGAGAATACAGAGATTTCTGAGAATGGCATTCAGATCCTGCAGCATGATATTGAAACGAATCAGATTGCCTATGTGGATCTGCTCTTTGATATTCGTCATATAGATGCTGATGAAGTGCCTTATCTCGGTATTTTATCCGAAGTCCTGGGCAATATGGATACAGACCACTACACGTATCAGGAATTGACAGATGAGGTGAATTTGTATACAGGCGGACTGCGGACAACTGTGAATATTTATGGGCTTCAGGGCAAGGATACCTACAAGCCGAAGTTTGAACTGGCAGGCAAAGCGCTGTACAGCAAAGTACCTAAGATGTTTGAATTGTTCGAAGATATTCTTCTTTATACACATTTTGATGATGAGAAACGTCTGAAAGAGATTTTGAATCAGCTGAAATCCCGTCTGGAGATGGGCTTTATGTCCAACGGCCATTCAACAGCTGTCAACAGATCCATGTCTTATTTCAGTCAGGGCAGCTGGTACAAGGAGATGGTGGAAGGCATTGCGTTCTATCAGTTCCTTTGTGATGTGTTGAAGAATTATGATACAAAGAAAGCCAAAGTAATCACCAAACTGCAGGCGATGGTGCAGAAGATTTTCAGAAAAGAATATCTTCTGGCAGATATGACGGTTGATCGTGAAGGATTGTTAAACTGCAAGACGATTCTTCTGCCATTTGCCGACAAGCTTTACACGAGTCCGATGACAGAAGAGGAACGTTCATCTAAGCTTATCGGGACATGCCCGAAACATAACGAAGCATTTATTACAGCGGGCATGGTACAGTATAATGCATGTGCAGGCAGCTTTGCAGATTCAAGTATTGCCTATAACGGAAGTATGAACGTATTGAAGAATGTTCTGGGCAATGAATATCTCTGGAACAATGTCAGAGTCAAAGGCGGTGCCTACGGCTGTATGTGCGGTTTTGCACCAAGCGGCAATGGCTATTTTACCTCATACAGAGATCCGAATCTGGCTAAGACTTATGATATTTACAAGGATGCCGCAGCCTATGTCCAGTCCTTAGAATTAGATGACAGAGAACTGACGAAGTATATCATCGGTGCTGTTGGCGCCATTGATTTGCCGATGACTGCTTCCATGAAAGGCAGTCGTTCATTGGCTGCTTACCTTGGTGAACGCAGTTTCGAGCAGATTCAGAAGAACAGGGATGAGCTTCTTGCTACCACAGTCGAAGATTTAAGAAAACTTTCAGATGCGGTTGCAGCTATTACTGAAGCAGGGCATATCTGTGTTGTCGGCAGTGAGAGTAAGATTACAGAAGAAAAAGAACGCTTTGAGCATGTAGAGCAGCTTATTCAGTAGGTTCACTCATTCACAGATAATAAATTGAAAATATAAAAAACACTTATCAAATAAAACAGGGGAGAATTTATGAATCAACAGTACAAATCCGGATTTGCAACACTGATTGGACGTCCGAATGTAGGCAAATCCACATTAATGAACCATTTAATCGGGCAGAAGATTGCCATTACATCTAACAAACCACAGACAACAAGAAATCGTATTCAAACTGTATACACAAGTGAAGAAGGACAGATTGTTTTTGTGGACACACCGGGTATCCATAAGGCCAAGAACAAACTTGGCGAATATATGGTAACTGTTGCTGAGCGCACACTGAGTGAAGTAGATGTTATTCTCTGGCTTGTTGAACCGACGACATTTATCGGTGCCGGTGAACAGCATATCGCAGAACAGTTAAGGAAGACAAAGACACCGATTATCCTTGTTATCAACAAGATTGACACGGTTAAGAGAGAAGAGATTCTCAAGAGTATCGACGCCTACAAAGATATCTGCGATTTTGCGGAAATCGTCCCTTGTTCCGCTCTTAAAGGCGACAATACAAAGGATCTGATTGATGCGATTATGAAGTATCTGCCGTATGGTCCACAGTTTTATGATGAGGATACTGTAACGGATCAGCCTGAGAGACAGATCGTAGCAGAGCTGATCCGAGAGAAAGCACTTCGTTCTCTGAATGAAGAAGTGCCGCATGGTATTGCGGTTTCCATTGATCAGATGAAAGCCCGCAATAGAAAACTCATTGATATTGATGCCACCATTATTTGTGAACGTGATTCACACAAGGGCATCATCATCGGCAAACAGGGTGCCATGCTGAAGAAAATCGGGTCCCAGGCCAGACCTGAAATTGAAGATATGCTTGGCAAGAAAGTTAACTTAAAGCTCTGGGTTAAGGTCAAAAAGGACTGGAGAGACAGCGATTTCCTGATCAAGAACTTTGGGTACGATAAGAAAGAATATTAAGAAAGACGGGTTTTAATGGCTGAACTGGTAAAAGTCACGGGCATGGTGATTTCAACTATGCCCGTAGGAGAATATGATAAACGAGTCGTTATTCTTACAAAAGAGCGGGGCAAAATCCACGGTTTTGCCCGGGGAGCCAAACGTCCCGGCAATAGTCTGATGGCAGCATCCCAGCCTTTCGTTTTTGGTGAATTTATGCTGCTGGAAGGCCGCAGTGCCTATACTATTTCCAGTGTCAAAGTACTGAATTATTTTGATGCTTTTCGAAGAGATATGGATGCCACCTGCTATGGCTGTTATTTTCTGGAATTTGCAGATTACTATGGCCGTGAAAATGCGGATGATCTGGAGATGCTGAAACTCTTATATCAGACAGTTCGTGCACTGTGTAAGAAAACCATTCCTTATCCTTTGATCCGGTGTATATATGAACTGAAAATCATGGCAGTCAATGGAGAATGTCCACAATGCTTTGAGTGTGCATGCTGCCATGAAACGGACAAGCTGACCGTCTTCAGTGCCCGATACAGAGGTCTGCTCTGTGAGAAATGTGCCAGTCATGAGAAGATGACAACGATTCCTGTCAGTCCGGCGGCAGTTTATACAATGCAATATATTATCAGCACTCCGGTTGAAAAACTTTATACTTTTACCGTCTCGGCGGAAGTTCTTGAGAATCTCAAAAATATTATTGAACGCTATCGCAGCCAATATATTGACAGACGCTTTAAGTCACTTGAAATATTGACGATGATGGAAGATCTCTAGCAGCTGCTGTGAAGAAAGTAAACAGCAGGCAGGAGATACATAAATTTCTCAAAAAGGGATTGAAAAACTGGTATTTTAAGGATACAATGAATGGGACATACACAGACGGGAGGTCGTATTATGAAGTATCGCATATTACTGGCTGTGTTGCTGTGCATGACTCTTCTGGCCGGGTGCACTGGGAAGAAAGTTGATTTGTCCAATGAGACAGTGTCAACAATCGGCGTGAATGGAGACGGTTCTGTTGAAGAAGTGGTGATTGAGCCCTTTGATAAGGCTTACTACTCTCTGGCGGAACTGACAGCGTATGTCAATAAGCAGGTGGATGCATTTAATCAGGCGAATCCCCAGGAACAGCCGGAGAATAAGAAGGCAGATGATCCGGAGATTACGGCTGTGACGGTTCAGTATGTTGAATCCGATGAAGATGCAAAGACTGCGACGATGGCACTTGGGTATCTGAATATGGATATCTATGATGCTTTCAACGAAACAGATTTTCGATTCCTTTCAATGGAAGAAGCTGCTTCAGACAAAAGCATATCGGATATGAATGGTCTGGTTGAGGTGAAGACCGGAGAAGAGAAAACTTTTTCAGATGTATCAGAACACAAACAGCTTCACCTGATCTATACAGATAGTTCTGTGCGTATTCAGACCGGCGGTAAGATTATGTATTACAGTAAAGACGCATCATTGACAGATGACCATACGGTTCAGACAGCGGATGGTCCGTCAGTGATTCTCTTCAAGTGATATTTCACTTGACAGCATAAATAAAAATTGCGAGGTAAAGAACATGGAAAAAACAATGGAAAAAATCGTAGCACTTGCCAAAGCCCGCGGCTTTGTTTATCCGGGCTCAGAAATTTATGGCGGACTTGCCAATACATGGGACTACGGTAACCTTGGCGTTGAATTAAAGAACAATGTAAAAAAAGCCTGGTGGAAGAAATTCATCCAGGAGAATCCTTATAATGTAGGTGTTGACTGTGCGATTCTGATGAATCCTCAGACATGGATTGCATCCGGACATCTGGGCGGTTTCTCTGATCCTCTGATGGACTGTAAAGAATGTCATGAGAGATTCAGAGCAGACAAACTGATCGAAGATTTCTGCCAGGACAACGGTATTGAACTGGAAGGTTCTGTTGATGGTTGGTCCAACGAGCAGATGGTTAAATTTATCGATGAGAAGAACATCTGCTGTCCGACCTGCGGCAAGCACAACTTCACAGACATCCGTCAGTTCAACCTGATGTTCAAGACATTCCAGGGTGTAACAGAGGATGCGAAGAATACCGTTTACTTAAGACCTGAAACAGCTCAGGGTATTTTCGTTAACTTCAAGAATGTTCAGAGAACATCTCGTAAGAAGATCCCATTTGGTATCGGCCAGATCGGTAAATCCTTCAGAAATGAAATCACACCGGGTAACTTCACATTCAGAACAAGAGAGTTCGAGCAGATGGAACTTGAATTCTTCTGTGAACCGGATACAGACCTTGAATGGTTCGCATACTGGAAGGAGTTCTGTATCAACTGGCTCCAGACACTGGGTATCAAACCGGATGAAATGAGAGTCAGAGATCATGAAGCTGAAGAGCTTTCCTTCTATTCCAAAGCAACTTCCGATATCGAATTCCTCTTCCCATTCGGCTGGGGTGAATTATGGGGTATCGCTGATAGAACAAACTACGATCTTTCCCGTCATATGGAAGTGTCCGGTGAAGATCTGACATACTTTGATGAAGGCAAGAAAGAGAAGTACATCCCATTCGTTATCGAGCCATCTCTGGGCGCTGACCGAGTTGTTCTTGCATTCCTCTGCGGTGCTTATGACGAAGAGAATATCGGTACAGAAGAGAAACCTGATATGCGTACAGTCCTTCATTTCCATCCGGCACTGGCACCTGTGAAGATTGGTGTGCTGCCATTATCCAAGAAACTGGGTGAAAAGGCAGAAGCTGTCTATGCAGAACTTTCCAAGAACTGGAACTGTGAATACGATGACAGAGGCAACATCGGTAAGAGATACAGAAGACAGGACGAAATCGGTACACCATTCTGTGTGACTTATGACTTTGATTCAGAAGAAGACGGCTGCGTAACTGTTCGTGACAGAGATACTATGGAACAGGAACGTGTGAAGATAGAAGATCTGACAGCATACTTCATGGAGAAACTGGCTTACTAAGATTAAAACTTTCTAAGATCAAAATATGATTTTCAGTCAGGATTTATATTCGAATTCCTGAACATCTACAAAAGGCATGTGAAAAATGATAATTTTTTGCATGCCTTTTTCCTATGTTGACAACTTAAAATAATCCATTTTATAATATGCTTATCGGTTTGCTTTAACTAACGCTATGACTATTATTTTCACAGGAGGATAAAAATGGGAAAAATAGGCACCAATATAACAAGAAGTCTTGAAGAAAGAGCGGAAGACTTACTGGAATATCTTTATCGTTCATGGCGTCAGGGCATTCGTATCAGTTCGGAACAATATGCCATAACCAAGGGTGTCTCTAAGAGAGAGACTAAAACACTGATTAACAACTTGACAGATAAAGGGTATGTCAATGAAATTAAAAAAACTGGGGAACTCCAGTTGACAGAACTAGGGAAAATGGAAGGTATGGAATGCCTTGAACGCCATGAGAAACTGACACAGTTTTTTCAGGTGGTAAGCGGAATGGATCAGGAAGACGCACAGGAAGATGCTTGCAGGATTGAACATGTGATTAGTCAGCGAGCTTTGGAGGGAATTGATAATTTCCTGAAATACGGCGATGTTTACGACCGCAAGTATAAGGGCATGGATTTATATAATAATTATGGAGAAGGAACTTTTGAGATGCTGATGGGAATCTATCAGCTTGAGCGGCGTAATCCACGTTTGCTTGCACCAGTTGATGAAAAATTTGAGCCAGTTGCGAAATTAATATCCTCAAAGGGTATCAGTTGGTTTGAATTAAAGAAGATAGACGATGAAGATATCGGTATTTTATGGTATCGCCGTAATGAGGAATGGGTAAAAGCGGAGCATGAAAATAATTTATATCGTTTGCCCTCAGATATTTTTGTCTATACAACCAATGTAATGACACCGATTACAGAAGCAGGTACAGTCATTGCTTTTACGGAATTTGACCAGCTGCCGGTTACAATTGATTGCTGCGAATTAAATATTCATGTTTGGTAAATTGGAGGAAAAATGGAACGAGGAGAACATTTTAAGAGAATAGAGCAGCCTACAATGGCCCAGATTCAATATTTACTGGAATTGGAAAAGTGTGGTCAGACAAAGGGTGTTCAGGGAAGTATTGCCAAAATATGCGGCGTCAATCCATCAACGGTATATCGATTTTTTAACACATGTATAGAAAAAGGCATTTTAGATGAAAATCTGAAGTTTACCGAGTACGGTCAAGTATGGATTGACAAATATCGTAATTTGATTGAACGGTTAACCAATTATCTTACCAATATAGGCGGAAACGAAAACGAAGTCCGCGAATCTATGAAACAGATGATTGAACACATTGACATTTACATGCTGGAACGTATGCTGTTGAACTATGAACAGCAGAAAAGTGTCAGTGTCAGCAGACACCGGAGACTGGATTCGGAAGTGATAGGCAACATACAGCGTTATAACCATTATAAAGTGAAATATGGCATTTACAAATTAAATAAGCGTCTGAATGACAGTCCTTTTTCAATGGCCATGAATGGATTTGAGAAAAAAGGCAGTATCCTGTGGGAAGATGGTGAAGCTTATCTGGTTCTGCATTTAAAGGATATGGAGGCAAGATCAAGGTTAAACGGGCAGGAAATGGTGGGACATCTGGATATTCTCAAGTATGAAGAAAATAATGTCCTGACAGCTGCCAGAATGACGAATGGCAATATCTATATTCCACTTTCTGCCTGTGCCATTCATTATTATGATAATGGCAATATTATTGCAAAAGTGGCAATCACTGTACGCTGCAGCGTGGGGCATCAGCATATGCCGGAGAGTACAGCACTGATGTTTTTCTGGCTGTAAACCTTAATGAGAAAATCTCGCAAATCACTATTAGTGATAATAAAAATCAAAATTTTAAAATAACAATTATACAAGCGAATGAAAAAATCACCGAAAACGGTATATTTCCTGAAAAATTTCAATGGGCACTTTTTTAGTGTCAATATTTTTTGCACTATATGCAAAAACATTGAAAACAATAATTAGACTTTCGTTGCATTATATGCAAAAAGAATTTTAGGATAATCTGTTGACGGTGATTTTTTTGTATGATATAAAAAGCTCATCAGGTTAGGCAAAGCAAACTATACAACAGGAAATGAGGTTTTACAATATGCAGTCTTTGAAGAAAAATCAAAAGCTAATCATAAGTATAGTGATTGTCCTTGTTCTCGGCTTCTGTATCTATCATTTCACAAGTCCAAAGGAAGTTACAAATTTTACACCGCAATTTGAAGAAGATCAGACCAGACAGTCATCCGACGTATCTGCTTCTGGGAGTACAGAATCCGGGATACAGATTCCGGGATATACAAGTATTACAATACCGGCAAATACAACAGATGTGTCTGTAGAACTTATGAATCCGGATGAAAATCAAGTTTATTTTGAAATATCTTTTTATCTCCCGGATACGGATGAAACAATTTATACATCCAAGTTGATCAAACCGGGGCAGCATATTTATGACATTACCCTGGAGCACACCATGGAAGCCGGTGAATATTCACTGACGGTCAAATATGCGACCTACAGCGCAGATGACCAGCTGATACCAAAAAATGGTGCAGAAGTTAATTGTACACTGATTGTACAGCCTTCAAACTGATATAAAATCTGCCGGAAACGAATAAATTACAAGGCGCGCTGATCATTCGTTTCCACAGCAGAGATTTTATATAATCAAAACTTATTCATATCATTTAGAACAGGCAGAATGGAAAAGCCTGGCAGGAGGAACATATTTATGAAATTTAAGAAATTAACAGGACTTGCTTTGACAGCAGCAATGGCAGTAGGTATGTGCAGTGCAGCCTTCGCAGGTGAGGCAGCAGATATGGCAAACGGTGATTATACTGGAACAATTCACTTTTTAAAAGAAGATAAGTCCGGAACAAGTATGTGCGATGCTATTTTTGCTCATGAAGCAGATATCACATTATCAGATGAATCTGCTGAATTAACTTTTTATGTGGCTTATCCAATTCCAAAATTCTCCGATCAGGGAACTGACGGCACAATTAAAGATGTTACAGTTACGTATAATGGTGAAACATATGATGCTGTTTCAGATATTGAAACCAAAGCAGTTAAAACATTTGATACAACCAATACATTGTTTGGTATCAACGAAGGGGATGCACTTACAACTCAGGCTGTATCTGTTGAATTGCCACGAAGTGCTGTTGATGAATTTGAAAATGGCATAAAAACAGATGCTTTTGTCAATGTCTTTATGAACAGTACAGCAACATTCTATGCTCAGATCACAGATCTTCAGGCAAAAGATAACGGCGGAGAAGATGTCCAGACTCAGTCAATGGAAATCTCAGCTGAAGTAAAAGAAGCTGTTAATGAGCCATCTTATACAGTCACTGTTCCTGCCAGCGTTGCAATGGGTACACTGAGCGCAGAAAAAGATACAGCAGCAGACTATTCTGTAAAAGTTGCTGCATCTGATCTTAATGGTACTCTGACAGTTGCTGCACCTGAAGCAGGCAATCTGACAAGTGGTAAAAATGCCATCGCTTTTGCAAATAACTTTGGTACACAGACAATTAAAGCTGACACAGAAGGTACAGACCTTACAGGTACATTAAGTGTAAAGGCTGCTGATGTAAAAGATGCCGCAGCAGGAAATTACACAGGCACAACAACTTTCTCCATTTCTTATGTAGCTGAATAATTGATCATACGCAGCATTTAGTGCAGAAATCCTCAGGTATCTTTAAAGACAGATTCGTGAGGATTTCTGTTTTTAAATCATGCTGCTGAAGGGGAAGAATCCATGAAAAAGCAACAAATAAAAAACACAAAACGTATATTTGCTCTGACAGGTCTTCTTCTGGCAGGTCTGATTATTATGCCATTTTCAGCATATGCATCGGAGAAAGCATCAGAAAATACAATGGAAATCACCGCTGATATTCCAGTATCCATCACATCACCGGCTTATACCGTGAATATTCCCACTGCAGTTTCCATGGGGACTTTACAGTCTGTTGGAGACAATGTACAGAAATATACCTTATCTGTGAAATCGAAGGAAAAAAATGGTTCAGTTATGATCTCTGCACCTGAATCAGGTTTTTTGTATCAGGGAAATCACGCTCTGGCTTTTTCCAATGATTTTGGCACACAGACAATCAAATTATCGGATGACATATCATCAGATAAGTATTTAGAGCTCAATGGTACAATTCTGATTCAGGGAACGGATGTTAAACAGGCTGTTCCGGGAAATTACAGCGGCACAACGGTTTTCACTATACAATATCAGCAGGATACCCAAAAGTCCGATGATACGAAAAAAGATGACCCTCAGAATAAACCTGGCGGAATCGGTGAAAACACTTTAAAGAAAAACACATTGGGCAGCAATTCTCTTAAGAATAATGCGCTTAATAACAGTTTATCCACATCCGGATTAAAATCCGGTCTGGCTGTAAAAACAGGTGATGAAACATCTGTACTGCTATGGATTGCCGTTTTAATTATCAGCTCCGGAAGTATTCTTTTTTTGATCCGACGATTGAAAAAAACTTCCCATACTTCAAAGTAAATACAGGAGAGTAAAAGATATGTGGATTATAAACAGAAAAAAGAGGATACTGCCTATGTTCCTGACAGTATGCCTGGCTATGGTAATTGCCGTCACTTTTCCTACAATAGAAGGACGTGCAGACAGCGGTACAGTGTATACATGTACGATTAACCGTAGTTACAGTCATCCGGTAACAGGTGAAATTGAAGATTCCGGCGGAGAAGCCGCCTATGCAACAGGCCAGGGGATGGTAGAAAGCTGTGTTTATCCAACAGGCATTCTGGAAGTTACAGACAGCGGGGAATACTATCTAACGTTTAAACTTTCGCTGATGGATGTAACAAGCAACCAGACATTTTATGTACAGAATATCGGTGATTCCGGCTGGTCTGAACCGGCGTCAATGGGACAGACCGGCAGCGGATCAGACGGCAGCGGATCAACAGCAGATGTTTGTGTCCAGGTACCAAGTGAAAACTGTATTGTCCGTGTCTCTTTATATGTAGAGCCAATGGAAAGAGATGTTATTTTCTATTTCTATCCGAGTGACTATTATGAAGGCAATGACACAGATATGAGTCCGGCCATTGTAACAGAGGCAAGTGTATCGGATACATCCAATGATGATCAGAGTGCTTCGCAGGGCAGTAACGGTTCTGCTTCTGACGGCAGTCAGATTGCAGCAGCTTCTTTGCCAGCTGCCTTAAATGCCAAATCAGGCACTTCTGAAAATAAACAAGAAACAGTTGCAGTGAAAGAAAAAGAAACTGAAAAAGCCAAAGAAACAGAGAAGGAACAAGAAACAAAGAAACAGGCTGAAACTTCAGCAAAAACAGAATCAGTCAATCCTTCATCAGCCCTTGATTCTGCTAAAGGCCTTAGTCTTTCTACTGCATCTGAGGATACTGCCAGCAGTAAAAATGTCTCAGAAAATACAAATTCTGCCGGTAATAAAGTTTTTGAAATTGCGGCAGCCGTTACAATATCCGGAATTATTCTTATGATAACAGCCGCAGTAATTATTTACTTCTTCCGTCGTAACTGGAGAAGGTGGGGCGGAGGCGAAGACGATGATGAATAAAAAAGTATCGTTGCTCATTGGCATACTTTTTATCATATCCGTTCTGGCAGGATGCATTGATCAGACGCAGGGCAGAGCTTCTGAAAATCAAAGTGACCTTTCTGAAAACCAGATAGAAAATATCACAAATTCAGAAAACAGCAACGGCACAGATGATCCAGGGGTGGAAACAGCCAGGAAAAAGGTAGCAGCTCTCAGCAGGGAGCCGCGTATTGTCGCAACATCACCATCGGTTGTTGATATTTGCGATAAACTGGACATTGATTTAGTCGGTATTTGCAGTACTGAATCTGAATTGCCCTCAAGATATGAAAATGCCGTCAGCGTTGGTTCTGCCATGAATCCTGATATGGAAATCATCTCGTCATTGGAACCTGACTGGATTCTGAGCCCGGCTTCTCTGCAAAGTGATCTGCAGCCAAAATATGAAACGATCCATACAGACTGGGCTTTTTTGAATATGAAAAGTGTTGCCGGTATGTATCGGTCTATTGAAGAGCTTGGAGAAATATTTGGCAGGGAAACGCAGGCGAATCAGCTGGTCAATGAATATCAGCAGTTTTATGAAGAATATCAGAATAAAAATGCAGGAAAGCAACATCCAAAAGTGCTTATTCTGATGGGCTTTCCGGGATCGTATATTATAGCCACAGAGAATTCATACGTAGGCAGTCTGGTAGCCATGGCAGGCGGTGAAAATGTTTACGCCGGTTCAGATCAGGAATTTCTGAATGTGAATACAGAAGATATGAAACAGAAGGAACCGGATATTATATTAAGAACAGCTCACGCCATGCCGGATCAGGTAGCGGATATGTTTAAAGAAGAATTTCAGGGAAATGATATCTGGCAGCATTTCAGTGCCGTTCAGAATGGCCGGGTCTATGACCTGACACAGGGAAATTTCGGGATGAGTGCCAATTTCAATTACCCGCAGGCACTGGCAGAACTGCAGGAAATTTTTTACCCTGAAACAGAAAAGACAGAATGATAACCGGAGGAAGGACATATGAATGAAAAAACAAAATCACATAAAATCATACAATCTATGATGGCTTTTGTTGTTATGCTGGTTCTTCTGACAGGTCTCTTTTTTGCAGCAGTGAATATAGGCAGCCTGAAAGTCAGTATGGCTGAGCTTTTTCAGGGACTTTTTGTCGCTTATGATGCAAATGTCGCTACAATTTATGATCTGCGTTTTCCGAGAATTATCATTTCCATGCTGGCGGGTGCTGCGATTGCTGTATCCGGTGTATTGTTTCAGGCGGTATTAAAAAATCCATTATCAGATCCGGGCATCATTGGTATTTCCGGCGGGGCAAGTTTTATGGCAGTTATTATAATTGCCTTTGAACCGGCATTATTCTTTTTTACACCATTTTTTGCCTTTGCGGGAGGTGTTATCGCCTTTGCGCTTGTGTATACGTTATCATGGAAGGGCGGTCTGAGTCCTCTTCGGATTATCCTTGTAGGTATCGCTGTCAATGCCATGTTTACAGGATTATCCAGTGCTTTTAATTCCATGAGCGGCGGCAATCTGGATGGTGTCGCTTCTATTGTAAATGGCAATATTACAATGAAAACATGGAGTGATGTGCACACTTTGCTGCCATATGTCATTGTAGGACTGATACTAGCCGTACTGTTTTCAGAAATATGCAATCTTTTATCTCTGGAAGATAAAACAGCAAGAAGTCTTGGCATTAATGTTGATCTGATGCGGATTATCATTTCGTTGATTGCTGTTCTTCTAGCCAGTATTCCAACTGCCGTTGTAGGTGCCATTAGCTTCCTTGGCTTAATTGTTCCTCACATAGGCCGTCTGCTTGTGGGCAGCAACCATAAAACTTTGATTCCTTTTTCAGCTCTTCTCGGTGCATTTATATTCCTGCTGACAGATACTATTGGCAGAACCATTGCCTATCCTTATGAAATATCTGCTTCGGTTGTAATGAGTGTTGTGGGAGGTCCTTTCTTTATTCTTTTACTCAGGAGGTCAAAAAAATATGGAAAATAAACCTGCAATTGAAGTGCGCGATCTCCATTTTTCATATGGAAAGAATAAGATTTTAAAGGGTGTTTCCCTGAAAGTAAAGGAAAATAAAATCACGACTATTATGGGGGCAAATGGCTGCGGTAAATCAACACTTTTTTTGTTAATGACCAAAAATCTGTATCCGACAAAAGGTAATATTTACCTGAAAGGAAAAAATATTCAAAATCTGAATTTAAAAGATTTTTCACGTAAGGTGGCGATCGTCCAACAGTATAATACGGCTTCGGATGATATTACAGTTGAGAATCTTGTGGCGTTTGGGCGGACACCCCATAAGAAAATGATGCATGGAATGAATGCAGATGACGAGCAGATAATTGAATGGGCGATGGAAATCACCAATCTGAAAGAATACAGAAACCGGGAAGTCAGCAGACTTTCAGGTGGTCAGCGTCAAAGAGTATGGATTGCCATGGCTCTGGCACAGGGAACAAAAACATTATTTCTGGATGAACCAACCACCTATCTGGATATCCGGTATCAGATCGAAATTCTGCAGTTAGTCAGAAAGTTAAACCGTGAATTTGGCATCACAATTATCATGGTACTGCATGATATTAATCAGGCCATTGCCTATTCAGATGAAATCATTGGTCTGAAGGACGGCAGAGTTTTGATCGAAGGTGAACCGGAAAATGTGATTACTGAAGACAGCCTTTGTGAGTTATACGGCATAGAACTGAAAGTAACGCATGTGGACGGTCGGAAATTTGTACTGGCTATTTAAAATTGTATACATATGTCGAAGGTTATATAGCAAATATTTGTTAAATATTCACTATATAATCTTTGCTTTTTAAGAGAATAGTGCTAAAATATAGTTATAGAAACTTGTTGTATATATCGTTTTGTAGTGTATTTTGCACAGGAATCCAGTTGAGAAATATGCATAGGAAGCAATACTGAATTCCGCTTCAGGGCTTCATTGCAAGTCCTGAGTACGCAAGCCTTTAAGGGGGATTTATCATGCGCAAGTGGGTTTATATGTTTACAGAAGGTAATGCCAGTATGAGAGAACTGTTAGGCGGCAAGGGGGCTAACCTGGCAGAGATGACGAACCTTGGATTACCGGTTCCGCAGGGTTTTACAATTACAACAGAAGCATGTACACAGTACTATGAAGATGGTCGATATATCAATCAGGAGATTCTTGACCAGATTATGGAGGCCATCGCGAAGATGGAAGCAATCACCGGCAAGAAATTCGGAGACAAAGAGAACCCACTCCTTGTATCGGTGCGGTCCGGTGCCAGAGCTTCTATGCCGGGTATGATGGACACCATCCTGAATCTTGGCCTAAATGAGGAAGTCGTTCATGTTCTGGCGAAGAAATCCGGCAATCCAAGATGGGCCTGGGATTGTTATCGCCGTTTCATCCAGATGTACTCGGATGTGGTTATGGAAGTGGGCAAGAAATACTTCGAAGAACTCATTGACAAGATGAAAGCTGAGAAAGGCATCACTCTGGATATTGATTTGACAGCAGAAGATCTTCATACACTGGCAGACCAGTTCAAGGCTGAGTACAAAGAGAAAGTCGGCAAGGACTTCCCTGACAATCCGACAGACCAGTTGATTTATGCCATTAAAGCCGTTTTCCGTTCATGGGACAACCCAAGAGCCAATGTTTACCGTATGGACAATGATATTCCGTATTCATGGGGAACAGCTGTTAATGTTCAGATGATGGCCTTTGGCAATATGGGCGAAACATCCGGTACAGGTGTTGCCTTTACCCGCGATCCGGCAACTGGTGAAAATCATCTCATGGGCGAATTCCTTCTGAATGCTCAGGGTGAAGATGTTGTTGCCGGTGTCCGCACACCACAGAAAATTTCCCATCTGCAGGAGATTATGCCGGAGGTTTACGATCAGTTTGTAGGCATTTGCCATACGCTGGAAGACCATTACAGAAATATGCAGGATATGGAATTTACCATTGAAAACGGTCATCTTTATATGCTGCAGACCCGCGACGGCAAGCGTACCGCGCAGGCGGCTTTGAAGATTGCCTGCGATTTAGTGGATGAAGGCATGATTTCAGAAGAAAGAGCTGTGGCCATGATTGATCCGCGTAATCTTGATACATTGCTGCATCCGCAGTTTGACCAGACGGCCTTAAAGAATGCCGTTCCAATCGGCAAAGCTCTTGGTGCTTCTCCGGGTGCTGCCTGCGGTAAGATCGTATTCTCAGCTGACGATGCCAAAGAATGGGCAGACCGCGGTGAAAAAGTTGTGCTTGTCCGTCTCGAGACATCCCCGGAAGATATTGAAGGCATGAAAGCAGCCCAGGGTATCCTGACTGTCCGCGGCGGTATGACATCCCACGCAGCCGTTGTTGCCCGTGGTATGGGCAAATGCTGTGTATCCGGCTGCGGTGATATCGTCATGGATGAGGAGAATAAACGCTTTACGCTTGGTGGCAAAGAATACCATGAATGTGATGCCATATCCATTGATGGCTCAACAGGTAAGATTTATGCCGGAATTATTCCAACAGTTGATGCTACAATCGCCGGTGAATTCGGACGTATTATGAGCTGGGCAGACAAGTACCGCACCATGGGTGTCCGTACCAATGCAGATACCCCACGAGATGCAAAGAAGGCCCGTGAACTTGGTGCACAGGGGATCGGTCTGTGCCGTACCGAGCATATGTTCTTCGGTGAAGGCAGAATCGATGCTTTCCGTGAGATGATCTGTGCAGAGACGAAAGAGGAACGTGAAAAGGCTCTGGAGAAGATTCTTCCTTATCAGCAGGATGATTTCGAACAGATTTATGAAGCGATGGAAGGTCTGCCGGTTACCATTCGTTTCCTGGATCCGCCGCTGCATGAATTTGTTCCGACAGAAGAAGATGACATTGAGAAATTAGCCAAAGCTCAAGGCAAGAGCATTGAGCATATCAAAGGCATCATTCAGGGACTCCATGAATTTAACCCGATGATGGGACACCGCGGCTGTCGTTTAAGTGTCACCTACCCTGAAATCGCTGTTATGCAGACAAAGGCAGTCATCCGTGCAGCCATCAAAGTCCAGAAAGACCATCCTGAATGGACACTGGTACCTGAGATTATGATTCCTCTTGTCGGTGAGATTAAAGAATTAAAATATGTCAAGAAAACGGTTGTGGAAACGGCAGATGCGGAGATTCAGGCATCCGGTATTGACCTGAAGTATGAAGTGGGTACAATGATTGAAATTCCGAGAGCTGCCCTGACAGCGGACGAGATTGCCTCCGAAGCAGACTTCTTCAGCTTCGGTACCAACGACCTGACACAGATGACCTTCGGTTTCTCAAGAGACGATGCAGGCAAATTCCTTGGCGCATACTATGATGCCAAGATTTATGAAAGTGATCCATTTGCCAAAGTAGACCAGAAAGGTGTCGGCAAGCTGATGAAGATGGCTATCGACCTTGGACGCCCGGTGAATCCGAAGCTGCATATCGGCGTCTGCGGCGAACATGGCGGCGATCCGTCATCCGTGGAATTCTTCAATAAGATTGGTCTGGATTATGTGTCCTGTTCACCGTTCAGAGTACCAATTGCCCGTTTGGCGGCAGCTCAGAGTGCGATAAAAATGGCAGAGACGAAATAGTGTAGTTTATCACAGGGCAAACCCTTTTCTCCAGTTTTAGGGCAAAAGTTTCAGCCAGTGAAAAATCTAAATTCACGTAAATAAGCGTGAACATGTCCAAGCATAAGAAAAATCTTGGAGAACTGTAGAAATACTGTTCTTCAAGATTTTTTGTTTTTATGGCAGCAGTTTCACAGGATTTATTATCTTTATGGAGAATCATTGTGGAAACCAAAAATAAAAGGGGCAGCTAAAATTATGGCAGAGGAAACAGAAAAAATGATTATTGCAACGAAACAGTTATTCTATGCCATGGAAGTACATAAATTACTTCATTTTACAAATCCGGATATGAGTGCAGTAAGTTTTGCAATGACAATACATGGACTGATGGATTACGAACTGGATCAGAGCAATGGTAAGTGTAGCTATGAAACAGATAACAGTCTTTTGGACGATTATCTGAAGTGGTTTTGTGAGGAGAATGCTGTATGATAAAGAAAAAGAATTTATTAAATTATTGCGGATTACTTGGAGTTGCAGCATTTTTGTCATATACAGCAGCGGTTGTCTTTTCACCACTCGCATATCCGGGCTATGACTGGATGGCGCAGGCCGTAAGTGACCTTAGCGCATCGAATGCACCATCTCTTCGGCTATGGAACCAGCTAAGCAGTCTGTACAATGTATGTACTCTGGTGTGCGCTATGATGGTATGCGTAGGCATTCAAGGTAAGAAAACCAAACTCCTGCGGGTAGGAATATATCTATTCACGATTATGAAGTGGGTGTCCGCAGTGGGATTTAGCATGTTTCCTTTAAGTGACAGTGGCTATGCAGGTACATTTCAGGATAAGATGCATATTTTTTCAACAGTGATCGTTGTTTTATTGTCCATAGTATCTCTGGTTTTGATTATTATTGCCGGAGCAAAGGATAAAAGCTGTCGTTCTTATGGCATTTTTGCAGCAATTGCGCTCGGAATGATGATGGTAGGAGCAATGGGAATGAATATTGTACCGAAGGATTATTTCGGGATTGTTGAAAGATTCAGTGTGTTTGCTGCGACAGGGTATAATGCAGTGCTTGGAGTAGAACTGTATCGGATGAAGTTTTAGAAGAGAAATTGATTTCTTTTGGAGTATTTTAATATAACGGATTAACATAAATGAGAAAATTAGTTCTATATATTCATGGAAAAGCTGATTCTTGACATGATGGAATGGGCAGATATAACGGAAGAAAAGTTATGTGAAAAACAGTTGATAACTACTGGATTTGGAGAAACATTGTCCTGGGAATATTTATGTTATGTGCGTAATCATCCGGTCAATTGGTCGGTTCCGACTTACATACTATATGGCGATAAAGACAGTCTGACATCACAGAAGACTATCCATAAGTTTGTAAATGATGTCAATGCAGAACTAACAATAATGAAAAACGGAGAACATTGGTTTCATACAACAGAGCAGATGTCATTTTTAGATGACTGGATTAAAAAGTACATTGGATAGACATCTGACAGAGAGGAAGAGAGCATTCATTAATTTATAATCTGCTTGACAAGTAACCGATAGGTAACTATAATAAAAGGTAACCAATAGGTAACTTGCCAATAGAGTTAAATTAGGAGCTAAATATGGAAATCAAAGAAAAGAACACAAAGGGAAAAATACTGGAAGAAGCTTTGAAGCTGTTTGCACAGAGTGGATATATGGGAACATCTATGAATGATATTGCCTCGAAGCTTGGAGTGACCAAGGCTGCATTGTATAAGCATTATAAAAGCAAGCAGGAGATATTGGACAGTATTATTGAAAAAATGAATGAATTGGATATGGAGAGAATAAAGCAATATGAAATGCCGGAAGGGGAAATGTCAAAAGTTATAGCTGAATACAAAGAAACAGCATTTGACAAGATTAAGCAGTTCACAAAGGTGCAGTTTCTTCATTGGACAGAAGAAGAGTTCCCGTGCTGTTTCCGTAAGATGTTGACATTGGAACAGTATAGGGAACCACAGATGGCACAGTTATATCAGGATTACCTTGCACGTGGACCACTAACTTATATAGAAGTTTTGTTTTCAGGAATGCTGGAAGATGCAGAGAGAGCCAGACAGATGGCACTTGATTTTTATGGACCTATTTTTTTGCTTTACAGCATATATGATGGAACAAATGACAAAAGCCAGGTGATAAATCTTCTCGATGAGTACATGGATTACTTCTCCAGGGAGATGCAGATCAAATGAGAGGGTGAAGTGAGTTGAATGAAGTATCAGAACGACAGGAATGGATTCTTTGTCCGAAATGCTACAGTTTTGCATTGCGTTGTTTATATTATGGAGGTAAGAAATAAGAATGAAAGCAATCATATATACGTCAAATACCGGAAGCACAGCGGAGTATGCACAATTATTAGGGAAGGAATTGAATCTTCCGGTACATAGTTTACAGCAGGCAAAAAACAAGGTGTCCGCCGGCAGTGAAATCATTTATCTTGGATGGATTATGGCGGGAGGAATCAAAGGATATAAAGAGGCAGCGAAATTATATAAAGTGCGTGCGGTCTGTGGTGTCGGCATGGGACAGACGGGCACACAGCTAAAGGAGGTCAGGGATAAAAATGCTATCCCGCAGAGAATTCCTCTGTTTACATTACAGGGTAATTTTAATGTAAAGAAGCTTCGTGGCGTGTATCGTTTTATGATGGACATCATGATTAAAACTGCCGGAAAGGGACTGGCAAATAAAACCGACCGCACTCCCGAAGAAGACGATATGTTAGATATGATGTTAAATGACGGAAAACGAGTATCTTTACAGAATTTGAAGGCAGTTACAGAGTGGTATAAAAGTTTGAATTAGCAAGAGGAAAACCAGAGGCAGCTTTATTAATGTAATGCTTGAAATAAAACTATATCATTGCCTCAAACATTTTGGAGAACTGTATTTTTGCAGTTCTCCTTTTTATGTATCGAATATTCGCTTGTCTGCATTAGAGTTCAATCAAAATTAGAGTTCAATCAAAATTAGAGTTCAATCAAAAACTGATTCAGTTCCAAGACATGGGTATATTCCATGTTTTTGGAAAGTTTACTGATAATTCGCAAACCAATATGATGTTCAGGTTCGTCATCTTTCAGCATCTCAATACGATCCTTTGGGTTGAAAGGCCGGCAATTATCGCGGAATCGGATCAAAACAGAGCCATTTTCAATTCTGATTTTGAGATCCACAAAATGTTCCTTTTTGTCCTGATTATGCTCAAAAATATTGCTGGCGACTTCTTCTGCCACCAATCCGACATACATACTGGTTTTGGTTTCCAGATGATTGGCTTTGCAGAATTCTATGGAAGACTGAGACAGAGGCTGGGATTCTTCAATGGTATGGATAGATTGCTCGAATATTTTCACATTCTCACCGTCAAAATGGCCGTCAATAAATAGCAAATCATTCAGGGAATGCGGTATTCTTCGGAACCTGACAGCATCAATGACAAAGAGTGACAGCAGGAAAATAATTTCGCTGAGAGGATAACTCATCCACAGCCCCATGGCGCCAAAATACTTCGTCAGAATATAGACACAGCCAACGATGGATACGCATTCGCCCACAACAGAACAGTAATAGGAAAGTTTTTTGTGATTGGAAGCCTGAAAATAATTGGCATAGAACATTTTAATGCCTGCAGCCGGAAGCCCTAAAACAAAGCATCTCAACGCCTGAGCCGTCAATGCGGAAATTTCTCCGGCACCAAACAGCATGGCAATCGGTTTCGAAAAAACAAATGCTGCAGCTGAAATGAACAGACACACGCCAAAACTTACCTTAACCGCAGACAGAAATACTTGTTTCAGCCCTTTGGTATCTTTTTCAGCATATAAAACGCTTGCTAAAGCAATTGTTGTTGTACCGATGGCCATGACCACACTGTTTGGCATTACTTTGATATTTTGAAGCAATGAGTGGGCAGCCAGAACACCGGTACTTGTATATGCCAGTATGATATTATTCAGCAAAAAGCCTCTGATCATGGAAAAGGATCGAAAAACAGCCGGAACAATTCCGCAGCGGGCAACTTCTCCCATATTCTTTATGTGAATCCCATGTAAATTGAATTTGATGGATGAACCATGCCGAAAATGAAGCATCAACACGATAAAACCAAATACAGCACTGACAGAGGTAGACAATGCGATACCAAAAAGATGACCATCAAATAAAAGCACCACCAGCAGGTCGCCCAACAAATTCGTGATCATGGTCACGTTAATTGCAATGGCAATTCGCTTTTTGTCGTTGTCTATATGCATCAGCGGAATCATAAACAGCACCGCGATCTGAAAAGGTGTGCCGATGGCCAGTCCTCTGATGTAATTGGAGGAGAGGACAAGCAGTGCGTCGGCATCCTTTGATGCCCCCAAAAACAATGCTAGCTGATCAGAAAAAATAAACATTCCCGCCGCAGCGGCTATGCCGATCACCCCCAGGACAACAGCAGTCACAGAGAAGACGTTATTGGCTTTCTCATGCTGAAATTTTGCCGAATATCTGGAATAAACAATCTGTATACCTGTACCGAAAAAGCCCCCGAACATTTTGATCATATTGGTATAAGGTGACGTCAGACCATAAGCAGCGATAGCCTTCGTGCTCAGAAATCGTGCAATAATGACGCCATCCAGCAAAGTGGCCACTGACGTGGACAGTTCTGCGATAAGCATCACCATCAGTGTTTGAAAAAATAATTTGTTGATCAATGGATCAAGGCTCAATTTTTTAAAGTTCATGTTAACAATTCTTTCCCCTTTTTTGTTGATATGCAGTGAAAACCCGATAAAATAATCATATCATCGAACTGTTTGCCATGTCAAACACGAATCAATTTTATCCCTTTATCACAGGAAATTATTCATTGCCAATATGACGGCAATGTTGTATAATAAAAACAGCAGAAACGTGCTCCTGCATTACGTTCCTGCGAAAAATAAAAAGGAGAACACAAATGAATACATCGAAGCTTTTAGAGTATTTAGGGGCTGCAATTATTATCATCCTGTTGCTTGTCGATAATTTTGCATATAAGATTTCATTTCCAGTGCTGATTGCCGGATTGTGGATTGGTGCAATCATTGAATTGATAGGTATCTATCTCGGCAGAAAGAAAAAATAACAAATAATGACCCGGAAATTCACATCAAAGTGGCTTTCCGGGTCATTATTGCTATTTGAAAGCATCCGTTCTTTTTTTCAGTATATTATTTATTCCAGAATCCTTTATGAACCTCTGCTGCAAGGGGCGCCAGTTCAGGAAATGGTCCGATTACCTGAATATCTTTCTGACCTTTTGCAAAAACTTCTCTGCATGGGAGATCAAAGGTTGGATTCTGTTCATCGGAACCTGTCAAAGACAAGAGATCCTTCTCTGTCATTGCGTAAACAACACGTCCGATATTCGTCCAGTAAATACATCCGGCACACATCGCGCAAGGTTCAGCTGTCGTATAAAGTGTACATTTCCAGAGAAATTCCTTGGAATATAACTTTGAAGCTTTTTCGGCCAGCTGGGTTTCAGCATGTCCCGTACTCTTATGTTCAGAGATTTCTACATTTTCCTGTTCCAGAAGGATATTTCCCTCTTCATCTACAAGAATTGCTCCAAATGGTGTATTTCCATGTTCCCGGGATGCTTTAGAAACTTCGATGCATCTTTTTAAATAATATTCATGTTCCTGATACATATTTTTCTCCTTTATCTGTCGTGGTATGAGGCATCACCTCTTGTTCCTCATCGGATTCTAACACATTCTAGGCTGCTTTTCAATACGGCATCCCAAAATTACCTTTCCCATTGATCGATGCACGGCCTTCTATTATTCATTTCCAAACAATACATCACAGCTATTTTTATGTATACACCAAAAGTATTTTACATTTTTTGGTATATACAATAAAATAGAAGTAAAATACTATGATATATAGGAGTTGAGAATAATGATAGATCATAAAGAAGACAGAAAAGTTGTCGCACGTGAATATCTGACAGGAGAACGTCCTTTATTCGGAGAAAAGCATCTTCTGGTGGAAGATACGATTTTTACAGACGGTGAATCGCCGCTTAAAGAGAGCAGTGACATTGTATTAAAAGGCAGCATGTTTAAATGGAAATATCCATTATGGTACAGCAAAGATATTCAGGTTACAGACTGCACATGGTTTGAAATGGCCCGGTCCGGCGTCTGGTACACAGACAATATAACGGTCAAAGACTGTGTGATCGAAGCACCGAAGAATTTCAGAAGATGCCGTCAGGTCACCCTTGATCATGTGATGCTTCCGAATGCTGCGGAAACTTTATGGCATTGTACAGATGTCACATTGAAAAACGTAACTGCGAAGGGCGATTACTTCGGTATGGACAGTGAGAATATCTCCGTTGAGAATTTTGATCTGGTGGGCAATTATTCCTTTGATGGTGCGAAAAATATAGAAGTCCATCATGCAAAAATGCTTTCCAAAGATGCTTTCTGGAACACAGAAAATGTAACCGTCTATGATTCACAGATTTTCGGTGAATATCTTGGCTGGAATGCAAAGAACCTGACCTTTATCAACTGTACCATTGAAAGCCTGCAGGGACTTTGCTATATTGACAATTTGGTCATGAAGAACTGCAAGCTGATCAATACAACACTGGCTTTTGAATATTCTACCGTTGACGCGGAGATTACAGGCAAAATTGACAGCGTGATGAATCCGACATCCGGTACCATTCAGGCAGATCATATTGATGAACTGATTCTTGAAAAGGACCGCATCGATCCATCCAGAACTAAGATCATCTGCAAGGGTTAAGCGCAGCTGCTTTTGTTTAAGCACGGCTGCCTGTATTTCAGATACGATCAACCAAATGCAATGAGAAGGGAAGTATCAGATCAATGGCAACGATATTTGATGAAAAGGTCAACCGCAGAAATACCGGCTGTATGAAGTGGGATGTGGCTGAGAATGAACTGCCTATGTGGGTGGCAGATATGGATTTTGAAACGGCACCGGAAGTAAAAAAAGCGATTATTGAGCGTGCACAGCAGGGTGTTTTTGGTTATACATTAATTATGGATGAATGGTATGAAGCCTATCAGAACTGGTGGCAGCACAGACATCATTTTCAGATTGAGAAAGAATGGCTGATTTTTTGTACAGGGGTTGTGCCTGCCATTTCCAGTATTGTACGAAAGATGACAACAGTGGCCGAAAATGTGGTGGTCATGACGCCGGTTTACAATATTTTCTTTAATTCCATTTACAATAACGGCAGAAATATTCTTGAGAGTCCGCTTGTGTATGAAAATGGTGCTTATCATATTGATTTTGAAGATCTGGAAGAAAAACTGGCTGACCCGCAGACAACACTCCTGATTCTCTGTAATCCTCACAACCCTGTGGGAAAAATATGGGACAGAGAAAACCTCGGACGCATAGGGGAGTTGTGTGCAAAGCATCATGTACTTGTTTTATCCGATGAAATCCACTGTGATCTGACAGTGCCTACCAAAGCTTATGTGCCTTTTGCCTCCGTGTCAGATGTATGCAAATATAACAGCATCACCTGCATCGCACCAACGAAAGCTTTTAATATTGCCGGTATTCAGACAGCCGCTGTCATGATTCCGGATCCGGTTATCCGGCACAAAGTCAACCGCGGACTCAACACGGATGAAGTCGCAGAACCAAATGTATTTGCGGCTGTGGCCCCTGTGGCTGCCTTTAATGAGGGTGAAAAATGGCTGGACAATCTGCGGCAATATTTATGGGAAAACCGCCAATACGCTGAAGCCTTTATCAAGACCGAAATTCCGGATATTCATGCCATCAAGGGAGAAGCAACTTATCTTTTATGGCTGGACTGCCGGGAGGTTTCCGAAGGAATTCCTGAACTTGCCGGTTTTATCAGAGAAAAGACCGGTTTATACCTCTCTGACGGAACAGAATACAGAAACGGGACGGGATTCCTGAGAATGAATCTTGCCTGCCAGAGAAACACCCTGAAAGAAGGCCTGCAGCGATTAAAAGCCGGCATTGCAGCCTGCTTAGAAAAAGACGGAGCAAACCGATCAGAAAAATGATAAAAAACACATTCAAAGAGACAGAAAAATCACAGTCTGTCTCTTTTTTTGCTAGAATATGCCGAAAATTCTGTTATAATAACAGAGAGGAGATGATCGTCATCGAGATTATAAAGCATCACTTTCAGACACTTCAAAAAAGTGATTATACAAAAATACACAACCTAAGAGATACCCTGCACAGCCCCCTGACGGCATCCAGCGAGAAATCCATTTTTTCATGGCAGTATTATTATGATTTTACAGGGTATGACGGCGGAGATTTTTTTCTGGTTTACAGCGGCAAGCTGCATCGTTTTCTGTATCCCTTTGGCAGTTCAGAGCAGGGATTGGCCTTTATAGCGAATCTTAACTGGCCCCAGTCAGAGAAAAATTTTGCCTTTTTAAGCAAAAGTCAGGCCGAATCACTTATCCAAAAAGGATATGCGGTTTATGAAGATCGGGATGACAGTGAATATATTTATGAAACCGGCGCACTGGCTCTGACCGCAGGCAATCTATCACCGAATTTTAAAAGGAAATGCAGAAAGTTTTCCGAAAAATATCCATATACCGTCCGCATGATTAATCAGGTCTGGCTGGATCAGGAGATGGGGGATTCCTTTGAGAAACAGCTGCCGGAAGTCATTCATATGTTGAAACACTATACAGATTATGAGATGTACGGAATTGAGATCCGGTATCAGAATGAACAGGCCTTTATATTCGGTTATGAGAATACTCCGGATACTTTTACAATGACTGGTGCTGATTATACCAGTGGGTTTGGTCCTTCAGCTATTGCTGCCTGCATTCATGAGCTGGCCCTGCGTTTGGATGGCCGTTATCGTTATATTAATCTGGAAGAAGACATGGGAATTGAAGGACTGCGCCGGATGAAGCAGCTTTATCTTCCTGTCTTTATATTGGAGGCTTATCATGCAGATTTCAAAAATGATTAACACAAGTCCGGGCAAAGGTGAATTTTTTTGCAGGAAAATGTTCCACAAGGTATTCTGGATGTCCTGCCTGGCATCACTTGGACTTGTTGCGGCTAATATTATGGATGCAGTTGTTGTCGGCCGGCAGATGGGAGCTTCGGGACTTGCAGCCATCGGAATGGTGAGTCCGCTCTATGTTCTGTACAATATTCTCGGATACGGATTTTCTGTAGGCGGCTCTGTTACCTTCAGCAAACTCATGGGCAAAGGCAAAAACGAAGAAGCCAACAGCCATTTTAATCAGATTCTGCTGTTTTCGATTCTTGTCTCTGCGGTCATCGGTATGGCAGGCAATATTTTTCTGACGCCCCTGATTCATCTGCTTGGCGGTGCGGCCGCAAATGAAACGGTTATCACCATGTGCAGAGAATATGCTTCTTTGCTTTTATGGGCATTTCCTGCGTTTATGCTGAATTTTATTTTTTATGGATTTGTACGATGTGATGATGATCAGCGGAAGGCCTCCATTTCGTATGCAGCCGGCTGTCTGGCAGATGTAGGATTGAACTGGCTTCTTGTGGTTGGCCTTCATATGGGCGTCCGCGGTGCTGCATGGTCAACCGTTATCGGACAATGCATCAGTGTTCTGATCCTTTCAACCCATTTTTTCAGCAAAAAATACCACCTGCATATTCAGTATGCCCGCATTCATCTGTCAGAAACCCTGGATTCTCTTAAAATTGGTTTGTCAACATCCTCGAGATATTTCTTTCAATGTCTATATCTCATTATGGTCAACAATGTGCTGATGCGTTTTGCACCTGACGGCAATCTGTATGTGGCTGTTTTTGATGTTGTGATGAATGTCACTTATATCGGCTGTTTTATTTATACAGCAGCCTGTGAAACTATGAGTCCCCTGGCATCCACATTCAATGCAGAGCATAACAGGGAGAACCTGATTTACCTGCTGAAAATGGCCATTCAATACGGCTGTATCGGCAGTATTTTCCTGGGAGCGGTGATTGCCGTTTTTGCAGGTCCGGTTGCTTCTATGTTTGGATTAAACAATGCAATTTCTGTAACAGCTGTTCGCGCCTATTGCATCAGTATTGCGTTTACGGCATTTGTAGAAATATCTGCCGGTTTCTACCAGGCCATCGACCGGCCAAAGACGGCAGGAATCATTACATTGCTGAGAAACCTGATTATTTTATTCCCTGTTTCCTTGATTGCAGGTATTTATTGGACAAAGTATTTCTGGTTTTCACTGCCTGTGGAGGAGATTATAACAGCTCTTATTGCAGCGGTTATTATTTTCAGGGCACTTCCTGAAAATAATCCTTCTGTTTTTTCCTATACGCTGACCAATGATCAAAAGGACGTTAATCATTTGCTGGAATTAGTTGAAACGTATATGGATGAGAGAGAGGCCGCAATGCGGCAGTCCTATGTTGTCTCAATGGTGGTTGAAGAATTGTGCACAGCCATCATCAGTCAGGCATTTAAAAATGATCCTGATGAATATATACAGATTACGATCACACCGGAAAAAACAGGTGATATTGTTCTGAATATCAGGGACAGTGCCATTTCCTTTAATCCATTTGATATGAATACACGCCGGCTGGATGCAGCATCAGATGCCGATCATGATGTGCTGGATGCCATGGGTATTCTGATGATCAAGAAGAAGGCAAAGGAATTCTATTATCGGAGATATCAGGGCTTTAATGTCACAACAATTATTGTATAAGGAGAAGTCTATGGATTCAAAACAAAAAACACCGGGCAAACGACGCTTTACTGTCGTTATGAAAATTACGACCATTGTTATTATAATGGCTGCGCTGATCGGAACCAGTGCCATTTATGCCAGCTATCATCTTCATTCCACAACCATGAATCAGTATTACAAAGAGCAGGTTGTCAATATAGGCAAAACCGTTTCCAGGAATATACCGTCCGCATACATCGAAGTGCTGAAACAGACGGTTGATAATCCGGAATTTGAGTCTGTCAGAAATGAAGCCCTGGAAAAGGAACGTCCTGAGCTGCTTAAAGAATGGTTGGTGCAGAACGATGTCTACGATGATTACGAAAAAATTCTGACGATTCTGGAAGATTTTCGAGAAAATATGTGCGTTTCAGACGTTTATATTCTGGATACCCAGCCAGGATTTTCTACCTATCTGGCAGATCCAGATGAAGAAATAACAATACTCGGGCAGCGTGAAAACAATGCCGCTGAGTTTGAAGCTTATACAGGCAATCAGGAAATTCTGCCAACAGTATCAGAGGGAGAGTACGGCTGGCTGTGTTCCGGATATGAACCGGTTTATTCTGAAAGCGGTGAGGCCATTGCACTGATCGGTGTTGATATCAGTATGGATGAAATGGTTGCCCGCCAGATGAATTTCCTGAGACAGATGCTGACATGGCTGATTGTGCTTACCGTGATCATCGTCATTCTCATTATCTGCTATTTCCGTTATACACTGACCAAGCCGCTTCAGAGGCTTGCCAGGTCTGCCCAGACCTTTGTCTCAAGAAAAGAGGAAGAAGGCACAGCGGATCAGACACAAACAGCGATCTCAGAAATCACCATCAAGTCCAATGATGAGATCCGTGACCTTTATGATTCTATCCGTCAGATGGAGACAGATATTCATCAGTATATCCAGAATATTACCGCTGTTACTGCAGAAAAGGAACGGATCGGTGCTGAACTGAGTATTGCCACACAAATTCAGTCCTCCATGCTTCCGTGTATCTTCCCGCCATTTCCGAATCGGGCGGAATTTGATATTTATGCATCCATGACGCCGGCCAAAGAAGTAGGCGGTGATTTCTATGATTTCTTTATGGTGGATGACCGCCACATTGCCATTGTTATGGCAGATGTCTCCGGCAAAGGTGTGCCCGCCGCACTGTTTATGGTCATCGGCAAAACGCTGATCAAAGATCATACACAGCCAGGCATGGATCTTGGCGATATTTTCTCAAAGGTCAATGATCTGCTTTGTGAATCCAACAGCGAGGATATGTTTATCACCGCTTTTGAGGGCGTTCTTGACCTGGTCACAGGAGAATTCCGCTATGTCAATGCTGGTCATGAAATGCCGTTTATCCGCAAAAAGGGTGCAGATTTCGAAGCTTACAAGATTCGTCCCGGTTTTGTCCTGGCCGGTATGGAGGGCATGCGTTATAAAGCAGGCTCCATGATGCTGGAGCCCGGAGATATGGTCTTCCAGTATACAGATGGTGTGACAGAAGCAACCAATGCACAGAATGAACTTTTCGGCATGGATCGTCTGCAGGCAGCTTTGAACTCTGTAAAGGAGAATGATACCCATGCAATCCTGACCGCTGTCAAGGACAGCATTGATACCTTTGTGGGAGACGCACCGCAGTTTGATGACATTACGATGCTTTGTCTGGATTACAAAGAAAAAATGGAGGTGGATGCACAATGAAAGAATTAACATTAGATGCAACGATAGAGAATATTTCAGCCGTCACCGCGTTTGTGGATGAGGAACTGGAAAAGATCAACTGTCCTATGAAAGCACAGATGCAGATTGATATTGCCATTGATGAATTATTCAGCAATATTGCCCATTATGCCTATCATCCTTCTGTCGGATCTGCAACTGTCAAAATCGAGGTGGTTGAAGACCCGATGTCTGTTGTCATCACATTTGTTGACGGCGGCACGCCATACAATCCCCTTGAAAAGGAGGATCCGGATATCACCCTTTCCGCAGAAGAACGTGAGATTGGCGGCCTTGGCATTTTCATGGTCAAGAAGTCCATGGACAGCATTGATTATGAATATAAGGACGGACAGAATATCCTTCGGATCAAAAAGAACATATCGTAAATTTTAAGAGGTTTTGCAGACGCTATAACATTCAGTTATAGCGTCTATTTAAAATATGCATATTTCTTATACGCCAATCTGTGATAGAATAGTAGCAGAGTGATAAGAACAGAAAGGAATTTTCATGATGGATAAAGGAACAATCTTTAAATTTCACAACGACCTTGATACAGATCAGATTATTGCCTCCCAGTATCTGCTCCTGCCGAATCTGGAGGAAATGAAAGCCCATACTTTTGAATCCCAGGACCCGGATTTTGCAAAGAAAGTAAAACCTGGTGATTATGTGGTAGCCGGTGAGAACTTCGGCTGCGGTTCTTCAAGAGAACAGGCACCGGGTGTCTTAAAAGCCCTTGGGGTAAAGGCAGTTGTTGCCAAATCTTTTGCCAGAATCTTTTTCAGAAATGCCATTAATATCGGTCTTCCGGCTATCGTCTGCAAAGATCTTCCGGACGAGGTTCAGACAGGGGATACAATGGAACTTCATATGTCTGAAGGTACAGTTGAAGCCAACGGCAAGACCTATACATGTACCAAACTTCCGGAATATATGCAGCTTATTTTAAATCAGGGCGGCTTAATCGCTTCTTTGAACAAAGAGGAGGACAAGTAAGATGGGAATGACAATTGCAGAGAAAATTATTGCCGCTGCCGCAGGCGTGGAGAGTGTGCGTCCCGGCGATATCCATACAGTGAACCTTGATAGAATGATGAGCAACGACGGTACAACACATCTGACCGTTGATATGTACAACAACCAGCTGAATCATCCGCATATTGCAGACCCGAAAAAACTGGTTTTCATTGTTGACCATAATGTACCATCCGACAATCCGAAGACAGCTGCATCCCAGAAGAAGATGAGAGATTTTGCCAGAGAAAACGGCATTGATTTCTGGGAAGGCAAAGGTGTCTGCCATCAGATCATGATGGAGAACTATGTCTGTTCAGGTGAATTGATTTTCGGCGCAGACAGCCATACATGTTCTTACGGTGCTGTGGGTGCATTCGGTACAGGCGTTGGATGTACGGACTTCCTTTACGGCATGGTCACAGGTACATCCTGGGTACTGGTACCTGAAACAGTAAAGTTTAATCTTGTAGGCAAACTGCCTGAGGGCGTTTATGCCAGAGATTTAATTCTTGAGATTATCGGTACAGTGGGTGCCAACGGCTGCAACTATCAGGTCATGGAATTTACCGGTGAAGGTGCGAAGACGCTGAGCATTTCAGACCGTATTGCTCTGTGCAACATGGCCGTTGAAGCCGGTGCCAAGACAGGTATTTTTGAACCGGATGAGAAAGCCATTGCTTATCTTGAAGAACACGGACGCAAACCAAAGGCCATCTATCACAGTGATCCGGATGCGGTTTATGCCAGAGAATATACATTTGATTTATCTAAGGTTCGTCCTGTTGTGGCAAAACCTGATTTTGTGGACAATCTTTGCCCGGCTGAAGAAGTCCGGGGTATCAAGATTGATGAAGCTTTCTTAGGTTCCTGCAATAACGGCCGTATCGAAGACCTGCGTGTCGGTGCTTCCATTATCAAAGGCCATAAGGTTGCTGACAGAGTGCGCTTCCTTGTTGTACCGGCCAGCCTTGAAATCTATAAACAGGCTTTAAAGGAAGGCTTAATTGATATCTTTATGGATGCCGGTGCCATTGTCATGAACCCGAACTGCAGTGTCTGCTGGGGCAGCTGTCAGGGTGTTATCGGTGAGAATGAAGTGCTCATCAGTACAGGTACACGTAACTTCAAGGGACGTGCCGGACATCCAAGTTCCAAGGTTTATCTTGGCTCCGCAGCAACAGTTACAGCATCTGCCATTGTAGGAAAGATTGCTTTAGCTGAGGATATTCAGTAATCGGTAAATACATAGCATTCGGATAACTATCTGCTGAGTCTGTACAATTCTGGCAACTATCCGGATGACAACATTGAAACAACAATGAGGTAGAATAGATATGGAAAATATGACAGGTAAAGTATGGGTACTGGGTGATGATATCGATACAGATATCATTATCCCGACAGAGTATCTGGCATTAAAAACAATTGATGATATGAAGCAGTACGGTTTCAGCCCCCTGCGCCCTGAACTGGCAGGACAGATCCAGAAAGGGGATATCATTGTTGCAGGCAAGAATTTCGGCTGCGGTTCTTCAAGAGAACAGGCACCGGAGATTATCAAGGCACTGGGGATTCAGTGTGTTATTGCCAAATCATTTGCAAGAATCTTTTTCAGAAATTCCATCAACAACGGACTGCTTCTGATTGAACAGCCGGATCTTTATGACGATATCAAAGAAGGAGATACCATCACCGTTCATATGAATGAACACGTGGATTACAACGGCAAAGAATATCCGATTGCCTCCCTTCCTGAGAATCTCATGAGCATTATTCAGGCAGGCGGCCTTGTAGGGGCTATGCGCAAACTGAACGGACTGGACTAGGGAAAGGAGCAGACAATGGGCGAGACAATTATTGAAAAGATTATTCGACATAATACAGGAAAAAATGTCAAACCGGGTGATATCGTCACGGTCAATGTGGACCGTGTCATGATCCATGATATTTTTATTCCTTTTGTAGCTGAAAAATTCGAGGAAATGGGCTTTACAAAGCTTTATGATCCGGAGAAAGTCATCTTAATCTATGACCATCTTGTACCGGCCAGCCAGCTGGATGATACAAGACATTTCCGCATCGGTGATGCCTTTGCAGCCAAATACGGTATGCCTCACGTTCACAGAAGCGACGGTATCTGCCATCAGCTTATGACAGAAGCAGGCTATGTGAAACCGGGAGATGTTGTCTTCGGTACAGACAGCCATACAACCACTTACGGCTGTGTGGGCGCATTCTCATCCGGTATCGGCTATACAGAAATGGCCAGCATTCTGGGCACAGGTACAATGTGGATCAAAGTACCTGAAACCATCAAAGTTGTGATTGAAGGTGAACTTCCTGCCAACGTCATGTCCAAGGATATTATCCTCAGACTCATTGGTGATCTTGGTGCAGACGGTGCCACTTATAAGGCACTGGAATTCTCCGGCAGTACCGTTGAAAACATGTCTGTCGCCAGCCGTATGACTATGTCCAATATGGCAGTTGAGGCCGGTGCCAAATGTGCCTTATTTACACCGGATGAGAAAACAGCCAAATACTGTGACATTGAATTAAACGACTATCAGAAGAGCTTAAAGGGCGATGATGATGCCGGATATATGAAGACAATTACCTACCGTGCTGAGGATTTCGTGCCTGTCATGGCCTGTCCTTCACAGGTGGATAAAATCCGTGATGTCAGCACCCTTGAGGGCACGTCAATTGATCAGGTATTCATCGGTTCCTGTACCAACGGCCGTCTGGAAGACCTGGCTGCAGCAGCAGAGGTCTTAAAAGGACAGAAGGTGGCTGATTTTGTCAAACTGATTGTTACCCCTGCCAGCCGCAAGATTTATAAACAGGCTGTTGATCAGGGCATCATGGAAATTCTGGCAGATGCCGGTGCCATCATTACCCATCCGGGCTGCGGTCTTTGCTGCGGCCGAACAGGCGGTATCCTCTCTGACGGTGAACGGGTTGTGGCTACCAACAACCGTAACTTCCTTGGCCGCATGGGTACCTCCAAGGTTGAGATTTACCTGGCGTCTCCGAGAACAGCCGCAGCTTGTGCTGTTGCCGGCAAAATCGTCAATCCGGAATAAACCGGAAATATTTCTAACAGCCCACAATCATTATAAATAAATTCATTCTATGCGAAAACCGTGTTTGTACTTCCGTGTACAAATGCGGTTTTTGCCTTTTGCCTCTTCCGTTATTTCAGAATTTGGATTATACTGTTTTTATATTTGTCTGCATCTTACGGCAGACAGAGCATTTACTATGGGAGGAAATGATATTGAATAAGTTACTGAAAACCCAATCCGCCCCCAGGATTATTGCCTTTGGCTTTGCCCTGGTCATTTTTATCGGATCATTGTTACTGATGCTGCCATGCAGCGTTCAACCCGGCACGCATTTGGATTACATCGATGCCCTTTATACTTCCGCCAGTGCTGTCTGTGTAACCGGCCTGACAGTGGTAGATGCCGGTAATACGTTCACAGCTCTCGGGCAGTTTTTCCTGGCTGTGCTGATCCAGATCGGCGGGTTAGGCGTTACTTCCATCAGTGCCGGTGTGATTCTGGCCATGGGCAGGCGCGTCAATCTTAAAGGCCGAATGCTCATTCGGGAATCCATGAATCTGGATGCAGGCCGGGGACTGATTGGTTTTGTTTATACCGTTTTTAAAACCACACTGCTGATTGAGTTGATTGGCGCAGCACTGAGCTTTATTGTTTTTATACAGGATTATTCTCTGTTCCGGGCCATCGGCGTCAGTCTGTTCCATTCTGTTGCCTCTTTTAATAATGCCGGATTTGATATTTTGGGCGGCGGCCAGAGTATGGTTCCCTATGTGGATAATATTTTCCTGAATATCATTACCTGTGTCCTCATCTTTTTCGGAGGCATCGGTTTCCTTGTTATTCAGGAATTATGGAAAAAGAAATGCCGATGGAAAAGACTGTCTATGCACACGAAGGTTGCCTTATCCGTCAGTTTTGCCTTAATCATTGTTGGTACCGTTCTGATCAAATTAACGGAACCTATTTCATGGCTATGTGCATTCTTTCACAGTGTCTCCACCCGAACCGCTGGTTTTGCTTCACGCCCCATGGGCGATTTCGGTGCCCCTGCATTGCTGGTGATGATTGTGCTGATGTTTATCGGTGCATCCTCAGGCTCAACAGGAGGCGGCATCAAGACAAGCACCTTTTTTGTGTTGATTCAGGGGATTTTCTCAGCAGCCACGAATCAATCGGAAAAGGCCTTTCATTACGCCATTCCAAAGGATGCATTCAAGAAGGCCGCTGTCATTTTTATTCTTGCAGCAGGTGTGGTCATCACATCGACGTACATTCTGATGATCATGGAACCGCAGGTTGATCTGCTGGATGCATTATTTGAAATGACCAGTGCCTTTTCAACTGCCGGATTATCAACAGGGATTTCATCCGGTCTGCATCTTCCCGCCAAAATACTTTCCATACTGATGATGTTTACAGGGAGACTCGGCCCATTAACCATCGCATCTTTATGGTACTTTTCACGGGGAGAACTGGTTCATTACCCGGATGGCAACATTGTTGTCGGATAGTAAGGCAGCCCTTTTATTTCAATATACAGGAGATAATTATGTTTAATTCAAAAAATAATTCATATCGCACAAACAATTCAAAGAAAAAAACGATGACCTACGGTATCGTTGGTCTCGGCCGCTTCGGATCGGCACTGGCAATGGATCTGGCTTCATCCGGAGCAGAAATCATTGTAATGGACAAAAATGAAGAAAAGGTTCGTGCCCTGCGTGAGATGACCGAACATGCCTACGTTGTCGCAGACCTGGACAAGAAAACACTCATTGAAACCGATATCCAAAACTGTGATGCAGCCATTGTCTGCATTGCCGAACATCTGGATACATCCATACTGACGACCCTCAACCTTGTCTCTTTCGGCATTCCGAGGGTGATTGCCAAGGCAGCGACAGCAGAACACGGGATCATTCTCGAAAAGCTTGGCGCAGAAGTCGTATTTCCGGAGCGGGATATGGCCATCCGCCTTGCAAGCCGCCTTGAGAATTCACGGAATCTCGATATTGTTCAATTGAGTGAACAAATTAATATTTCCAAGACCATTGTGGTAAACGAAGCTGTCGGATTAAGTGTCAAGGATACCAACCTCAGGGGACGTTTTGGCTTAAATATCATTGCCATCCAAAGCGATGATCGTGTGATTGATCTTGTCACACCGGACTATGTATTCAAAGAAGGGGATATTCTCTTTGTTTCCGGATCGAAAGAGGGCATTCTCAAGCTCAATCAATGGCTCAGCAAATAGGATGCTTTTCTGATGCATTTGAGGTTTAAAATATTTCCTGTAAATGCATCAAGACAGGAGGCATATGACATGATACGCATTTTAATCGTAGAAGACGAAAAGCCCATTTCCAATCTCATCAGACTGAGTCTGACCAAAGCAGGTTATCATTGCACCTGTGTGTTTGATGGCAATGCGGCTGTTGATATACTGGATCAGGAGATTTTTGATTTGATTCTGCTGGATATTATGCTGCCGGGGGCCAATGGTTTTGAATTGATGGATTATATCAGACCCCTGGGTATCCCGGTCATCTTTCTCACCGCTGTCAATTCTGTAAACAACCGTGTCCGGGGGCTGAAAATGGGCGCGGAGGATTACATCATCAAGCCATTTGAAATTGTCGAATTGCTGGCAAGAGTGGAGGTGGTTCTCAGACGGTACAACAAAATGATTCAGCACCTTCACGTGGCCGGCATTGACATTGATACCGTCAGTATGACCGTAAAAAAAGGCGATGAAGAAATTCAGCTGACCAACAAGGAATATGAACTGCTGTTATTGTTTGCCAGAAATCCCGGCATTGCTCTTTACAAAGAAACCATTTACGAGCGGGTTTGGGGCGGAGACTATGTACCGGGAACCAGAACGGTTGAACTGCATGTACAGCGCATGCGCAAAAAAGTCGGCTGGGAGAAGGCTCTTGTTACGATCCCGAAGGTGGGCTACAGACTGGTGGACACAACATGAAATTCAAATACAAAGTGATGCTTTATATGACAGCCTTTCTTTCCTTTTTCTATGTGGTCAGCGCCTGTCTTTTGATCTTTGTCTCATTCCAGACATCCCTGAACAAGGAGAAGACAAATGCACTGAATACCCATCGAATGATACAAAATATGCTGCTTGTTTCAAAAGATATGAATCAGAAGGCCTATCAATATACCCTCAATCAGCTGGCCAGTCAGAATGCTTCCATGTGGAAGGGCATCCGTCTTCGGGAATCCAAAAATCGGATTCTTTATTATGAGAATGGCTATATGCCTTATCTGCTGACACAGGATGATATTCAGACGATGGAAGAGGAGTCCTGCTGTCTGATCCGTTATATTCAAAAAGACACAAGCCATTTTATCCAGATTTCAGGTCTTGTAGATACCGGCAGTACTTCCCTTGTTCTGGAAATTTCCCAGGATGTGACACAAGTTTATACCACCCGGGAGACACAGCTGCAAATCTACAAAATCATTCTTGCCTTTGTCCTGACGGCGGGTTCTGTGGGTGCACTGCTGATTTCCGAAAAACTGACAAAGCCCATTCGTCAGCTATCGGAAACATCCCGGGAAATTGCAGGGGGCAATCTCTCCATCCGGTCAAACATTCATTCCGGAGATGAAATTGAATTACTGTCCAGAGATTTCAACCACATGACAGACAGTCTTGAAGATAATATTCACAAAATGGCGGACAGCATCCGCAGGCAGGAAGAATTTATGGGAAGTTTCGCTCATGAATTAAAAACCCCTATGACATCCATCATCGGTTATGCCGATCTGATGCGCAGTCAGGCACTCAATGAAGAAGAGCAGCGAGAAGCAGCGGAATATATTTTTTCAGAAGGACAGCGCCTTGAAAGTCTGTCACTGAAATTGCTGGATCTGCTTGTTCTCAAAAAGAAAGATTTCGAATTGCAGCCGACAAATCTTCAGACCCTCATAGAGAGTGCTGTCAGAACCACGCTGCCTTCAATGGAGGGCCGGCACATTCGTCTGAAAGAGCGTTCTGATGAAGGATTCTGTCAATTGGAACCGGATCTTACGAAATCACTGATTATAAATTTGATTGACAATGCCAGAAAAGCCATAGATGACGGCGGTTCTATCCTTGTGGCGGGCAGATTGACGCCAGAGGGCTGTGAGATTACAGTAACAGATACCGGACGAGGAATGCAAAAAGAGGAACTGGCACGCATTACGGAAGCTTTTTATCGTGTGGATAAGTCCCGTTCCCGGGCCCAGGGCGGCGCCGGTCTTGGTCTGGCACTTTGTCAGGAAATTGCACAGCTGCATCATGGCAAACTAGTATTTGAAAGTACTCCAGGAAAGGGTACCATCGTCAAAGCGATTTTAAATGGAGGCCGCGTGAAATGAAGCTAAAGCTAAAAAAGAAATATTTGTTACTGCCTGTGATCACGATCGCCGTCATTCTGCTTTGTTTTCTGCTTCCATCTGTATTTTTTCGGATTTATGATCAGGAATGGACCGGCAAAAGGGTAGAAAAATCTGCCAATGCCTCCGGTCTCAGCATTGACAGCATGCCGCTAAGCGAAAAAATCAATCTGATTCAGGATTTGGATCAGATTGAATCCGCATTAAACGGAGACAGCGCAGACCTGGATGCAGCAATACTAAGCAGAGGCTACAAATTAACCAAAGAAGAAGCCTGGAACAATATCATCACAGAATTCATGAAACTGGCTGATGATCTTGAATCGATTATGCCTGAATTTTATCAATATATTGCATCCCTGCAGGATTACAATGACGCCATCACCTACTTTGATTTGAACTCTATTAAAGCGGTTCTTGTTACAGATCAGGAAGGAAATTCAACGGTCATATGGACCATCGGTTTCCAAATGGATAGTGACTTTTTAAATAATACTCAATCAGAAGCATATGCATCCGCATACATTTCCCCGCCTTACGTAGAACTCTACTATGATGAAAGCAGCGGCTATCTATTGGGGGCTGAAATCTATAATCTGGATATCGGTGATATTATCAATCTGTATGATATTGTAGATGCGGCATGGGGCGATACAGAGCGTCCAGATATTGGTGAAGCAACAATTATGAACCATGCGGGATGCTATTTCATGAAACGTTATGCAGAGTATGTGGGATGGCCGGCCAACAACAAATCCGCAGAATGGTATCCCACATCTGATACAGCAGCATCCATGCGGACCACCAAAGACAATGATACACTCAATTTGACATGTTCCGTCTATTTAGATATGTATCGATTTTTAAATGTCAAACTCAATAGAAATTAACATCAAATCAACACAAACATCTTAGCTGCAGAAAAGAAAATCGCCGGGTTTTACTCGGCGATTTTTGTCATATAAGGTTTTAAGGCAGACAATACAAGGGTATAGGAAATCTTTGCAAGGCTCTCCGGTGTATCATCAAAATTATTCTTCATCCAGCTGATAATCAACCCAAGACATCCGGCAATACAAAAGCTGTTAACCCTTTCAAGGGTGCGCTCATCTAACTGTACCAGATAAGGCTTCAGATATTTCATACAATGACTGGAAATAATCTGTTCAATCTGACGCATAAAAGCCACATCTCCATTCGGTCCGAGAAGGGCAGAAGCAATTTCTCTGTTGTCTGCAATGAACGCAAATAATTCTGTAATATGCGGCATGGTTTCTTCAATTTTCACAGGCTCTTCATTGTGAATAATTTCAAGAATTTCATTCTTCAGATCATTCTCTGTCTGTTCCATCAGATCATAAATATCTGTATAATGCAGGTAAAAAGTCGAACGGTTAATATCAACTTCTTCCACCAGCTCCTTAACTGTAATTTCTTTGATTGTTTTCTCTTTTAATAATTTCGCCAGACCATATCTGAGCTGCGCTTTTGTCTTTCGAATTCGGCGATCCATCTTTTCAGCCATTTCATTTCCTCCCGATTTTATATCTTAAAGCACTTCCATACATGAGGGAGTGCTGATTATTTCTGTTTATTATGTATATAAATCAACATCATATCCATTAAACTATACAATAAGTATAAATATTAATCAAGTCCCTTTTTTCAGTAATTTGTATTAAAAAACAGACAAAAGCAGCCGTTCTTTGAATTCTTTCCCATACATAATCATTCAATACCAAAACCACGCTGACAAAATATTGTAAATACAGCAGAGCCGCAAAAAATCAGGTCTTTTTCTCATTCTTCAGCATGAGGAGCGGGTAAAAAATCCTCGCTATAATAGGGACAAATTCAAGAAAAAGAAGGATTAGGACGATGATTGAAAATTTACTTGACAGACAGACTGTTCATACAGAGTCTGCCGGCATCATGGACTGCATCTCACATCGTACCATACTGGTTACGGGCGGCGGCGGTTCCATCGGCAGCGAATTGTGCCGGCAAATTGCACGGTATCATCCGAAGCAGCTGATTATTTTTGACATTTATGAAAACAACGCCTACGAACTGCAGATGGAGCTCCAATTTCGATATCCCAAGCTGGATCTGATTGTACTCATCGGATCCGTCCGGGATGAAAAGCGGGTGATGACGGTGTTTGGCAAATACCGTCCGGATATTGTTTTTCATGCAGCGGCTCATAAACATGTTCCCCTGATGGAGACAAGCCCCTGCGAAGCCATCAAAAATAATATTCTTGGCACATTTCATGTTGCGGATGCCGCTGACAAGTATCATGCGTCAAAAATGATTCTGATTTCTACAGATAAGGCTGTCCGTCCAACCAATGTGATGGGTGCCTCCAAAAGAATCTGTGAAATGATCATTCAGGAATTTTCACAAAAATCCCGAACAGAATATGCCGCCGTTCGATTCGGCAATGTGATGGGAAGCAATGGCAGTGTCATTCCTTTGTTTGAAAAACAAATTGCTCATGGCGGTCCTGTCACCGTCACACACCCCGATATGACACGCTATTTTATGACAATCCCTGAGGCTGTGACACTGGTGCTCCAGGCAGCAGCCTTTGCAAAGGGCGGAGAAATTTTTATACTTGATATGGGTGAACCCGTACATATTCTTGAACTTGCAAAAAAGATGATCCGTCTCGCCGGATTGATTCCCGGACAAGATATCCAGATTGTATTTACAGGTCTGAGGCCCGGTGAAAAACTTTATGAGGAACTGGTCATTGATAAAAGACATCTGAGCCGGACAGCCAATGACAAGATTTTTATCTGCCGTCAGGAACCCATTGATATTTTTCAGCTGAAATCCCTAATGAAGCTTCTTAGCAGAGCCGCCAAAGAGGAGCGCAGTGATATAAAATGGCTGCTGAAGGAATTGATTCCGGAATATCATATCCCGGAGAAGGAAGATACCCAGATTCCTCTAAACGGATAAAGGCACAGGAGGCAAATTATGTATCGCCACAAAAAGAACAGACATTGTTACTATAAAATCAAGCACCTGACAGATATTTTCATTGGCTCCATCCTGTCCATTTTGATGATCCCTATATTTTTGATCATTGGGATCATCATTGTCATAGAAGATGGATTTCCGGTGATCTTTAAGCAAAAACGTTTCGGTATCAACCAATCATTCTTTGAAATCTATAAATTCCGGACAATGAAACGGCAGACGCCTCATGACTGTCCCACTCATTTACTGAAAGATCCGGATCAATATCTGACAAAAGTCGGAAGATTTCTGAGACAGTACAGTCTGGATGAATTGCCCCAATTCATCAACATCGCTAAAGGTGAAATGTCCCTTGTAGGGCCAAGACCGGCACTGTGGAATCAGCTGGACCTGATCCGTGAAAGAGAGCGTTACGGTGCCAACAGCATTTTTCCGGGTCTCACCGGATGGGCCCAGATCCATGGGAGAGATACACTGGCCATCAAAGATAAAGCTGCCTATGACGGCTATTATGTGCAGAATCTTTCATTTTTTCTTGACCTAAAATGTATTTTGGGCACAGTCATCGCCGTTCTTGAAAGAAAAGGCTTCATGGAAGGGGGAACCGGAATCAAAGATCGCCCTGTCAAACATAAACTAATCATCTGCACCAATCATTCGTATATGTTTTATCAGTTTCATCGTGAATTGATCGAAGCATTAGCAGATTCTTATCGGATCCTGCTGAGTACGCCATTTACCGGTCATATAAAAGAACTGACAGACGCAGGGGCAAATTGTAAAAGAACGGTCATTGACAGGCGGGGCTGCAATCCGTTAAAAGACGCCAGACTGCTCATTGATTATTTGCGTCTTTTTCGAAGGGAAAAGCCGAAACTGGTCATTACTTATTCCATCAAGCCCAATATTTATGCGGGAATCATCTGCCGGATTTTGAATATTCCGTATTGTGCCGCTGTTCAGGGACTGGGAACTGCTTTTCAAAAAGAAAGGATGGCGAACTGGGTGACAATTCTTTATCGATATGCGTTGAAGAAAGCCGCCGTTATCTTCTTTGAAAATCCTGCAAATGCTCACCTGTTTTTAGAAAAAGGAATCGCAGATCCCGGACAGATCAAAGTTTTGCCCGGTGCCGGTGTGAATCTTTGTCAGTATGCCTATCACCCTTTCTGCATGGGACGAAATGTCACTCGTTTTCTTTATCTTGGACGGCTGATGAAAGAAAAAGGGATAGATGAACTCCTGACTGCTTTCTATTGGCTTCACCGCAAATACGGAAATCTTGTGATACTTGATATCGTCGGCTTTTTTGAGGAAGCCTATCGGGACAGGCTGCACCGGCTGACATCACTGGGCATGATCGTTTTTCATGGTTTTCAAAAAGATCCGATTCCTTTTTACAGCAACGCCGACTGCATCCTTCTGCCAAGTTATCACGAAGGGATGAGCAACGTGCTTCTTGAAGCAGCAGCCATTGGAAGGCCTGTCATTGCAAGTGATATTCCCGGATGCCGTGAGGCTGTTCTGGACCAGATCAGCGGCTATCTATGTCAGCCGCGAAATCCTCAATCCCTCTATCAGAAAATGGATGCTTTCATGCAGCTGGATGAAAATCGCCGCATCGTAATGGGACTGGCGGGAAGGCAGCATATGGAGACTCATTTTGACCGAAGAAATGTTGTGACGAAGACATATGAGATACTTCGCTCTGTGACACGAAAGGAAAAATAAATGATACTGACAAATTACTGGTGGCTGGTTTTGTGGCCGATACTTGTGGGACCGGTGCTTACACTGATACTGCCCAAAATAACGGTGACTGTATCCGGCATCACATTGGACCGCTGGCACTGGGCCGCTGTCTTAATACTTGTTCTGCCTTACATTTTCTGGTGTATGAACCGTTCAGAATTTGCGGATACAGAGGTGTATAGAAGTATATTTTGGGAAGTACCGGTACAAATATCCGATTTCACGGACTATTTATCCGGACATGCCAAGGACCGCGGCTTTTTTATCCTCATCTGGCTGCTTAAACATTGGATTGGCAATAACGATCAGGCTTTTTTCCTGATTATCGCAGCTTTTCAGATGTTCTGCATAGCTTTCTTTTTCAGACAGTATGCGAAAGATTTCTGGTTATGCTTCTTTATGTTTGCAGCATCCACGGATTATCTTTCCTGGATGTTCAACGGCATGCGCCAGTTTATCGCCGTCTCTTTGATCCTGATCAGTTTCAGATGTCTGCTCAATTGTCGCTACTTTCTGACGGTACTGCTGATTTTGCTGGCTGCCTCTATTCATGGGTCAGCGCTGCTGATGCTGCCAATCATTTTAATCATACAGGGAAGGGCATGGAATAAAAAAACAGTCCTGCTTCTGGCGGCAGTTGGGATGATGATTCTGTTTGTCGATGAACTGACTGCCGTTATGGATGGTTTGCTGAGTGATACCCAGTATCACGATATTGTCTCGAATGACATCTGGCAGCAGGATGACGGCACCAATCTGCTGCGTGTGCTGTTTTATTCTGTCCCGGCACTGTTTTCACTTATAGGCAAATCCTATATAGAGGAAGCACATTCACCGCTTTTAAATCTCTGTGTCAACTGCAGCATCTGTACTGCGGCCATCTACCTGTTCAGTGCTTTTTCCTCCGGTATCTACATAGGAAGAATTCCGATTTTAACAACGCTTCAGGGATATATCATCGTACCATGGCTGATAGACCGGATGTTTACCAGGACATCTGCATGGCTGGTCAGAATTATTTTTATCGGCAGTTACCTGATATTTTTCTATTATCAGATGCATATCGCATGGCAGCTGATTTAAAGGAGGAAAATGAATGATCCGGATATTACATATTGTGACCTATATGGGCAGAGGCGGACTGGAAACCATGCTGATGAATTATTACCGGCATATGCCAAGAGACAAGATTCAATTTGATTTTCTGGTTCACCGTGATTTTACTGCAGACTATGACAGAGAAATATCATCTATGGGCGGAAAAATATATCATTTTCCGCGGCTGATCCCATGGAGCTGCAGCTATCGCCGGCAGTTAATGGCATTTTTCAATGAGCATCCTGAATACAGAGTCGTTCATGTCCACCAGGATTGTCTAAGTGCTGTCGCGCTGGCATGTGCAAAGCAATGCGGGGTTCCGGTGCGCATTGTCCACAGCCATGTCAACAATCAGGATATCAATTGGAAATATCCGTTGAAATGCTATTACAGAAATAAGATTCCCTTCTTTGCTACAGATTTTTTTGCCTGCAGCCAAAGTGCCGGCGAATGGATGTTCAAGGGGCATACTTTTTCTGTCATTCCGAATGCCATCGACGCAAATTCCTTTGTATACCGGCCGGAAACAGCCAAAGAAATGCGGCGCAGACTGCATATCGATGCCAACACCTGCGTCATTGGGCATGTGGGACGGTTTCACCCACAGAAAAATCACAGCTTTCTGATTGACATCTTTTATGCGTTTTTGAGCCTTCACCCTGAAAGTATTCTGCTTTTGGCAGGGGAGGGCAGCGGGAGAGCCGCCATTCAGAAAAAAGTTCACCTGTTGGGCATCAGCTCTCATGTATATTTCACCGGATCAAGGACAGATATCCCTGATCTATTGCAGGCCATGGATGTTTTCGTTTTTCCGTCTCATTATGAAGGACTTGGCATTTCCATCGTTGAAGCCCAGGCGTCCGGTCTCCCATGTCTTATTTCGGATACCATTCCAAAGGAATGCATGGTTACCGATCATCTCGTTTTTCGATACAGTTTGAAAAAGCCGCCTGATATGTGGGCGAAGAAAATTGCGTCCCTTCTTCATATACCAAAGAGAACTCGAACAGATGAGATTTTGCAGGCCGGATATGATCTGACAGATACTGCTAAAAAGCTTGCAGCATTTTATACAGAAGCCGAAGGGAGGAATTCATATGGCACTTCTGACAATTTTCACGCCAACCTATAACCGGGCATACACATTATCCCGGGTCTATAATAGTTTGTGTCATCAGACCTGCATGGATTTTTTGTGGCTTGTTATAGATGATGGTTCAACGGATAACACAGCTGCCTGCATCAGAAAATGGAAAAAGAACAGCCCTTTTCAGATTCAATATCTCTATCAGAAAAACGGCGGCATGCATACGGCCCACAATACAGCCTATGCCCATATTCATACGGAGCTCAATATGTGTCTGGATTCCGATGATTGTCTTGTGCCTGATGCTGTTGCCCGGATTCAGCATACATGGGAGCAGGTCCGACACAAAGGCTATGGCGGATTGATCGGATTAGATGCTGACCTGAACACTGGAAAAATCATCGGACATGCTTTTCCTCCGGGTTTGACGGCAACGACTTTAGGCGGCTATTATGCCCGGGGCGGTGCCGGTGACAAGAAACTCATCTATCGGACGGATATCATGCAGTCTCTTCCGCCTTATCCGGTATTTGACGGAGAAAAATATATGGGGCTTGCCTACAAATACATTCTTGCAGACCAGAAATACAGGCTCTATGTGATGAATCAGGTGCTCTGCAAAGTCGAATATCAGGCAGATGGCTCCACAAGAAATATGTGGCAGCAATATCAGAGAAATCCAAAGGGATTTGCATGCTTGCGCAAGCTGGCCATGATTTACCCCAGAAGTCCCTGCCGCATGATCATCGACTGCATTCATTATTGTTCAAGCAGCATGATCGACGGCAATCCACGCTTCGTTGAGGATTCCCCGAGAAAATTTCTGACGGTTTTGTGCATCCCTATGGGATGGCTGCTCACCTGCATGATTAACAGAAAGGTCCATGTGCCATGATCCCTAAAAAAATACATTATTGCTGGTATGGCGGCAGACCGCTGCCTGCAAAAGCCAGAGGCTGCATCAAAAGCTGGCAGAAATACTGTCCGGATTATGAAGTCATCCAATGGAATGAGCGCAATACAAAAATTCTTCGGATTCCGTACCTGAAGTGGTGCCTGGATCATAAAAAGTATGCTTTTTTAAGTGATTATGTCCGACTTTTTGTCATTGAAGCCCATGGCGGCATCTATTTTGACACAGATGTGGAGATTATTCGGTCTTTTGACCCTTTGCTTTCCTGGTCCGCATTCTTTGGCTTTGAAACTGACCATCTGATTAATACAGGCATCGGTTTTGGCGCCGAAGCCCATCACCCGCTGATTCATCAGATGCTGGGTGAGTATCAGAATATCCTGCACCAAAAGCCTTACCGGGTTGTGGGCTGTCCTCACTTAAATACCGATGCACTGCTAAAATGCGGTTTCAAAGCCAACGGACAATTTCAGACACTGGCACATGGGGCTATCTTTCCGGCAGAATACTTTAATCCCTATGATCCGGCCACGGGACATCTGCATCTGACAAAGCAGACATATTCTATTCACTGGTATAACGCCTCATGGATGTCTCCGGCCAACCAGCTTCGAAACCGGGTCGGCAGACCTTTTCACCGGATGTTTGGAAAGGATTGTTTCAGAAAGGCGGGTGAATGAGTTATAAAAACACTGATTTTTCTGCCTTATTTCGGGAAACGGCCTGATTACTTTAACCTGTGGCTGCATTCCTGCAGCCGTCAAAGAGATTTTGACTGGCTGATATTAACAGACCGCCCTGTATCCCTGCCGCTGCCTGACAATGTCAAAGTTATTCAATGTACCCTGTCCGAATTAAAACAGCATTTCCAGAAAAAGACAGACCTTCAGCTGTCTCTTGAAAAGCCCTATAAATTATGTGATTATAAACCATTTTACGGCTATTTCCTGTCTGAGTATCTGAAGGGCTACGATTACTGGGGATACTGTGACTGCGATCTGATTTTCGGAGATATCAGAAAATATCTCACCAGACAGCTGCAGTCAGACTATGACAAATGTATCCGCACCGGGCATTTCAGTGTGATCAGAAATTCATCGGAAGTCAATACCGTTTTTATGAAAAACGAGACATACAAGATCATTCTGACATCCCCCGTCATCTATGGCTACGATGAAGCCATCCATGGTTATCATCCCGGCTTTACAGGTGAATTGATCAAAGAAGGGTTTGCATTTGCAGATCTTAGGGAGCCTATCGCAGACATTGATTTCAGACATTTTCCTTTTTATGAGATTCACCGTTTCGGCGGCCCCTTCATTTATCTTTATGAGAAGGGGAGCCTTTATCGGATCTGTTATGACAAAGGAACACCTGTCAAGGAGGAGTGTATGTATGTCCACCTTCAGAAACGGCACATATATGTTCCTTCAGGCATCGACCCAGAACATTTTATCATCTGCCCGAACCGGTTTGTCAGGTACCCTGAAACCTTTCAGAAACAGGATTGTCTCCTGATCGGCGAAGCCCTCTGGACGCAGACCAATCAGGAAAGGGCCGGTTACTACAGCAGAACGAAGGAGTTTTTTTTGAATACTTACCGGGATTTCAGACGGTTTCTTTATGAACCGCAGAAGATCAACAGTCTTTTATACAGAATCAGGAAAGGCGCGGATAAAGAGAATGAAAAAGATATTCATCGCAGCAGCTGATCTGGAAATCGGCGGGGCTGAACGGGCATTGCTTGGATTGTTAAATGCCCTGGATAAAGAGAAATATCAGATTGACCTGTTTTTGCTGCATCACAGCGGCCCCCTGATGTCTCTGGTTCCAAAAGACATCAGGCTGCTTCCAGAGCTTTCGAAATATGCCGATTTAGGTATTCCGATTCAAAAAGTATTGAAACGCGGTCATATAGATATGTTCTATGGCCGTCTGAAAGGAAAAATAAAAGCGCGGCAATTTGCGGTAAAACAAGGATTAAAAGGGGCCACTTCCCTGGATATTCATTACAGCTTCAGATACACAATGCCTTATCTGCCAGTTATCAGCGATACCTTCTATGACCTGGCCATTGGCTTTTCCATTCCTTACTACATTGTTGACCAAAAGGTACAGGCAGGCAAAAAAGCGGCATGGATACATACGGATTATGCCATGATTGACGGAGACCGGACAGAGGAGCTGAGAGTATGGGATGCTTATGACCGTATTGTGTCTATTTCAGAAGCTGTCACCCGGTCCTTTGTCAGCGTCTATCCTTCTTTGGCAAAAAAAATCTTTTTGATGGAAAATATTCTTTCACCGGACATTATCAGAAAACAGGCTGATCTTACCGGAATACCGCCGGATTTTTCTGATGGCGCAGATTTTATTCGCTTGCTGTCCATCGGCAGACTGACGAAAGCCAAAAATTTTGACAATGTGCCTGATATCTGTGCCCGCCTGATTCATACCGGCTGGCACATCAAATGGTACATCATCGGTTTCGGCAGTGACCGCACCCTCATTGAGCAACGCATACAGGAAGCACAAATGGAAAAATATGTATTGCTGCTGGGAGCAAAGGCCAATCCTTATCCTTACATCAAAAACTGCGATCTCTATGTTCAGCCCTCCCGGTATGAAGGGAAATCTATTGCAGTGAGAGAAGCGCAGATTTTACATAAGCCTGTTGTCATTACCCGTTTTCCTACAGCGGACAGCCAACTAAAAGACGGCATTGACGGAATGATTGTTCCTTTGGACAATGCGGGCTGTGCAGAGGGTATCGCAAAGCTTCTGGGCGATCCAGAGAAGCAGCTGACATTGATCCGGCACTGTCAGTCAGAAGATTTTTCCAATGAGAAGGAAGCATTAAAAATTGATCAATTCATATAAGGCTCACCTGTGAGTCTAATCATTTTACGGACCTGGAAGGTGATTGCATGGATCTGAGTATCATTGTTCCCGTTTACAAAGTTGAACCCTATCTGCAGCGCTGCGTCAAAAGCCTGATGGCACAGTCCTGTGAAAACTACGAGATCATTCTGGTTGACGACGGCTCTCCGGATAACAGTCCGAAAATCTGTGATGAACTGGCTTCATGGGCAGACAATATCCGTGTCCTGCATCAGGCAAACGGCGGTCTCAGCAGTGCCAGAAATGCCGGACTTGCCATTGCCCGGGGCGATTATATCGGTTTTGTGGATTCAGATGACGCTGCCGCACCGAATATGTTTGCGGTTATGATGACAGCGGCCAAAACATCCAAAGCAGATATTGTCATGTGCGATTATATCCGGGTTTTACAAACAGGGGAGCATCTGCTGAAGACAACAGCCCTCCATCCCGGACTTTATAAGAAAGCAGATATCATCCAATACCTGTATCCCTCATTGATCATGGGTGAAAATCTGGATTATGGCCCCCTGCTTTCCGTCTGGCACTGTCTTTACAGCCGGGAATTTCTGAGGCAATATCACCTGACCTTTGCCGGAGATGTTCCCTGGTCAGAGGATAATTTGTTTAGTGCCATGGCCGGTTACCATGCCAGACGATTTTTTTACCTGAAAGGCATGGGACTTTATTATTATTTTCAAAATCCAGGCACCATTACAACAAGCCGCCGGCCGGGCGCCTGGAAGGTCTACAAAAGAATGAACCGATATCTTGAAAATTATTTTTCATTCAGAAGTGACTATGATTTTAGCAGGCAGCTTCAATTACATTTACTTTATTATGCCTGTCATGTCATCCGGATGGATGGAAAGAGTGCCTGTATCCGGTCTGTACTCAAAGATCTGCATCAAGTTCACTTGTTTGATCGTTTCAGGATGCCTGATGTATCTTTAAAATTGAAGATCCAGCTGTGGCTGATGAAACATCAGTGTACCCGCACACTGACATTTTTACTGGGAGAATCACCGTGCCGCTCGTATCTATCATTATGCCGGTCTATAATAAGGAAAAATACCTTTCTGAAGTCCTGGAAGCCTTCATTTCCCAGTCCTTTCAAAATTGGGAAATGATCATTGTCGATGACGGTTCCACCGATCAGAGTGCAGCCATTCTTGCTTTTTATGCAGCCGTTGACCATCGGATCACCATCATCCATCAGGAAAACCGCGGTGTATCTGCTGCCAGAAACCGTGGAATGGCGCTTGCCTGCGGCGAATGGATCTGGTTTGTGGATGGAGATGATCTGCCGGACATTGATTTCCTGGAACGCGTATTCAAAAACGGGGATGATTCTTATGCTGCCCTGATCATCGGCCATTATGAACAGCTGGAAAATCATCAGATCCGTCGGATATCCATCCCGGAAGAGGGTATTCAATCAACGGCTCAATTAGCTTCCCTGTTTATGAAATATCAATACCGGAACGGATATTTCGGTTATCTATGGAATAAGCTGATCCGCCGTGAAGTCCTTCAGCAAAACGCCCTTTACTTTGATGAAGATATGACCCTGGCAGAAGACCTTCAATTCCTTGTCTCTTTGTACCGTATTGGAATCCGGGTATTGATTCTTCCTTATACAGCGACATGCTACAGAGTCAATGCCCAAAATTCCGCCTCCAAAGGAAAGGTCGATTACTTTGCACAGCTGAAAATCCAGCTGCTGATCAAAAACTGGATCATTGATGTGCTTCACCGCAGACAGTATGTTCCCTTTTTCAGGAAAATCATCAGCACCTATGCGGCCTGTGTCATCTTTCACGGCTATGAATCCCATATGGATGATGCCTTTCTGGCCAGAAAATTGTATGGGATGACCGCTGTTAAAAATGAGCTGAATATTCGCGGAATAGAACTGTCCCTCGTCCCCATCGTCTGGTGTCTGAAAGGGAAACGCTTTCGCTTGATGCACAGCTATCTGGTGATCCGCAGCAGCATACGAAAGATTTACAGAAGTCTGAAAGGGAGATGAACCTATGCGATTTGTACTCTACAATCATATCGGCAGCGCCAACCACGGCTGTGAAGCGCTGGCCCGCACTGTGCCGCAGCTTTTCGGAAATTCTGATGTAATTCTGTTATCTGACGCCCCTGAGGAAGAAAAATTCTATGGTGTCAATCAACAGTTAAAGATTTATCCGGCCAGGCAGAAAGCATACACTGTTGATTTTTACTTTCTGATGGCTTACCTGCAGCTGAAACTGGCACACAATTACTTTTATATGGATCTGATGCCATACCACAACCTGAACACAAAACTTCACAAAATGGATGTCCTTGTATCCATCGGCGGCGATATTTTCTGTTATGATGATTATCCGAAACACATCCTTCTGCATCGGCATCTGATGAAAAGTGTCCGCCGCAGCCTGCTGATCGGCTGCTCCATTGAAGCTGAAAAGCTCAAGGATCCACGTCTGCTGAAGAGTCTGGCATCCTTTGACCTGATTACGGCTCGGGAACATCTCACCCTGCATGCCCTTAAAAAGGCAGGATTAAAAAATGTCCGGTTTTGCCCGGATACAGCGTTTTGCCTGCAGCCTGAAAAAACGCCGCTTCCAAAGATTTTTCGCCTCCACCAGACGGTTGGCATCAATATCAGCCCGCTGATTCTGAAAAAAGCCGGAGAGAACAATCTGATCCTGGAAAATATCCGCCGGCTTATCCGGGAGATCCTTGATAAAACGGATTTGTCTGTTGCATTGATTCCCCATGTTGTCCGACCGGATAATGATGACCGGATCCCGCTGTTGAATTTGTATACCGGATTTAAAGACAGTGGGAGAGTATGCATGATCAGAGACCATTCCGCCCCGGAACTGAAATGGGTGATTTCACAATGCCGCTATTTTATCGGTGCAAGAACCCATGCGGTGATCGCAGCCTATTCAAGCGGCGTTCCTGCCATCGCTCTGGGCTATTCCGTGAAATCCAAAGGTATTGCCAGAGATCTGTTCGGCAGCGATAAGCACTTCGTTCTTCATTACAGCCAGCTAACCACCGCAGATTGCCTGATGAAAAACTGGTACTGGCTGACACAGCATGAAGATGCTGTCAGGAATATCTCTATTGCCAAAACAGCTGCCTATCAGAGGCAGATTGCTGCCGCAGGCTGCATGATCCGCAAAATGTTTGACATTCGCGATGCCCGATATCCTACAGAGGAGGCGGTCTGTGATGGATGAAAAAATCAGCGTTATCCTTCCATGCTATAATGCCGAGGCCACTCTGGAACGTTATCTGAATTCCGTACTCGCCCAGACCTATCCGAATATAGAAATCATTGCCATCGATGACGGTTCAACGGACCATAGTGCTGTGATTCTCAAAAAATACAGATCGATTTTTTCAGAACACCAGATGAGCCTGAAGTATCTGTATGAGCCCAATGCCGGCCTTGGCGCCGCCATTCATCTCGGACTTCAGCATGTGACCGGCGACTACCTGTGCTGGTCAGATCCCGATGATTTTTATTATCCGGAATCCATGGAAAAGCGATGGCTGGCTTTTAAAGCACATCCTGAATGTGCCGTTGTCAGCAGTGATGCCTATGTTTTTTCCTCCGATGATCTGCTGCACCCCATCAAACGGGAGGCTGCACGATTTGAGCATCGATATGATCCGGAACAGTTTGAGTGGCTTTTGACTGAAAAATCCCATTTTTGTGCCGGCTGCCATATGATCCGGATGAAAGACTTTTTGAAAGTCAATCCCGAAAGAAAGATTTACCCTGCCAGACGGGGCCAGAACTGGCAATTGCTGCTTCCTGTTTATTACCGTTTCAAACGTTATTATCTGGATGAACCTCTGTATGCCTATGTTCTATATCCGGACAGCATGTCCTCCGGTGATGATTCCAAAGAAAGCGCACTGCAGCGTTTTTACGAGCATGAAGCTATCCTCCGGCACACATTGTCAATCATTCCTCTGACCAAAGCAGAGCAGCGACAGTATCAGAAAATACTCCGGCTTCAATATGCCAGAAAACGTTTTTTTACAGCCATTGATTACAGAGACCGACAACTTCTGGAAAAGCAATTTCGGCTCCTTAGATCTATGGGTGAAAATTCGGATTTTTATCGATCCCTTTACCGCAGAAACCGTTACATAATCTGGAAAATAGTTTACAAATTTCAAGACAGATGGAAGGAATGCATATGTACAAAATATCCGTGATCATCCCGGTTTATAACGCTGAAAAGACACTGCCAAAGACACTTAAAAGTACTGTCGATCAGTCTTTATCCGACATTGAGATCATCTGTGTGGATGACGGTTCAACCGATCAGAGTTCCAAAATAATCAAGGAATGGCAGGCCGCGCATCCGAATATCCGCTCTGTCCGACAGCAAAATGGCGGTGCAGGCAGTGCCAGAAACAGCGGCATGGACATCGCAGCGGGAACGTATCTCTCTTTCATAGATGCAGATGATACTTATCCGGATGACCATGCACTTGAAGCACTGTATCAGGCCGCAGAATCACAGAGGGCCTTTGTATGCGGCGGTTCAGCAGTTTATGCACACCGGGAACACAAAACGAATCAATGTATTTTTACTAAGGCAGGGTGGATGAAGTTTTCCGATTATCAATATGATACGCTTTTTGGCCGATTTATCTGCAATCGTGAGTTTATCAATCGTTATCAACTCCGATTCCCTGAGCTTAAGATTTATGAAGATCCCGTTTTCCTGTCCCGGGTCCTGATTGCGGCCGAAACATTTTATGCCATCCCGGATCCTGTTTATGGCTATCATGGTCCGCATCAGGTACAGGAAATGACCCGCGAAAAAGCAGGAGATTATCTGACGGGCCTTCGTATGGAACTGCTTTTATCTTCCAAACACCAGCTTCCAAAGCTCCATCAGCTTGCTTTTAAACGGCTTGTCCATGAGGCCTGCTATTATGCAGAACCTTTCCTTTATGCCGACGACTATGACATGCTCGCCCTGCTGTTAAAGACAGCGGCTGCTCTTGATCACTCCCTGATTTCCCTGGATGAAAATTACCTTCTGCCGACTATTGTTTCTCTCTGTCACGCCGCCGGCAATTATATGCGGCTGTACCGGTCAGCCCCGGTCAAATGGGAGCGCCGGCTGATCAGAAAGCTGCATACGGGGTTTAAAGGCCATGAATGCCAAAAAAAGTATCTATAATATTTTATCAGGACTTCTGGGACAGGGCATTGCCATTCTTCTCGGCATTATGATTCCGAGACTGGTCATCATCAATCTTGGCTCTGAAGCAAACGGCCTGCTTTCATCTGTCAGCCAGATGCTGATTTACCTGAATCTTCTGGAAGCAGGCGTCGGAACAGCAGCACTGCAGGCCCTTTACCGCCCGGCAGCCGAAAAAAATATTCCGGAAATGAACGGTATTTTATCTGCAGCCAACCGATTTTATCAAAGAATAGGAATCTGGTACCTGCTGTCAATCGTTGGATTGTCTGTCTTGCTGCCCTTGTTTTTGCAGTCAGACCTGCCTTTTTCAATTGTCTGCCCTGTTATCCTTTTAAGCGGCCTGACCCAGGCAGCATCCTTTGTCATCTGCGCCGCCTGCCGTTTGCTGATACAGGCCGAAGGCCGGAATTATGTTCTGAGCAATGTACAGACAGTTGTCTCGATTTTCACTGCCGTTGGAAAAATTGTCTTGATTCTTATGGGATTGAATCTGGTAGTCATACAGGCCATGTACTTTGCTGTCAGTTTATTCCAGTTTATTTATATCCGGTCGTATATAAGGAGGCATCATCCTTGGATGGATTTTTCTGCGGCACCGGACACAGCGGCATTGTCACAGAGAAATTCGGTTCTGATCCATCAGATTTCCGGCCTGATTTTTCAAAATACAGATGTCCTGATTCTGACATTTGTCTGCGGATTAAAAACTGTCAGCGTCTACACTATGTATGTCATGCTTTTTGGCATGATCGCCTCAGTCATCTCAATTGTCAACAGCGGTATGAATTTTGCCATGGGGCAGGCATACCACACCGACCGGGAAAAATTTTTCAGACTGTACAACGCCTTTGAAACCTACAATATGGCCATGACTTTTTCTCTTTATTGTACGGCACATATTTTTATCCTGCCATTTTTGAAAATATATACACATGGTGTTACAGATATCAATTACATTGATCATCGGCTGCCCTTTTTATTTGTCGCCACGTATTTACTTTCAAATGGACGATCGGCCGCACAACGAGTGATTGAATATGCCGGCTATTTTCAAAAAACGCAAAAACAGTCCCTGATTGAATCGGCCATTAATATTTTTGTTTCGCTGATCTGTGTTTTCAAATTCGGCATTTACGGGGTCCTTTTGGGAACCATCGCCGCATTACTATATAGAACCAACGAAATGATCCGATATGCCTCAGGAAAACTTCTGAATCGTTCTTCATGGATTACACTCAGAAAATGGGGCAGTTATATGGCGCTTTACATCATCAATCTGGCTGCCTTTTGGAATCATCCGATGTACCAAAAGCTCAGCAATTACGGCAGTCTGATTTTTGCCGCAGGCGTAAGCAGCCTGATGATTGTTTCTGAGTTTTTTGTCCTGGGCTCCATAATCGACAAAACATCTTTTGATTATTGCCGTCGTTTTTGGCGGCAAAGAAAACAGTTTTTTCTCTGAGATTCATCACATGGGGGCGTGCATGAAAAATGAAAGTAGTTCATTATTTGTTGCTTGAAGCACTTAAAGCTTCTTTACAAAACAAAAATCTCACATGGTCTTTTGAGATTTCAGACCCGCAATGGCAGCAGCTTTTTAAGATGGCCTGTGAGCAGCATATACTGCCAATGATCTATTCGGCTGTATGCAATTGCCCGGCAATCTGCAGGATGAATCCCGCCATTCTCTCTTTTTACAAGGCAGAAACCAAAAAGGCCGTTGCAGTACAGGCCATAAAAACAGAGGAATACCTTAGAATTCTTCGCTATCTCGATAAATGCGGTCTTCATCCCATGACTGTCAAAGGACTGATCTGCCGCAGTTTATATCCGCAGCCGGATGCCAGAGACTCAGGGGATGAGGATCTTCTGGTTCCCCCTGGCGAATTTGAGGCTTGCCAGAAAGCATTGTGCGCCATAGGCCTCCAAAGAATCAGCAGTATCCGCAAAGGACTTCCTGAAAATGCCTGCGATATTGCCTTTGGCAGACCGGGACACCCTATTTACATTGAACTGCACCCTTCCCCGTTTCCGCCGGATGACGGGATCTATGGCAGCTGGAACCTGTTTTTTCGTGATATCCATGGACATACCATGAAAATTGATATTCACGGACAGGCTGTCCGGACAATAAATGCCGCCGATCATCTTTTTTATCTGGTCTGCCATGCCTTAAAGCATTTTTATCACAGTGGTTTCGGTATCCGACAGGTTTGCGATATCCTGCTGTTTGCAGATCATTATAAGGAATCTATTCACTGGCAGCAATTTTACGGCAAATGCCAGGCGGCAGATGCCGTCAACTTTATATCGGCCATTTTCAAAATAGGTGCAACGTATTTGGGATTTGATCCGGAAATGATCCGACTTCCGAAGCAGCAGCAGCTTTTCCCGGATGTCAATGAAGCACCGCTGCTGGCAGATATTCTGGCGGCCGGTTTATATGGGGATGCTTCCGTCGGCCGAAAACACAGCAGTCTGATGACACTGCATGCCCTGCAGCAAAAAAGCCGGCTGCCGCTGCCGCAGAGACTGTCCTGTCAATGGATACCTGCATTTTTCCCGGCCTTTCGGGAGATGGTCCGACGATATCCGCAGCTGCATTCAAAGCCCTGGCTCCTTCCTGCAGCCTGGTTGAAACGATGGCAGCATTATTTTTTGGAACAGGCATTCTCCCGGCAAATGTCAGCAGGGCTATCTGCTGTGAAAACGGGCGCACACCGCATCCGTCTGATGCAGTACTACCAGCTAATTCCTGAAAAACATAGGAAAAAAGGAGGTGATCCGGATGCAGCTATTCATCAATTTAATGAACAGAGTACAAAAGGGGACTTTTTGGGAAATTCTTGATGATTGGAAATGGATCCTTTCTTACAGCAAAAGGTATAAGGGCGCCATCCTTTATGACATCATCATCGGCATTGCCGGAACATTACTAGGTATTTTATCGGCCATTGCCTCCAAATATCTGATTGATATCATTACAGGCTATGACACCAGCCGATTTGGTCTGCTTTTAACGATCATGATCACTTCATCGGTGCTGAATCTTTTGTTTTCCAGTCTGTTAACCCGGATCTCCGCTAAGATCAGCCTGCGCATTTATCAGGATATCCAACTGGACATCTTCGAAAAAATTATTGATTCAGACTGGCTTGAGCTGAATCAATACAGCAGCGGTGATATCTTAAACAGATTCAACAATGATGTCAGGACCGTCGCCGACAATGCCATCACCTGGCTGCCCGCCATCGTCATCAATAGCTTTCATTTTATTGCCGTCTTCTGTGTCATTTTCCATTACGATGCCAAAATGGCTTTCATTGCATTATCCGGGGCGCCCTTTATGTTTTTGGCCTCCAGATGGCGTTTGTACCGGATGCGTGATTATAACCGAAAAGTGCAGGAGATGGGAAGTCAGCTCATGGCCTTTGAAGTGGAGACCTTCTATAACTATGATCTGGTGAAAAGCTTCGGCATCTTCCGTACCTATCGAAACCGGATGAAAAAATGGCAGGACCAGTACAAAAACCTTTATCTGGATTACAATCAATTCAGTATCCGGACACATATCTTCATTTCTCTCATGGCTTATTTCGTCCGGATGGCTGCTTTCTGTTATTGTCTGTATCTGCTGTGGAACCATGCCATTGCCTACGGTACCATGACACTTTTTTTGAGTCAGGGCGCCAAACTGTCATCGGCATTCAACAATCTGGCCGGCATCATTCCTGCTTTTATGAACAGCTCTGTTTCCGCCCACAGAATACGGGAACTGACAGAACTGAAGAAAGAAGTGCATTTGCCCGGCAGCGATCATTTTTCGCAATATGAAGGGCAGGGGTTTGAAATACAGATGAATGCGGTTTCGTTTTCCTATGACAAAGACCGGTCCTTTTGCATGAAAACATCTTTTAAAGCCAGCCCCGGGGAAATTGTCGCCGTCATCGGTTCCTCAGGAGAGGGTAAAACAACGCTGCTCAGACTGATGCTTGGCCTGATTCATCCTGAATGTGGAAAAGTCCGTCTTATCGCCTCCAATGGCCAGTGGATTGATATGAACGCAGATACAAGGCATTATTTTTCTTATGTTCCCCAGGGAAATACAATCCTCGCCGGAACCATTGCCGAAAATATGCGTATGGCCAAAGAAAATGCCACAGATGAAGAGATTATCGATGCCCTGAAGACGGCCTGTGCCTGGGAATTTGTCAAGATCCGGCCGGGAACCATCAACTGGTCAGTGGGAGAGCAGGGACTGGGGCTGTCAGAAGGTCAGGCACAGCGAATTGCCATTGCCCGAGCCATTTTGCGGGATGCACCAATCCTTCTTCTGGATGAGGCAACCTCCGCCCTTGATATTGAAACCGAACAACAGGTTTTGAAAAATATTATCCGGCAAAAACCAAATAAAACATGCGTCATCACCACCCACCGGCCAAGTGTCCTGAATATGTGTCAGCATATCTATCGAACCGTGGACGGCATGCTGACAGAATGCATGGAAAATACCGGCGAAAGAAATGGAGCGATAAAATGCTGAGAATCCTACAAACCTTTTTAATCCTGTTTTTTACAGTATCCGTTGTACTTTTTTGTTTTTCCTTCCGGGAGAAAAGTAAAGCCAGTGATTCCCAGGGACCGGTGATCCACATGGACCGGGATCGGATTGAAATCAGTGTAAAAGATGATGTCTCCGCCATTCTCAACGGCATCACAGCCTCAGACAGTAAAGATGGGGATGTTTCAAATACGCTTGTTGTAGAGAGTCTGTCTAACTTCATAGAAAAAGGCCGCCGTCAGGCAGTGATCGCAGCTTTTGACCAGGACAATCATGTCACCAAAATGACACGGGATGTCATCTATGCAGACTACCGGCCTCCGCATTTTACGTTGAAAGAACCCCTTCGATTCAGCGTCACCGGCCACGAATCCATCATTGAAAATCTCACGGCCTATGACGTGCTTGACGGAGATATCACGGATCGCATCACGCTCCGTCAAAATGACGCCGATACGATTTATACCGATCTGAATCCCGGGAATTATCCATACATGATTTCAGTGGTCAACAGTGCCGGCGACGGCGTTTTGCTGCCTGTAACCGTTGAACTGTACACCCCCGCCCAGGATAATCAGTGCCCAAAGGCAGTTCTGTCCGATTACCTGATTTATATCAAAACAGGTACAAAATTTCAGCCGGCAAAGTATATAAGCGGCATCCGGTTCGGAGGACGGACATGGCCCATAGATCATCTGCCGGAGGATGCCCCTTATACAGAAGAAGATATTCACATTTCCAATCATGCAGATACCAATGTACCGGGAACATATGAAATCCTTTATACAATGGAAAATGAAACACAGGATCAATCCAGAATCCGTCTGATTGTTGTTGTTGAGGAATGAGGTGCAAACAATGAATGAATTCATACGAAAAAACACAGATATTGAATGGAGCTGTATATTCCGGGACATCTTCAGACAAGGGTGGATGATCCTCCTGGCAGCTGCGGGTGCTTTTCTTATGACAGCAGCTGTGATGCAATTGGCCTATCATCCCCTCTATACATCTGAAAGTACCTTTGTCATCGGACATTCCGGGCTGAATCACTCCATATCCGAAAATCTGTCACAGGCAGAGACAACCAGCAGGCAATATACGCAGGTTGTGGGAAGCTCCATCCTCAAAAAACAGGTTTGTGAAGATTTATCACTGGATGCCTTTGAGGCAAAAGTCAGCGTTGACACCGTCCCTTCAAGCAATTTGATGATTCTCAGGGTCACTGCGTCTTCACCGAGACAGGCTTATATGATTTCCCGTTCCATCATCCAGCATGCGGTCGCATTAATGGCATATTTTCTTGATGATGTCACGATGCAGGAACTGCAGCAGTCACAAATTCCCACCGCCCCTTCGAATCCTGTGAATTTCTTTCTCTGGGGAGGAAGGGCAGGACTTATAAGCCTGGTCGGTATGATGCTGATTCTTGGACTTATGTCCCTTGGCCGGGACACAGTGAGAAGTCCTGAGGATGCTTCAGCAAAAGTGGATACCCCTCTGCTTGGTACGATCTATTATGAAAAGAAACGGCAATCCCTGCTTCTGACTTCGCCTGTGCTCAGTTTCGATTATGTTGAAGCCAGTCATATGCTGTCTGCACGGATCTTCATGGCTTTGGGACGCCTGGAAAAGAAAGTTTTGATGGTCACCAGCGTGACTGAAAATGAAGGAAAATCCACCATTGCGGCAAACCTTGCTGTGTCCATGGCCCAGAGCGGCAAAAAGGTTCTTCTGTGCGATTGTGATTTCAGGAAACCTGCTCAATACAAGATATTTTCATCGGAAAATCCGGAGCATACAGATTTGACAGAGGCCATTGAAAATCAGACACTGGTCAATCCCGGGAGTTTAAAACGGATTCCGGAATTATCCATACTTTTCCCAGAAAAAGCCATGTCCAGGCCATGGAATAAAACAGAACTGCAATTCTTTCGTCAGACACTGCATCAACTTAAAGCTTCCGTGGATTATATCATTCTTGATACATCCCCTGCAGCCCTGATTTCCGACACGGAGGAGTATGCCTCACTGGCTGATACGGCTTTGATTGTTATCAGACAAAATGAGGTCGAAGCCTGCTGTATCAATGACACCATCGATGCCATCAACGATGCCGGAACCCATGTCATCGGCTGTGTTCTGAATGGATTTCACCGCCGCATTCTGAAAAATTCCGGCTATTCAAAATACGACAGCCGATACCGTCACAGCAATTATATGTACAGCAGGGAAATCACACCATCTCAGGAGAAAGGACATCCTTCAAATGAATGAAACAAAGAAAGAACAAATTGATCTGTTTTATTATTTATCACAATTTGGCAGAACCTTTAAGCGCACCTGGCGGCTTCTTATCTTTCTGTCTGTACTGACTGCCGGCATCTTGTATGTCAGACTCCGATGGTTTTATATTCCGCAGTATACGGTATCTGCTTCTTTTTCTGTTGACAGCGGAGACAATACCTACTACAGCAATTATGCTGCCTCTGTGACGCTGGAGCAGTTAAATGCTACCTTCCCTTATATCCTGGAAAGCGGTGCGCTGAAAAAAATTGTCTGTGAAGACATCGGCATGGATCCGCTGCCGGGAACAATTGCCGCCGCCGTATTGGATTCCACGAATCTCTTTCAGATTAGTGTTACTTCCGAAAATCCTGATACGGCAAAAAAAATACTGACGTCTGTCATCGAGAATTATCCAAGGGTCGCCAAATATATCATCGGCGATACAACCCTTCATATGCTGGATCAGAGTGATGTGCCATCAGACCCTGTCAACCGGATATCCATCCGAAGGGAAATCGCAGCAGGATTGATTTTCACCATGATTTTGTATCTTCTGATAATGTCCTTTCTTGTCTGGTCCAGCCATACAGTCCTTAGTGAAGACGATTTAAAACGAGATGTCACCATCCGCTGTCTGGCATCCATCCCGAAAACATGGTCCAAAAAGCGAAGCCATCAGAAGTTTTCAGATCCATTGATCAGCGATCATGTCACGCCGGCTTTTATTGAAGCTTTCCACACGCTGTGTATCCGCATTCTGCGGCGAATGAAGCAGAAACAATATCAAGTACTTCTTGTGACCAGCTGTCGGGAGAACGAAGGAAAAACCACTGTCGCTGCCAATCTTGCACTCACCTGTGCAGAAAAAGGCTACAAAACGCTGCTGATCGATGGAGATTTCCGCAATCCATCCCTGCTTTGGCATCTGCATTTTCAAAAAGTGCTTTCTTCAGATCATATATCTTCGGACCATACGGCAGAAGATACTATGAAGAAGAACGGTCTTTCTGAAAATATTCTGTTTTGGCATCTTAACGATCACCTGGATATACTTGGCAGCAGGCAGCCTGTCATGGAGGCTTCTGTTTCTTCACTGCTGAAGGATTCCGGTATTAAAAGCTTTCTGAAACACTGCCGTCCGCAATACGATTATATTTTCATTGATACACCGCCCTGCAGTATGATGCAGGATGCCATCCGCTTTGCCAGATACAGCGACTGTACTTTATTTGTGATCCGGCAGGATTATACCGCCAGAGAAAATATATTCACCAGCCTTGAACTGCTGTCAGAAACAGGCTGTCCCATTATCGGATACACCATCAATCTGACGAATCCTTCCGCGGGCGGTTACAGCTCCGGCAAATACGGGTATGGTAAGTATGGATACGGCAAATATGGGTATGGCAAGTATGGATATCGTTACGGACACGAATCATACCAAAGTATGAAATGACCGACAAATATAAGCGGCTTGTTTTTCATCTATCTGTTAAAACACGGTATAATGACCGGGAGAGGAGGAACCTAAAACGAAAAATCAGACGCATAACATTTATTATCAGACGAATGAAAACTTTCTTCTTCGTGAAATAGCCGGAGATAATTTACTGATTCCTGTAAATGAGGCCGGTGTCCTCAACAATACAATGATCACATTAAACCCTACATGTACATCAATCTGGAAATGCTACCAAAAACCGCATACCCTGCAGGAAGTGATTGATGAAATTATACATAGCTACTCCGGAAATAAGACAGACATTGCCAAAGATATTTGCCGTTTTACATCAGAAGCACTTTATTATGGCTTATTAAAGGAGGTTGATTAGATGAGCCGAATGATCTGGTGCCGTCCAAGGGCGGTTATTGAAAAGTTTATTCCCAATGAATATATTGCTGCATGCGGTGACAGCGGAACCGTTTATAATTTTGAATGCAATGCCGGAATTAAATATAACGGCGATGACAATTATCATTATAATGTCTGGACAAGCAGCGGGAGAATGCTGACCGACCGGGATTCCGGTTATTACGGTCCCTGCGGTGCCACTCATCAGGCAGATTCCAATGATGAATTTCTTAATGGCTATATAGATGATATCTATACCTATGAAAATGAGAATATCCCTGTCATCATATGGACAGACCACGGCACAGATGTACATTGCACCACAAATCTGGATATGAGCCAGTGGTCCACAGCAAAATCATAATGAGAGAGAATTTATCTTCCATGGAACTTGCCATGATGAGAAAAGCATCCGCGATGAAAAGGCCCATCCATGGCAGTCTGGAATTAACACCCCTGTGCAATATGGACTGTGAGATGTGCTATATACGGTTAAGCCCTGAAGAAATGGCCGCCCGGGGACATCTCCGTACGGTCAGAGAATGGACATCACTTGGTGAGCAGATGCAGCGCGCCGGCGTCTTATTTCTTCTGCTGACCGGCGGAGAACCTCTGCTGTATCCCGGTTTTAAAGCACTTTTTACCCATCTGAAAAAAATGGGCATGATCCTGACGGTCAATACCAACGGCACATTACTGGATGAAGCATGGGCAGAATTCTTTGCCAAGAACCCGCCCCGGCGCATCAACATCACCCTCTATGGCGCCAATAAAGATGCCTATGACAATCTGTGCCATTATCCAGAAGGGTTTGACAGGGTGCTTCGCGGGCTTCGATGCCTGAAAGACAGAGGCATTGATCTCAAAATCAGCGGCAGCCTGACGGCCATCAATCATCAGCAGATGAAACAAATAATTGCCATTGGCGACCGTCTTCAAATCCCGGTGCGTATCGATACGTATATAATGCCGGCTGTCCGTGTGGGAGGCCATCCTTTTATACATCCCATCCGGCTGGATCCGGAATCAGCAGCATCGTCTCAGCTGGAAGCACTGCGGCTTGAGCTTTCTGATGACACCTTTGATGCACTGATTAACAAATATATATGGGAAGCCGACCATCTGCTGCCGGAGGAGAAACCGTTTAATTATAACAACTGCTATGCCGGCCGCTGCTCTTTTTCTGTGAACTGGCAGGGAAAGTTACGCCCCTGTGTTATGATGGCAGAGCCCTCAGCCGATGTCTTTGCCCTTGGCTTTGAAAAGGCCTGGCAGTCTGTCAGCCAAGGAATGCAGAACATCTGTCTTTGCCGGGAATGCAGCCGGTGTGATCTTCGTTCTCTGTGCAGAAACTGTGCCGCCGGTGCTTATCTTGAAAAAGGTCAGTATGATGCAAAGCCGGATTATATCTGCCGATATACCCAAAAACTTTATCAGTTGATGAAACAGGAAGTGAATGCACGACGCCATGCGTAAATATTTTTTAATCGGCAATTTTTATTTTGAATTAATTTATCCTGACAGACTAACGCTGCCGGATCATTTTTTGATCTTTGAATCAGACACCCTGAATATTCCCGTGGATTATTGTTATCACCTTTTCTTATCCGGGATTTTCCCGGCACCTGACGGCATCTGTATTGCCAGGCGGCCGGATCTGGCAGTTTTCCGGGTGTCCGGTCATCTTGAATGCCGCTATATCGGCATCAAGGGAACTGCCGGTTACTATGGCTGCTATCAGGAGCTTTCTGACCGAAAAGCCCGGATATTTCTTCAACCGGACCGCATGGGTTATCTGACTGCCGATCCGGTTTTTGTCTCTTTATTCGCTCTGGAACGCCGAATGGCTGCCAAAGACGCCCTGATACTTCACTGTGCCTATATCAGCTGCAGAAATCAGGCCATTTTGTTTTCTGCGCCATCAGGAACCGGCAAAACAACACAGGCCCTCCTCTGGGAAAAATACCGCGGCAGCCAAACCATCAACGGCGACAGGGCACTTTTACGGATCAAGGACGGCAAATGGCATGCTGAGGGCTGGCCCGTCTGCGGATCCTCGGAAATATGTCATCATGCATGCCTGCCCCTGGGCGCTGTTGTTCTTTTGTCGCAGGGGGAACAGGACAGACTCTCTGATATCAAAAATTCAGAAACCTTTAAACGTCTCTATTCGCAGATTACCATCAACAGCTGGCAGAGCAGCGCTGTCCAGCACACAATCAATCTATTAGAGCATCTTGTGAAAACGGTTCCTGTCCTTCAGTTTCAGTGCACCATTTCCAGTCATGCAGTTGATATACTGGATCAGAAACTTCAAGCCCTCAAGGAGACTTCCTATGAAAACAATCCACACCAGAACCTATCTGTCTGTTCTGAAGGCATTGATTCTTGAACAGCAAACGGTGTATCTAAATATTTCCGGCAGCAGTATGTCTCCGTTTCTGATTCACCAAAGGGACGCTGTTCGTTTGCAAAAACCAGATCATCCGCCCATTCCCGGCGATATCGTTTTATATCAACGAGAAAATGGTCAGTTTATCCTTCACCGTATCTGCAGGATGAAAAACGGCTTTTATTATCTGGCCGGGGATAATCAGACCATTCTGGAGGGACCTGTCCCTCCAGAACAGATCCTTGCCGTGGTTACCGCCGTATGCCGCAAAGGGCAGTGGTTCGAAGCAGAAGATCCCAGATGGCAGTTTTTTGCCATTTTCTGGCGCCGCATACTTTGTCTGCGGCCACTTTTTATATGGATGTATACTGAGTTAACCAGACAGCGGTAAGGATTCCGTACAAACCATGAAATCCTGAATTGCCAAAAGTATATTTGCCAGATCATGCCCCCTGTGGTATCATAGAATCATAGAATGACAGCGCAAATACACCGAAAACACCACTGTGTGTCGAATGTATTTCACTAAAGGAAGGAAGAATTATATGGGAAAATATCAAAGAGTTTTTCTGATCGTACTGGATTCTCTGGGTATCGGTGCCATGCCTGATGCCGACCGTTTCGGAGACGCAGGAACTGACACTCTGGGTCATATCAGTGATACTGTCCCCCATCTGAATATACCGAATCTTAAGAAGCTCGGACTGGCCAATCTGCATCCGTTAAAGCAGGTTGAACCTTCAGCCCATCCTCTTGCCTGCCTGGCAAGATTGTACGAGAAGAGCAATGGCAAGGATACCATGACCGGCCATTGGGAGATGATGGGGCTCGAAACCAAAAAGCCATTTATCACATTTACAGAGCATGGTTTTCCGCCGGAACTGATTGCAGAACTTGAGGCAAGAACCGGACACAAAGTCATTGGCAATAAAAGTGCCAGCGGTACAGAGATTTTGGATGAGCTGGGAGAAGAGGAGATTGCCACAGGTCATATGATCGTCTATACTTCCGCGGACTCCGTTCTGCAGATCTGCGGCAACGAAGAGACCTTTGGCCTTCAGGAGCTGTATCGCTGCTGTGAAATCGCCCGAGAACTGACTATGAAAGACGAGTGGCGTGTCGGCCGTGTCATTGCCAGACCTTATGTCGGCAAAAAGCGCGGTGAGTTTGTCCGCACAAGCAATCGTCATGATTATGCACTTAAACCGACAGGCCCGACCGCATTAAATGCCTTAAAAGATGCCGGTTATAGCTGTCTTTCCGTGGGCAAGATTTATGATATTTTCGACAGTGAAGGATTGACAGAATCCAACAAATCCAAGAGCTCTGTCCATGGCATGGAACAGACTATTGATATTGCCAGGAGAGATTTCAAAGGCCTCTGCTTTACAAATCTTGTAGATTTTGATGCCCTCTGGGGTCATCGCAGAAACCCGATTGGATACGGAGAGGAAATCGAACGCTTTGATGTGAAACTTGGCGAACTGCTCAAAGTTCTGCGTGAAGATGACCTGTTGATCCTCACCGCAGACCACGGCAATGATCCAACCTACACAGGCACCGACCATACCCGTGAGACAGTTCCTATGGTTGCCTACTCACCATCCATGAAAAATTCCGGTGTTCTCAAAGACCGTGAGGCTTTTCATTCATTTGCTGTCCTCGGCGCAACCATCACTGATAATTTCGGTATTGCCATGCCGGAAGGTACCATCGGCCAATCCATACTGGATTTGCTGCAGTAATCTGTATATCAGTAATCGGTTCCTGTTTACAGCAGGAGCCGATATTTTTATGTAAGATGTAGATTGTCGCAGGCGACCGCGCTCGGCGCGAGAATGTGCTCTGGCACATTCTTTTTTATTGTTCAGCAAATCAGAAATACAAATCTTTAAATCCTTATTTGAAAAAACGGCTTCCGCAAGGAAGCCGCCAACAAGCAGATAAGGGGAATCGAACCCCCCTCTCCAGCTTGGGAAGCTAGCATTCTACCGATGAACCATATCTGCATATGCTTATTCTAACGTATTTTACCCTTTTTTTCAAGCCCTATTCAGGATATAAACAATTTTTATATTGTTTCTAAAATTTTATTAAACGAATCATCATTGCATTTTACATTGGATAATGTTATGATTATTGAGGCGATTTGCGGAATAGGGCAGATTCGCCGATCATCATACCAATTTTTTACAATTATATTTGTTAGGGGACTCACCAAAATGAATATTCTGAAATTTTTTGAAGAAACGGTACAGCGTTTTCCTCAGAAAACAGCCATTGCCTATAAGGAGATTTCCTACAGCTTTTCTGACCTTTCCCATCAGGCGAAATGTCTTGCAAACAGAATTCTCCTGACAGGTCAAGCAGGAGGACCTGTTGCCGTATTTGTCAACCGCGGTGCAGATACGGCTGTTTTATTTTTAGCTGTTTTATACAGCGGCAATTATTACATACCGATTGACCCGGATATGCCGGCATCAAAGATCGCATCTATCCTTTCAGATGCTGAACCGTCTGTTGTCTTATGTGGTGAAGAGAACAAACCGGTTCTGGAAGAGCTTCACTATTCAGGCACTGTTTATACACTGGATGATCGTTCTTCTGAAGAATGTCCTGTCTGTGAATCCATCGATGTGGACTCACCGGCCTACATGGTCTATACCTCCGGTTCCACCGGCAAGCCGAAGGGTGTTCTCAAAAGCCATGGGGCAGTGATCAGTTTTATCATGGCTTACTCCAACCATTTTCACCTTGGTGCTGATGAGATCATCGGTAATCAGACACCGTTTTTCTTTGATGCATCCGCCAAAGATCTTTATCTGATGATGTATACCGGTGCCACATTGGAGGTATTGCCGTCGGAGATGTTTATTTTCCCGGTTACACTGATCGAGTACATGAATGAACGCAGGGTTTCTTATGTTTGCTGGGTGCCGACAGCTCTTGCTATTGTAACTCAGATGAATACATTCAAGAAAGTGCTGCCGGAAACGTTGAAGAAAGTTTTCTTTGTGGGAGAAGTATTTCCGACAAAGCAGCTGCATAAATGGCTGACAACACTGCCGGATATCCAGTACGTGAACCTGTACGGTTCTTCTGAACTAGCAGGTATCTGCTGCTATTATGAACTTCCGGATGCTGATCATCAGCCGGATATTCTGCCCATCGGCAAGCCACTGCCGAATTGCAGGGTGCTTTTGCTGCGTGACGGAGCATTTATCAATCCAAAGGAATATCGCCCTTCTGAGGATGAAGAGGCCGGTATCGGTGAAATCTGTGTTATCGGCGATTCACTTGCTCTGGAATATTTCCATGATCCGGAGAAGACATCAAAGACATTTACTGCATTGACCCTTCCGGACGGAACAAAAGTCAGAGCCCTTATGACCGGGGATCTGGCCAGATATGATGCAGAGGGCAACCTTGTCTTTGTCTCAAGAAAGGATTTCCAGATCAAACATATGGGACGCCGTATCGAACTGGGAGAGATAGAATCTGTGGCCGATGCACTTCCTGAAATTCAGCGTTGCTGCTGCCTTTACAATGAGAAGCGCAAGCTGATCCATTTGTTCTGTGAATTGATCCCTGGGTGTGACTGGGACGGAAGAGCAGTGCAGCATGCCATGCGCGGCAGAATTTCTGATTATATGCTGCCGACACGTGTTACTGTTCTTGATGCCATGCCTTTTAATGCCAATGGCAAAATCGACAGGAACAAACTGAAAACTATGTTATAAGATTAATTTGATCAACAAAAGCCTGCCTATAAGATGTTCAGGCTAAATTAAAGAAAGAGGTAAATTACAATGGAAGAATTACTTGAAATACTGAATGATATCAACCCTGATGTGGACTATTCCAAAGAGAAGAATCTGATTGACGGCAAGGTCTATGACTCCTTCAGTATCATTACACTTGTTTCCAACATCTCAGAAGAGTTTGATATTGAGATCGGACCGGAATATCTGGTACCTGAAAACTTCAACAGTGCAGAAGCTATGTGGAAGATGATCCAGAAAATCCAGGAAGATGAGGACTAATTTTATATGGAGCTTCTGACACTTGGTTTCCTTTTATTCTGTATTGTATTGGTGATCATCTATTATCTGGTACCAAAGACAATGCAGTGGTGGGTACTGCTTGCAGCAAGTTTGTATTTTTATGCCATGTCCGGCATCAAAAACATGATCTATGTGCTCATTACCGCATTGTCAACCTATGCAGCAACACGCATGATACAGTCTTTGACAGACCGCCAGAAAGAATGGATCAAAGCCAACAAAAAGACAACCAGTAAAGAAGAGCGAGCAGCCTATAAGGCGCATATTCAGGCAAAGCGCCGTGCAATCCTTGTGGCTGCTCTTTTACTGAATTTCGGTATTCTCTGCACATTCAAGTATCTGCACTTTTTGATTGCACAGGTCAATACCGTTATTTCTTCTTTCGGTGCGTCGCCTATCAACGACACATTAAAATTGATCATTCCTCTCGGTATCTCTTTTTACACTTTCCAGACCATGGGATACCTTGTGGACGTCTACTGGAATAAATGTCCGGCAGAAAAGAATTTTGGCAGGGTTCTTCTGTTTGTTTCATTTTTCCCTCAGATGACACAGGGACCGATCAGTAATTACAAAGATCTGACAACAGAACTTTTCAAAGAACATACATTTACCTATCATCATTTTTCATGGGGTGCCCAGAGAATGTTCTGGGGCTTCTTTAAGAAAATGGTTGTTGCCAATGTATTATCCGCCTATGTGCAGGATGTATTTGCCAACTATGCCTCTTACTCAGGCATTACAACACTCATCGGCGCATTTATGTACAGTGTCCAGATTTATGCCGATTTCTCCGGTTACATGGATATGATGTGCGGTTTCTGTGAAGTGCTGGATATCCGTCTCACAGAGAACTTTGAACGTCCGTATTTTTCAAAATCCATTGCGGAATACTGGCGCAGATGGCACAGCAGCCTCGGTGCCTGGTTCAAAACCTATGTCTATTATCCCATGGCCATGGTCAAATGGAACCAGCGTCTCGGCCGATGGTCCAAGCAAAAGCTCGGCAAAACATTTGGTCAGACAGTGCCTGCCTCCGTTGCCCTTGTTGTCGTATGGCTGACAACAGGTTTATGGCATGGTGCCAGCTGGGCTTATATTGCCTGGGGCGGTGTCAACGGTATTTTTATCATTGTTTCACTCTGGATGGAAACAGTCTATGCTTCCTGGAAGCAGAAACTCGGCATTAATGAAGCCTCCTGGGGATGGCGCGCTTTTCAGACGATCCGGACATTTATTCTCGTTACATTTATCAAAGTACTGCCGGAAGTCGGAACCCTTTCCGATGGTTTCGGATTATGGAAACAGATCTTTACAAACCATACTATTCCAAGGTCTTTCCATGCATTGCTGCCCTTTGTAGATAAGAAAATGCCGCTTCTGGCTGTTATGATCGGCACGATTCTGATCTTTGTCACCAGTTTGATCCAGCGTCGCCAGCCAATCAGACAATGGCTTGAAGACCATACCAATTATGCTGTAAGAATACTGATTTTTGCCGTTTTATTCATTGTGATCGTATACTTTGGTTATCCGGCATCAGGAAATGGAGGAGGATTTATGTATGAACAATTTTAAATCAGCCATCCGGACATGCATTATTTTCCTGATTGTACTGACAATTTTAAGTGCAGCCATCATGTCTGCCTTTTTTGCCGGTGAGAACTACTATTACCAGGATTCAAGAGAGCGGGCCGAGCTGAGCGGTACCCTTGACTTTTTTGTCTGTGGTGCTTCCCATGCCATGCGCGGCTTCAGACCGGACATTATTGATGAAGAGCTTGGAGTCAACAGCTATAATTTATCCTGTTCACGTCAGACTATGCAGGGCCGCTATGAACTTCTCAAACTCGAATTGAACCGCAATCCGGCCAAGACAGTGGTATTGGAACTTTCTTATGATTCCATGACACGAAACAGAGATGAGGAAGGTCCTGAAGGCGATATTTATATGCTTGGCAAACTCGGCGGTTTTATGCCGAGGGTCAAATATTTCTTTTCCGCCGTCCGTCCAAAGGAATATGGCCGTATGTATTATAACTACCTTGATAATGGCGTAAACTGTATCAAGAAGATTATTCACGGCACATGGAAAGACAAAAATACAAAACTTGAAAAAGGATATGCTGCTTACAAAAGAGACGACGATGAACTGAATCAGGATCTCAAACAGATTTATCATACCAGATCTTTTGAAGAAACCATCTACGAGCCGAATGTTGATTATCTGAATAAGATTATTGCCTTATGCAAAGAGAAAAATGTTCAGCTTATTCTTGTAACGACACCATTATCCAAAGTAACGGTATGCCGCTATGACAATCTGGACACATTCAGAGAATGGTATGAGAATGCTGCAAAGGAAAATGGACTTCAGTACTATGATTTTAATCTGATCAAGGACAAAGAAGAGAAGCTTCCGGACAGTTCTGCTTTCTCAGATAAATTCCATCTTGGCAATAAAGGTGCCGGCACCTTCACAAAGATGTTTACGGATGTTCTGAACAAAGAAGCAGCCGGAGAGAATACCTCCGATCTGTTCTATAGCAGTTACAGTGAGCTTGAAGCACATATGTCTCTGGATAAATAAGATTTAATGTTCAAAAAAAGATGAAGCGCAAAAGTTTTTTATCATTTCTGCGCTTCATCTTTTTTCGATTCTAATATGAATTTAATATCAATCTCCGTATTTTAACGATTGTCTACACGCTCCGGATACAGATCATGGTTGGCCAGACGCATTGCTGCAATCTCTTCCCATTTTGTTCCCGGCTTGCCGTAATTGCAGTACGGGTCAATGGAAATGCCGCCTCTTGGCAGAAATTTGCCCCATACCTCAATATACTTCGGATCCATCAGTTTGATCAGATCTTCCATAATAATGTTCATGCAGTCTTCATGGAAATCACCGTGATTCCTAAAGCTGAACAGATAAAGTTTCAGAGACTTGCTCTCCACCATTCTCTCAGATGGTACATAAGAAATAATGACATTGCCGAAATCCGGCTGTCCTGTCATCGGGCAAAGACTTGTAAATTCCGGACAGTTAAATTTTACAAAGTAATCATGATCCGGATGCTTGTTCACAAATGTCTCAAGCACCTCAGGGCAGTAGTTGAAATCATATTTTGTTCCCTGACTGCCTAAATGTGTGATACCGGCTGTTTCTTCTTTGGTACGTCCTGACATCATTCATTCTCCTTATCATCAAAAATTTTTCAAAGATACAAAAATCCCGTCTGCTACAGTGCCGGATCAGCAACACCGTTGGCTGCAAATGCTTTCGCACGGTCAATACAGGTTCCGCATTTACCGCATGGCTTTTCGCCGCCCTCATAACAGCTCCATGTCAATTCATATGGCACATTCAATTCCAGTCCCTTTTTAACCACATCTGCTTTTGTCAGATTCACAAAAGGAGCTTCCACCCTCAGCTGCCGTCCGCTGCCTTCATAAATGGCCTGATTCATGGCATTCTTGAAAACTTCACTGCAGTCCGGATAAGCATTGCCAGCGGCATCATCACTGTGTGCACCATAATAGATCACATCGCAGCCTTTTGAAAGGGCAATGCTGGCAGCAGAAGAGAGGAAGAGTCCATTACGAAACGGCACATAGGTTGAAACCGGCTTGCCGTCGCTGTGTTGAAGCTGTTCTGCATAAGATTCCTCAGGAATCTCCTGATCCGAATGGCTCAGAAGAGAGCAGTCGCTGTACTGGAAAATCGGTGTCAGATCCAGGTGCAGCATCTCCACATGATAATGGGCTGCCACCGCCTTGGCTGCTTCGATTTCTTTTGTATGACGCTGACCATAGGTAATCGCCAGAGCAATGACATTCTCACTGCCGTATTGATCAACTGCAAGTCCAAGACATGTTGTACTGTCAACACCGCCGCTGGATAATACAAGTGCTTTCATTAATATCTGCCTCCTTTTGTAACTACTGCATCATCACACGCATCTGCAGAGATGCATCTGTCTTAAAACGACCTGTAAAGGTTGTCGTGATTGTTGTTGCTGTTGTTTTCTTAATACCGCGGGCAGTCATACAGCTGTGACAGCCTTCGATCTTCACCGCAATAGAATCTGATCCGGTAACTTCTTCCATAATCTCCGCAATATCAGAACCGATTCGCTCCTGCAGCTGCAGACGTTTTGCAGCCATATCTGCAATTCGGGCAATTTTGCTGAGCCCGATGACTTTGCCATTCGGAATATAAGCCACAGACACTTTCATGTCATACATCAATGCCATATGATGCTCACAATAACTGAAAATCTCGATATCTTTGACATAAACCATGTCGTCACTTTTGCCTGATAACTCCAGATCCTGCTCAAATGTCTTGTCAAACATCTGTGCGATCTCGTGATTGGTATAATTCATACCTTCAAATACTTCCTCGTACATTTTTGCTACACGGTCCGGTGTATCCTTCAGCCCTTCACGGTCCGGATCATCCCCCAGTGCAACAAGAATGCCGCGTATATGTTTCTTGATTGCTTCTGTATCAATCGCCATTTTCTATAACCTCCTATACACCGCGCCTGTCGGGATCCCAGATGACTTTGTGCATCTGGATCTGGAGATTGACGCCATTTAAATGATTCTCTTTCATAAACTCCACGATATCTGCCGGGTCAATACTGCCGAAAACAGGACTGAAATAAAGATGGCAACGTCCGATCAGCTGAAACTGCTTCATCACTTCAAGGGCACGCTCGCAATCCGCCAGGGAACCTGTGACAAATTTCACAGTATCCTTCTGTGTCAGCAGTGAAAAATTATATGTATCCATGAATGATTCCATGCCGCTGCATGATAATTTATAATCCATGGTAAAAGACGGAGCATTCGGAATACGGCAGAAAGGGGCTAAACTGACACTGCCGTTTGTCTCTATTTCCACATGTAATTCCGGATCTGCAGCCAATTCTTCTAAAAGTTCTGCAATATACGGCCTTGCCAATGGCTCGCCGCCGGTTAATGTCACATTTCGGGCACCTGTTTCTTTGATTGCCTGATGAATTTCTTTTGCTGTCATTGCCGTAAAGGCTGCATCCGGTTCATTGGCCCATTTTGTATCACAATATTTGCAGGCAAGATTACATCCCTTTAAACGGACAAATACAGCCAGCTGGCCAGCCAGAGGGCCCTCACCGTTGATACTGACAAAATACTCTGCAACTTCATATGTTCTGTCCATGGCCTATTCCTCATATGATGCACAGTTATTCGGTGTCTCATAGACCGTGGAGCGATGCACATGATAACCGCAGGCTGTCAGCTTTTCATAAAAATAATAAGCCAGTCTCTCCGCGGTCGGGCGATATGGAAGCTCAATGATCCTGAAATTTTCTGCCTGGAGTGCTGCCAGTGTTGCCGGCATCAGACTGCCTTTCTCGATGATCAATGCATGATCCATGGCATCCACTTCACGTTTGACATCCTTTTTCAACTGACCGAAATCAAACATCATATCCCTTGTCTGTCCTTCCGTATCAAGATCCGGACGGCAGATCTCTATAACAACACGCCATTCATGACCATGGATATTGCGGCACTTGCCGTTATAACCTGCCAGAAAGTGTGCGGAATCAAAACTATGTTCAGTTCTTAAATAATACATTTTCTTTACCTTCCTGATTCATATTTTTACAAAGAAAAAAGGACACAGCTGCGCTATGTCCTGAAAATCCGGTTTCATAGCCCTGGTTTTATTTATAGACAGGATGGTGCAATCGAACTGTCTTTATAAAAGGAAAATCATTCCCACATCAGTTATAACATTGCCTTTTCGCAGTGTCAAGTAGTTTCAGCTTTTTTGCGGATGACAAACTGCCGATGATGTGGTAGAATGGAAAAATACAGGAGTTAAAATATGAACAGACAAAAGAAATTGGCAAAAAGCCGAAGGGATATTATTATTATTGTCGGCTGCACATTGCTGGCACTTATTGGCGGGTACGCATGGACCAGAGGTTTTGGAGGCCACAGGTGGTTTCAGAATTTTGGAACTTCCGGTTCAGCGTCAGTTAATGAAAAAGTCCTTGCTTATGAACCCCTGATAGAAAAATACGCCAAAGAATATCATATCAGTGATTATGTTTCTGTAATCGAAGCGATCATGCAGCAGGAGAGCAGCGGTGAAGGCACAGATGTCATGCAATGTTCAGAATGTTATTACAATACAGAATATGCCCAGTCTCCGGGCAGTATCGAAGATCCGGAATATTCTATCAAGACCGGCATTCATTATTTTGCAGATTGTCTGGAACTTGCCGGATGCAGAGGTCCCGGTGATCTCAGACGTTTAAAGCTTGCCCTCCAGGGGTATAACTATGGCCATAATTACATTAACTGGGCCATCAAGCGTGATGGCGGCTATACCGCACAGAATGCACAGGATTTTTCAGACATGATGAAGGAGTCTCTGGGATGGGATATCTACGGTGACACATCTTATCCGGAACATGTTTTGCGTTACTACAATTAGGCGGAGGAAGATGTTCCTTATTTTGTGTGCTCCTAATGAAAGAAAGAAGGATGAATAAATATGAGTAAGTATCTTGTTGTGATTGATATGCAGAATGATTTTATAGACGGTGCCCTTGGCACAGCCGAGGCACAGGCAATTGTCCCAAAGGTAATCGAGAAGGTGACTTCCTTTAAAGGACCGGTCATGTTTACACGCGATACCCATGAAGAAAATTATCTTGAAACCCAGGAAGGACAAAATCTCCCGGTCAAGCATTGTATCAGAGGCACAAAAGGCTGGGAACTCCAGGCTGATCTGAACGATTATGCAGTGAAGAACCACTGCCTGATTTTTGACAAACCGACTTTTGGTTCCACCAGCCTTGCCGGATGTGTCAGCGGCATCGCCCGCATGGCACCGATTGACCAGATTGAGATTGTCGGTCTCTGTACAGATATCTGCGTTATTTCCAATGCGATTCTCCTTAAGACCGCACTGCCTGATACAGAAATCATCGTTGATGCCTCCTGCTGTGCCGGTGTCACACCTAAGAGCCATCAGAATGCCCTTGAAGCCATGAAGATGTGCCAGATCACAATTGCCGGTGTTTAAAGGAGAGCTGTATGAAGAAAAACGACAGAAACAGCAGCAAAACTGCCGTTTTGCAATCTGAAAACGGTTTATCCAAAAAACATTTTCGATTGATCCTTATACTGATCGTGATCATCATCATTGCACTGATCGCCCACGGCATTCTGCGGCCGGACCGCAATGCCTCCCTGAAAATCATTTATACAGGCGATGTAGAAGGCCAGATAGACGGGACCGAAGAATATGCCGGTTATGCCAGAATAGCCTCTCTGGCCAAGGAAGCTGCATCTGACGGCAGTCATGTTCTTCTTCTTGATGCGGGAAATTGTCTTGGCGGCAGTATCAATGCAGAAGTTGATGAAGGTCAGTCTATGGTTTCTATTATGAATACTGTAGGTTATGATGCACTTGTTCCCGGCCCCCTGGATTTTATCTATGGATCAGATGCACTTTCATCTCTGCGAAGCAAGGCAGCCTTTCCTTTTCTTGCGGCCAATATCATGAAATCCGACGGCAGTACACTGCTTGAGAATTACAAAATACTGACAATCAACAGTGTCCGGATCGGAATCATCGGCGTAACAGCAGGTCTTGACCAAACGCAGGCTGCAACAGACAGTCTTACAATTGCAGATCCTGTCGAAACAGTACGAACGCTCCTTCAGCAGATGTCCGGCAGAACGGATGCCGTGATCGTCCTTGCCTATACGGGAGATGAATCCGTTACATCCGCTTTGGCCAATATCAGCGGTGTCAGCATCGTAATTGAAAGCGGTTCCTCAGAAGCCCATGCTGATACCACAGAAAGCGGTACCATGATTGCCGGCGCAGGAGAGAGGGGCAGTGTCATCGGTGTTGCCGAACTTGACATTACACGGTCCGGTTCTTCTATTACGAATACATTTTATAAGAGTATCGATTACAGCCAGCTCTCCGAAGACAAAACAGCCGCTGAAGCGGTGTCATCCGCTGCCCAATCTGCTTCTGAAAATGAATCGCTTCAGCTTGGAAGCATCACCATCACAGAACCCCAGACCGCTTCCTCTGATACGGCTTCAGAAGCTGTGTCTGATAGTTCTTCCGATTCTCAGACAGACAATGTTTCCGATTTTACAGGGCACAATACAGAAACCGGCACCGGAAATTTTGTTGCTGATGCCATGTTGAATGCCGCTGCCCAGGATCACGCCGCCCTTGCCATTATTCCTGACAAAGATATTGCAGGCACACTTGTCACCGGCTCTGTCACCCGGGGACAGATTGATGCGCTCTTTGACAGTCACCTGTATCTTGTCACCTGCAAAATGACAGGGGGTGAGCTTCGAACAGCCCTGGAAGCAAGCTTTGAAAATTATCCGCAGGCGGAGAATTTTCTTCAGATTTCCGGCATCACATACACATTCAACAGTACCACCAGTATCGGAAGCCGGCTTTCCAACATGATGGTTGACGGTCACACATTGGATGATGCGAGAACATACATTGTGTGCATGCCGAATACATTGGCCTCACAGCTTGGCTATACTGCTGAATCCACCGGCAGAATCAGCAGCGGCAAGACGATTGCCTCTGTTGTCTCTGACTATATCCAGAAGCAGCAAAAGTCAAACACTCAGACGGATGCTAAAGAGAGCACCAATGAGAACGAATCAGACGCATCCGAAGAGACAAGTTCTGAAAGCGGTACTGCACGTATTACTATCGTTGAATAAAATTTCACAGTCTGCATATACTGTTTCCAAAAGGAGTGTACAGTACAATGCAGACAAACACCTGTGATAACGAACCGTCCGCTCAGTCAGCAGATACCGGACAGATCAAAGAATATGGACAGATTATCCTCAAAGAAAACAACAGGCAGCATCACATTTTCCTGCTGTCGATCATCGGCGAAATTGAAGGGCATGAACAATCTCCAGGCAATGTCAAAACAACCAAATACGAACACGTTCTGCCTTTGCTGGCTATGGCTGAGGACAACCAGGAAATCGACGGTATTCTTGTCCTCCTGAATACAATGGGCGGCGATGTTGAAGCCGGCCTTGCCATCGCTGAAATGATTGCTTCTATCAGCAAGCCCACCGTCTCACTGGTTCTCGGCGGCAGTCATTCCATTGGTGTGCCGCTGGCTGTTTCCACTGATTATTCATTCATTGTACCAAGCGGAACGATGATTATCCATCCTGTAAGAATGAACGGTATGGTGATCGGTGTCATACAAACCTATGAATATTTTGAACGGATTCAGGAACGTATTCTGAACTTTATTGTCAGCAATTCCCATATCGCCAAAAATCATCTCAAGAAGCTGATGCTCGATACCAGCAAGCTGGCCAAAGACGTCGGAACCGTACTTGACGGGCAGGAAACCGTTGAATGCGGTCTGATAGATGCCATCGGCGGAATCAGTGATGCGCTGCACAAATTAAACGAAATGATAGATGAATTTCAAATTCGGTCTTGTTAAAGCTTAAAATATGTAGTAAAATGCAAATAGCATGCAAGAGGTTGTTGCAAACGACAGGCAGCAGCCTCTTTTTTAATGCAAATGATTTGGAGGAATTATTTTATGAGTTTACTGCAGTCAATATTAATGGGTATTTTACAGGGATTGACAGAATTCCTGCCGGTCAGCAGTTCTGGTCATCTTGCTTTGTTCAAAAACATTTTTAATATTAATACAGAAACTGGCCTGTTATTTGATACCATGCTTCATCTCGGAACACTTGTTGCTGTCTGTATCGTCTACTGGAAGGATGTCAAGAATCTTTTCACAGCTGCCTTTCAGCTGCTGTTTGATATCATTTACAACTTCCGCACATGGATCGGCAGCCGGAAGAATGGCGGCCAGGTTAAGTACCGCCGACTGATCAACAGTGCTTACAAGAAATTTGTTGTGTTAATCCTTATTACAACAATCCCAACCGGTATCATGGGTGTTGCTTTCAGCTCCCTGATTGAGAAAGCATCCCAGACATTGCTTGTCCCTGGCATCTTTCTTGTTATTACAGCAATTCTGCTTCTCATCTCAGATACCCGTCCATCCGGCCACAAGAAGGTTAAGAAGACAACTTACGGAAACGCTGTTGCAATCGGTGTTGCTCAAGGTTTTGCAACATTTCCGGGCTTATCCCGCTCCGGTACAACAATTACCGCTTGTCTGATGCTTGGATTTGACCGTGCATACGCTGTCAAATATTCTTTCCTTGCATCCCTTCCGGCAATCGTTGGTGCCAACATTCTGGAATTGAGACATTTTGATGCCTCAACACTGGCCAACGCTCATCTGGCTTATTATTTCATTGGTATGATTATTGCCGGCGTTGTGGGATACATCTGTATCAAACTGATGATTCGCATCGTTCGTTCCAATAAGTTCCAGTATTTTGCTTATTACTGTGCAGCTGTTGGTATCATTGCCATCATTGCATACTTTGTAAAAGGCTAAAACAAAAGATTATTCACATGATTCAACAATGCGAAATATCATGCAGACAGCAGGTATTTCGCATTTGTTTTCAAATTATCAGAAACAATTATATTTTTTAAAGGAGTGATTAGATGGCGGCAAATCAACGCAGCAGGAAACCAAGTGCTGCATCGACTAAAAAGAACATCACAGGCAAAACATCCGCCGGAAGAAAGACAACTTCCACCAGAAGGAAGACAACCGTAAGCAGACAGCAGGCATCCCGTAAAAATGCCTCTTCAAAGTCAAAGAGCCGTTCTTCTTCACGGATGAAGGTTCAGGAATACAGTGAACCTATTGGTGATGAGATTCAGCTGATCATTATCCTCGCCGTATCCATTCTGGTTCTTTTAAGTGTATTCGGCATAGGAGGCCGTGTCGGTGACAAAGCAGCCTATGTTTTCTTCGGCCTTTTTGGTGCTGTCGCTTATACATTGCCTTTTCTCCTTTTTATCGGCAGTGCCTTTCATATTTCTAACAGAGGCAGTCACCTGGCCCGCATTAAGCTGGGTGCAGCCATTGTCTTTTTGATGATGGTCATGGCACTTTTTGCCTTATCTGATCCGGCTTTTGACGGCAATATGGCACTCATTGACGGTTACCAGAATTCTGCGGCATCAAGAAGCGGCGGCGGTATTGTGGGATGCACACTTAGCTGGCTCCTTTTTAATGCATTCGGGCGTGTCGGCACTACAGTTATTTTTATCTGTATTATGCTGATTTCCGGTATTCTGATCACCGGGAAACGCCTTTTTATCCGTATTGGCCATCTCATTGCACTGTCATGCTCAGCACTTAGCTCCGGTTTTGCTTCCTGGCGTGATAAACGTGCAGAAGAACGTCTTCTTCGGGCTGAAAGAGGGGAATATGATGACTCTATTCTGGAAGATGATGAAGATTTTGAAGAAGCAGAAGCCACAGCCGAAGCAAAACCAATCAGAAAAACTATTCCGAATATTATTATTCACAAGGCATCAAATACAAAACAGCACGAAGATGCAGCCGTCACTTCCAAAACGTCGGCTGCTGAGACATCGGCTGCTGCCATGTCAATGAACAACATACCTGCAGCGGAATCTATCGATTTATCACCATCCGAATCTGCCGCAGCTGACAAAGAGACAGCACCTGCATCTGACATCCAGCCTTTCACTGATGAACAGCTAAACACTTACGATCATGGACAGCCTGTCAAGCCCCTTCGTATCCAGATTCCTGAGTTTATGAAACCGACTGTTTTGTCACCGGATGATCTGGATCTCGAAATCGAAGGTCTTCCGGAAGAAGTGATCGAGGATGAACCCCAGCGCATTGAACCTAAGGCAGTTGTGTCTGAAACAGCCGAACCCGAACCAGTTAAAGCTGAGACCATTGAGCCTATACCAATTAAAGCCGAAGCATTGGAGTCTGAACCGATGCAGGCAATGGATCAATTCTCTGATGGCACTGAGCAAAATCCAGTTGAAGAGATTGACATTTCCAAAATTTTATCTGAGATTCCGAAGCAATCTTCTGAAAATTCCGGCAGCAGAGCAGCAGCACATTCTTCAGTTATTTCCAAATCTGCAGTCAAGACGGATACTGCTTCTTCCGGTTCCGATGAACCACTGGAAATTGTGGAAGAGGAAATCGAGAAATATGAATTTCCTCCGCTGGATCTCCTTGATCAGGGAAAGGGCAGCACCAATCAGCAGACTGCAGCCTCCCTGAAGCAGACCGCCCTGAAACTTCAGCAGACATTTGAAAGCTTCGGTGTCGGTGTTCAGGTAACCAATGTCAGCTGTGGGCCAGCCGTTACCCGGTATGAATTGCAGCCGGATCAGGGTGTGAAAGTCAGCCGTATCGTCAGCCTTTCTGATGATATCAAACTGAATCTGGCAGTGGCGGATATTCGAATTGAAGCTCCGATCCCGGGCAAAGCTGCCGTGGGCATTGAGGTTCCGAACACACACAAAGAGATGGTCCATCTGCGTGATCTGCTTGAATCTGACAAATGCAGACAGGCAAAGTCCAAACTGGCCTTCGCCGTAGGCAAAGATATCGGGGGACAGACCGTTGTTGCCGATATCGAAAAGATGCCTCATCTGCTCATCGCCGGCGCAACAGGCTCCGGTAAATCCGTCTGTATCAATACGATCATTATGAGTATTTTATATCGTGCAGATCCGAATGAAGTTAAGATGATCATGATTGACCCGAAGGTCGTCGAATTGAACGTCTACAACGGACTGCCGCATCTGCTGATCCCTGTTGTGACTGATCCGAAGAAAGCCGCCGGTTCTCTGAACTGGGCCGTCAATACCATGATGGAGCGTTACAACAAATTTGCAGAAATCGGTGCCAAAGATCTGAAGAGCTACAATGCCCGTGTGGAAAATCTTCCATATGAGAGTGAACAGCACAAGAAGATGCCTCAGATCATCATTATCATCGATGAGTTGGCTGATCTGATGATGGTGGCACAGTCTGAAGTGGAAGATGCCATCTGTCGTCTGGCCCAGCTGGCCAGAGCTGCCGGTATTCACCTGGTCATTGCCACACAGCGTCCATCTGTCAATGTCATCACCGGTCTGATCAAAGCCAATGTCCCATCCCGAATCGCCTTCTCTGTATCATCCGGGGTCGATTCCAGAACCATTCTTGATATGAACGGTGCCGAAAAGCTTCTAGGCAATGGTGATATGCTGTTCTACCCTCAGGGACTGCAGAAACCGGTCCGTGTTCAGGGTGCTTTTGTCTCTGAGAATGAAATTGCCCGTGTGACAGACTTTATCAAAGCCCATCTGACCAGCCAGCCGGTCTATAGTGAGACCATCAAGAAGAGTATTGAGACTGCATCCATCAGCAGCCCTTCCGGTTCATCAAACAGTGACAAAGATGTTTACTTCGAAGAAGCCGGACGTTTTATCATAGAGAAGGACAAGGCTTCTATCGGTATGCTCCAGCGGGTCTACAAAATCGGTTTTAACCGTGCCGCACGAATCATGGACCAGCTCTGTGAAGCCGGTGTTGTAGGGCCGGAGATCGGTACCAAGCCGCGTCAGATCAAGATGACCATGGAAGAATTCGAGGCTTACCTCAACGGCAATCAATAATTTTTTTCAATAAAATCGTATATAAGAAGTATTGCTAATAGAATCTATAAGTAATTTTAAATATACTTATTATGGAAATCGTGATACTATCGAAAAAGATACCCTGATGAGAGACGCTCATCAGGGATACGTCATTGGAATGATATTCATCTTTAATACGCAGGAGGAGTTAGTATGAAAACAGATATTGAAATTGCACAGGAAGCAGCAATGCTCCCAATCAAAGATGTCGCTGCATCTATCGGTGTGGAAGAAGATGACCTTGAATTATATGGCAAATACAAAGCAAAATTCTCAGATGAGTTTGCACAGAAAGTCGAATCCAATCCAAACGGAAAGCTTGTTCTTGTAACCGCCATCAATCCGACTCCGGCCGGCGAAGGCAAGACAACAACAACTGTCGGTCTGGGCGAAGCCTTCGGGCAGCTTGGCAAAAAAGCCATCATCGCTTTAAGAGAGCCATCTCTCGGACCTTGCTTCGGTATCAAAGGCGGTGCTGCCGGCGGCGGATATGCACAGGTTGTTCCTATGGAAGATCTGAACCTGCATTTTACAGGTGATTTCCATGCCATCACCTCTGCCAACAACCTTCTGGCAGCGATGATGGATAATCACATCCAGCAGGGCAATGCACTGGATATCGATACAAGACAGATCATCTGGAAGAGATGTCTCGACATGAATGACCGTGTTCTCAGAAATGTCGTTGTCGGTCTTGGCAGCAAGATGGATGGATTTGTACGTGAAGATCACTTTGTCATCACTGTTGCCTCAGAAATCATGGCTATTCTCTGTCTGGCAGATGACATGGAAGATCTGAAACGCCGCCTGTCTAAGATTATTGTGGCCTATAACCGTGCAGGTGAACCTGTCACAGCAGGTGATCTCAAAGCCGTTGGTGCTATGGCTGCACTTTTAAAAGATGCCCTGAAACCAAACCTGATCCAGACACTGGAACACACACCGGCTATTGTCCACGGCGGTCCTTTTGCCAATATCGCCCACGGCTGCAATAGTGTCCGTGCCACAAAGCTTGCACTGAAGATGGCAGACATCGTTGTGACCGAAGCAGGTTTCGGCGCTGACCTTGGTGCTGAGAAGTTCTTCGATATCAAGTGTCGTATGGCTGACCTGAAACCGGATGCGGTTGTTCTGGTTGCCACTATTCGTGCATTGAAATACAACGGCGGTGTACCAAAGACTGAAACATCTGCACCAAATCTTGAAGCATTGAAGAAAGGTATTGTCAACCTCGAAAAGCATATTGAGAATCTTCAGAAATACGGGGTTCCGATCGTTGTTACACTGAACGCTTTCGTTACGGACACAGAAGAAGAGACCAATTTTGTCAAGAATTTCTGTGAAGAGAGAGGCTGTGAATTTGCCCTTTCCGAAGTATGGGAAAAAGGCGGCAAAGGCGGTATTGCTCTGGCTGAGAAAGTGCTGGATACCCTTGAGAACAAAGAGAGCCATTTTGAAGTACTCTATGAAAACAGCCTGTCTTTGAAAGAGAAGATTGAGACCATTGCCAAAGAAATCTACGGTGCAGCATCTGTTACCTACGCACCGGCAGCAGAAAAGGCCCTTAAAAAGATTACTGAGATGGGCTTTGGCGATGTACCTGTCTGCATGGCCAAGAACCAGTATTCTTTATCTGATGATCCGAAGCTTCTGGGAAGACCGGAGAACTTCAATATCAACATTCGTGAAGTTTACGTTTCTGCAGGTGCCGGATTTGTTGTTGCCCTTACAGGTGCAGTTATGACAATGCCTGGTTTGCCAAAGAAACCGGCTGCTGAGGGTATTGATGTTGATGCAGACGGCGTTATCACCGGCTTATTCTAAAGCTGTCCGGGCAGCATGACGGATATTCTTGAAATGAATATCTGAATAATTGCAAGCATTTTAAGAAAGTTGACAGCTTGTATAGTAAATTTTTATGTGATATAGTAAAGGGGATACCTGAATACAGGTATCCCTTTTTAAAACAAATACTCTGGAGGTTTAGTAAAATGGCTTTTTTGATTGACGGGAAGAAAATCTCCTCCCAGATAAAAGATGAATTAAAGAATGAAGTCGCAGAAATGAAGAAAGAAGGCACAGAAGTAACACTGGCAGTAATCCAGGTCGGCAATGATCCGGCTTCCTCTGTCTATGTGGGCAACAAGAAGAAAGCCTGTGCTTATATCGGTATCCGTTCTCTGGCATACGAACTGCCTGAGAACACAACCGAAATGGAATTACTGACACTGATCGATGAACTCAACAACAGAAAGGATGTCAATGGTATTCTTGTTCAGCTGCCGGTACCGGCTCATATCAACGAGAAACACATTATTGAAGCCATTCACCCATTAAAGGATGTCGATGGCTTTCATCCGCGCAATGTAGGTGCCCTTGTCACAGGCGAAGATGGTTTCGTCTCCTGTACACCAGCCGGTATCATTCAGCTTCTTAAGCGCAGCAATATTGATCTGGACGGCAAGGAATGTGTTGTTGTGGGCCGAAGCAATATCGTCGGCAAACCAATGGCCATTCTTCTCCTTCGCGAGAATGCAACCGTTACGATCTGTCATTCCCATACAAAGGATCTGAAGGAGGTCTGCAAGCGTGCAGATATTCTTGTTGCCGCAATCGGCAAACCGAAATTCTTCAACCGCGAATATATCAAAGAAGGGGCGGTTGTTATTGATGTCGGTATTCACCGCAACGAACAGAACAAGCTCTGCGGTGATGTAGACCGTGAAGATGTGATGGATCTTGTCAGCGCCATTACACCTGTACCCGGCGGTGTCGGACCTATGACCATCGCCATGCTGATGTACAATTGTGTAGAGGCTGTACGCCTCCAGAAAGCGGAGAGATAATATTTATGAGTAATACAAATACCAATAACCTGACCATCTTTTTTGTATCCCTGGGCTGCGACAAGAACCTTGTAGATTCTGAGGTCATGCTCGGTATTCTCCGGGAACATGGATTTGCACTGGTGGATGATGAGATGGAAGCAGATGTCATCGTTGTCAACACCTGCAGCTTTATCCATGATGCCAAAGAGGAGAGTATCCAGACAATCCTTGAAATGGCTGAAATGAAGCACAGCTGCAGATGCAAGGCACTGATTGTTACCGGCTGTATGGCAGAACGCTACAAGGATGAAATCATGACAGAGATTGAAGAAGTCGATGCCGTGATCGGCACAACCAGTTACCAGCATATTGCAGAAGTTGTGGCAGAAGTCTTAGCCGGCCGCAAAGTGGAGCAATTTGATGATCTTCAGGCTATGCCGGAAGTAGATGTTCAGCGAATCATGACAACAGGCGGGTACAGCAGTTACCTGAAAATTGCCGAAGGCTGTGACAAACACTGTACTTACTGCATTATTCCAAAGCTCCGCGGTTCCTACCGCAGCTACTCTATGGACTACCTTATCAAACAGGCCGAATCATTGGCTGCCCAGGGTGTGAAAGAGCTGAATATTGTTGCGCAGGAGACAACGGTTTATGGTACAGACCTTTATGACGGACAGAAGATGCTGCCGGAACTCCTTCGAAGACTTTGCCGCATCGAAGGTATTTCCTGGATCCGTATTCTGTACTGTTATCCTGAAGAAATCAATAAAGCACTCATTCAGGTCATCAAAGAAGAGCCGAAGATCTGTCATTATCTCGACCTTCCGATCCAGCATGGCAGTGACGCCGTCTTAAAACGAATGGGCAGACGCACCACACAGGCGGAACTTCGAAGCATCATCGGCCGGTTAAGAGAAGAAATTCCGGATATTGCTCTCAGAACAACACTGATTGCCGGTTTCCCGGGTGAAACAGAAGAAGATCATCAGGAAGTTTTACAGTTTGTTAAGGATATGCGTTTCGATCGTCTCGGTGTTTTTACTTACTCCGAAGAAGAAGGAACACCGGCCGCACAGATGCCGGATCAGATTGAAGAATCTGTCAAGGAAGCGCGCCGGGATGCATTGATGCTGGCCCAGCAGTCAATTGCCTTTGACAAGGCTGAAGAAATGGTCGGAAAGACCGTAGATGTTCTGATTGAAGGCCGTCTGCCGGAAGAAGATGTTTATATCGGACGTACTTACAGGGACGCACCTGATGTAGATGGCTATGTTTTTGTTCATGCTGAAGAAGATATGATCTCCGGCGATATTGTCAAAGTTGAGATAACAGATGCCAAAGACTATGATCTGGTAGGAGATGTGATTTATGAATTTACCGAATAAACTGACTGTATTAAGGGTTATCCTTGTTCCATTCTTTGTTTTATTCCTGCTTGGTGCAGACTTTATTGGTCCGTTTTCACCTTATATTGCACTGATCATTTTCATTGTGGCCAGCCTGACAGATATGCTGGACGGCAAGATTGCCAGAAAGTACAACCTGATCACCAATTTCGGCAAGTTTATGGACCCTCTGGCAGACAAGCTGCTGGTGTGCTCCGCACTGATCTGCTTTGTAGATATGCACCGTATGCCGACATGGGTTGTCCTCATCATTATCGGAAGAGAATTTATTATCAGCGGTTTCAGACTGGTGGCTGCCGAAGGCGGCACAGTCATTGCTGCCGGTATATGGGGCAAATATAAAACCGCCATTACCATGATCACTATCATTTTTATGATCCCGAATTTCGGAGGTCCGACGGTCCATATCATTGAGCAGGTGATGATCTACCTCTCCCTGGCACTGACAGTTATTTCACTTGTTGATTATCTGGTTCACAATAAATCTGTCCTTGCAGGAAAGATGTAATCCTGCATAGTGGAAGAGGAGTGATAGAAACTGTGAAAATAGTGAAACGATTTCTTTTAATTATCAGTACACTTCTTGTACTGATGCTGGCAGGCTGTTCAGGCAAGCTCAGTCATATTGATATCAATACAACCCTGACAGTGGATAAAACTTTCAACGGCAATCGTGTCATGACAGCCGATATTCCCGCTGCAGCATACAAATACGTCTTTGGCGGCAGTTTGACAGCACTGGAAGATGTCATTAATCAATATACCCCCGGGGATATGTACTGTACAGCTTCAGAAAATGAAAACGGCGGTGTTCAGATTCAGATGATCATTGATTTTGCATCCAGAAATGAATACCAGAAGAAGATTGAAACCATCTGCAGCGGCAATACCACTGATTCAGCCATCACACCGGTCATCAACTTCGATTATTCCCATTCTATTTTAAAGAACGGCTATACCATCGAAGAAAACTTTACATCTATGGATCTGTTTTACTGGCTGGCAGATGCCATTATCAAAGAATATCCATCCATGGGTGACAAGAATATCCAGGATATTTTTCAGCTTGGAAAAACAGAAGTTGTTTTTGACGGCGAAACCATGCAGATGGATGATTATATCAAGATTTCCACGATTCAGTCCAACGCTTTCGACAGCGTCTCCGTTGCGGCACAGTTAGCGGATGATCAGTCCGTTGATGCAGAGATCACCTATGTTGTCAGCAACAAAGTTGTTGCAGCCCTGGGCACCAAGCTGAAATCACTGATGGATACCCTTGTCCCAACAGATGCCTCCATGACATATCAAGACGGGGACAGCTCCCGGACTTATACAATCCGCTTTGAATCAGCCACCCTGCAGAATTATATTACCAATGTCAACAAGGCGCTGCATACAAACAATACAGTTTTTGAGGTGACAACAGAGGGCGATACCGAATCTCTTTCTGCGAAAAAGTCAATCAAACAATATTATGACGGCAGTTATTTTCTGGATTTTACAGATGAAAATACGACGATGTCCTATATTCTTAAAGTTTCTCCGGAATACACCGTTGAAAGCTGCAGCGGCACCTATGGTTATCTGAAGGATGAGGCTTCCACCTACAGCAGCGATACATGTGAAATTACAATGACCGTTGCCTCAGCAGATGAGGTAACCGCCGTTCTCGGTTTCGCTGTGGATATTGATGAAGTGGATATTACAACAGATGTCCACAGTAACACCAATATTGAACGTACTTTTGAGTTCCGTCTGTCATCAGATGCTGTCAACCTGATTGGCAGCAGTATCGAAGATCGTCTGAACACGGCCGCAGAGCAATGGCCGGATCAGATGAGCGTCAATAAAGAGAATGTCCTCAGCAATACCAACTACAGCATCACCCTTTCAGCAGGCTCAGCAGACGAACTGACCAAGATGACTCAGGCTGTTCTCGGAGAAACAGACACCTCCGACAGTGACAAAACCAGCAGCGGTGATCTGACAAACTCACTTTTCAGCGGCGGTACCGAGAAGCACAAAAATCCATGGAACATTCATTGTTCCTATGAAGATACTCTGAATCTGTCCGGCTTCCTGAAAGGCTCTCAGATCAAAAACGGAATTCACTATCAGCTGAATTATCCAAAGGGCTTTAAGGCTGCTTTTACGGAAAATAATACCTTTGAGGACGCTGCCGCTGATGGTGCATCCATCACATGCAGTACCTTCAACAAAGTACTCTCCGTTAAATCTACCGCAGAAAAAGCCAATTTCAACGGTATTCTGATTTTTGGATTATGGATTCTTTCCATCCTGTGTATACTTGTTATTGTACTGATGAATATCGGCAACATTGCCAGCCTTATATCCAACAAAAAACTGGATATATCCGGTGCCGACCTTTTCAAAGGCAAGCATATGATCCGTTTGACACTTTTGGTTATCGCTATTGTCTGCTTTATCTTTATGACAATTCGACTCATTTTCCGTGTCTATTAATCACATAATACAAAACGAAAAAGCTGCCTCTGCAGTCAGTCGATAAAAATCACTGAAACTGCAGAGGCAGCTTTCATTCTGTCTGCGGAGATGCTGTCCGCAAAAAATTACTTAAACTTACGATTAATGGCATCAATAATCACATCAACTGTACCATCAATACCAAATACGGAACTGTCCACCATCAGATCATAGCTTTCACGCTCACCCCAACGATATTCAGAGTAGTACTGATAATATGTACGGCGGATCTTGTCCGTACGAAGCACTTCCTTCTTCGCCTTGTCCTGAGAATCGATCAGATGTCTGTCCATGACACGTTTGATACGATTGCTGAGCGGCGCATAAACAAAGACATTCAGTACGTTGTTCTTATCCTCAAGTACACTATTGGAACAGCGGCCTACGATAACAAAGGATTCCTTCTCCGCTAATTCACGGATCACATCACTCTGCGCTCTGTACAGCTGATCTGCGATCGTCGGTGCATAAGGAGATATAAAAGGACTTGGTGCCTTCTCATCTGTTGCACCTAATACATCCAGATCCAATCCGCTGTGCTTTGCTGCAAGTTCGATCAGGTTCTTGTCATAAAATGCAATACCAAGCTTCTTCGCCAGCTTCTCACCAATCTCATGGCCGCCGCTGCCGCATTCACGTCCTAATGTAATAATAATTCTCTTATCACTCATATGTTTCACCTGTCCCCTCTAGTATAGGTAGTAGATACCTTCCTTTTAGTCGCTTTCATTATACCACATATGCCGCCTCAAATTCAACCGGAACGGCGCTTTAATAAATGAGAAAATACAAAGCATAAAACACTTCCGATCACTACAAGCACAAAAATCATGATTGCGCAATGCATAAAATAGCCATCCGGCAAAATATTGATGATTGGATCTGTCGTCGGATCAAACAGCCAGTAGTCATTATTGAAAACAAGCTGATGGAAGGTGACAAAAACATATTCCCAATTGACGGCAACCATCACGCCCAGGAAAGCCGGAAGCGCTATACACATAATTCCCGCCATGCGAAGCCAAAGCCATTCCTTTTTTCGAATGAAGCAGACACCGGCAATTACCGTCAGCACAAGTGCAGCAATCAATGTCCACCCGAAGAGATCAAATATTTTCTTTACCTCTTCAAAATGAATCCTGCCGGATTCAGACATCGTACAGGTCGGGAACTTCAACGGTTCATGGTTGAATAATGAATTATAATCAATCAGTGCATCATAATTCTGACGAATATCTTCCTCAGTCCTTCCTGACAACTCCTCAATATGCAAATTCTTTATATCTGCATAATAAAGCGGTCTGAAATTCAATGTGATCGTCACAGAAAAAGAAATAATCAGCAGACATACAAGGATGCCGCCGATGAACTGTAAACAATATGAACCAAAACGATGCATTCATGCACCTCCTCTCGTTATCAGTATACCACATTATCGTAAAAAAGTGGAGCCGCACCGCCAAAAATACACTTTTCGTATTGTCACCGTTTTATGGATATGTTATAATGCGCAAAGAGATTAGTCTCAGTGGGAAGCTTTCCCAGGAGTATTCGACTTGAATGCAGCCCCCGCTCTATACTTGTCAGAGGGGCAGAAGGAGGAACTATGGAATTATTATACAAAAGCACTCGAAGTGCAGATAAAACTGTAACTGCATCCTATGCAATTTTAAAGGGACTTGCTGAAGACGGAGGTCTTTTTGTACCGACAGCATTTCCGAAACTGGACGTATCCATCGATCAGCTGGCCGGCATGACTTATCAGGAAGTGGCCTATGAAGTTATGAAACTTTTCCTGACCGATTTTACAGAAGAAGAGTTAAAACACTGTATCAACAGCGCTTATGATCAGAAATTTGATACAGAAGTGATCGCACCTCTTGTCAAAGCAGATGATGCTTATTACCTTGAGCTTTTCCATGGAAAGACTATCGCCTTCAAAGACATGGCGTTATCTATTCTTCCTTATCTGATGACAACTGCTGCCCGCAAGAACAATGTCAAGAACGAAATTGTCATCCTGACAGCAACATCCGGTGATACAGGCAAGGCAGCTCTGACAGGCTTCGCTGATGTTCCCGGAACTAAGATCATTGTTTTCTATCCAAAGGACGGCGTCAGTCCTGTCCAGGAGAAGCAGATGGTCACACAGAAGGGTGACAATACATTTGTTGTCGGTATCCACGGCAATTTCGATGACGCTCAGACCGGCGTTAAGAGAATGTTTGGCTGTGAAGAACTGAACAAAGAGCTGAATGCAGCCGGATATCAGTTCTCATCTGCCAACTCCATCAATATCGGACGTCTCGTTCCTCAGGTTGTTTACTATGTGTATGCCTATGCATCACTTGTTCATAACGGCGAGATCAAGAACGGGGATCCGATCAACGTAGATGTCCCAACAGGCAACTTCGGCAATATTCTTGCTGCCTATTATGCCAAGAACATGGGTGTTCCGATTGCCAAACTGATCTGTGCATCCAACACCAACAAAGTCCTTTACGATTTCTTCGCCACAGGTACTTATGACCGCAACAGAGAATTCCATGTGACGACATCTCCATCCATGGATATCCTGATTTCAAGCAACCTGGAACGTCTGATCTATCAGATTGCCGGACAGGATGCTGCCAAAGATACCGAACTGATGAAATCATTATCAGAAAACGGTGTTTACGAAATCACACCTGCCATGCGTGACAATCTGAAAGATTTCTACGGCAATTATGCAACAGAAGAAGAGACAGCCAAGGCTATTCATGACCTGTATGCCAAGACAGACTACGTCATTGATACACATACAGCTGTTGCTGCATCTGTTTACAAGAAATATGTTGCTGAGACCAATGATACAACACCGACCGTGATTGCTTCTACTGCAAGCCCATTTAAGTTTGCCCGCAGTGTCATGACAGCCATCAAAGGGGATGTGAGCCAGTATTCAGAATTTGAACTGGTAGATCAGCTGGTCGCTGCATCCGGTGTCAAGGAACCGGCAGCTGTTACTGAAATCCGTACAGCACCGATCCGTCACACAACCGTATGTGACAAGACAGAGATGGAAGCCACCGTCAAGAAATTCCTTGGTATCCAGTAGACTGCTGTCAACTGCCCGGAATAGATTATTTTACTTTCATTTATAACAAAAAGTGCGTTCAATATTTCTGAACGCACTTTTTGTATATAAAACCAGAGATTCATATCATACCATTATTAAGGCTCGAATCCTTCAAATATCATGGCATCCACCTTGCCTTTAAACCGATCATAAGTCGGCTTGCCCGGGATCGTCCAGACCACGGTCATAATGCGGAACAATTTCCGGTTATAGATGACCGCCGGATTATCCAGATCAAGATATTTGTATGCAATAAAATCCGGATGCGTAAAGAAATTCGTCATCAGATTAGACATCAGAAACAGGACGATATCACAGTGGGGATTTTCTTTGAAAAAGTTGCAGGAGAGCTGTCCCCGGACCACCTGCGGCTGATGACGCTTAAACCACTGCAAAACAAAGGGATGAAATGATTCGATGCAGTAGCTGCCTTTGTATCTGGCCAGCAGCTGCCATACAAGAGGACAGAGCAGGTTCTGATTGCTGCCATCCACCTTCAATTCAATAATCAGCGGTACTTTGCCATCCACCAATGCCAGCACGTCTTTAAAAAGAGGAATACCTTCCTCCGTATTAAGAAGATGGATCTGCTGAAGATCCGAATACAGAAATCCTGAAATCTTTTTATTAATGCCGCACATTCTTGTCAATGTGTCATCATGAAAAACAACCAGTTGGTTATCCGCTGTCAGATGAACATCCAGTTCAATACCATACCCTTTATCAACAGCTCTCTGAAAGGCTGCCATGGAATTCTCCGGAATACCGTGTTCATTGTCATGCAGGCCTCGATGTGCGTAATCCCATCCTGTGAGATGCTTCCATTTGTCCTTCTTATGAAAACCCGGAGCGCTTGTAAACAAATAAAAACCCGTTACAATGCCGCCAATATATGCCATGGTTCGTGCTAATTTTTTCAACATCATTATCAACCTCTTTTCTTACCGTCTCTATTATAACGTCATCTCCTTTTATTTGACAATAGGCATTGACTTGAATTTCCTCTTGAAATAACAGAATGAATCATGTATAATACATTCATGAAGAAACTTATCTGGGGTGTGCGACAGTTCGCAATTTTGAACCTACATTTTTTTGACTGGGAAACTGCGTGTTTCATAATATGTCAGGCCGCCCGCAACGGCAGCGGAAGACAGAAAAATGAACCAGGTTACCCACCTGGCTTTAAGGCTAGGCGTCAAAAATGCGGGCATCGGCACTTTGGAGGTTTCTTTTTTTATTCCGAATTCAAAATATTTATCATAATCCGGTCATCCTGAACATAGATTAAGAGTGTTTGATACTGCAATCAAGGACAGGAGACCGCCATGAAAAGAATGCAACCGGTCATCCTGCTTCTGGCAGCGATGACTCTTTTTTTATTTTACAAACATTTCTTCCGGCAAAACAGTATAGAGGGAATTACCCGTGCCCAGACCGCACGCATGCTGGCATGGACCGTCTGTGACATGAATGAGAACAGTTCAAAGAGTGCCGAACCGCTTATTGATGTTGACAGCAGCCTGTGGTATGCCGATGAAATAACTGCCGTCCTTACCGACGGCCTGATGACAAAAGACGGTGATCTGTTTCATCCAACGAACCTTCTGACATGGCAGGAAGCTTCCGATATTGCCGAAAGACTGGGAGTTTCCATGTCCGTCCCTATCACCCGAAAAAGCAGATCAATCCCCCTTGAAAGGTGGCTGCAATATTTTGATCTGTGGCTTTCTCACAAGGAAATGGCCGTCACTAAAACCCTTACCATTGAATCACTGCCATCTGCCGACAGTTCTTTAAACAGGTGGCAGGTAAAGACAGACTGCGGCATTTACAACAGTGAGGGACTCGTACTTGAACCTTATCTTGGTCAAACAGTGACTGCCTATATTGTCAGCGGCCAAATGCTGATGATCTGTCCAAAGAAAGATACACACCCTGAAATAATGAATGTCACAGACGATGAAAGCCTTTCCATTCACGAAACCAATGCTGTACAATCTGAGCCGGAAACAAATGCTGAAGCATTCCCGTATCCTTTCTCATCTTCGGATATCCGGGTCTGCCTGATGAACGATGATTTCACATCAGAGGCCCATACAAACATTATCCTGACCAGCGACGCACCATGGCAGATGACCTTCAAGGATCAAACCATTCAGCACGCGGCAGGTGACAGTGCCGAATTGACGGCATCGGATTTTTCTGAAGACGGCGATACAGCCGAAATCACAGCAAAAGGCGGACAGCCTGTCTGTGTCATCAGTCTGAACAGAAGCTTCGGGCATCCCGCCTACACCGGCCGTCTGCGTATAATCAGAGACGGAGACGCCCTTTATCTTGTCAATATTCTCCCTGTAGAAGAATATCTCAAAGGCGTTGTTCCAAGTGAGATGCCGGCTTCCTATGCGTCAGAAGCACTAAAAGCCCAGGCTGTCTGTGCCAGAAGCTATGCCATGACCGCTCTTCAAAATCCCAAATATTCATTTGCAGATTTAAATGACAGTACATCCTGCCAGGTTTATATGAACCAGGGCACAGATCAGCGAACAGACAATGCCGCAGAAGCCACCGCAGGAAAAGTTCTGTCCTTTCATCAGCAGATCGCATCCGCCAAGTATTTTTCGTCCTCATGCGGCAGTCTTTCATCCGCTGATGACATCTGGACTTATCCCGATACAGGGCAGGGAGAGGCCTATATGACGGCCCGGCTGGAAACAGAACCGCCCACGGTTTGTGACCTTTCTTCAGAAGAAGCCTTTATCGATTTTATCTGCCGCCCGAAAGAAGATACTTATCTTGAGGCATCCGACCCCTGGTTTCGATGGCATGTGACTCTTTCGTTGGCAAGTATCCGTTCCAATATATCAGAACTATTTGCCAAAAGGATGGCCGCCGATCCGAAACGCTTCACTCTTTTATCCCCGGACGGCACAGTGAAGGCTGATGACATTTTACAGGTAGAAGTGATAAAAAGAGCTTCAAGCGGAGTCCTTCAGAAAATAAAATTCACAGGAAAAGAGCAGGAACTGACTGTCAGCGGCGAATACAATATCCGGTGTTTTCTTGCACCTTCATCAGAGGAAAACGTCATCCTGCAGGATGGCAGTACAAGAAAGGGCATGTCCCTGCTGCCCAGCGGTTATTTTTATCTTGAGGAAATACACGATGGCGGGGAAATAACCGGCTATGAAATTTATGGCGGCGGTTTCGGCCACGGTGCCGGTCTCAGTCAGAATGGTGCCAATGAACTGGCAGAAAAAGGATATGATTATGAAGAAATCCTGAAATACTTTTTTGAGGGGATTGACATCAAAAACGTCAGTCCCCTCAATGGTCAAAAATCTTAAGAATTGAAAATATCTTCTGCTGTATCCCCTGAAATCGACTCTGGATGCAGCAGATTGTTCAGCTCCGCCCCGAGAAACAGCTGGTACATACATGTATAGAGCCAGAGCATAATCATCATAATACCCGCCAGACTGCCGTACATGTAGGTAAAGCTGTGGGAAGTATTGAAATAGATGGCAAAAATACTGGAAGTGATCATCCATCCGATGGAACAGGAAATCGCCCCCGGCAGCACATATAGAAGTGGTGTCTTCTTATTCGGCAGAACTTTGTACACAAATATGAAGAACAAGGTCAGCAGGCAGAAGATAATCAGCATGCGGATACTGATGACAAAAGCCGCAAAATCGTGCAGCACCGGCAGAAGTTCAATCACCTTGCGGTAAATAACATTGCCGAATACAAGAAGGCCCAGGGTCACGATCAGTGCCACAGCCAGCCACAGTGTATACACAGCTGAGATAAACCGTATATAAAAATAATTTCTCGTCTCATTGATATGATATATTTCATTAATGCCCCGGGTGATGGACAGAATACCCCGTCCGGCCGACCAGAGAACAAATATAATCGTAAAGGATGTAATGGCGATGGTTGACTGCTCATAGACCTCCTTCATAACCGCACGAATCACATCATTGGCCATCTTCGGAGACAGCATCTGAAGAATATTCAGCAGGTCTTCATAAGTCAGCGGCGAATACCGCAGAAGCGTCAGCAAAAAGATACAGAACGGGAATGCAGAGAGTACGATAAAATAGGCTGCCTGCGAAGCATAAGCTCCCAAATGATCCTCTGTATTCTTCTTCAAAAAGCCGTTGACCCAGCGCAAAACAGTTCGCATAAATTCCCCCCTCATTAAAAGTGTCACGTGTTCTCATCTTACCATAGATCATAAAATTTAACAAGCTGTGAAGATGACCTATTGACAAGCTTTTTGAATATGTTAAAATAAAACGTGAACAAAAGCTGTGAATGTGTCACAGATAGGCATAACATACGCTTATCTGTATGAGGTGATCATTTCCTTACAGAGAGAGGGAGCCATCGGCTGAAAGCTGCCTTAAGTTCTGATGATGACTGAATTTCCCACAGGAGCTGTATCTCTGAACCATACGTCAAGTAGGAGATACCGCCGATGCCCGTTAAGCATCTCCAAGTGCCCCGTTATGTGTCATTTTTTTAGAAAACGTTATTTGAACGGGGAAGCAGGGTGGTACCGCGGAATGAATTCGTCCCTTTATTTTTTCTTAAAGGGGCTTTTTTTATGCGCTTTTGCTTAAAATGAATACCGTCCTGCAGGCCACATCCACAGTCAGAATAAAATTAGTCAAAGAAAGGAGCGTATGATTTTTTTCATACGAGTCGTACAATGAAGGACAGACTGCAAAAAATTAGAAATGAAGCCATCGCCCAGATCAAAGCTGCCGGTGGTATGGATGCACTGAATGATATCCGTGTTTCCTTTTTAGGTAAAAAAGGCGAACTGACAGCCATTATGAAATCTATGAGAGATATCCCGCCTGAAGAACGTCCGGCATTCGGCCAGATGGTCAATGAAGCCCGTCAGGAAATCGAGAATTCTCTTGACACAATGAAGAAGGACCTTGCTGCCAAAGCCAGAGAGCTTCAGCTGAAATCCGAGGTCATCGACGTCACACTTCCTGCAAAGAAGAATCACTTAGGTCACCGTCATCCGAACAGCATTGCCCAGGAAGAAGTTGAACGTATCTTTACAGGTATGGGCTATGAAGTCGTAGAAGGACCTGAAATCGAGTTTGACTACTACAACTTTGAAGCGCTGAACATTCCTGCCAACCATCCGGCCAAGGATGAGCAGGATACATTCTATATCAACAAAGAACTGCTGCTTCGTACACAGACATCCGGTACTCAGATCCATACTATGGAAACCCAGCCGCTGCCGATCCGTATGATCGCACCGGGCCGTGTATTCCGTGCCGATGAACTGGATGCTACCCATTCACCGAACTTCCATCAGATCGAAGGTCTTGTGGTTGACAAGAATATCACATTTGCCGATCTGAAAGGTACATTGGCCGAGTTTGCCAAACAGCTTTTCGGTGAAGATACAAAGGTCAAATTCAGACCGCATCATTTCCCATTCACAGAACCGAGTGCTGAAATGGATGTGACTTGCTTCAAATGCGGCGGCAAGGGCTGCAGAATGTGCAAGGGCGAAGGCTGGATTGAAATCCTTGGCTGCGGTATGGTACATCCGCATGTATTTGAGATGTGCGGCATCGATCCTGAAGAATATCAGGGCTTTGCATTCGGTGTCGGCCTGGAGCGTATCGCTATGCTCAAATACGAGATTGATGACATGCACCATCTCTACGAAAACGACATCAGATTTCTGAAACAGTTCTAAGCAGCAGGAGGAATATAGATTATGAGAACATCATTAAAATGGATTAAAGACCTTGTACCGGGTATCGAAGACCTGACACCGCAGGAATATCTGGATGCCATGACATTATCCGGTTCAAAGGGTGAATATTATATCGAATTAGACAAGAACCTGGAAAATATCGTTGTAGGACAGATTTTAAAGATTGAAAAGCATCCTGATGCTGACAAACTGGTGATCTGCCAGGTGAATGTCGGCCAGGAAGAGCCTGTACAGATTGTTACAGGTGCACCGAATGTTTTTGAAGGTGCCGTTGTTCCTGTTGTCCTTGCAGGCGGCAGAGTTGCCGGCGGTCATGACGGCAGCACACCTCCTGAGGACGGCATCAAAATCAAAAAAGGCAAGCTTCGCGGTGTGCCGAGCAACGGTATGATGTGTTCCATCGAAGAGCTGGGATCCAGCCGTGATATGTATCCGGATGCCCCTGAAAACGGTATTTATATCTTCAAGAACAGAGAAGATATCAAGCCGGGGGATGACGCTGTCAAAGCCCTTGGCCTTGATGACGCTGTTATTGAATACGAGATCACATCCAACCGTGTAGACTGTTTCAGTATCCTTGGTATTGCAAGAGAAGCGGCTGTGACATTTGACAAACCATTCTGTCCGCCGGTTGTGGAGCCAACAGGCAACGATGAAGATGTGAATGATTTTATCAGCGTTGAAGTTAAAGATACAGAACTGTGTCCGCGCTACACCGCCCGTGTGGTTAAAAACATCAAGATCGGACCATCTCCTGAATGGATGCAGCGCCGTCTGGCTGCTCAGGGCATCCGTCCGATCAACAATATCGTTGATATCACCAACTATGTTATGGAAGAATACGGCCAGCCAATGCATGCCTATGACCTTTCTACTATCGCAGGCCAGAAGATCATCGTCCGCCGTGCCGAAGACAACGAGAAATTCGTTACTCTGGACGGACAGGAGAGAACACTGGACAGTTCTATGCTGATGATCTGTGATGCAGAGAAACCGGTTGGCATCGCAGGTATCATGGGCGGCGAAAACTCCATGATCACAGATGATGTGGATGCCATCCTGTTCGAAGCAGCATGCTTTGATGGCACAAACATCCGTCTCTCCGGCAAGAAACTCGGTATGCGTACCGATGCCCAGAGCAAATTCGAAAAAGGCCTTGATCCGAACAATGCCAGTGCGGCCATCGACCGTGCCTGCCAGCTGATTGAAGTACTGGGCTGCGGTGAAGTTGTCGGTGGAATGGTAGATGTATACGGCAAGGTCAAAGAGCCTCATGAGATTCCTTTCCAGCCTGAAAGAATCAATCGTCTCCTTGGTACAGATCTCTCTGCAGAGCAGATGCTTGGTTACTTCAAGGCACTGGAACTTGAATACGATGCAGACAGAAATGTCATGATCATCCCGACATTCAGACAGGACCTTCTGGGTACAGCAGACCTGGCTGAGGAAGTCGCAAGATTCTATGGCTACTCCAATATTCCTTCTACACTGCCAAGCGGTGAATCCACCAGCGGTAAAGTTTCCTTCAAACACAGAGTTGAAGATGTTGCCAAGGAAACTGCTGAATTCTGCGGATTCTCCGAGGGCATGACTTTCTCCTTCGAAAGCCCGAAGGTATTTGACAAACTTCGTCTGGATGCGAATGATCCGCTGCGTCAGGCAATCACCATTGCCAACCCACAGGGCGAAGATTACAGTATTATGAAGACAACACCTTTAAACGGCATGCTGGTTTCCCTTGCAAGAAACTTCAACCGCCGCAACAAAGATGTGAAATTATACGAAATGGCCAAGATCTATCTGCCTAAATCACTGCCTCTGACAGAATACGCTGATGAACGTGTTCAGTTTACACTTGGTTTCTACGGCGAAGGTGATTTCTTCACAATGAAGGGTGTTGTCGAAGAATTCCTTGAAAGAGCAGGTATGCATGATATCGTTGACTACGATCCAAAGGCAGGCAAGAACTTCCTGCATCCGGGTCGTCAGGCCAACATCATTTACCAGGACAAAGTCATCGGCTACATGGGTGAGGTACATCCGGAAGTATGCGAAAACTATGACATGAAGACAAGAGTCTATATTGCCGTTCTGGATATGCCAGTTATCACAGAAATGGCCACATTTGACCGTCATTTCAAGGGCATTGCCAAACATCCTGCTGTGAACCGTGACATCAGTATGGTGGTTAAGAAAGATATCCTTGTAGGACAGATTGAAAAGGTTATCCGTGAAAAAGGCGGTCACTATCTTGAAAGCTACCATCTGTTTGATATCTACGAAGGTTCCCAGATCAAACCGGGTTACAAGTCCGTTGCTTACTCTATCACTTTCAGAGCCAACGACAGAACACTGGAAGAAAAAGATATCACAGCAGCTATGGACAAGATCATTGCCGGCCTTGAAGACCTTGGCATTGAACTGAGAAAATAGAGGCTGACTGACGATGAAGACAAGTGATTTTTATTATGATCTTCCTGAAGAACTGATCGCTCAGGATCCGTTAGAGGACCGGTCAAGTTCCAGACTTATGGTGCTTGACCGCGAAAGCGGTGAAATCAGCCATCATATCTTCAAGGACATTATTGATTATTTAAACCCTGAGGACTGCCTTGTTATCAATGATACCAAGGTCATTCCGGCAAGACTTTACGGTGTGAAAGAGGATACCGGCGCCCACATTGAAATTCTCTTACTGAAGAGAAGAGAAAACGATGTCTGGGAGACACTGGTTCGCCCGGGCAAAAAAGCCAAACCCGGCACACGCCTGACGTTCGGTGACGGACGTCTGAAAGCAGAAGTCATTGATGTGGTAGAAGAGGGCAATCGTCTGATCCATTTTGAATACGAGGGTATTTTTGAAGAAATCCTTGACCAGTTAGGTGAAATGCCGCTGCCGCCTTATATCACCCACAAACTTCAGGACAAAAACCGTTACCAGACGGTTTATGCCAAACATGAGGGCAGTGCCGCCGCACCGACAGCAGGGCTTCATTTTACACCGGAACTTCTGGCCGCTATTGAAGCCAAAGGCATCCGCATCGCCCGGGTGACTCTCCATGTGGGACTGGGCACATTCCGTCCTGTCAAAGTGGAGGATGTGACACAGCATCATATGCATTCCGAATACTATCAGGTCACTCAGGAAGCGGCTGATATCATCAATGATACAAAGAAGCGTGGCGGAAGAGTCATCGCCGTTGGCACAACCAGCACACGTACACTGGAATCCGTGGCGGATGAAGATGGTACCATGCATGCGGCCGGGGGATGGACAGAAATCTTCATCTATCCGGGCTACAAGTTCAAATGTATCGATGCCCTCATCACCAACTTCCATCTGCCGGAATCCACTCTGCTGATGCTGGTTTCCGCACTGGCTGGCAAGGATCATATCATGCATGCTTACGAGACAGCAGTACAGGAAAGATATCGTTTCTTCAGCTTCGGGGATGCGATGTTTATTAAATAGCTTCTTTTCAAATCATAGAGCGATTTGAACAAAAATACACAAAAGGTATATGCAGCAGTTATCTGCCATGCATATACCTTTTCCTTTTTCCAAAAGAGTTGACGACTTGAATTCAACTCTTATTTTTTTGTCAACTTTCCTGAAACCGCAGTCATTCAATTGTACTGGAATTCATACAATCCTTCCTTTATACTCTGAGACATAGAACAACACAGGGTTTTCAATCCTTCAGAAAATAAAATGTACAAAGGAGAGTAGTCTTATGGAGAAGGTAAAAGTAATCACCGCAGCTGAAGCAGCTGCCCTTGTCAAAGATAATGACACCATCACAACCAGCGGTTTTGTAGCCAGTGCCCTTGCAGAGGAATTGACCAGCGCTCTTGAAGAACGTTTTCTTCAAACCGGTTCCCCGAAAAATCTGACACTAATCTATGCCGGATCCCAGGGAAACAGAGACGGCAGAGGCGGCGACCGTTTTGCTCACGAAGGCTTTTTAAAAAGAGCCATCATCGGTCATTGGAATACAGCCGCATCCCTTGTAAAAATGGCTGTTGACAACAAAATGGAAGCCTACAATATTCCTCAGGGAACATTGCTTCACCTTTTCAGAGCCATCGCCGGTCACAAAGCAGGCGTTATCACCAATGTCGGCCTTGAAACTTTCGTAGATCCAAGAAACGGCGGCGGCCGGTTAAACGCCAGAACAACAGAAGATATGGTGGAGGTTGTTACCCTTGGCGGTGAGGAGCAGCTCTTCTACAAAAGTTTTCCGATCAACATTGCCTTTATCCGAGGGACTTATGCGGATGAATACGGCAATATCAGTTTTGAAAAAGAAATCGCGCCTCTTGAAGGTACCAGCGTAGCACAAGCTGTCAAAAACAGCGGCGGTATCGTTATCGTTCAGGTAGAGCGTATCGTAGCCGGCGGCACTCTTGATCCAAGATCCATCAAAGTACCGGGAATACTTGTAGATGCGGTTGTTGTGGCACAGCCTGAAAATCAGCGTCAGAGTCTTGACTGCGATTTTGACCCTGCATTAAACGGTGAAATTAGAATTTCTGCAGACAATACTGAAACAGCACCTTTGTCTATCAGAAAGGTAATCGGCAGAAGAGCCGCCATGGAATTAACAAAAGGCTGTGTCGTCAATCTCGGTGTTGGCATTCCCGAATTTGTAGCTGCCGTTGCAGAAGAAGAACATTTTGCAGATCAGATAACACTCACCGTTGAATCCGGCGCCATCGGCGGTATCCCTCAGAACGGCAAACGCTTCGGTGCAGCTGTTAATGCGGACTGCTACTGGGATCAGCCCTATCAGTTTGACTTTTATGACGGCGGCGGCCTGGACATGTGCTTCCTTGGTCTGGCCCAGTGCAATGCAGCCGGTGACGTGAACGTCAGCCGTTTCGGCCCTCGTATCCCCGGATGCGGCGGTTTCATCAATATCTCACAAAATTCCAAAAAAGTTATTTTCTGCGGCACATTCACAGCCGGCGGATTAAAAGCAGAAGTTGCCGAAAATGGCATTCACATTCTTCAGGAAGGCCGTGAAAAGAAGTTTATCAAAGCTGTCGAAGAAATCACCTTCAGCGGCAAATATGCAGTCAGACACAATCAGACAGTTCTCTTTGTTACAGAACGCGCTGTTTTCGAATTAAAAACAGACGGGCTGCATCTGACAGAGCTGGCACCAGGCATTGATCTTCAAAAAGATATTCTGGATCAGATGGATTTCCGGCCAATCATTGATACCTATACATCCATGCCGGCGGCCCTGTTTAAAGATACGCCTACGGGACTTAAAATTTCATAACGACTTAAAATTTCACAAAAAGGAGGAAGCAATTTTGTATACACTTGGAATCGACATCGGTTCATCATCATCAAAAGCCGTTTTACTAAAAGACGGCAAAGAAATCATTGCAGAAGATGCCATACAGGCAGGTACTGGTTCCAGCGGACCTTCAAGAGTTCTTCAGCAGATTATGCAGGAATCGGGACTCAAATTGAACGAAATAGATTACACCATTGCTACCGGTTACGGACGCTTTTCTGTTGCCTTTGCCAATGAACAGATCAGTGAGATCACCTGCCATGCCAAAGGTATCGCCTGGCTGCTTCCGGGTACTGGCACCATCATTGATATCGGCGGGCAGGATGCCAAATCCATCAGCTTAGACGTCAACGGCAATATTTTAAAATTCTTCATGAATGATAAATGTGCGGCCGGCACGGGAAGATTTTTAGATGTCATGTCCAGAGTACTTGAAACAGAGTTAAGCGAAATGGGAGAGTGGCATTTCAAATCCAATCACCCGGCCAAAGTCAGCAGTACCTGTACTGTATTCGCTGAATCCGAAGTTATCTCCCTGTTATCACAGGGAATTGCCAAAGAAGATATTATTGCCGGCATTCATGCCTCTGTTGCAGCAAAGGCCTGTACCCTGGCTTATCGGACAGGTGTCCGCGAAAATGTCGTTATGTGCGGCGGCGTAGCCCAAAATCCAGGTGTCGTCGATGCCATATCCAAAGAGCTCGGCAAAAAAGTAATTGTTGCACCGAATCCTCAATTAACAGGTGCATTGGGAGCTGCACTGATTGCGGCAAAAAAAGTAAAGGAGAAGGAGAATCCATGATGAACTATGATGAAATGACTTCAAAAGAACTGTTAGGTTACTTCCAGAATAAACTGGACGAAGAAGCAAGAGAAGCAAAAAAAGCAGGTAAATTGGTCTGTTGGTCAGCATCCGTTGCGCCGCCTGAATTCTGTGTGGCAATGGATATCGCAATGGTCTACCCGGAAACCCACGCAGCCGGCATAGCAGCCAGAAAAGATGCTGACGGTGTCCTCGAGACAGCCGCTTTAAAGGGTTACAATGCAGATATCTGTTCCTATGCCAGAGTCAATCTCGGTTATATGGAATTATTAAAGCAGGAAGCCATGACTGGCGAAACCCCTGATAAACTGGCCAATTCAAAGGGGGCACGCATTCCCCTCCCGGATCTTGTCATCACATGCAACAACATCTGCAATACTTTACTGAAATGGTATGAAAATCTTGCCAAGGAGCTGAATATTCCATGCATCGTCATTGATGTGCCATTCAATCACACTATGCCGATTCCTCAGCACAGCAAAGACTATATCGTTGACCAGTTTAAAGAAGCCATTGCACAGCTGGAAGAAATCTGCGGACGTCCTTTTGATTATGATAAATTCTTCAAAGTACAGGAACAGACGCAGCGTTCCGTTGCCGCCTGGAACCGTGTTGCTGCTTACGCCCAGAACAAACCGTCACCATTAAACGGCTTTGACCTCTTTAATTATATGGGTCTGATCGTATGTGCCAGAAGTCTGCCATACTCCGAAATCACCTTCAATAAATTCTGTGACGAACTGGAAGCCAAAAAACAGGCCGGGAAATCTGCTTTCGGTGACGCTGATGCAGAAAAAAAGAGAATCACCTGGGAAGGCATTGCTGTATGGACCAACCTCGGCCTGACCTTTAAGGGACTGAAAAACCTCGGCGTTGTCATGACCGGCTCTGCCTATCCTGATCTCTGGAATCTGACCTATACTCCGGGAGATCTTGAATCTATGGCCGTAGCCTATACGAATATTTATATCAACACCTGTCTGCCAAACAGAACCGCACGTCTGCAGAACATTGTCAGCAATTCGAAAAGTGACGGCATTGTTTTCCATCTGAACCGCAGCTGCAAACTGATGGGATTATTAAACAATGAATCTGCCGAAACCATTCAGGCCAATCTGCATCTGCCTTACGTCAGCTTTGACGGTGACCAGGCAGATCCGAAAAACTTCTCGGCAGCGCAGTATGAAACACGTGTACAGGCATTAAGTGAAATGATGAACGCACAGTAAGGGGGATACCATTCATGGGACGAATTGAAGATATAATCAGCCAGTTAAATGCAATTGCAGAAAATCCTGCAAAGGCCATCGAAGACTATAAAAAAGCAACAGGAAAAGGTGCCGTCGGCGTTATGCCGCTTTATGTACCGGAAGAAATTATCCACGCAGCCGGTTATCTTCCTGTCGGTATGTGGGGCGCACGGAAAAAGGAAATATCCAAGGCAAGAACGTATCTGCCACCATTTGCCTGCTCCATTATGCAGTCCGTTATGGAACTGCAGCTGGAAGGAGTCTATGACATTCTTGATACCGTTATTTTCTCTGTTCCGTGCGATACATTAAAATGTATGAGTCAGAAATGGCACGGCAAAGCGCCGGCTATCGTTTTTACACACCCGCAGAACCGTAAACTGGAAGCTGCTAACCGCTTTCTTACAGCAGAATTTGAAATTCTGAAACATAAACTTGAAGAAAATCTGCACGTCACCATCACGGAAGAAGCAGTGAACCAGAGCATTGCTGTTTACAATGAAAACCGTCGGGTTATGCGGGAGTTTTGTGAACTCTGCAATGATTATCCGGATATCATTGACCCGATTCAGAGACATCAGGTCATCAAAGCCCGCTGGTTTATGGAAAAATCCGCACATACAGCCATTGTCAAAGAATTGATTGCCGAGATAAGGAAAAATGAAAAGAAGCCATGGACCGGCAAAAAAGTCGTATTAACAGGTATCCTGCTTGAAGATGAAATCCTTGAAATTCTGAAGGAAAATGACTTTGCCGTGGCAGCCGATGATCTGGCTCAGGAATCCAGACAGTTCCGCCATGATGTTCCTGACGGCGGCAGCGCTCTCCAGCGGCTGGCCGGATGGTGGCAGCAGTTAGAAGGCTGTGCCCTGGCCGGAGATACAAAGAAAGTCCGCGGACAGATGCTTATTGACAATGTCAACAAATACAATGCCGACGCCGTTCTTGTCTGTATGATGAAATTCTGTGATCCGGAAGAGTTCGATTATCCGATCTATTATCAGGAACTTGAAAATGCCGGCATCCGAAATCTGATGATTGAAGTGGACCAGGAGTCCACCGCCTTCGAGCAGATCCGTACCCGTCTCCAGACATTTAAAGAAATTCTTTAAAACATACTTTAAGGAAATTCTCTAAATATTTAACCCCTTTTTAAAAGCCTGAAGAATTGATTGCATGATTCTTCAGGCTTTTTTCTAAAATTGATTATAGGCGGATAATTCCATTGTCTTGTGAATCAGTGTCTTATGTGTCTCGTAAAGTGTGGCCACATCATCTGCCGTATAAAACTGACAGACATCCGACTGGCAGCGATATTCAAAATATTTTGTAATGAGTGCCATTAACTCCCTATCCTTAATCACATAAAACCTGGACGTCTCCGGTGATACCATCTGGGAATTCTTCTTCAAAAACGCACTGCTGTAATTACTATAAAAGCTCAGTTTGGAAAAATCCGAATGACTGCCGGTGTCCTTCATTGCAAAAATCTGGATGCAGTCGTTGCGCTTCATTGTCCGCAGAATCTGTTCTGCATGCATTTTCCGTTCATCGATGGACAAATTATAATCAATATCCGTAAATGTAATATGACCATTCTCAATATACTTCAAAACAGAAGATACCGGAAGCAGGAAATGTATCTCTGATTTTTCCAGAAGTTCCGTCCAGCTTAACTGAATCTTACGCACCCAGTAGATCATCTTCGGATCCGGGTGATTCTTCTGTGTCTCTGCAATCAGCGATTCAAAGGCTGCATCCGGCAGCAGAAACTCAAAGCCGTTTGTACAGAAAAACTGGAATCTGCCGGAAGCATAAAAAAGATTTCTGAATCCGAATTCGTCCAGTCCAAGAGATTTCTCGGGCATCATCAGCGGACTCTTGGCTGCATAGCATTCTGTCAGCTTATCACACAGATTCTGCAAAACCGACTGATCACGGATACAGGTACAAATATCCATTCTGTAATCATGATCCAATGCATATTGAAGGGCAAAATGATGCTTCATCAATATCACATTCCGATGCATCAGCTCATCCATATGGTAGAAATGAAAATCCCAGTTCAAAAAGACATTTAATTGATGATAAATACTGTCGAAGAGAGAAATATCCTTTTCAATCTCCCGCAGATCAATACCGATATGTACATGCAGATGGTGTTCCTCCGGGCAACAGCTTTTGAGCAATGTAAAAAAGTCGCCCTTTAAAAGTCTGGTAATGTCTTCCGCAATATAGAGATCTGTCTCTCCATCCATATCCTCAAAAGCTTCCTTAAAGACTCTTGCCATGAAGGCCGAACATTCATATGAACCGATCACAGTCTTCCAACCAGCCGCCTCAGCTGCATCCTTTGTCTGAGCCGGCTGGTTGGAAGATGCCGCATAAGCCTCATCCAACAGCTACCTGATTGACGACGCCATATCTGTCTGATCATCCGCATTCGAAAACAACTCATAAAAATCCTCTTCACGATGGTTTTTTCTTATCGTATCCGTGAAAAGAAAGGACGCCCTTTCATTAATGACTGTAATGTTCTTATGGGATGGCAGCTTCACATCATTGCACCATTTACTGATATATGACAGATTATAGTCCAGATCATTGGCCAGAACAGCTGCCTTTGTCTCCGTAAAAGACAAGAGCTGTTTTAAAATTTTTCCGTATGTCTGCGGCACGCTCAACACCTCTTTATTTTAGAATCACAATAAAATTATTATACCAGACATTTGATGCAAAAACTACCATTTCCGACATTCTTCCAATATGCAGCCGCTTTTTTCTTCATCCTGTGCCGTTTAAAGATAATGTTGAAAATCCATAGACAACTAAGCGCTCATGGTGTTATAATGGAGCGGTATGATGTCGACGAAATGACACCGCAATATTATTTTATTACTACAAAAAGGAAAGGATTATATATGGACGTAGACAGGGAACAGCTTCAGAAACTCAGAGAACAGATTGGCAGAAAAGCACATCTTGAATCAATGCTTGACAATCTGTATGTTCAGGAAAAAGAGCAGAAGGAAAAAGTTGAAGAACTGCGGCAGGAAAAAGAAGATGAGCAAAAGGATGTAGACCGTTTAGAAGACAGAGGCCTGACAGCCCTTTTTTACAGCCTCATCGGCAAGATCGACGAGAAGATGACAAAGGAACAGAAGGAAGCCTATGCAGCCTCCGTGAAATACGAAGCTGCCAGCCAGGAATTAAAGGCGATTCAATATCATATTGATACATATGTGAAAGAACTGGATTACCTGAAAGGATGCGAAGAAACCTACAACGAACTGCTAAAGAGCAGGGAGACAGAGATTCGTTCCAAGAATTCCGACAAAGCAGACAGACTTCTTCATCTTGATGAACAGATATCCGCCTGCAGCAGCCGTATCAAAGAACTCCAGGAAGCTATTTCAGCAGGCCAGAAGGCCGCTTTTACAACAGATTGTGTTCTCGGCAAGCTTGACAGCGCCGAAGCATGGGGCACATGGGATATTCTCGGCGGCGGTTTACTCAGTACTGCAGCCAAACACGGCAATCTGGATGATGCCCAGAGCTATATTACAGAGCTCCAGATGGATCTCAGACACTTCAACACAGAATTGACAGACATTTCTGTTCAGGCAGATGTCCACGTCAACACCGATGATTTTCTGCGCTTTGCAGATTACTTTTTTGACGGCATCTTTGCGGATCTGGCTGTACAGAAGCGTATCAAACAATCCAAAGAACAGGTTCAGACTGTCAAGACAGAGATTGAATCTGTCCTTGAAGAACTGGAACGCATGCTGGATGATGAGCAGCACCTGAAAGAGACACTTCAATCAGAGATTGAGGACGTCCTTGTAGAATAATCAACATATATTATCACACTACCGGCGGCAGTATTGATCTGCTGCCGGTATTTTATTTTTTCAGGTGTATTTTTACATGTGAAGGCTCTTTCGTCAGAATCCAGTTTTACAGCAGGAGATTACACAAATTTTACATTAATTACAGCCAAAAAAGATAGTTTCTGCCTGCATTTTCCATTATGATGGATAAGACATAGAATGTAATATCTAATACATACAGGAGCTATTATAAAATGAATAAAAATACAAAAGAATGTTATGAAAACAGAGAGTTATCCTGGCTGAAATTTAACGAACGGGTACTGGAAGAAGCCGCAGAGGAAAGCAATCCCTTATGCGAACGTCTGACTTTTCTTTCTATTTTTCAGTCCAATCTTGATGAATTCTTTATGGTCCGTGTCGGTTCCCTCATCGATCAAAAACTGCTTGACGGAGATGTCCGTGAAAACAAAACACATATGACACCGGAAGAGCAGATCCAGGCGATTCTTCACCGTGTCACACGGCTGATGCGTACCACAGACCGCATCTACAGCGGTTTGATGGATGATTTAGAAGACGAACAGATCCATCTGATTAATTTTCAGATGATCAATGAGCAGGAAGAAACCAATCTGCGTCTCTATTTTGAGCAGGAGATGCTGCCGCTATTGTCCGCCTTTGTTGTGGGCAAAAAACAGTCTTTTCCTTTCCTGAATAATAAAGCGATCTATGCACTGGCCGTCCTTGAAACTAAAAATGACAAAAATAAAATCGGTATTGTTCCATGCAACACCGGTGTTTTTGACCGTCTCATTCAAATTCCAGGCAGAAAGGGCAGCTATATACTGGCAGAAGAATTAATTCTCCATTTTCTTCCTAAGATTTTTCCTAATTACAGAATCGGTGAAAAATCTCTGATCCGTGTCACAAGAAATGCCGATATTGATGCCGACAGCATCTATGATGAAGATCTGGATTATCGGGAGCACATGGTTGATATTATCAAAAGAAGAAAGAAATTAACACCGGTCCGCCTTGAATATACACGCAAACTGGATGGTCCGATTCTTGACAGGCTCTGCAGCCAGCTGGGCCTTGAACGCCATCAGGCCTTTTACTGTCAGATTCCGATGGATATGTCCTTTTTCTCAACGATCCAAGATACCCTGCGTCATAAGCCGGATCTTTTCTATCCAAAGCGGGTTCCCCAGAAGTCTCCGATGCTCAACGAACAGGAACCTCTGATTCCTCAGATCATCAAACATGACGTGCTGCTTTCCTTCCCATATGAACAGATTCGTCCTTTTCTTCATATGCTTCATGAAGCAGCCTATGATCCGAATGTCGTTTCCATCAAAATGACCCTTTATCGTCTGGCACGTCACAGTAAAGTGGTGGAAGCGCTGATTGAAGCCGCTGAAAACGGCAAGCAGGTGGATGTCCTCGTGGAATTAAAGGCCCGCTTTGACGAGGAAAATAATATCGAATGGTCCAGACAGTTAGAGGATGCCGGATGTCATGTAATCTATGGCTTGGATGGCCTTAAAGTCCACTCCAAACTCTGCCTGATCACCCGCAAAACCGATCAGGGCATTGAATATATCACCCAGATCGGTACCGGCAACTATAACGAAAAAACAGCCAAACTCTATACAGATCTTTCACTGATGACGGCACGTCCCGAAATCGGTATGGAAGCCTCCAAAATCTTTCAGGCTTTGTCCCTGGGAACGGTTGTCGATCAGACAGAGCATCTGCTTGTCGCACCAAAATGTCTCCAAAAACCGGTTCTGGAGATGATCGACCATGAAATTACTCTGGCAAAGGCCGGCAAAGAAGGTTATATCGGCATCAAGATCAATTCGCTGACAGATAAAAAAATTATTGAAAAGCTGATTGAAGCGTCTCAGGCCGGTGTCAAAATCGATATGGTCATCCGCGGTATCAACTGTCTGCGTTCAGGTATCGAAGGTTTGACTGAGAATATCCGCGTTATCAGTATCGTGGGCCGCTATCTGGAACACTCCAGAATTTATATCTTCGGTACAGAAGAGCGTTCCAAAATCTATATCGCCTCCGCCGACTTTATGACCCGCAACACAACCCGTCGAGTAGAAGTCGCAGCACCGATTGATGATATTGACTTAAAAGCCCGCATCCAGGAAATGTTCATCACCATGCTCAGCGACAATGTCAAAGCGAGAGAGCAGCGTTCGGACGGCACCTATATCCGGCTGACTCCGGAGGATAATGCACCGCTGAATTCCCAGGAATACTTTTTCGATGCCGCATACGCCGCTGCCGAAAACAACTATTTCAGATAAGATTCATCCCATAAATGATTTGACAAAACAGGACACATCTTTTATAATTTGTAAAGGTGTGTCCTGTTTTTTCAGACAGCGGCACCCGAAGGCTGTATATATATTTGTAATGTTCATAACCGGCCTTCCGGTTTCCGGACAATTACAGAAATTTAATAAAAGGATAAGGTGAAAAACATGAGTTTAATGGAAGATTGGGAAGTACTTGCAAACCAGTACAATACAGATCAGGCAACTGCACAGAAGTTCTGGACAGATTACTACATGCAGGAAAAAGGTGTTTATGAGAAGATGCTGACACAGCCTGTAGAAGTTGAGAAAGGCACAGTTGCTGAACTCGCTGAGAAATACGGTATGGATGTTGTTCGCTTCGGCGGATTCCTTGATGGTATCAACGAAAGTCTGAAGACTCCAAACCCGGTTGATACAATCGTTGCTGAATCAGAAGTTACTGTTGATATCGACCTTGAAAAACTGTACTACAACATGGTTGCCGCAAAGGCTGACTGGCTTTACAACCTGCCGCAGTGGGATGCCCTTCTGACAGAAGAGCGCAGAAAAGAACTTTACAAAGCGCAGAAGAAGTCCATGACCGTTGTTAAAGGCAAGAAGATCGGACGTAATGATCCATGCCCATGCGGAAGCGGTAAGAAATACAAACAGTGCTGCGGACGTTAATCACTGCTTTAAACAGAGGTTTTTATGAGTATTTTAAATGTTGAACATTTATCCCACGGATTCGGAGACAGAGCCATCTTTCAGGATGTCTCTTTCCGGATGCTGGCGGGAGAGCATATTGGACTTATCGGCGCCAACGGTGAAGGTAAGTCCACTTTTATGAGTATTATTACAGGCAAGCTGATGCCTGATGAAGGGAAGATTGAATGGGCCAAGAATGTCCGTGTCGGTTATCTCGACCAGCACACCGTCCTGGAGAAGGGCATGACTGTTCGTCAGGTACTTACATCCGCCTTTGACTTCCTTTTTGAGATGGAAGAGAAGATGAACCATCTCTGCGACAATATGGGCGATATGTCCCAGGATGAGATGGATGCTGCAATGGAGGAACTTGGTACAATCCAGGATCTTCTTATGATGCATGATTTTTATATGATCGACAGCAAAGTGGATGAAGTTGCCCGGGCCCTGGGTCTGACGGATATCGGACTTGACAAAGATGTCACTGACTTAAGCGGCGGACAGCGTACCAAAGTGCTGCTGGCAAAACTGCTTCTTGAGAAACCTGATATCCTGCTTTTAGATGAGCCGACGAACTATCTGGATGTGGTCCATATTGAATGGCTGAAACGTTATCTGAACGATTATGAGAATGCATTTATTCTCATTTCCCACGATATTCCTTTCCTGAATTCCGTTGTCAATCTGATCTATCATATGGAGAATCAGCGATTGGATCGCTATGTGGGCAACTATGACCAGTTCCAGGAAGTTTATGCCATGAAGAAAGCCCAGCTGGAAGCGGCTTACAATAAGCAGCAGAAAGAGATTGCCCAGCTGAAGGACTTCGTCGCCCGCAACAAAGCCAGAGTTGCAACGAGAAACATGGCCATGTCCAGACAGAAGAAACTGGACAAAATGGATGTTATTGAACTGGCAGCTGAAAAGCCGAAGCCGGAATTTAACTTCAAACTTTCCCGCACACCAAGCCGCTATATCTTCCAGACAAAAGATCTGGTCATCGGTTATGATGAGCCTTTGTCAACACCGTTGAATCTTGAGATGGAACGCGGACAGAAGATTGTCCTGACCGGTGCCAACGGTATTGGCAAAACCACTCTGTTAAAGAGTATTCTCGGCCTCATCCCATCCATCAGCGGCACTGTAGAACAGGGAGATTATCTGAATATCGGTTATTTTGAGCAGGAGATGACCGGAGACGGCACGAAAACCTGTATCGAGACACTTTGGGATGAATTTCCATCCTTTAGCCAGTATGAAGTCCGCTCCGCACTGGCCAAATGCGGCCTGACAACCAAGCATATTGAGAGCCAGGTCCGTGTCTTAAGCGGCGGTGAACAGGCCAAGGTCCGCCTCTGCAAACTGATTAACCGTGAGACCAATGTTCTGCTTCTGGATGAGCCAACAAACCATCTGGATGTGGATGCCAAAGATGAATTAAAACGTGCACTGATGGCCTATAACGGCAGCATTCTGATGGTCTGCCATGAACCGGACTTTTATGACGGTCTGGCCACCGACGTCTGGGACTGCACAAAATGGACAACTAAAATTTTTTAAAAATACGACATTTTCATCTTTTTGTAGCTTTTTATTGAACATTTGCCTTTTTGTGAATCTGTACTTTCCAGTCATTTTCTTTTATAGTACTAATTGCCAGCAGACAAGCTGAAGTAAACAGGAAATAAATAAAAGGACTGGAGGTCCGATATGAGTCTGATAGAGATACTTATCATTTCCATTGGGTTGTCTTTAGATGTCTACGCTGTTGTTGTGTGTCAGGGAGCGGTTCTTTTAAGAATAGAAAAAACAAAGCTCCTGAAGATGAGTTTGTTTTTCTGTGCCTGGCAGGTAGCCGCGGTTGCCATTGGCCATGCAGTTACATTAATTCCATATCTGGCTGATATTGCACATAATGTCAGCTCTATCGGCGAATTAATTTCTGTCATCATTTTTACAGGCATGGGCGTATATATGTTATATAAGGCCTGGAAAAACGAGGGCATTCTTGAAAGGCTCAGTGATATTAATTACAAGCAGCTCTCTGCAGCCGCTTTTTTCACCAGTCTCGACGCACTTTTTGCCGGCATGGGATTTGGTCTTCTACAGGCCAGATTCTATATTGTAGCCTTATGCATACTGATTGTTACAGCATTTATGGTTATACTGGGATTATACACCGGCATGCGGCTTGGATATGAACAGAAGACAAAAGCATACGGTATCGGCGGTATTTTATTACTGATCTCCGCCGTAGATGTCGTATTGAAATATTTAGCATAAATCAGGAGGATTGAAAAATTATGAATACAGCATTAGACAAAATTTCTCACAAGGCGCAGCGTGCTGCTGCCAGTGTTATCATCGACAAAGTCCTGGCGATGGTAGACAAAGACAGAGAAAAGGGCTTTCTTGAACTGGTTGACTGGGCAGAACAGTTCTGGGGCAATGGCTTTTCCAAAGAAGATTATGACAAAGTAAGAGAAGCCATCAAAGATCCAAACAACAGATGGATCAAATTCATCAACCGTGTACTGGATGAGACAGATCCTCACGTTGCAAAGATGGCAGCTTTAAACCTTGGTTTTGAAGCGTTCTTCCGCGGTACAAAGATGATCCGTAAGAACCGTGAGATTTATCACTGCAATATTCCATGGCTGATTCTTTTTGACCCGACATCTGCATGCAATATGCATTGCCAGGGATGCTGGTCCGGTACATACGGCCACAAATCCAATCTGAGCTTTGATGACATGGATAAAATTATCACCGAAGGCAAAGAGCTTGGTGTTTACCTGTATATGATGACAGGCGGTGAACCGCTTGTACGTAAAGCAGACATCCTTCGTCTGGCTGAGAAGCACAATGATGTAGAGCTTTCCATCTACACAAACTCAACACTGATTGATGAAGACTTCTGTAAAGAGGTTGTTCGTCTCGGTAATATCACATTCCAGCTTTCCATCGAAGGAACACCTGAAACCAATGATGCCCGCCGCGGCGATGGTCATTATGCAGCTGTTATGAGAGCCATGGACCTGCTGAAAAAATACGGTATTATCTTCGGTACATCCATCTGCTATACACGCGCCAATATTGAGGCCGTTACAAGCGATGAATTCTTAAGAATGATTGCTGATAAAGGTGCCCGTTTTGGATTCTATTTCCATTACATGCCAGTCGGCAACAATGCCGTTCTTGACCTGATGCCGACAATGGAACAGCGTGAATACATGATCAAACGTATCCGTGAGATCCGTTCTCCACAGTGTGATATCGGTTTCTTCCCAATGGACTTCCAGAATGACGGTGAATACGTCGGCGGATGTATCGCAGGCGGACGTAACTACTTCCATATCAACTCCGCAGGTGATGCAGAACCTTGTGTATTCATCCACTTCTCCAACACAAACATTCATGAGAATTCCATCCTTGAGATTCTCCAGAGTCCGCTGTTTATGGCTTACCATAACGGTCAGCCATTCAACAACAACCATCTGCGTCCTTGCCCGATGCTTGAGAATCCGGAATTCCTTCAGAAGATGGTACACGAGACAGGTGCTCACCAGACCAATATGGAATCACCTGAAACAGTTGAACATCTCTGCAATAAGTGCAAAGCTTACGCAGACGAATGGAAAGGCCATGCAGATAAGATCTGGGCTGAGGAAACACACAAAACACCACAGTACACAAACTACAAAAAATAATTTCTTTAAAGGGGGCCGCACTCATCTTACCTGGGTGCGGCCCTTTCAATCATCTATTTAACCGAAATTATTTTATAGCGTATATACGATGGTGTTTAATACCAATAACGGAGAGAGTGTAAAAAGTATGAACATGAAAACATTTATTATAGAAGCAACGGATACGGTGCTGCATGGCAGACAGTATGGGGATGTGGGATCTCCTGTGGTTCTGATTCATGGAGCCTGTGTGGATGCAGATTTCTGGAATGACTGTGCAGCGTATCTTTCGAAATATCACAGGGTTTTTACCTATGACAGACGGGGATACGGGCGAAATGAGGAGACGGATGATCACAGCATCCAGATTCAGGCTGAAGATGCCTGCCGCTTGATCCGCCTGATTGGCGAACCATGTTTTGTTGTCGGCCATTCTGCCGGTTCCCTGATTGCCATGGAACTGGCTCTGACACATCCTGAGCTTGTACGCGGCATTTTCCTTTATGAACCGGTGAAGAATGATCTGTTGGATACGGAGCATTCAACTGTCATTGATGCCTACAAACAGACGATGGATGTGGTGACCGCAAAGGCCTGCAGCGGAAAATATACAAAGGCTGTGACACTGTTTCTGCCTCTGATGGGAGAGAAGGACAGCAGAGCACGCGCTGCATCCGATGACGAACTGAAGCATATGTTCAAAAACTGCTTTTGCTTTGTCAAGCATGAACTGACCGCACTGCATGATTATCATCCGGATTACATCCGCCTTTCAAGTCTTGGTATGCCAGTCACTCTGGGCCTTGGAGAAAACAGCAGAGGAAGTGCCAGAGATCGGATGGCTCAGATTCTTGTGGAAAAACTGCATGCCGATTTACTCTATTTCCCCGGCGGTCACAATTGTCCCTATGATCTGCCTCGTGAATTTACCTATCTTTTAGAGGGTAATATCACATATTAAAGCAACTATTACTTTTTTATATTTCCAAACATATGTAAATTGTATTTGCATTTTTTTCTTTTTGTGTTATACTTTCTAATATTGTGGCAATCGACGCGCAACTTGGAGGGAAATTTTGAATGGAAAGAAAGAAGATGACCAAGGCGCTGATCGGTGAAAGCTTAAAAGTGCTTATGCGCGATCATCCCTTTGAAAAAATTACAATCAAAATGATCACAGATGAAGCCGGTGTCATCAGGCCGACCTTTTATAATTATTTTTGCGACAAATATGAAGTAGTTGAATGGATTTTCAATGAGAATATTATAGATAAAGTTCGTTCCATGTTCGAGCAGAAGATGTATACCGAAGGCTTGAAACTTTTGTTTGTATGCATGAAAAATGATTGTACTTTCTATAAGAAAGCATTTGAAATTACAGGTCAGAATGCATTTACAGACATTGTCAGGAATTCACTGTATCAGCTTTTTATATCTGAAGTGAATACCGTTTATATAGAAAATCAATCCGCAAATCCTTTGCTGACACCGGAGATGGTTGCAGCTTTTTACTCCGTTTCACTGTCCAACCTGCTTGAACTCTGGATTCGGAGCAATAACCAGCAGTATACCGCCGAGAATATGGTAGATGCCTACGCTTATCTTGTCAGCCACAGAATACAGGATTTTATTATTCCAACAGAAAAACCTGCCGGAGACTGAATGTTTCGACAGGTTTTTTTATTGCATAGGAAATTGCGTCCTATGCAATAAAAAAACGCTCCGCGTGGATCGCACTGCGGCGGTAATGAACAATGTCGTAGAAACGACCCGCCGCAGGCGGAGAATCCTGCGAGCAGGA